>Ga0102592_1000941_pt1 | contig 38370 bp, 39 predicted proteins | sample AraplaCol_mMF_r2_FD_76861 | JGI IMG/M metagenome (GOLD analysis project Ga0102592, IMG submission 76861) | Arabidopsis root microbial communities from North Carolina, USA - plate scrape MF_Col_mMF_r2 (SPADES assembly) (version 2) | ecosystem: Host-associated > Plants > Roots > Endosphere...
CCGACGGTTTCTGCGTGAGCCGCCGTCGACATGACGAGCGCCATCGCAGTGCCCAGGATAAACTTTTTCATTTCACTTCCTCCACAAAGCGGTGCCCGGCTGCACCCTCCTCACGCCGGAGCTCCAGGCATTTGCCCTGAAGCCGCAATTTCCCCGCGCCACCTCTCCCGCGGCGCTCTGCAAAACGGAACAAACAAACCGTAAAATCCGCTCTGCGGAATATTCATTCCATTTTCTGGGAACGGCGTCAAGCCTCTTTAGCGGCGACCGGATAGGGATGAAGCGCAATGCCGTGGGCCTTCACGGCCGGCACCTGCATTTCCTGCGTTGTGAAAGACGAAGCGAGCATCCATCTATGCGAGGTCGAAGACAGGCCCAGAGCCGCAGGCATCTTTGATCTTTTGCCGCGGCCCAATCATTTGAAGATTTTGGAGACAGGACACATGTCCATTTCGATCTACCGCCTCACCGTTCCGATGTTCCAGCGCGGCATCGCCAGCCTGAAAACCTACCTCGACAAGGCCGAAGCCTATGCCAGGGAAAAGAATATCGATCCCGCCATATTGGTCGCCGCTCGACTTGCGCCCGACATGCTGCCGCTCTCCGGCCAATATCAGCGCGCCAGCGACACCGCCAAATTCGCGCTCGCCCGCCTGACCGCGACCGACGCCCCGAAGTTCGAAGACAACGAAACGACGCTCGATGCCCTGCGCGAGCGCCTGGCAAAAACCGAAGCCTATCTCGCCGGCTTCTCGGCCCAAGCGCTGGAAGGCACGGAAACCCGCCAGATCACCCTGCCGGGAAAGAGCGGTATCGTGCTGCCCGGTGACGAATATATCGCCACCTTCGCCCTGCCGAACTTCTATTTCCACGTTGCGACGGCTCACGCCATTCTGCGCAACCAGGGCGCCCCGATCGGCAAGCGCGATTATCTCGGCTGAACAAAGCAATTCCAGCAAAAATGTGCAGCGGTTTTGCCAGGCAAAGCGTGAAACGCTTGTGCCGGGAATTGCGTACAAAGAGAAAGAGAGCATTGCCGTCATTCGAAGAAGACGGCAATGCTCTACCAGGGTCGGTGCGTCACCGGCCCTCTTTCCGTCAGCTCGGTATAGGCAAGCGTCTGGTCGAGATGCCGTGCCCGCAGCGACAGAAGCTTCTCGGCATAATCGAGCCGTATCGCCGCATAGGCCGGATCCGCTGCGACATTGTCGAGTTCCATCGGATCGTTGAGAAGATCGAAGAGCAGCGGCGGCAATGCGGTAAAATGCACATATTTGAACCGTCCGTCGCGGATCACCGCCAGATTGCATTGGTTGGACCGGAGCCCGAAATGCCGCTCCGCCTCGCCATGCGCAATGTCGCGAAAATCGAATTCCCAGAATGCCGCGTCCCGCCAGCCCGGTCCGCTCCCACCCCTGACAAACGGCATGAGCGACTGGCCATCGAGCCCGTTCTTCGCGTCGATGCCGAGCCTTTGACAAAGGGTGGGAAAAATATCGGCAGCGCTGGTGAATTTGTCGACGACCCTACCCGCAGCACTGCTTGCGGGATCGCGAATGACAAGAGGAATATGATAGCTGCCGTCGAAGAAACCGCCCTTGCCGAGCATCCAGTGATCGCCCGCCATCTCGGCGTGGTCCGAGGTGAAGACAATAAGCGTGTCGTCCCAGGCGCCCGCATCCTTCAGGGCTTGCCAGATGCGGCCGAGTTGCGCATCGACCTCTGATATCATCCCGTAATAGATCGCCCGGATCGCGGCAAAATCCTCAGCGTTCCAGCCGCTGAGCGGCCCCGTTGCCCCGTAGATGAAGTTGCCCTTGCCAGAGCGTGGCATCTCGTAGGCGAGATAAGGATGACTATTCTGTTCGGCGTCGCGGTTTGCAGCGCGGGCAAAAGCCGGTCCCTCGTCGGGCTTGAACATCCGGTTGAACGGCTCCGGCACGGAAAATGGCGGATGCGGACGCAAGAAAGAGACATGTGCAAACCACGGCCTGTCCTGTTCGCCCACCCAGCGAATGAACTCGCCGGCCAGGAACGCCGTCTGGGTCTCGTCGCGCGAATAGGCCGGCGCCGCATTTGAAATTTCGCCTGCTTCGGCACCGACCGGAATATGGATGTCGCGGCTGACGGCATTCGCATGGCCGCGGGACCTGAGCCAGGAGAGCCACTGTTTTTCATGCTCGGGCAGAAGCTGGCGGGCCGTAAAGCCCGGCAGCACGCCTTCATAGGTCGTCAGATGCGGATCGCCGGCATCCATGCCGCGCGGATCGGGCGCGGTATCCGTGTAGCCGAACAGGGTCGGATCGTATCCGGCCCGCCGGGCGGCGAGCGCCAGATTGTCGAAGCGGGCATCGAGCGGCGAACCGTTGCGGCAGACGCGGTGGTTCATCTGATAAAGGCCGGTATAGAGTGTGGCCCGCGCCGGCGAGCAGGGTGCCGCCCCGGCATAGTGCCGCCGGAAGAGCGTGCCTTCCCGCGCCAGCGCATCGACACCAGGTGTCTTTACGCAAGCGTGACCGACGGCCGACAGGCTATCGCCACGCCACTGGTCGGCCGTGATCAGCAGGATGTTCGGCCGGCGCGCCTTCTCAATGCTGGTTGGATTTTGCATGCCAGGCCCAGGCGGAGCGGATGATCTCGGACAGATCATATTGCGGCACCCAGCCGAGCACGTCGCGCGCCTTGTCGTTATTGGCAACCAGCGTATGCGAATCGCCTTCACGACGGCCGATATATTCGACGGGGAAAGGCCGGTTCGACACTTCCTCGATCGCGCCGAGCAATTCCCTGACTGTCGTGCCGGTGCCGGTGCCGAGGTTGAGCGCGACGGAATCGCCGCCCTTCAGCAGATATTCGACGGCGCGCACATGCGCATCGGCAAGATCCAGCACATGGATATAGTCGCGCACGCAGGTGCCGTCGCGGGTCTCGTAGTCGCTGCCGAACACCTTGAAACCCTGGCGGCGGCCGAGGGCTGCGTCGATCGCCAGGGGTATCGCATGCGTTTCCGGCTGGTGCCATTCGCCGATCCGGCCCTCGAAGTCGGCGCCGGCCGCATTGAAATAGCGCAGCACCACCGAGCGCAGGCTCTTATATTGGTCGTAATCAGCAAGCGCCTGTTCGACGATATATTTCGTCCGCCCGTAGGGATTGATCGGCACCTGCCGGTGCGTCTCGTCGAGCGGCACGCTCTGCGGCAGACCGTAGGTGGCGCAGGTGGAGGAGAAGACGAAGGCGTTGATGCCGGCAGCCTGTGCCGCCGAAAGCAGCGTCAGCGTGCCGATCACATTGTTCTCGTAGAAGGAAACCGGATCTTTCACCGATTCGCCAACCTCGATCAGCGCCGCGAAATGCAGGATCGCCGCCGGTTTGTGCTTTGCCAGCACCTCATCCAGCCGGGCGCGATCGCGAATATCGCCCTCTTCGGCCGGCCCCCATTTGACGAACTCGCGATGGCCGTTCGAAAAATTGTCGAAGACGACAGGCGTATAACCCTTGTTCGCCAAGTCGAGACACGTATGCGACCCGATATAGCCGGCGCCGCCGACAACAAGAACCGTTTCACCTGCCATGCACCACCCTATTCTTCGTGAGAGATGAGGGAAACCTAGACGAGATACACGTCAATAAAAAGAAAGAACTGCGAACGGCGTGAACAGACAATACGTCAAATGCCGATGCCACTTCAATCGATGCGCGATTCGTCGCCATGGCGGCCCTATCGATGACTTCAACTCCAACGCCGAACGACAATGACGCCGCCCGCCCCGCAATTTGGGCCGCATCGGCGATATTCGAAAATTATTCGCGTGATTTGCATAGCCGCCCGATCTAAGGGCCTTGTACCACCATGTGATGCAACGGTCTGCAACATCAGCCAGGGAGGGCACGAATGAGAAAGGCATTGGTCGTTTGGGGCGGCTGGCAGGGTCATGAGCCGGAGCAATGCGCTCATATCGTCGCCGACCTGCTGCGTGAAGACGATTTTACGGTCGAGGTGACCGGCGATCTCGGAATATTCGGATCACCGACGCTGGCGCAGGCCGATCTGCTGGTGCCCATCATTACCGGCGAAACGCTCGAAAAGCCTCATGCCGCGGCCCTGGTCGAAGCCGTGCGCGGCGGGCTGGGGCTCGCCGGCCATCACGGCGCCCTTGCCACGTCCTTCAAGGAAAGCGCGCCTTTCCGATATGTTTCCGGCGTCACCTGGGTGGCCCATCCCGGCAATATCATCGCCTTCCGTGTCGCCGTCACCCGCCAGGACGATCCAGTGATGGAGGGCATTCCCGACTTCGACTACCGTTCCGAGCAATATTATCTCCACTATGATCCCACGGTCGAAATCCTTGCGACCACCACCTTCACCGGTGCCTACGATCCGGCGGCCCGCAATGTCGTGATGCCCGTCGTCTTCAAGCGCCATTTCGGTGCCGGCCGCATCTTCTATTCCGCCCTCGGCCATATCGCTGCCGAATTCGACCATCCCTATATGCCGCTCATCCTGCGGCGGGGTTTGAGCTGGGCCGCACGCCAGTAGCGTCAGGACGGGCCGCGCGCCGGAGAATGCCGACCGGCGGCGACAGCCGGGCGACGTCGGCCGCTGAAGAATGAGTATTTCAAGCTGGAGAGCAACCTCGCCTGATCGTCCGGCACGGGCGACCGCTTGCCGATCGTCCGTCTGCGTCATAATTTGCCCGGATGCAGGATCGCTTCTCTTTCTTCCCCGCCACCGCCGACCGCCTGGCTGATCTAGAAGAGGTGTTCGACGATTGCTCGGGCGGCCGGAATTGTCGCTGCGCCTACTGGTATCTTCCGAATGCCGACTACAAGGCAGGATGGGGCGAGGGAAATCGCAACTGGTTTCGAAGCCTCGTCGCCGGGCCGCGCCCGCCAGGCATTCTCGGCTACCACGAGAACGAGCCGGCCGGATGGTGCGGTATCGCGCCGCGCGCCGTATTCGACCGGCTGCGCCGCTCAAAGCCCTTCGCGCCGGTCGACGACAAGCCGGTTTGGTCGATCAATTGCTTCATCGTCCGCAAACCGTTCCGGCGGCAGGGCCTGTCGCGATTGTTATTGAAACACGCCGTCAAATTCGCAAACGCGAATGGCGCTGAATGCCTCGAAGCCTACCCCGTCGATCAGGCAGCCCGCGCTTCGAACGGAGCCGAGCTCTATCCGGGAGCGCTCTCGATGTTTCTGGATGCCGGCTTCGTCGAAGTGGCAAGACGCCTGCCGGCAAGGCCGATCGTCCGCCTGGAATGCCGCTGAATATTTCGGCAACCCAGGGATTATAAATACAGGCTAGCGAACCGCCTTGATCTGCCGGTCATTCTCGACGGCGGGAACCGTCTCGTCATAGACACGCATCAGCCGCCCCGCGGCCTTCAGCTTCTCGATAAGATCATTTCCATCAGGCGAGGCCTTCGTCAGCTCCAGCTGCTCGAACTCCCGTAGCGCCTGCGCCCAATGGCTTTCCCCGCGCCCATCCGGCCTGCCTTCCGATTCCCACAGCGAATAAGCGCGCTGGCTGACCCAGGCGTCCTTATTATGACTCATAATCAACCCCAGCGAGAAATTTGGAAGCAATATTCGACAGGCAACAAGGTGCCAAAACCGGCTTTAGGAGTCGTTACGAGGCAGCGTTAGTTTTTAGCTAATATCGAGGAGCAGGGGATTATCCCTCGCATGCATTCCCCGACCTTGGCCTCGTACCGGCTCCAGGGTAGGGTCAGCCGCAGAAACGACAGCGATGACCGATGGCAGCCAAGACAACACTCAATGCCAAGAATCTCGAATCCCTCGGTGTCCAGCGCCTTGCCGAGCTGCTGATCGAGATCAGCACGGGCAGCGCCGCCCACAAGCGACGGCTTCGAATGGAGCTTGCCGGCAATCACGGCAGCGCCGAAGTGGCGCGTGAGGTGCGAAAGCGGCTTGCCAGCATTACCCGCGCTCGCACCGTCATAAACTGGCACAAAGCGAAGGCGCTGAAGACCGATCTGGAAACTCAACGCAAGACGATCTCAGAGACGATTGCCGCCGATGATCCCCGGGAGGCTTTCGAACTGATATGGCAGTTCCTCGCAATGGCGGATTCGATCTTTGAAAGATCCAACGACCGCGGCGGCTCACTGATCCAAAGTTTTCACCAGGCTTGCGAGGATGCTGCTGCAATCGCCAGGCTCGTCAAAATTGACGTCAATGTTCTGGCCGATAAGGTGTTCAAAGCCGTGCAGGACAATGGTTACGGCCAGTACGACAACCTGCTTGCGGCGATGGTGCCGGCCCTCGGCAAGGATGGTATCGATCGGTTGAAAACCCTCTTCGTCCAATGGTCCAAGGAGCCGAAGGACAAGCCGGCGGAAGATGAGCGCAAGGTCATCGGCTGGGGCGCGGGAGGCCCGATTTACGAGGATGAGATCTACGGCACTCACCGGGATCTGACGGTGCGCATGGCCTTACAGCAAATTGCCGACGCCCAGGGCGATGTTGATGCCTACATTGGCCAGCACCCCGAGGAAACGCGCAAGGCGCCGATGATTGCGGCCGATATCGCCAATCGCCTGCTCTCGGCCGGGCGGGCGAAAGAAGCGCTTGAGACGTTGGATGAGGCCGACGCTAGAGGCTGGGCCAACATGCCATTCGAATGGCAGCTCGCTCGCGTCGCCGCGCTCGAGGCCCTGGGGCGCGCCGAAGAGGCCCAAACCTATCGATGGGGGCGCTTCGAGCAGGCGCTGGATGGCGAGCATCTCAGGGCTTTCCTCAAGCGGCTGCCGGATTTCGACGATCTCGACGCCGAGGAGAAGGCATTTGCCCATGCCCGGGCTTTCCCGAACGTCCATCAGGCGCTTGCCTTTTTCCTGAATTGGCCGGCGCCTGCCGAGGCGGCAAAACTGGTGGTGATCAGGAAAGCCGAACTCGACGGCGATCTCTATGAGCTGATGACGCCGGCGGCCGAAGCTCTGGCGGAGAAACATCCGCTCGCGGCGACCATTCTCTTGCGCTCCATGATCGATTTCGCCCTCGATAACAACAGGCCCAGCCGCTATAAACACGCCGCAAGGCATCTTGCGGACTGCGCGTCCCTTACGCCTCATATCGATGACTTTGGCAACACAAGATCCCATGAGGTCTATGTCGCGGACCTCAAGCGCCGGCACGGCAAGAAGCATGGCTTCTGGAGCCTGGTGACCTAAGTCGCTTCAAATACCTTGCCTTCAGAGAGGAATCCCATGACGACCACCGCCTGGCACGCAGATCCGCTCACCTGGGGAACTGGCTCCCGCATCTTCGAAGCCTTTCTGGAGCCGACTTGCCCTTATTCGGTCAGGGCGTTCAACAAGCTCGACGAATTGCTGAGCCGAGCCGGCGAAGACAGGATCACCGTGAAGATCCGTCTGCAGTCGCAACCCTGGCATATGTATTCGGGCGTCCTTGTCCGCTGCATCATCGCAGCCTCAACGCTGGAAGGCGGCAAGCAGACAGCCAAGAAAGTGATGGCCGCCATTGCCGCCCATCGCGAGGATTTCGAGTTTGAACGCCATGCCGGCGGCCCGAACATGGACGTGACGCCGAACCAGACCATCGAGCGCCTGGAAACCTACAGCGGCGTCAGGCTGAAGGAGGCCTTCGCAATTCCGGATCTCGACCGGGAGATCAAATGGCATTGCAAATATGCCCGGCAGAACGGCATCCATGTCTCGCCGACCTTCATGATCGATGGGCTGGTGCAGCCCGATCTGAGCAGCGGCGATGAGGTCGGAGTCTGGGTGAAGAAAATACAATAAAACAGAGATCAAACGGCTCTGACATACAATGAGAGCGCCCGCAGCGACTGTTGTCGGCTCTCATGGACGAGTGATCCTGTAGACCAGCAAATCATCCGAATCCACAAGCTTGGTTGCGGTCTTGTCCAGATAGTCGATGACCCCGTCATGATGCTCGACGAACAGCAGGTCCTGTTTGTCGGTGGCGTTCTTGGCAACGCCGAACAGATCCGCGCCTTGCGCGCGCAACTCCTCCAGCTGCGCGATCGCAATGGCGTCATCGGCGACGAATTTCGACCATTCCTCATCGCCTCCGCCGGGCGGGAACACCCAGCCGCGCGCCCTGCTGTAGTAGATTGCGACGGGATCGCCGACCTCGGGCGCGATGGCGACGACGAGGTCGCCCGGTTGCGCCAGCCGCGCCAGTTCCTCGCCAAGCAGCTTGCCCTTCATGGCGATTGGCTTCTTCATCGTCCTGACGAGGGGAAGGGTCGACCAGGCAAGTGCGACCGCCACGATGCAGATCGAGCGAAGCACGACCGCCGGCGTTAGAACGGTTCTCGATGCAAGGGTTGCCAGAAGAAGCGCGCCGCGGCCTGAGAATATCGCGACCGGTACATGGAAGATGTGGAAGTTCCACACATTGCCGGTGATCTCGCCGGCCGCCGCCAGATAGACGATCACGGCCGCAGCCAGCCACACATAGGGAATGCGCGAAAGGGTGCGTCGCCTAGGGTCTTCGGCAGGTCTGGGCGGTATCCACAAGCCGACCGCAAACAGCACCATGAACGGATAGCCGTAGAACCACAAAGCCGAGGTGTTCCACGCGGATTGGAAATAGAACCTGTTTCTGAGGTATGTCCGGAAGCCATCCTCCCAGATATAGCCGCCGGTGCCGGCGACATGAAACGGCGGATAGCTGCGGCCGAGATAAATCGCCCAGCTGAAATAAGCGCCGATGACGGCCAGGCTCAGGAGCCCCGACAGGAAGACCCCACTCGCCTGCTTCCACTTCTTCTCCAGAATCCAGCAGACCATCAGATAGAAGATAATGGCACCGGCAGCGAGGCCTGGCGGCTTTGACAGTGCGCCGAGCGAGAAGCTGACCGTGGCGAACGGCAAGAGCCAACCGCTGCCGCCGGCCCAATATCTGACGAACAGCCAGACGCCGAGAGTGACCAAGGCCAGCATCGCGGGATCGGGAAGAAACGAGCTGTCGATCATGATCGACGCCGGCATCAGCGCGTAGGCAAGTGCTGCCGCGTGGGCGTGCATCTCGCCCCAGCAGCGCGCCGTCAGCCTGTGCAGCGAAAACACCGTCACCAGGCTGAAGAAGGCCGCAACCATGCGGCCGAACCAGTCGTGCCAGCCGAACAGTTGGTAGAGCAGGGCTGTGAGATAGCTGACGATCTGGAACTCGCGGCCCTGATAGCTTGGCCCGGGCCCGGTCCAGCTGACCTCCGGAAAGAAGATGTTCCAGCTGCGCTGCTGGAAATTGTCGGCCATCATTGCGGTGCTGACCTCGCGCCAGCTGAAGCCGTCGACCAGCGGCAAGGTGATCTTGTGGAACCTGAAGACGATCGCAATGAACAAGATCCCCAGCAAGATCGCCGTGTTGAAGCTCAGGAAGTTGCGAGCCGCCATGTCCCGGTCGGTCGCCCGCTGCGGGTATGGCTGACCTTCGGCCTGGTTCAAATCCGGGTCGTCCGGCATCGGATCGAGAGGAAGATTGGGCTGAGCGGGATCTCGCAGCCAGTGCGGTCGGCTGCGGAGCGGCTCGTAGGCTTCACCGAGCAGCGGCTTGGAAGGCTTGCGGGGCGGCTTTGTCATGCCGGCACTTCATCAGCAATGCCTTAAAAAGCAATTCGCCCAGATTGATTATTGACGCATCCGCACTGGAACTGCGACACCGCAGTCCGGCATCCGCTTGTCCGCCGAAAGAGCTACGGCGCCTTCCCGCTCTGATGTCTCGGTATTTCAGCGGTTTGCAGGAAAATTATGCGCTTGAAGCGTTATGGCGGAGAGGGTGGGATTTGAACCCACGATACCCTTGCAGGTATGCCGCATTTCGAGTGCGGTGCATTCGACCACTCTGCCACCTCTCCGCGGTCTGGTCGGCGCTTGTTCGGCGCGGGCGTTCTCATAACGAGCATATGACAGGTTGGCAAGCCGAAAAGTCGAAGCATTCCATCCTTTTGCCTTGACACTTTTTTGTCGCTCGCGTATCTCGGCTGCGCAATAGGTTTGGAGAAATCCGTGCCTTGCTTGTCCTGCGCTTGCGTGGGGCGTTTCACCGGCAGGAAGAGTTCGAGGTTTCCCTCTGAAATCCCTGCTTAACTTCGACTGATAAAAAGACGGCCACCTTGCTCAAGGAGCGAGGAGAGCTGGAACGAACATGAAAGGATAAAAAATGTTCGCAGTCATCAAGACCGGCGGTAAACAGTACCGTGTGGCAGCCAACGACGTGCTGACCATCGAAAAGCTGGAAGCCACCGCTGGCGATTCCATTGAATTCACCGAAGTGCTCGTGATCGGCGAAGGCGCCGACGCTGCGATCGGTGCGCCCTTCGTTACCGGCGCCTCTGTCAAGGCAGAAGTCGTCGAACAGAACCGCGGCAAGAAGGTCATCGCCTTCAAGAAGCGCCGCCGTCAGAATTCGAAGCGTTCGCGCGGCCATCGTCAGCATCACACGGTCGTCCGTATCACGGACATCGTGGCTGCCAAGTAAGATCAACGGGACAAGGTTTAAAGGAGAACTCCAATGGCACACAAAAAAGCTGGCGGTTCCTCGCGCAACGGTCGCGATTCCGAATCCAAGCGCCTTGGCGTGAAGAAGTTCGGCGGCGAAGCCGTCATCGCAGGCAACATCCTCGTGCGTCAGCGCGGGACGCAGTGGCATCCGGGTTCCAACGTCGGCCTCGGCAAGGATCACACGATTTTTGCGCTTACCGCCGGCAATGTGAACTACCGAACGAAGGCCAACGGTCGCGTCTACGTGTCTGTCATGCCGAAAGCGGAAGCAGCGGAATAAGCCGGTAGCGCTCAAAAACAGCCGGCGTCTCATCGACCCGGCTGGCCGTATCAGGTTCAGTCTAGAAAACAGGGGAGATGGGGCGCCATCTCCCCTTTTTCTTTACCCCTCAAGGAGGACTGAACCATGCAAGGCGAATTGTTAAGGGCAGACCAATCACGGTCGCCCCGGGAAGACCAGCGGTCTTCCGAAGAACGGCTGAGGCCGGAGCGGTTAAGGACCGATTGCCCTGTCTTGTTATCGGAAAGGCTCGTCATGCGCGCGCCCCACGAAGAAGACATCGACGCCCTTGCCCATCTCGCCAACAACGCCAAAGTCGCCACCATGGTATCGCGTATGCCGCACCCCTATACCGCCAATGATGCTGCTGACTTCGTGCGTCGCACGAAAAATGGCGAGATTGGCAAGTGCGTCTATGCGATCACCAAGGCCGAAAACGGCGCCTTTATCGGCTGCTGCGGCGTCGAGCCGCATGCCGACGGCAAGACCGTCGAGATCGGTTACTGGCTGGGCGAGCCCTATTGGAACAAGGGCTATACGACCGAGGCCTGCCATGCCCTGGTCGATATGGTGTTCAGAACCCGCCAAGACGTCGATCAGATCGATGCGCGCTGCCGGGTGATGAACGTCGCCTCGCGCCGCGTCATCCAGAAGTGCGGCTTCCAGTTCCAGGGATCGGGGCTCGCCGCCTCGCTGGCGCTCGGCAGCAACGTGCCGGTCGAATGGTACAGGCTCGACCGCAAGACCTGGATGTCCCTCCGAAGCTGGGGGAACATCGCATGAGCACGACCGCGCTGCAAAGGCCTGAGCTCAAGCCGATGATGCCCGGCCCCGCGCCTGTCATCTCGACCGCTAGGCTGACGCTCCGCCCGCACAGGCTGAGCGATGCGCCTGCGATCGCGGAATCGCTCTCCGATTTCGCGGTCACGCGCATGCTGTCCCGCGTACCCGCGCCGTTCGACCGGCAGGATGCGCTGGACTGGCTGATCCCGGTCACCTCGGGCACCTTGCCCGACTGGCCGTTGGCGATCACCGGTCAGGACGATGTCCATATCGGCAACGTCTCGATCGAGCTGCGCCACGGCCGCTGGCACCTCGGCTACTGGCTGAACCGCTACTACTGGCGGCGCGGCTATATGAGCGAGGCGGTGGCGGCGATCATCGAGCGCTTCTCGCGCCGCATGCCGGAGACGCCGATCCATTCCGGCGTCTTCGCCGACAACCCGGCCTCGCTGCGACTGCAGGAGAAGCTCGGTTTCCGCATGACGGGTTGCGGCGAAATCTATTGTTTCGCCCGCAACACCATGGTGTCGCACATCGAAACCGTGCTGCAGCCGGGCATGCTGCAGCCGCGGAAGGTCGCATAACCGAAAAGGAGACGCCGCCCCGGCGGCGTCTCCCTCAATCCCCGATCTCAACCCATAGGGGAAAATGATCGGAGCCCTCGGATTGCGTATCGATCCGGGCGGATTTCAACCGGCCCTCAAGGCCGCAACTGACGAAGCAATAATCGAGATGCATGCGTTTGCCGTGATCTTCGGGATCCATCCAGCTGTAGCTCTCCGGCCGATAGGCCGAGAGCGCCGCAAAGGCGTCGATCGGCGTGCCGACCCTGGCGACGCGGCCGTAATATCCGCCGCCGGCACCGGCAAGCGCGCAATATTCCGGCGATTCCGGCTCCATGTTGAAATCGCCCATGATGACGTAATCTTCCGGCAGGGGCGGCTCCGGCAGATCGAATTCGCCGCCTCCCGTCAGCGACCCGCCCTCCTGGACGAAGGCATTGATCTGCGCGTTCAGGAATTGCAGCTGACGGATGCGCTCGTCGGCGGAGACATGGTCGAGATGGACGGAGTAGACGCGGATCGCGCCGCCGGGTGCTTCGATCACCGCCTCGGTTGCGCCGCGCTGCAGGTTGATCTTGCCGATCGTCCGGCTGCGCGGCAGAAGCAGCGTCCGGGTCGAAATAACAGGCCAGCGCGACAGCACCATGTTGCCGAACTGGAAACGGGTGCCCCGCTCCGGCCGCAGCCCGCCTTCATCAGCCTCGACATGCATGTCGCAGGGCGGCCCATACACCCAGAAATAGTCGGGAAAGAAGGCTGCAACATCGGCCACCATGTCGGCAAAACCGTTGCGGGAGAAGCCGCGGGTCACCTCCTGCAGCGCGATGACATCTGCCCCCTCGAGGCTCCGGGCAATGCGCGGCAGATCGTATCTGCCATCGAGACCGAAGCCGTACTGTATGTTATAGCTCACGAAATTCACGATAATCTTTGACCTCCGTCGGAACCGCCTATATCGAATGGGCCAAGACGGCCGTCCAACTGCCACTGAATATTGGAAGTAAAATGAAATTTCTCGACGAAGCAAAGGTCTATATCAAGTCCGGAGACGGCGGCGGCGGCAGCGTTTCCTTCCGGCGCGAGAAATTCATCGAGTTCGGCGGCCCGGATGGCGGTGATGGCGGACGCGGCGGCGACGTTTGGGTCGAGGCTGTCAACGGACTGAACACGCTGATCGATTTCCGCTATCAGCAGCATTTCAAGGCCACGATCGGCACCCATGGCATGGGCAGGAATCGCACCGGCGCCAATGGAAGCGACGTGACGCTCAAGGTTCCCGTAGGCACCCAGATCTTCGAAGAAGACCGGGAAACGCTGATCTGCGATCTCACCGTCGAAGGCCAGCGTTTCTGCCTCGCCCATGGCGGCAATGGCGGCTTCGGCAACGCCCATTTTAAGACCTCGACCAATCAGGCGCCGGATTGGGCCAATCCCGGCCTGCCCGGCGAGGAAAAGACCCTCTGGCTGCGGCTGAAGCTGATTGCCGATGCCGGCCTCGTCGGCCTGCCCAATGCCGGCAAGTCGACGTTCCTGGCTGCCGTCACCCGCGCCCGTCCGAAGATCGCCAACTACCCCTTCACCACACTGCATCCCAACCTCGGTGTTGCCACCATCGACGAGCGGGAATTCATCCTCGCCGACATTCCAGGCCTGATCGAAGGCGCCCATGAAGGTGTCGGCATCGGCGACCGTTTCCTCGGCCATGTCGAGCGCACCCGCGTGCTGCTCCACCTCGTCTCCGCCCAGGAGGAAAAGGTCGGCAAGGCATACAAGACGGTCAAGCACGAGCTCGAAGCCTATGGAAACGAGCTGACGGATAAGGCTGAGATCGTGGCGCTGTCGCAGATCGACCTGCTCGACGATGCCGAATTGAAGAAGAAGACCAAGGAATTGGCCAAGGCCTGCGGCAAGACGCCCTTCCAGATTTCGGCCGTCACCGGCAAGGGCATGACCGAGGTCCTGCGCGCCCTGCGCGACATCATCGTCGAGGCCAATACCGAGGAGAAGCCGGCCAAGGTGCCGAAGCTGCGCCATCGCGACATGGTCGTCTCCGATGAGGACAAGGGCGAGGTTCAGGGCGAGGACGAGGCCGATGACCAGCCGTAAGCCGCTCGGCCGCTACCGCCGCATCGTCATCAAGATCGGATCTGCGCTGCTGGTCGATCGCAAGGCCGGGCTGAAGAAGGCCTGGCTCGACGCCATGTGCGCCGATATCGCCGGCCTGAAATCCAAGGGCATCGATGTGCTCGTCGTCTCCTCGGGCGCGATCGCGCTCGGCCGCTCGGTACTCGACCTGCCCTCGGGCGCGCTGAAGCTGGAAGAAAGCCAGGCGGCCGCCGCCGTTGGCCAGATCGCGCTGGCGCGTGCCTGGTCGGAAAGCCTGTCGCGCGACGAGATCGTCGCCGGCCAGATCCTGCTGACGCTTGGAGATACCGAGGAACGCCGCCGCTACCTCAATGCCCGCGCCACCATCAATCAGCTTTTGAAAATCGGCGCCGTGCCGATCATCAACGAGAACGATACCGTTGCCACCAGCGAAATCCGCTACGGCGACAACGACCGCCTCGCCGCCCGCGTCGCGACCATGACCGGCGCCGACCTGCTCATTCTTCTCTCCGATATTGACGGCCTCTATACCGCGCCGCCGCATCTCGATCCGAACGCAACGTTCCTGGAGACGATTGCCGCGATCACGCCGGAGATCGAGGCAATGGCCGGGGGTGCGGCCTCCGAGCTTTCGCGTGGCGGCATGCGCACCAAGATCGATGCCGGCAAGATTGCCACCACATCGGGCTGCGCCATGATCATCGCGTCGGGCAAGACCGACAGCCCGCTGTCGGCAATCGAAAACGGCGCGCGTTCCTCCTGGTTCGCGCCGTCTGGCACGCCTGTCACCGCCCGCAAGACCTGGATTGCCGGGCAGTTGCAGCCGGCCGGCGAACTGCATGTCGATGACGGCGCCGTCGTTGCACTCGGGGCCGGCAAGAGCTTGCTTCCGGCCGGCGTGCGCAGCGTTTCCGGCCTCTTCAGCCGCGGTGATACGGTGGCGATCATCGGCCCGGCGGGCCGCGAGATCGGCCGCGGTCTTGTCAGCTACGATGCCGACGACGCCCGCCGGATCGCCGGCCGCAAATCGGCGGAAATCGCCGCCATCCTCGGTTATGCCGGGCGCGCCGCCATGGTCCATCGCGACGACATGGTCATGACCGCCCAGATCGGTTCGAAATCGGAAAGGCAGAAGAAGGACGCGAGCTATGCTTGATACCGTGGCGCCAGGCCCTGACATTGACGTGCTGATGAACGACATCGGCCGCAAGGCGAGGGCTGCCGCACTACCGCTGAGCTTTGCGTCCACCGAGGTGAAGAACAGGGCGCTGAACGCCATGGCCGATGCGATCCTGGCGAACAAGGCGCATATTCTTGCCGAGAACGCCAAGGACCTGAAGGATATCGAAGGCACCGAAATGCTTGCCTCCTTCGTCGACCGGCTGACGCTGAACGACAAGCGTGTGGCCGAAATGGCCGAGGGCATCCGCGCCATTGCCGCGCTTGCCGATCCGGTCGGCGAAGTCATCGCCGCCTGGGACCGGCCGAACGGGTTGAAGATCGAGCGCGTCCGCACGCCGCTCGGCGTCATCGGCGTCATCTTCGAAAGCCGGCCGAACGTCACGGCGGACGCCGGCGCCCTCTGCCTCAAGGCGGGCAATGCCGTCATCCTGCGTTGCGGGTCGGATTCGCGCCGCTCATCGCAGGCTATCCATGTCTGCCTGGTTGAAGGCCTGAAGGCGGCAGGACTTCCAGAGCATGCTATCCAGCTCGTTCCGGTCGCCGACCGCGCTGCCGTCGGCGCCATGCTGCGCGGCCTGGAGGGCGCGATCGACGTCATCGTGCCGCGCGGCGGCAAGAGCCTGGTCGCCCGCGTGCAGAACGAGGCCCGCGTGCCGGTTTTTGCCCATCTCGAAGGCCTTTGCCATATCTATGTCGATGCCTCGGCCGATATCGAAATGGCGAAGAAGATCGTCGTCAACGCCAAGATGCGCCGCACCGGTATCTGCGGCGCGGCCGAAACCCTGCTCGTCGATGGCGCCGCGATCGGCACGCATCTGACGCCGCTGCTCGAGGTTCTCGCGCAGGCCGGCTGCGAGATCCGCGCTTCGGCAACGGTGCTGAAGGTCGCACCCGGCATGAAGCCCGCGACCGAGGAGGATTGGTCGACCGAATATCTCGACGCGATCATTTCGGTTGCCGTCGTCGACGGCATATCGGGCGCCATCGCCCATATCCAGACCTATTCCTCGAACCATACCGAGGCCGTCATCGCCGAGGACCCTGACGTCGTCGCGCGTTTCTTCACCGAAGTCGATTCAGCAATCCTGCTACACAATGCCTCGACGCAATTTGCCGATGGCGGCGAGTTCGGCATGGGTGCGGAAATCGGCATTGCCACCGGCAAGATGCATGCCCGCGGTCCTGTCGGCGTCGAACAGCTCACCTCGTTCAAATATCGGGTGCATGGTGCCGGACAGACGCGGCCCTGAGGTGACGACCGAGCCAGACGTGACGATTGAGAATGTGGACCGGCACTATCTCCGCATGCCGCACAGCGAGCGCGGCATGGTCGTCGGTCTGTTTGGCGGTTCGTTCAATCCGCCGCATCAGGGCCACGCGCTGGTCGCCGAGATCGCCCTCAAGCGGCTTGGCCTCGACCAGCTCTGGTGGATGGTCACCCCGGGCAATCCGCTGAAGAGCCGCAACCAGCTCGCCCCGCTTGCCGAGCGTATTGCCGAAAGCGAGCGTGTCGCCGCCGACCCCCGCGTCAAGGTGACGGCCTTCGAACAGACGCTCGGCGTCAGCTACACTGCCAACACGCTTGCCCGCGTCAAGGCCCGCAATCCGCATGTGCATTTCATCTGGATCATGGGCGCCGACAGCCTGCAGACCTTTCACAAATGGCAGAAATGGCAGGAGATTGCCCGCACCTTCCCGATCGCGGTGATCGACCGGCCAGGTGCGACGCTCTCCTTCCTCTCCTCGAAAATGGCCAGGACCTTCGATTTCGCCCGGGTCGACGAGGATGATGCCCGTCTTCTCTGGAAGAAGCGTGCGCCGGCCTGGACCTTCATCCACGGGCCGCGCTCCGGCCTGAGCTCGACGGCAATCCGCAACGGCTCGTCGCCCGGCGACGCGCTTTAGTTTGATTTCCAAGGATGTCCCGAAAACGAGAAAGCCCGACGGGGGAGGAGATCCGTCGGGCTTATAAACTCGATCGACAACTGGGAGGAGGAGTGTTGTCGATCCTACCGAACGGCTATGGGAGGAGGAGAAGCCGTTTCGATGAGTGTGTTGTACCATATTTCGCAGGAAGATGAATATCGATTGTTGCATTGCAGCAATGCGTCACTTGCAATCCTGTGCAGCCTTATGGCTTTGGCATTGCCGTTTTTCTTGGCAGAAATCGACGGAGCATACTCTACCGCCGGGAATCGTTGCGGTCTGCCAACTGTCGTTTGGATATTTCCGCCCCTTTGGATCTCATGCTGCGGTTCGAGCCATGCACTTCAACAATGCCAAAACCATTGGGCGTTGCGAACACGCAGGCCCGATATGGTTATATTTTTCTGGATATATCCCTAGCCAAAGCACCCCACCCGTTATATTCGTCGCAATATTTCGAAACCTGGGGAGACATCATGCAGAACCGCCGCCGATGGATGAAACAGGCAACCGCCGCGATCGCAGCCCTCTGGCTTGGCGCGGCAGCGCTTCCGGCGCCTGCTGCCGCAGCCGAAAAGCTCACCGTCTTTGCGGCCGCCAGCCTCAAGGATGCGCTCGACGCCGCCAACGCCGCCTGGGCCAAGGAAAGCGGCAAGGAAACCGTCGCCTCCTATGCGGCGAGCGGAGCCCTGGCCAAGCAGATCGAAAACGCGGCTCCTGCCGATGTCTTCATCTCGGCCGATCTCGACTGGATGGATTACGTCGCCAAGAAAAACCTGATCAAGGCCGATACCCGCTCCAATCTGCTCGGCAACCGCATCGTGCTCGTTGCCGAAAAGGCCAAGGCAAAACCGGTCGAGATCAAGCAGGGCTTCGATCTTGCAGGACTGCTGGGTGACGGCAAGCTGGCCATGGGTGAGCCGAAATCGGTTCCGGCCGGCAAATATGGCATGGCCGCGCTCGAAAAGCTCGGCGTCTGGAAATCGGTCGAAAGCAAGGTCGCCGGCGCCGAAAGCGTGCGCGCCGCCCTTGCCCTCGTCTCCCGCGGCGAAGCGCCTTATGGCATCGTCTACCAGACGGATGCCGCAGCCGATAAGGGTGTCGCCGTCGTCGGCACCTTCCCGGCCGATTCCCACCCGCCGATCATGTATCCGATCGCAATCCTTAACGAGAGCAAGAACCCGGATGCAGCAGCCTATCTCGACTTCCTGAAATCCGACAGGGCTGCTGCCTTCTTCACGGCGCAGGGTTTCACGATTCTGAAATAGTCGACCAATTAGTGTTTCGTGATGCTTGTCTTGTACCCCAAGCATTTGCATCAAACGATAAGTAGCTGAGGCTGTCTTGTTCGTGCCGTGGGATTGCCCTCACCCAAACCCGCTCGCGGGCGAGGGACGTGGCAAACGCCGCGTTGAGGTTGAGGAAGACGGTGCGACAGGGTCCCTTCGCCCCGCGAGCGGGGGGTTTGAAGGACGGGTCGAGACCCGTGGCTTGACCCCGGTCGGTGCCGGCAGGCGGATGAGGGGCAGGCGTCGGATGACGCCATGTAAAGAACGAGCATTGTCAACAAACTGAGGCTCGCCCCGGCGTGCCCCCAGACTTCCAGGGAGACAGCTGCATTTGGACATGTTGGGGTTGAGCAATGAGGAATGGACGGCGATCCTGCTCAGCCTGCGCGTCTCGATCGTCGCCATGCTGGCAAGCCTGCCCTTCGGCATCCTCGTCGCCCTGCTGCTTGCCCGCGGCCGCTTCTGGGGCAAGTCGGTGCTGAATGGCGTCGTTCACCTGCCGCTGGTCCTGCCCCCGGTCGTCACCGGATTCCTTCTGCTCATTCTGTTCGGCCGCCGCGGTCCGGTCGGCAGCCTGCTCGACCAGTATTTCGGCATCGTTCTCTCCTTCCGCTGGACGGGTGCGGCCTTGGCCTGCGCCATCATGGCCTTTCCGCTGATGGTGCGCAGCATCCGCCTGTCGATCGAGGCGGTCGACCGCAAGCTGGAGGAGGCCGCCGGAACGCTCGGCGCCGGACCTGTCTGGGTCTTCTTGACGATCACCCTGCCGCTGACCCTGCCCGGCATCATCGCCGGCATGATCTTGTCTTTTGCCAAGGCAATGGGCGAATTCGGCGCGACGATCACCTTCGTCTCCAACATTCCCGGCGAAACCCAGACGCTGTCGGCGGCGATCTACACTTTTACCCAGGTTCCGGGCGGCGATGCCGGCGCACTCCGCCTGACGCTCGTTGCCGTCGTCATTTCCATGGCCGCTTTGCTCGCCTCCGAATTCCTCGCCCGTCTCGCCGGCCGGAGGATCGATCCGGAATGACGCTGATCGTCGAGGCAAAACAGAAGCTTGGCGCCTTTTCGCTCGATGCCGCCTTCACCTCCGAGCGTGGCGTCACCGCGCTGTTCGGCCGTTCCGGTTCCGGCAAGACCGCGATGATCCGCATCATCGCCGGCCTCGCGCGCCCGGACGCAGGCCGCGTTGCCCTTGACGGCGAGGCCCTGACCGACACCGCAACCGGCATCTTCATCCCGAAACATCGCCGCCGTTTCGGTTATGTCTTCCAGGAGGCGCGGCTTTTCCCGCATCTCAGCGTTCGCGCCAATCTCTCCTACGGCCGCTGGTTCGCGGCGAGAACGGCAGGCAGTGAGAGCTTCGATCGCATCGTCGACCTGCTCGGCATCGAGACGCTGCTGGCGCGCAGCCCCGCGAAACTCTCCGGCGGCGAGAAGCAACGCGTCGCCATCGGCCGCGCGCTTCTCTCCTCGCCCCGCCTGCTGCTGATGGACGAGCCGCTCGCCGCCCTCGACGAGGCGCGCAAGGCTGAGATTCTGCCTTATCTGGAACGTTTGCGCGACGAGACCGACATCCCGATCGTCTATGTCAGCCATTCGATCGCAGAGGTGGCGCGGCTGGCAAACCATGTCGTCGTCATGCGCGACGGCAAGGTGGAAGCGACCGGTTCCGCCATCGACATATTGAGCCGTCCGTCAACCTCCGCCGATCGGCGCGAGGCGGGCGCGCTACTCGAAGGCACCGTGGAAAGCTTCGATCCGCTTCACCGCCTGTCGACCGTCGCGCTGAAATCCTGCCGGCTCCATATTCCGGGTGCGGCCCTTGCGCCCGGCAAATCGGTCCGCATCCGCATTCCCTCCCGCGATGTCATGTTGGCGACCGCAAAGCCGGAGGGGCTCAGCGCGCTGAATATCCTGGAAGCAAGGATAGAGCAGATATCGCCGGCCGAGGACGGAACGGTGGAAATCCGGCTCGATTGCGGCGGCGATATCATTCTTTCCCGGATCACGACGCTCTCCTGCGAGCGCCTCGATCTTCGGCCGGGAAGGGCGGTCTTCGCCGTCATCAAGACGGTTGCCCTGGAGGCCTGATCAGCCGCGCTTGCCCTGTTGCAGATTGCGCTTGCCTTCGAGCCAGGCGAGATCGTCGGCAAGGCTGGTGCGCACCGTCTTTTCCATCCGGCGGAAACGCTCGAGCAGTTCCTCGCCGAACGGCGTCAGCACCGCGCCGCCGCCCCTTTGCCCGCCGCGCTGCGATTCCACCACCTGTTCAGAGAACATCCGGTTCATCTCGCTGACGAGCAGCCATGCCCGGCGATAGGACATGTCCATCGCCCGCCCCGCCGCCGAGATCGAACCGGTCGAGCGGATGTGCTCCAGGAGCTCCATCTTTCCGCGACCGAGGCGATCCTGGTCCGGGAAGCTGATTCGCAGGACGGGAACGAGTGTTTTTGCGGCTGAGTCGGTCATTGAATCCAGAGATCGCGGAATTTTCGGCACTTTACGCTGCGGTATGGAAACTGTACACCGCCCGCCGGAAGCAGCCCGCGTGGCAATATTCTTCAATTCGGACGTTAGATCGGATTTTCGGCCGTTCCGTACCTTAGCATGTCTTGAAACATTAATGGTTTGATGCCTATCTTAACCATGATCCGGTCTCGATCGGATCTGTGTTGTGCATAGTTTGTCATTCCAGGAAAGGGAAAGCACTGACAACAGTACACGCCAAGGGAAAAACGCTCGCCGTTATCCCGAAGAGTGCGGAACGTGGCGCCGATGCCGCCGCCCGTGCCCTAGAAACCGTCCTCGCCAGCCTTGAGGACTCCAAAGCTGAAGATATCGTCACCATCGACATTGCCGGAAAATCGGCGCTGGGAGACTACATGATCGTCGTCTCCGGCCGCTCGAACAGGCATGTCATGGCGATCTCGGATCATCTGCTGACCGACCTTAAGGACGACGGCCTCGGTACGGCCCGCGTCGAAGGTCAGGAAGGCGGGGATTGGGTCCTGATCGACACGGGTGACATTATCGTGCATGTGTTCCGTCCCGAAATCCGCGAGTTCTACAACATCGAAAAGATGTGGGCGGCTCCGGATATGGATGAAGAAACACGGCACTGACAGGCAGGCCGGCATTCTGTCCGGCGCCTGAGACGTGGCATTGGCTGGCCGGAAAATATCACAAGCCGGCCGGTGGCGCAGTGTGCGCCCGATGTGCCGCATGAGCGGGAGCGGATGAATGCGAATAGGTCTTTTTGCGGTGGGACGGCTGAAGTCCGGCCCCGAAAAGGATCTTGTGGCCCGCTATCTCGACCGTTTTGCCAAGGCCGGCCCTGCCGTCGGCCTCGAATTTACCCGTGTTGCCGAAGTGGCCGAAAGCCGTGCCTCCAATGCGGAAACCCGCAAGCGTGAAGAGGCGGCGATGCTTTTGAAATCGCTTGCCGATGGCAGCATTCTCATTCTTCTCGATGAACGCGGCAAGGCGCTCGACAGTGAAGCCTTCGCAAATCTGCTCGGCTCCTATCGCGATCAGGGCAAACGCGAACTGACCATCGCGATCGGCGGCGCCGACGGCCTCGATCCCTCCCTGTACGATCGTGCCGACGCCACGCTGTGTCTTGGCAAGATGACCTGGCCGCACCAGCTGGTGCGCACGCTGATCGCCGAACAGCTCTACCGCGCCGTTACCATCCTGTCCGGCCACCCCTATCACCGCGTCTGATGCCGCGGCGGCCCAATGCGTCGCCCAGCGCGTCGTAATGTCACGCAGCCGTGTTTGCTTGGACACTCGCTGTCCGTCGAACGTTCTGGCAAAGCGCGCCAAATCAGCTTAGTCTTCGCGCGATTTGAGAAAGTGCCCCAACACGCATGACGAGAGCATCCACCAGGCGACACCGCATGATCCTGCCGGCTATCGCGGCCGGTGTCGGTGTGGCGGTGATTGTCGTGTCGGCAAATCCGTTCATCGTCCGGGCGCAGGAAGCCGCCCCCGAAGCGGCACAATCCGCACCGCAGCCGGCAGCCGAGCCGCCACCGCCCGATCCCGCCGCCGAACTTGCCGCCAAGCGTGATCAGACCCGAGCCGAACTCGAAACCCTGTCGAAGACCATCAGTCTCTCCACCGACAAGGTGAGCGCGCTTCGCCGGAGCATTGCCGATCTGGAAAAGAGCACGGAGAGCATCCGCCAGGCGCTGATCGATTCCGCCGCACGCCGCAAGGCGCTTGAAAGGCAGATCCTCGAAAGCGAGAAGAAGCTTGCCGGTCTCGGCGTCAAGGAGGATGGCATCCGCCGTTCCCTGCATGAGCGCCGCGGCCTTCTGGCCGAGGTGCTGGCAGCACTCCAGCGCATGGGCCGCAACCCGCCGCCCGCTTTGCTCGTCACCCCCGATGACGCGCTCGCATCGGTGCGGAGCGCCATTCTGCTCGGCGCGGTCGTGCCCGGCATCCGCAAGGAGACCGACAAACTTGCCGCAGACCTCGCAAACCTCGCCGCATTGCAAACCGCAAGCGCCGCCGAAAAGGCCTCGCTGACCGCGACGATGACGGATGGCATCGAGGAGGAGCGGCGCATGGACCTGCTGCTTGCCGAAAACGACAAGCTCAGCCGCAACAATGCCGCCGAACTCGCAGCCGAGAGAAGACGCTCCGAAGAGCTGGCGGGCAAGGCGACGAGCCTTGAAGGCCTTGTCGCCTCGATGGAATCCGAGATCGCTTCGGTGCGGGACGCTGCCGCCGCCGCCCGCCAGGCGGAGGAGAACCGCAGGCTTATGACGGACGAGCAGCGCGCTCAGGCCAGGGCGCTCGCCGACAGCGGCGTGCCTGATAAAAACCGCATTGCGCCCGCATATCCCTTCGGAGAATTGAAGGCGAAATTGGAGGTGCCCGTTGCGGGCGATATCCTGCGCCAGTTCGGCGATGCCGACGGCACCGGACACGAGGCCATGGGAATGACGGTCGCCACCAATCCGGAGACGGTGGTGACGGCGCCTGCGGATGGCCTGGTGGTTTTCGCCGGCGCGTTCCGCAGTTACGGCCAGATGATTATCCTCGACGTGGGCGATGGATATCACCTGGTTCTCTCGGGAATGGATACGATCAATACCCGTCAGGGAAAGTTCGTTTTCTCCGGCGAGCCGCTTGCCGTGATGGGCGCAAAAAGAGTGGCAAGCGCAACTGCATTGGCGCTGGAAACGGACCGGCCAACGCTTTACATTGAATTTCGAAAGGACGGTAAACCGGTCGATTCCCGGCCGTGGTGGACCTCCAAAGACACTGGAAAGGCACGCAATGATTCGTAGGGCTTCTCTTGTTCTGGTCGGCGCATTGATGGGTGCGACCGCAATGAGCGTCATTTACTCGGCGGGTGTGCCGGCAGAAGCGGCCGGATCCTCTACATACAAGGAACTTTCGGTTTTCGGCGATGTCTTCGAGCGCGTGCGTGCGCAATACGTGACGCCGCCGGCCGAAGACAAGCTGATCGAGAACGCCATCAACGGCATGCTCTCCTCTCTCGATCCGCATTCGAGCTACATGAATGCGAAGGACGCCGAGGACATGCGCACCCAGACCAAGGGTGAGTTCGGCGGTCTCGGCATCGAAGTCACGATGGAAGACGAACTCGTCAAGGTCATCACCCCCATCGATGATACGCCCGCCGCCAAGGCCGGTGTTCTCGCCGGTGACTATATCTCCGAGATCGACGGCCAGTCCGTGCGCGGCCTGAAGCTGGAGGACGCCGTCGAGAAGATGCGCGGCGCCGTCAACACGCCGATCAAGCTAACGCTGATCCGCAAGGGCGCCGATAAGCCGATCGAACTGACGATCGTCCGTGACGTCGTCGCCGTCCAGGCAGTCAAGTCGCGTGTCGAGGACGATGTCGGTTATCTCCGCATCATCTCCTTCACCGAGAAGACCTATCCCGACATGGAAAAGGCGATCAAGAAGATCAAGGACACCGTTCCGGCTGACAAGCTGAAGGGTTATGTTCTCGACCTGCGCCTCAATCCGGGCGGCCTGCTCGACCAGGCGATCAACGTCTCCGATGCCCTGCTGCAGCGCGGCGAGGTCGTTTCGACCCGCGGCCGCAATCCGGATGAAACCCGCCGCTTCAATGCCGGCCCGGGCGACCTGACGGATGGCAAGCCGGTGATCGTGCTGATCAATGGCGGTTCGGCTTCCGCATCGGAAATCGTCGCCGGCGCTCTTCAGGATCTGCGCCGTGCCACCATTCTCGGCACGCGCTCTTTCGGCAAGGGCTCCGTCCAGACGATCATCCCGCTCGGCGAAAACGGCGCGCTGCGCCTGACCACGGCGCTCTATTACACGCCGTCGGGCCGCTCGATCCAGGGTACCGGCATCACGCCCGACATCAAGGTCGAGGAGCCGCTGCCGGAGGAACTGCAGGGCAAGATGGTGACCGAAGGCGAATCCAGCCTGCGCGGCCACATCAAGGGCCAGAGCGAGACGGATGAAGGTTCGGGCTCCGTTGCTTACGTCCCGCCGGACCCGAAGGACGACGTTCAGCTGAACTACGCGCTCGACCTGCTGCGCGGCAAGAAGACCGATCCGGCCTTCCCGCCGAACCCGGACAAGGCCGTCGTCGCCAAGTAATCGATCATCTCAAGGCCGGGCACCTCGCCCGGCCTTCCCTTTCTGCTGTTTCCCGGTTTTGGAGCGGGCGAAAAATTGGGAACGGACCTGCATGCGCCTTTGGGCCGCAACCGCAAAACCGGCAGCCGGCGCCCGGGTGTTCTGCGCCTGGGCCGCATCGCCGCCAGTCTCTGCCTTTTCGCGATAGGCGGCTTTTCGCTCTATACGGCATTTCGCGGCGATGGGCTCGAACGCAGCAAACCGCCTGCGGCCGAGCAGCCAGCAACGCCGCCTTCCCAGCCTCGGCCACCAACGTCAGCCGCCAACCAGGCGGCTGACGGCATGCCGCGCGCCGAGCCGCGCTCGGGCGCCAATGTCGAGCAGATGGTCACCGGTGACGGCTCCGTCGTCACCAAATACAGCCCGCGCCCGCGTGACGGCAGCGGGCCGGTGCTGGTCGATGCCATGCAGATCGGCCAGGATCCGCGCATGGCAGCTCAGCCGAATGAAGCATTGCTCGAAGAAACCCCCTTGGGCAGGCTTCCGATCGTCGGTCCGGATGGCCGGCGGCCGATGGATCAATATGCCCGTCCTTCGTCCGGCGCGCGCGGCGTCCGCATCGCCATCGTCGTCAGCGGTCTCGGGCTCAGCCAGACCGGAACGCAGCGCGCCATAGCGGACCTGCCGGAAGAGATCACCTTCGCTTTCGCCGCGAGCGGCAACAGTCTGCAGCGCTGGATGCAGGAAGCCCGCCGCGGCGGCCACGAGATCCTGTTGCAGGTACCGCTCGAACCATTTGATTATCCGGCGAATGATCCGGGTCCTGAAACCCTGCTGACCACGAAGCCGGCCGCCCGCAACATCGAGAACCTGCACAAGGCGATGGGCGAGATCACCAATTATACCGGCGTCATGAATTATCTCGGCGGCCGTTTCTTGTCGGATCCCGCCGCCATGGAACCCGTGATGCGCGATATCGGCAAACGCGGCCTGCTGTTCCTCGACGACGGCACTTCGGCACAATCAAAGACGGCGACGGTGGCCAAGGGAACCGAACTGCCTTATGCTTTTGCCGATCTGCAGCTCGACGGCCAGCTCGATATCAACGCCATCCTGAAGAAGCTCGACGAGCTCGAGCGCATCGCCCGCAAGAACGGTCAGGCGATCGGCGTCGCATCGGCTTTCGATGAGAGCGTTGACGCCATCGCCAAATGGAGCGAGGGGGCCGCGATGCGCGGCATCGAGATCGTCGGCGTCGCCGCCCTTTCCAACGACCCCCGGAATCCTTGATAAGAATCCTTGATAAGGATCCCTGAGAAGAATCCCCTAACGGAGAAAAAGATGAGCCAGGCGACTGTGAAAGCCGAGGATCTGCCCTACCGCCCCTGCGTCGGCGTGATGATCTTGAACCGCCAGGGTCTCGTCTGGGCCGGGCGGCGCATCCCCGACGGCAATTCCGAATATGACGGCTCGCCGCAGCTCTGGCAGATGCCTCAGGGCGGCATCGACAAGGGCGAGGATCCATTGGACGCCGCCTACCGCGAGCTCTACGAGGAGACCGGCATGAAGACGGTGACCCTGCTCGCCGAAGCGCGAGACTGGATCAACTACGATCTGCCGCCGGCACTGATCGGCATCGGGCTGAAAGGAAAATTCCGCGGTCAGACGCAGCGCTGGTTCGCCTTCCGCTTCGACGGCGACGACAGCGAGATCGCCATCAACCCGCCGCCGGGCGGCCACGAGCCGGAATTCGATGCCTGGGAGTGGAAGCCGATGCAGCAGCTGCCGGGGTTGATCGTCCCCTTCAAGCGCGCCGTCTACGACCAGGTCGTGGCCGAATTCCAGCATCTGACGACGCTGCAATCGGAAGATTGATTGAGCAGGAAGACCGCTTCGGTTTGCGCTCGGCAAACGGGAGCAAGGTCCACGACAATGCCAGATGAAGAATATCGGGCCAGGTGAAGAATATCGGCCGCCGATGGGGCGGCCGATATCGGCAGGGGCCTTATTCAGCCTCGTCGGCGGAGTCGGCGTTGAGCTGGCCGTATTTGCTCTCGCCGATTTTCTCGAGCAGATCGATCTGTGTTTCGAGGAAGTCGATATGACCTTCCTCGTCCGCCAGCAGCTCTTCGAAAAGCTTCATGGAGACGTAGTCGCCGGCCTCATGACAGATATCGCGCGACTTCTTGTAAGCCGTGCGGGCGTCATATTCGCCGGCAAGATCGGCTTCCAGCACTTCCTTGACGTTCTGGCCGATGCGCAGAGGTGCAAGGGTCTGCAGGTTGGGATGGCCTTCGAGGAAGATGATGCGCGCAACAAGCCGGTCGGCATGATGCATCTCTTCGATGGATTCGGCGCGCTCCTTCTTGGCGAGCTTGGTGTAGCCCCAGTCCTCAAGAAGACGATAGTGAACCCAATATTGGTTGACCGCACCGAGTTCGAGGAACAACGCCTCGTTAAGCCGCTCGATGACCTTTTTGTCGCCTTTCAATGTCCGCTCTCCTGTTTTCCTCATGGAATTGTTTCAAGCGGGACATGAAATCAAATATTTCGGTCTCCGTCGAGTGGCGACGGGCGTGATATTCCTCGGTCGTCTGGATAATGATGTCGACGACGTTGGGAAAACAGCCGCAGCAGCGGCCGCGTTTTTCCATGGCGTGGTAGACCTTCGCAGGCACGATAAGCTGCCAACAGTCTTCATCGAGAAGGTTGGTGATAACCTCCCGGATTTCCTTATCGGTTATATAATTGCAGCTGCAGACGAGCACGTCTTCATTCCAAACATGACACTGACTATCGTGTTTTCTGCTAAAGAAGATGGTGGCTGTCAAGAAAAAATTCGAGCCCCGCATCATTGAATAACAGCGTCCGGATGAGACCCCATGCATATCGTCTAAAATTATGCAGAGGTTTCAGGATGATGACGCCACAAGGCCGATGAAGACGCGCCGCATGCCCTGATCGGGTGACGCTATTTTAATGGAAGTTGCGTCCGCGCGGCATCACTTCAGCCGTTGCCGCCGCGCCCGCATGGCGGTCTGTTGCAACCATGCGTTTTTCCAGCTCCACCCTCTCCTGCGCATGCGCAAGCTTTTTCTGCCGCGGATCGCCCCCCGGTCTCAGCACTTCGTCTGCCCGTTCGCAGGCGCCGAAACGCCGGGCCTCGCGTTGCAGGACCCCGAGCGCCGGCGTCATATCCTCGATATGCTCGACAACGGTATGGATCACCCCGCTCTGGCTTTGCAGCCTGCCGCGGATTTTCACCAGCCGAGCACCCATCACGACCGATCGGTATTTATCGAACATTTTCGGCCAGACGATCGCATTGGCCACACCGGTTTCGTCTTCCAGCGTCATGAAGATCACACCTTTGGCCGAACCCGGTCGCTGGCGCACCAGCACGAGGCCGGCGATCGTCACCCGCTTTCCGCTGGCGATCTTCAACAGATCGACATTGCGCGTGATGCCCGTCCTTTGAAACTCCTCCCGCAGGAAAGAGACCGGATGCGCCTTCAGCGACAACGAGAGATAACGATAGTCCTCGATGACCTGTTCTCCCGGCAGCATGTCCGGCAGCTTCGCCATAGGTTCGATCTGGAGGTCGATATGACGGGTCTGCTCGAAAAGCGGCAGTTCCTCGGCTGCGCTCTTCACATCCAGCGCCCGCACCGCCCAGAGCGCTTCGCGCCGCGACAGATCGATCGACCGGAACGCATCGGCATCCGCCAGCCGTTCGATGACGGATTTTTGCAGACCGGACCGCAGCCAGAGATCGCGCACCGAACTGTAACCTTCGCCTCGATTGCCGACCAGTCGTTCCATATCGTCTATCGAGAGGCCCTTGATCTGGCGAAAACCCAGTCGCATCGCATGCCGGGTCTTGATGATCGTGCGCATCTTCTCATGCCGGAAATCGACGGCATTCCGATCGAAGACAGCTTCTTCCAGTCCGCAATCCCAGTCCGATTCATTGATATCGACCGGCAGGATCCTTACCCCGTGCTCGCGTGCATCCCGCACCAGCTGCGCCGGCGCATAAAACCCCATCGGCTGGGAGTTCAGCATCGCCGCGCAGAAGACATCGGGATAATAGGCCTTGAGCCAAGAGGAGGCATAGACGAGCAGCGCGAAGGAGGCGGCGTGGCTTTCGGGGAAGCCATATTCGCCGAAGCCTTTGATCTGGTTGAAACACTGCTGCGCGAATTCCTGGGCATAGCCCTTTGAGACCATTCCCTCGATGAACCGCTTTTCGAAATTGCCGATCGTCCCGGTTCTCTTGAATGTCGCCATCGCTCTGCGAAGCTTGTCGGCTTCCGCCGGTCTGAAGCCTGCGGCGGTAATGGCGATCTGCATGGCCTGTTCCTGGAACAAGGGCACGCCGAGGGTTCTTTCCAGAACCGTTTCCAGCTCCTTGCTCGGATATTCGATCGGAATGTTCTTGGCCTGCTGCTCCCGGCGCTTCAGATAGGGATGCACCATATCGCCCTGGATCGGTCCTGGCCGCACGATCGCCACCTCGATGACGAGGTCGTAGAATAGCTTCGGCTTCAGACGCGGCAGCATGCTCATCTGCGCCCGGCTTTCGATCTGGAAGACGCCGAGCGTATCGGCCCGGCCCATCATCTCGTAAACCGGCTCGCCTTCGTCCCCATGCTCCTTGTTGCCGAGGTCTGCGAGCGTCTTCTTCACGTCGTAATGCAGTTCAAGCAGCGAGAAGGCCTTCCGCAGGCAGGTCAGCATGCCAAGCGCCAGCACATCCACCTTGAGGATCTTGACATTGTCGAGGTCGTCCTTGTCCCACTCGATCATGTAGCGATCCGGCATCGCCGTCTTCATGATCGGCACCACCTCGTCGAGACGGTCCCGCGTGATGACGAAGCCGCCAACATGCTGGGTGAGGTGGCGGGGGAAACCGAGAAGCTCGGACGCATATTTCAGCACGTTCTGCGTCACCGGATCCTTGATGTCGAGGCCGGCCGCCTTGGCATCCCGTTCGGAGAGATTGTCCTCCGACCAGCCCCAGACGAGGCTGCTGATCGCCGACTGAACATCCTCCGAGAGCCCAAAGGCCTTGGCGACCTCACGGCCGGCCGAACGGGTCCGATAGGTGGTCACCCCCGCCGTCAGTCCGGCATGTTCTATGCCGTATCTCTTGTAGATGAACTGGATGACCTCTTCGCGTCGATCATGCTCGAAATCGACATCGATATCCGGCGGTTCGTCACGATCCATCGAAATGAAGCGGTCGAAGAGCAGCGTGCTCTTCTGCGGATCGACTTCCGTTATCTCAAGACAATAGCAGATGACCGAGTTTGCCGCCGATCCGCGCCCCTGGCACAAGACCTTAAGTTCATAGCGGGCGTGCTGGATGATCTTGTGAACCGTCAGGAAGTAGGAGGCATATTGCTTATCCCCAATGAGTTTCAGTTCATAATCGATCTGTTGCGCCACCTTGGGCGGGATACCGTCGGGATAACGCCTTGCGGCGCCCGCTCTCGTCAGTCTTTCCAGGGTCTCCTGCGGCGTTTCGCCCGGATCGTTTTCAGGCGGATAATTGTGCTCCAGTTCCTTCAGCGAAAAGCTCAGCTTGCCGAAAAAGGTCTGCGTATTTTCGATCGCATCAGGATAGTCCCGGAAGATCCGGGCCATTTCACGTGAATCCTTGAGGTAACGTTCGGCATTCGGCGCCAGCAGGAATCCGGCTTGTGGTATCTGCACATGCTCCCGGATCGCGATCACGACATCCGAAAGCGGCCGGCGTTCAGGATGGTGGTAAATCGGCTGGTTGGTGGCAATCAGCGGCACGCGGTTTCGGGCAGCCAGCATCGAAAGCACCGCAAAGACCTGCCTGTCGCGGCCGTCATAGGCTGGCGCCAGCGCCATGAAAAAGGCCTTGCGGAATCGCCTGCGAAGCCGCTCCAGATAATCGTCCAGCGTCGACTGCCCCGCCTGATGATCGACAAGACTGCGGTCGGGAACGAGGGCGAGCATCATCTCGTCCCCCCATTCCGCAAGCTCCGCTTCCGTCAGGATGCAGCTTCCCTTGACCGCTTCTTCCTTCAGATTGCCGGCGCTGAGAAGGCGGCAGAGGTTTGCCCAGCCTCGCCGGTTTTGTGGATAGGCAAGGATATCAGGCGTTCCGTCGGAAAAGACGAGACGCGCGCCCGGTTGAACCCGGATAGGATCGAGAATGACCTCTGTTTTTCCCTTCTTCTTCGCCTCAGCCAGAATCTCATCCCTGTTCTTGTATCTCTCCTCAAGCTGCTCCGCCTGGGCATGCGCTCGCACAACGCCGGCAACCGAATTGCGGTCCGCAATCCCGAGACCGCCGAGCTTCAAATAAGCGGCCTGCACAACCATCTCTTCCGGACCGGAGGCGCCTTCGAGAAACGAGAAATTCGTTCTCGTGCCGACCTCGAAGAATGCCCGTGCGGTTGTCATGCGAACACGCCGTGCATGAACCAGCGAGGGTCAAGCTCCTGACCATAAAAACCACGACGATAGATCCAGAAGCGATGCCCGGTCTCATCCTCAATGCGGAAATAGTCACGCGCCTCGGCCTCATCCCCATCGATCCACCACTCCATGGCAATCCGTTCCGGCCCTTCGCTTCTTGCCACCTGATGCTGCATGCGCCGCCAGCGGAAGATCTGCGGCGGACCATCGGGCACTTCGGCCATCATGATCTCGACCGGCTCCGGCGTTGCAAAGAGCCGCAACGGGCGCTCTTCGCGGAAAGGAAGTTGGATGTCCCGCGCTACCTTCCGCCTGGGAAGACTCTCCATCACAGGAACCGTGATGACGGCGCGTTCCGGCACATGACTCTCGCGAAGCTGGAAGCTTTGCAGGCAATCCGCACCAAGCCGGGCCGACACCCGGTCGACGAAAACAGAAAGCGAGATCTCTCCCTGACGATCGCCCTCGAAATCCCCCTGCGCTTCGTTGAAGGAATCGTGCCGCAACACATTCAACCGCAGGATCTCGAAACCATAGCCGGCATCGAGATCATCATAGACCGCCTGCAATCGCTCGGAAAAAAGCCCGGCAATGAGCTTTGGTTCGCGCAGCGGCTGCGAAGCGCCGACGGAGATACGAAAGACCCTGCCGTCGACGCGGAACAGGACCAGTTCGAACACCCGCCCGCCAGCCCCTCGCGCCTCCAGCGACGGCTGCAGCGACATGGCGACCTGCCTGGTGACGGCAAGGATCTGCTCTTCCGTCCCGATGGGCTCCATCAGCCGGCTTTCGGCCGAGAGGCTGGCGACAGGACGCCGGGGAGAGACCGGCTCTTCTTCATGCCCCAGCGCCTGGTCGAGACGCAGAAGCAGTTCCGGCCCGAACCGGCGGGTTAGCGGCGCTCGCGGCGCATCGATGACATCGCCGATATATTTCAGGCCGAGCTTCTTCAGAGCATCGACGGTTTGTCCTTCCAGCCGCAAGGCTGTAACCGGCAAGGACACCAGCACATGTTCCGCCTCTTCGTCCTCGATCACGCCACTCTGCCCGAAGCGGGACACCGCCCAGGAAAGGCCGGGCGATGATGAAATCGCGCCCCGTGCATCGAACCCCATATGAAAAAGCCGCGACAGCACATCCCGAAGAAGCGCCTTTTCACCGCCGAACAGATGGGCGCAGCCGCTAATGTCGAGAAACAGACCGTCCTTGCCGTCGAATGCCACCAGCGGCGTATAACGGTCGCACCAGTCGGCAATTGCCTCCAGCAGCCGGCGGTCGGCCGCCGGATCCTCTTCCGCGACCTCGAGCATTGGATACATGGCGCGCGCTTCGGCAACGCCCAAATCCTTCCTCAACCCCAGCCTCTCGGCCAACTCGTCCAGTGCCGTCAGCCGAATGGCATTGTTGAGCTTGCCGGAACAGACGATAGGCGGCGTCTCAGGACGCCCTTTCGAACGCCAGGAGAGCCCCCATCGTTTGCGGGCGATGCGGTCCGTTGGCAGATGCGGGAAGCTGAGCGCCAGAATGCGCTGACTGTTCGCCTGGAGGACGAACGAGGTTTGGTTCGGCGACAGGGAGAAATTCGCGTTCATGGGGATTCCACTCCAGAAGAAAGGAGAGCGGAGCCGGATTGCGGCTCTTCTCCAGCGTGAGACGGAAAATCGGATTGCCGATGCTGCCGGAAAGCCTCGATCCGTCCGGCAACGGCCGTAGACCGGCCGGGGCCGGTTCGACATGCAGACGGAAAGCCGCACTGCTTGCCTCCTCCGCTCCGGCCTGGCGCACGAGAAAGAGTGGATGGCGGGCAGCCCGCGCCCGAAGACTGAGCCTGCGGCTTTCGGTCAGCCCGAAATGGGCGGGATTGCCTCGCACTTCGAAGATGACGGCCGAGAAGGCAGCGCTTTCCACCGCCGCCTCCACCAGCCAGAGCGCCTCGTCCAGCTTGCGTGGCGCGGCGTGGAGAAACCGCTCCGGGCTCAGTCCGAAATCCCGAAGTCCGGGGGCATAGGGACGGCCGGCCTCCAGCGTGCCGATTGCATCGCCGATCCAGAGCAACGGCAGAAACCTGCCGGCATCCGCTTCCTGTTTCTGCAGCCGTGCGGCAACAGCCATAGCCAGCCCGCTTGCCGCACCGGCATCGCGAGACAGAGCCGAGCGGAATTCGGTGATCGCATCGAGCGGCAGGCCGCCTTCCAGTGCCCCATCGAGGAACTCTATTCCAAACGGCAGGGGCGGCAGAGTGCGCTCCTGGCGGGCCTTGCGTCCTTCCGCCACGGCTTCCCGTTCCGCCGCGGCAAGCGCCGGCGCGGGCTTTCCCTCCAGTCTGGCGATGGTTTCGCGGAGCGCAAAAAGCCGCTCGCGCGCCAAGGCGTGCTGCGCCATGGCGTTCTCCAATCCGTCTTGTTCCTGTTATGTTCTTATAGATTCCAGAGAGCTAATGAAGAGTCAACGGCCATTCTCTATGAATTTATTCCTGCCTTTGATTCCGCACTCGAAAATCGGCGATAAAGGTTCTATATGGGCCCGCAAAGGAAGGAATATTCATGGCCCGCAGAGACCAGAGCGATGATTGGCGGGACCGCCATGCGCCGACGATCAGCACCTTCGAGTCGCTGGCAATGGAGGCCTACAGCCATCTGCCGGATGAATTCCGCCAGCTGACGACCAACCTCACGATCGAGATCGAGGATTTCCCCGATGACGACGTTTTCGAGGACATGGCGCTGGAAACCCCTTTCGACCTGCTCGGCCTTTTCGAGGGCAGGGGCATTTCCGAACGTTTCACGGTGGAAACCGGCGAGATGCCGAACCGCATCCGCCTCTACCGCCGCCCCATCCTCGATTACTGGGCTGAGAACGATGAGACGCTCGGCGATATCATCACCCATGTCCTGATCCACGAGATCGGCCATCATTTCGGGCTGAGCGACGATGACATGGAGCGGATCGAGGCCAGCGCCGAGGAAGCCGCCGAGCGCTAAACCGCGCGTTTGGCAGAACGCGCTACTGCTCGGAGAGCTTCATCTCAGGATCGTAATCCTTGCCTTCGACATGTTTGACGACGGCCTGGCCGCACTGCATCGCGCCGGTTGCGGCATTGAAGGCATAGGTCGGCGAGCCCTCCAGCGACCAGCCCTTGTTGAGGGCGGCGGTAACCTTGTGGCAGAAGGAAGCATCGTCGGGACCGGTCAGGAAGCGGTAGAGTTTCATCACATCGTCTTTCGTGCTGCAGCCTGGCGGGCTGCGATCAGGCGGGCTTTATGAACCAGACTTTCCGCCTGGACAAGATGCAGCCGCTCGATCATCCGCCCGCCTGCATTGATGACGTTCAGCCCCTCGGAAGCGGGATCGGCAAAGGCTGATATGATCGCCTCCGCTTCCGCAATCGCGGCCGGATCCGGGCCGAAATGGCGATTGGCGGGCTCGATCTGCGCGGGATGGATCAGCATCTTGCCGGTAAAGCCCATGGCCCGGCCCTGCTGGCATTCGGCATCGAAACCCTGCTCGTCCCTGAAATCGTTGAAGACGCTATCGATCGCATCGAGCCCGTAGGCGCTGACCGCAAGGACGACCTGCATCAGCCACGGCACGAGATAGCTCCGTCCCGGCTGCGGCAGCACGCCGGTTTCCTTGCGCAGGTCGTTGAGCCCGACGACGAGACAATCGAGCCGCGAGCCCGGCGTGCGCCCGGCCTCGGCGATATCAGCCGCATTCAGGATGCCGCGCGGCGTCTCGATCATCGCCCAGATGCGCAGATCTTCGGGCGCATCCGCCTCGGAGAGAAGGTCGCCGATATCAGTGACATCCTGCGGCTCGTCGACCTTCGGCAGCAGAACGGCATCGGGACCAAGCGCCGTCACCAGCTCCAGATCGGCCAGGCCGAAATTGGATGACAGGCCATTGATACGGATGATCCGCTCCTTGCCTTGGAGCGGCCGATCCGAAAAAAAGCGCCTCAGGTTTTCCCGCGCTTCCGCCTTCTTTTCCGGCGCCACCGAATCCTCGAGATCGAAGATCACTGCATCGCAATCGACCGCATGGGTCTTTTCGAGGGCGCGGGGGTTGATGGCAGGCACACTCAGCACCGAACGGCGCAGGCGAGGGGTCACGGGGTTTCGGCTCATGGCGAATTAGTGCCAAGCTTTGACAGCCGAAGCAAGCAACCTGCCCCAGAACATCCAGCAGAACAACAAAAAGCCATGCTTGCCTTGCAGAGAGGAAAGAGAAGGACCACATTCCTTTCCGAAGAAAGGTCTCTAACCATGCAGAACATTCGCTCCATCTTCCTCATGCTTGCCGGCGCCACCGTTTTCGTGGCCATGCTGCTTCTCACCTTTTCGGTGACGCTTGCCGTCGGCGGCATCCTGACCGTACTCATGGTCGGGCGCGCGCTGTCGATGAAGATGAAGCCCGCTCCAATCCGTGCCAAGGCAAACAACGGTAAGCCGGAGATGCGGGTGTGGAACGACGGCCGCGGCACGATCATCGATCTCTGATCACCTTTTCACTGAAGATTTCGTTCGCTGAAAAATTTCGGCCGACACTGTCGGATCACGCTTCCATGCTACGTCCTTGAAGCAGCCAGGCATTCAGCCGGCGCTAAAAACGAATGGAGGACAAGCATGGATGCGACAGAGAGCAACCCGACCAAGATGCCGCCGGTCAAGAATGGCCTGCTGCCCTATCTGACGGTCAATGGCGCGGTGAAAGCTGCGGAATTCTACACGAAGGCTTTCGGCGCCGAAGAGGCCTATCGCGTGCCGGTCGACGAAAACGGCAGAACGATGCATGTGCATCTCTACATCAACGGCTGCTCCCTCATGCTGTCGGATGCCTATCCCGAATACGGCCATCCCTTCAAAGGCCACGAAGGCTTCGCCATCCAGCTGGTTATCGACGATATCGATTTCTGGTGGGATCGCGCGGTTGCGGCCGGCGCCGAAGTCGTCATGCCGGTCGAACTGATGTTCTGGGGTGACCGCTACGGCCAGCTTCGTGATCCGTTCGGCGTCCTCTGGGGGTTGAACGCACCGTCCAAATAAGGGGACCGGCGCGATCGGCGGGCCGCGCGAAACGTCGCGTGGCCGCCATCTGTGAAAGATTCTCCTTCATTTCGACGAAAAACTGGACTAGATGCAAATTCAGAAAGTAGATTTGCTGAAATGGAGCATGGATCATGGATAAATTCGTGAAGCTCACGGGCGTTGCAGCGCCGCTGCCGGTCGTCAACATCGACACCGACATGATCATTCCGAAGGATTATCTGAAGACGATCAAGCGCACCGGCCTCGGCACCGGCCTCTTCGCCGAAGCCCGCTACAATGAGGACGGCTCGGAAAACCCGGATTTCGTGCTCAACAAGCCGGCCTATCGCGATGCCAAGATCCTCGTTGCCGGCGACAATTTCGGCTGCGGCTCCTCGCGCGAGCACGCGCCCTGGGCGCTTCTCGATTTCGGCATCCGCTGCGTGATCTCGACCAGCTTCGCCGACATTTTCTACAACAACTGCTTCAAGAACGGCATTCTGCCGATCAAGGTCAGCCAGGACGATCTCGACAAGCTGATGGACGACGCCTCGCGCGGCTCCAACGCCATCCTGACCGTCGACCTCGAGAGCCTCGAGATCACCGGCCCCGATGGCGGTTCGATCAAGTTCGATCTCGACGAGTTCAAGCGCCACTGCCTGCTGAACGGCCTCGACGATATCGGCCTGACGCTCGAAAAGGGCAAGGCGATCGACAGTTTCGAAAAGAAGAACGCCGCTTCGCACCCTTGGGCGGCCTGAGCACAATCCAATAATTGCCGATCAAGCCGGGCTTTCGCCCGGCTATTTCTTTACAGTACCGAATTGCCGCAGATCAGAGAAACTTCTCTTTCCAAGCTCTGAGCTTTTCGAGCGATACGCCGATGCCGCCGCAGACTTCGATCAGAGGATTGTCGAAGCGCTGAAGCAGCCCGGCATGCACATCGGCAACGGCAAGGGCGGCACCGCAAGCCGGCTCGACCAGAATGCGCTGCGCATCGGCGAATTTCAGGCAGGCGGCAACGGCATCGGCGTCGCTGACGACGACACTTTCGATCGGATGCTGCTTCGGTAGGTCGAAGACATGCTGCGCCACCTGCCGCGCCCCGAGCGAAGTGGCAATCGAGGTAATGGCGGGAAGGGTGATACGCTCATTCGCCTTGAGGCTGGCGTTCAGCGAGGCCGCCCCTTCCGTTTCGACGGCGATGACAGGCACATCGGATAGCCCGTTTCGCTGCAACCCCGCGACAATGCCGGCAAGCAGCCCGCCACCACCGACGCTGGTGACGACGCAATCGAATTTTGCACCCCTCGCCACCACTTCGTCGATCAGCGTGGCATGGCCATCCCACAGCAGCGGATGGTCGAAGGGGTGCACATAGGTCGCCTTGCGGCTCCGGGCGAGTTCGACGGCATGGGCATTGGCTTCGTCGAAGACCGAACCATGGACGAGGACATTGGCGCCCGTCGCGGTAATCGTCTGCCGCACATCGGCCGCCGTCGTCTCCGGCACGACGATCGTGACCGGTACGCCGAGCGCCCGGCCGGCATAAGCCGCGGCAATCCCGGCATTGCCGCCGGAAGCACAGAAGATCTCGCGCGCCCCATTTTCCACCTCGTGCTGGCAAAGCCTGCCGACGCCGCGCAGCTT
>Ga0102592_1000946_pt1 | contig 38190 bp, 35 predicted proteins | sample AraplaCol_mMF_r2_FD_76861 | JGI IMG/M metagenome (GOLD analysis project Ga0102592, IMG submission 76861) | Arabidopsis root microbial communities from North Carolina, USA - plate scrape MF_Col_mMF_r2 (SPADES assembly) (version 2) | ecosystem: Host-associated > Plants > Roots > Endosphere...
GCGGCAATATCGGCCGGCCCGGTGCGGGCCTGATGCCGGTGCGCGGCCATTCGAACGTGCAGGGCGACCGCACGATGGGCATCGAGGAACAGCCCGACGACGCCTTCCTGGACCGCCTGGGCGCCACCTTCGGCTTCGAGCCGCCGCGCCACCACGGCCAGGACGTGGTGGCCGCCATCAATGCGATGCTGGAAGGCAAGGTCAAGGTGTTTGTAGGCCTGGGCGGCAATTTCTCGATTGCCACGCCCGACACGCCGCGCACCTGGGAAGCGCTGCGCCAGTGCGACCTGACCGTCAATATCGCCACCAAGCTGAACCGCAGCCACCTGGTGATTGGCAAGGATTCGCTGCTGCTGCCAACGCTGGGCCGTACCGAGGTGGACGAGCAGAACGGCGTGGCGCAGGGCGTGACCGTGGAAGATTCGGTGTGCATGGTGCATATCTCGTACGGCATGAACAAGCCGGCGTCGCCGCACCTGCTGTCCGAGACGATGATCGTGGCAAAGATGGCCGACGCCACGCTGGGATCGAACAAGGTGGACTGGCTGTGGTTCGCGCAGGACTACGCGCGCATCCGCGACGCCATCGAGAAGGTGATTCCGGGCTTCGAGCGCTACAACGAGCGCGTGGCGCAGCCGGGCGGCTTCCACCTGACGCCGGCCTCGCGCAACCGCGTGTGGCGCACGGCATCGGGCAAGGCCGAGTTCCTGGTGCATCCGATCGACCGCGACACGCCGATCAAGCGCGCCCGCGACAAGTACGGCGACGACCTGCTGGTGATGATGACCACGCGCTCGCACGACCAGTACAACACCACGATCTATGGCCTGGACGACCGCTATCGCGGTGTGTTCGGCTTGCGCCGCGTGGTGTTCATCAACCGGGCCGACCGTGAGCGTCTGGGGTTTGCAGAGGGCGAACGCGTAAATATCACCAGTGTCTGGGAAGACGACGTGACGCGCCATGTGCAAGACTTCCTGCTCGTCGACTACGACATTCCGGCCGGCTGCCTGGGCGCCTATTATCCGGAGACCAACCCGCTGGTGCCGCTGGAAAGCATCGGCGACCGGTCGGGTACGCCCACGTCGAAGTCGATTCCGGTGCTGCTGCAACGCGCCGGGCAAGGCTGAAGTTCACCGCAGGGGGTAGTACATGGCCGAACGCGGTTACATCACGCGCGAGATTCGCCGCCACCAGGGCGACGCCGTCGCGCTGGAGATCGACAACGTGGCCGAGGAAGTACCGGTTGCGCTGGTCTACAACGACATCTCGCACGCGGTGATGATGGCGACGCCGCTGGACCTGGAGGCGTTCGCGGTCGGCTTTTCGCTGACCGAAGGCATTGTCGACAGCGCGCGCGAGATCTACGACGTCGAGGTCGAGCCGGGCTGCGACGGCATCGAGGTGCGCCTGAACGTCAGCCAGCGCGCGTTCATGGCCATGAAGGAACGCCGCCGCACGCTGGCTGGCCGTACCGGCTGCGGCGTCTGCGGCATCGAGAGCCTGGCCTTGCTCGACCTGGTGCCCGAGCCGCTGGCGGCGGCGCGCACCATTGCGCCGTCGGCGGCCATGATCCGGCAGGCGTCCGACGCCTTGCGCGCCCGCCAGCACCTGATGGCGGCCACTGGCGGCGTCCATGCCGCGGCGTGGTGCGGGCCGGACGGCCAGCTGCGCGCCGTGTTCGAGGACGTGGGGCGGCACAATGCGCTGGACAAGCTGATTGGTCACCTGGCGCGGGCCCGCGAGAGTTTCGGCGACGGATTCGTGTTCCTGTCCAGCCGGGCCAGCTACGAGCTGGTGCGCAAGGCCGCCCGCATGCAGATTCCGATGCTGGCGACGATCTCGGCGCCAACCTCGCTCGCCATCCGCATCGCGGAACAGGCCGGCGTGCGGCTGCTGAGCTTTTGCCGCCAGGATGGCTTCGTCGAATACACTTCGCCTGTATCCGTATTAGCATCCGATTCGCTGGAGGCCGCAGGCTGACGCCTGGGTGGTCCGGCGCCCCCCGGACCATCCAGAAAAAGGCGAAGACCCTTTGGCAACCCTGTACGAAAAGCTCGCGGCCGATATCGAGGCGCTGGTGCAGCAGGGCGTGCTGCTGCCCGGCGAAAAGATTCCGTCGGTGCGGCAGGCGGCCCAGCACCACCGGCTGAGCATTACCACGGTGATCCGCGCCTATCTGCTGCTGGAGTCGCGCGGCATCCTGGAAAGCCGTCCCCAGTCCGGCTATTTCGTGCGCGCCCGGCCCGGCGAGCCGGCCATCGACCTGCAGCCCACGCGCCCGGCGGCGCGGCCGTCGGCGGTCGATGTCAGCGCGCTGGTGCTGTCCACGCTGCGCTCGATCCGCGCCGACGACGCCGTACCGCTCGGTTCGCCATACCCCGATCCCAAGCTGTATCCGTGGCAGCGCATCATCCAGTACGCCAACACCATCGGCAAGCGCTATGACACCTGGAGCGTGCTCGACGACCTGCCGCCCGGGTCGCCCGAGCTGATCCGGCAGATTACGCGCCGCTACCTGGAAAACGGCTACACGGTGGACCCGAACGAGGTGATCGTCACGATTGGCGCCACCGAGGCCATCAACCTGTGCCTGCAGGCCGTGGCAAAGCCAGGCGACACGATTGCCGTGGAGTCGCCCACCTACTACGCGATGCTGCACGCCATCGAGCGCCTGGGCATGCGCGCCGTGGAGGTGGCTACCGATCCCGTCGAAGGCATCGACGTGCAGGCGCTGGCCCGGCTGATCGACGAACGGCCCGTGGCCGCCTGCATGGTCATGCCGAACTTCCAGAATCCGCTGGGTTTCCAGATGTCCGACGCGCGCAAGCAGGCGCTGGTGGCGTTGCTGACCGAGCGTGATATCCCCGTCATCGAGAACGATGTCTACGGCGAGCTGTATTACGGCGATGCCCATCCAACTTCGCTGAAATCCTATGACACGGCCGGCATCGTGCTGCACTGCTCGTCATTTTCGAAGACGCTGACGAACGCCTACCGTATCGGCTGGGCGTTGCCGGGGCGATACAAGGAAAAGGTGGAGCGGCTCAAGTTCCTGAATACGCTGACCACTTCGACGATTCCGCAACTGGCGATTGCCGAGTTCCTGCGCCGCGACGGCTACGACTACCACCTGCGCCGCGTGCGCAAGGCCTACGCCCAGCAGGCCAATATCATGGCCGCCGCCGTGCGGCGCTTCTTCCCGGCCGGTACGCGCGTCTCGCGTCCGGCGGGCGGCTACGTGCTGTGGGTGGAACTGCCCGACGAGGTGGATGCCATGGCGCTGTACCACGCCGCGCTGGAGCGGCGCATCACCGTGGCGCCGGGACATATCTTCTCGCCGGTGCCCACCTACACGAACTGCATCCGCCTGAACTACAGCGGCGCCTGGTCGGAAGACATGGAAGCCGCCGTGATCACGCTGGGCAAGCTCGTGGCGACATTACAAGAAAGGGAGACGACATGACGAACGACGCGGCAGACGACATGCCGGCAGACGAGGACGAGGATCTGGACCCCGTGGTGGGCGCCATCCTCAAGACACTGTGGGACCACGGCCAGGGCGGATCGGACAAGGACCTGACCCTGGCCCGGCTGAGCAAGCGCGCCGCGGTGCAGATGAGCGTGCTGCGGCGCATGCTGACACAGTTGGGCGCCGCCGATCTGGTCGAGACGGTCATGGAAGAGGACGGGCGCGGCTCGGCCCGGCTGACCGAAGAGGGGCAGGCGGTGTGCGGGCAGCTGTTTGGCGAGCCCGATGGGGGCGGCGAGACGCCGGTGCTGCATTGATGACGGTGATGGCTTCCTCTCCCATGACTGGGAGAGAAAGGCAGGCTCGACGGCTCAGACCACCTTGCCCGGATTCATCAGCCCCTGCGGGTCCAGCGCCTGCTTGATCGCGCGCATCATTGCCAGTTCCACGTCGCTCTTGTAGCGGCGGTTTTCTTCCAGCTTGAGCTGCCCCAGGCCGTGTTCGGCCGAGATCGAGCCGTTGTGGGCGTGGACGCTGTTGTGGACGATCAGGTTGATGGCGTCCTGGTGCTTCAGGAACTGGTCGTTGTCGACGCCGACCGGCGGCGATACGTTGTAGTGCAGGTTGCCGTCGCCCAGGTGGCCGAACGTGACCATGCGCGATCCGGGAAAGGCGTCCTGCAGCAGCGCATCGGTGGTCTCGATGAAGTCGGCCACGCGCGAGATCGGCACGGCAATGTCGTGCTTGACGTTCTTGCCTTCCTCCACCTGGGCCAGCGGAATATGCTCGCGCAGGTTCCAGAAATCGCGCGACTGCTGCACCGATTCCGCCACGACGGCATCGGTCACCACGCCGGCGTCGAAGGCCGCTTCCATCATGGTCTCGAAGATGCCGCGGGCGTGCGCTTCGCTCTCGCTGTCGGACAGCTCCAGCAGCACCAGTTGCGGATGGTGCTCGCTGAACGGATAGCGCAGCTGCGGAAAGTGCCGGGTCACCAGGTCGATGCACATCGCCGACATCAGCTCGAAGCCGGTGAGCATGGCGCTGGCGTGCGACTGGGCGATAGCCAGCAGGGCCAGCGCGGCGCGCGGGCTCTTGACTGCCGCCAGCGCCGTCACGCGGGCGCGCGGCGCCGGGAACAGCTTCATCACGGCGGCGGTGATGACGCCGAGCGTGCCTTCCGCGCCGATAAACAGGTCGCGCAGGTCATAGCCGGTATTGTCCTTGCGCAAGCCGCGCAGGCCGTCCCAGACCTCGCCGCGGACGTTGACCACCTCCAGCCCCAGGCACAGCTCGCGCGTATTGCCATAGCGCAGCACGGCCGTGCCGCCGGCGTTGGTGGACAGGTTGCCGCCTATCGTGCAGCTGCCTTCGGCCGCCAGCGACAGCGGAAACAGGCGCCCGTGCTCGCGCGCCACGTCCTGCAGTTGCTGCAGGATCACGCCGGCTTCCACCGTGATCGTATTGTTGAGCGGGTCCACCTGGCGCACGCGGTTCATGCGCTGCAGCGACAGCACCACCACGCCCCGCGCGGCGGATTCGCCGGCCCCGGGCGTGGCGCCGCCGCAGAGACCCGTGTTTCCGCCCTGCGGCACCACGGCCAGCTTGTGCGCGTGGCAGGCATGCATCACGGCGGCCACTTCCTCGGTGGTGCCGGGGCGCAGCACGGCCAGTGCGTCGCCGGTATAGCGGCGGCGCCAGTCGGTCAGGTACGGCGCCTTGTCGGCCGCGTCGGTCAGCACGTTTTGCGGGCCGAGGGCGGCCCGGCAGAGATCGAGGAACGAGTCGGAATGCACGGCGGTCATGGCAATCAGGAGGGTTGGGACGTTTTGGCGATGGCTTTGGCGCGGCGCTTGTAAGGGCGCAGGTACAGGATCGTGCTGACAAAGAACAGCACCGTCAGGGCGACCTCGGCCCACGCCAGCCACGACGACGGGGCACGGTCGCTGGTGGCGCGCACGATGCCCTCGGTGAAATACAGCAGGATCAGCATCGACGACCACTGCATGGTGTAGCGATTGCGCGTCCAGACGCCGCGCAGCACCGGCAGCAGCAGCACGCACTTCAGGATCAGCCACGAGCCGCCCGGGCGCAGCGGCGCCAGGAACCACTCCCAGGCGATGCACAGCGCGATCAGCGCGATCAGGCTGGTCAGGCTCAGGCGCCAGAGCGCCGGGCTGTGCAGCGCAACATCGTCGGGGGTCTTCATCGTGCGGCGAGCTTCAGGGCGGTTTGTGCCAGCCGGCGGCCCATGGCCGTTGCCAGCGCGGATTCCTGGTCGGTGACCGGGCCGTGGTTGTCCACGTGGGCGTGGTGGCTGGGGCCGTAGGGCGTGCCGCCGGCCGTGGTGGTCATCAGGCCGGCCTCGGAATAGGGCAGGCCGACGATCACCATGCCGTGGTGCAGCAGCGGCAGCATCATCGACAGCAGCGTGGTTTCCTGGCCGCCGTGCAGGCTGCCGGTCGACGTGAACACGCAGCCCGGCTTGCCGGCGAGCGCGCCGGACAGCCACTGGGCAACCGTGCCATCGAGGAAATACTTCATCGGGGCGGCCATGTTGCCGAACCGGGTGGGGCTGCCCAGCGCCAGCCCGGCGCATTCCTCCAGGTCGCGCAGTTCCGCATAGGGCGCGCCCTCGGGCGGGATGTCCGGCGCGGTGGCCTCGCAGACCGTGGACACCGGCGGCACGGTACGCAGGCGGGCCTGGGCGCCGGGGACGCTTTCGATACCGGTGGCAATCAGTTCGGCGAGCCTGCGGGTGGCGCCGTGGCGGCTGTAGTAAAGGACGAGGATGTCGGTCATGGATGGGCAGGCGCGGGCGGCGGACGGTGCCGGGACAAGCGCCGCAAAACGATCCGCGTATTATAGTTGCGGCGCTGCCCCAAGTGCCGCGCCGCCGGCCTCGCGGCTGGTTTCATCGAATCCGAAGGAGAAAGCCCCCGCATGTCCGCCGTCCGCATTGCCCGCCTGCGCAGGGAATGGAACCTGCAGAAGGTGCGCGCACTGGCCCGCTACGCGCTGCGCCGTGCCGGCGAGAACCGCCTGCCGCAGGTGGCCGCCAGCCTGACGTTCACGACGTTCCTGTCCGTGGTGCCCGTGCTGACCGTGGCGTTCGCGCTGCTGGCGGCGTTTCCGATGTTCCGCGAGTTTCGCGGCGAAATCGAGGGTTTCCTGTTCCAGAACCTGATCCCGGGCGGCAATATCAGCGACTCGGTGTCGCGCTACCTTGGGCAGTTTTCCAAGAGCGCGCGCGGGCTGACAGCCCTGGGCCTGGGCGGCCTGATGGTGACGTCGGTGCTGACCATGCTGACCGTGGAAGATGCGCTCAACGCGATCTGGCGCGTCAAGCGCCGCCGCCCGCTGGCCCAGCGGGTGCTCGTGTTCTGGGCCGTGCTGACGCTCGGGCCGGTGCTGATCGGCGGCAGCCTGTCGGTCAGTTCGTACCTGATCTCGATCTCGATGGGCTATGTCGGCAACCTGCCGTTCGGCATGGGCCTGGTGGTCAGCCTGATTCCCATCGGACTGACCGCGCTGGCGTTTGCCTTCCTATACATGGCCGTGCCGTATGCCTATGTGGACTGGCGCGACGCGATCTTCGCCGGCATCGTGGCTGCCGTGGCCTTCGAGGTTGCCAAGCGCGCCTTCGGCTATTTCATCACCCATATTCCGACCTACACGGCCGTCTATGGCGCGTTTGCCGTGCTGCCGCTGTTCCTGCTGTGGATGTACGTAAGCTGGCTGGTGACGCTGCTGGGTGCCACCATCGCCGCGAACCTGCCGGTGATCCGCGAGGGCCACTGGCGCCGCCGCACGTTCGCGGGCAGCGAGTTTTTTGACGCGCTGGGCGTGCTCTACGTGCTGTACCGCGCGCGCGAGGAGGTGCCGCGCAGCGTGGGCGAACTGGACATGGGGCGCAAGCTGCGGGTGGAGGCCGACTACCTGGCCGGGCTGCTTGCCAAGCTCAAGGCGCTGCACCTGGTGGGCAAGCTGCAGCAGGACCATGGTCAGGCGCACTGGGCGCTGCTGTGCGATCCGTCCCAGGTCACGCTGCGCACGCTGCATGACCGGCTCGTGCTGAACATGGCGCGCCTGCCGCGCACGGCGCTGGCGCAGCAGATGCAGGGGGTGGAGGTGCTGCGTGGCATCCTGGACAACCCACAGCTGGACCAGCCGCTGGAAGCCGTGTTTCGGCAGCAGACTGCCGGTGCGGCAGCGAACGAAGCGAATGACGCGGGTAGCGCCGTGGTCCAGGCGGTGCCGCCGGGCCGGCACGGACAGGGCTGAGCACGCCCGGGGCACGCCGCCTGCGCGGCGCGCCTTCAGAACGGGATCTTGCCGCGCAGGATGTCGGCGTACATCACCCAGTCGCCCATCAGGCTGTAGAAAGGATGCCGGAACGTGGCCGGGCGGTTTTTCTCGAAGCCGAAGTGACCGACCCAGGCGAAGGCGTAGCCCGATACCAGCGCCGCCAGCAGCCACCACGCGTTGCCGGTGACCACCAGGGTCACCAGGCAGGCCAGCGCCAGCGTGGAGCCGGCGAAATGCAGCCGCCGGCAGGTGCGGTCGCGGTGTTCGCTCAGGTAGTACGGATAGAAATCGGCAAAGCTGGCGAATTCCTTGGCATGGGCCTGGGCCATCGCAGTCTCCTGATTTTGTTGTTGTTTTCGAAGTCTTCCTATTGCTGAAGTGTAGACCTTGCGAACGCGGCCAGTGCGTCGAGCACGTCGTCGGGCTTTTCGCCCATCATCGCGTGGCCGCTCGCCACGGACACGACCCGGGCCTTCGGCATCTTGCCCGCCAGCGCCTGGGCCGCTTTTGGCGAGGTCATCATGTCCTTGCTGCCCACGATGAACAGGGCCGGACACGCCACGGCAGCGGCCGCTTCGTCGCCATGGGCGTAGGCGTTGCAGGCGGAGAAATCGGTGTGGAAGACGTGGGCGTCAGGGTTGCGGGCGCTGACGCGCTCCATCAGCCGCTGGCTGCCGCCATGCATCCACGCACCGGGCCCCGGCGACGACGGCTTGCTGGCGAGACTGGAAATGGACCACTGGCTGACCATTGCGATGGCATCGCTTTCGCGGTGCAGCGCGGCGTCGAGCAGCGCGTCGGACACCTTCATCGGATACGCCGTGGCCAGCAGCCCGATGCCGCGCACGGCCTGCGGATGCCGGGCCGCACATTCGAGCGCGATCAGTGACCCCATGCTGTGGCCGAACACCAGCGCCGGGGCCGTGACGCCGGCCGCGCGGGCCAGTGCCATGACCCAGTCGGCCATGTCCTCGACGGTGGTCAGCGGCGCGCCCGCGCTGCGGTTGTGGCCGGGCAGGTCCACGGCCAGCACCGAAAATCCGTGATTGGCGAACCAGCGCGTCTGCAGCGCCCAGACGCTGTGATCGTTCTGGGCGCCGTGGACGAAGATCGCGCAGGGCAGGGTGGCGTCGAATGGCTTGCCGCCCGTATAGGCATAGGCCGGTTGGCCGGCAACGGTCAGTTTCATCACGCCTTGCCTCCCATGGCCTTCTCCGCGGCCTTGAGCCCGCGTTTCAGGTCGTCGATCAGGTCGTCCGGGTCTTCCAGGCCGATCGACAGCCGGATCGTCCCTTCGCCAATGCCGGCCGCCTTCAGCGCGGCGGCGTCCATGCGGAAATGCGTGGTCGAGGCCGGATGGATCACCAGCGAGCGGGCATCGCCGACGTTTGCCAGGTGCGAGAACAGCGACAGGCTCTCGATAAAGCGCTGGCCGGCCTTGCGATCGGCCTTCAGGTTGAAGCTGAACACGGCACCGCAGCCGCGCGGCAATAGCCGTTTCGCCAGCTCGTAGTCCGGATGCGATTCCAGTTCGGGGTAGGCCACCGATTCCACCATCGGGTGGGCGGCCAGGAACTGCACCACGCGGCGCGTGTTGTCGACGTGGCGGCTCATGCGCAGCGGCAGCGTCTCGATGCCCTGCAGCAGCTGCCAGGCCGCCATCGGATTCATGCAGGCGCCAAAGTCGCGCAGCCCTTCGCGGCGCGCGCGCAACAGGAACGGCGCCACCGTGCTTTCCTCGGTGAACACCATGTTGTGGAAGCCCTCGTAGGGTTCGGACAGTTCCGGGAAACGGCCCGAAGCCTCGAAATCGAACGTGCCGCCTTCGGCCAGCACGCCGCCGATGGTGGTGCCGTGGCCGCCCAGGAACTTGGTGGCCGAGTGGTAGAGCAGGCCGGCGCCATGGTCGAACGGCCGCAGCAGGTAGGGCGTGGTGAACGTGGAGTCCACCAGCAGCGGAATGCGGTGCTCCTGGCCAAGCTGGGCGACCGTCTCGATATCGAGCACGTCCAGGCCGGGGTTGCCCAGCGTCTCGCCGAACAGCAGCTTCGTCTCCGGACGGATGGCGGCGCGCCAGGCGTCGATATCGCGCGGATTGACGAAGGTGGTCTCGATGCCGAAGCGGCGCAGCGTGTAATGCAACAGATTGTGCGAGCCGCCGTACAGCGCGGTGGACGCCACGATATGCGAGCCGGCTCCCATCAGCGTTGCCACGGCCAGGTGCAGCGCGGCCTGGCCCGAGGCCGTGCCGATGGCCCCTGCGCCGTTTTCCAGCGCGGCCACGCGCTCCTCGAACACGGCCACCGTGGGGTTGCTGATGCGTGAGTAAACGTGACCGGCGCGTTCCATGTTGAACAGCGACGCCGCATGCTCGCTGTCGCGGAACACGAACGACGTGGTCAGGTGGATCGGTGTGGCGCGGGCCCCGGTGGCGGGGTCGGGCGCGGCGCCGGCGTGCAGGGCCAGCGTGTCGAAGCGGCTGCCAGACGATGTGGACATGGCGGGAAAGGGCCCGGTCGGCCGGGCCGCGTGTGGTTGTCTCCGACCGGCATCCTAGCATCATGCGCCACACGGGGCAGTCCGGGTTTTTCCCGCCGGATGGGGCCTCCAGGCCCGCCTGGCAGGCCTCTGGAGGTCGCGCTCGCTTTACTTGAGGCGGCGGTTTGGGCTAGCATCGACCATCAAACCTGAGCCACAGACCCTGCAATACAAGGCAGCCCCGGAGACACCATCATGAAAGTCAGCGACATCCTGCAGATCAAGGGCAACACGCTCTTTACCGTCAAGCCGGATACGCCGCTGCAGCAGGCCATCCAGACCATGGCCGAGCACGACATTGGCTCGCTGGTGGTCATGGAGTACGGCGATCTCGTCGGCATGCTGACCTTCCGCGAGATCATCGAGGTCCTGGCCGCCAACAATGGCACGCTGGGCACCCACAGCATCCGCAAGGTCATGGACGACGCGCCGCTGACCTGCACCCCTGAAACCGACGTCAACGAGGTGCGCCGCATGATGCTCGAGCGCCACACCCGCTACCTGCCGGTACTCGAAAAACGCACGCTGATGGGCGTGATCTCGTTCTACGACGTCGCCAAGGCCGTGGTCGAGGAACAGAGCTTCGAGAACAAGATGCTCAAGGCGTACATCCGCGACTGGCCGGAAGAAAAGGAACAGCCGGCGCGCTAGCCCGCTGCCGTCCGGTGCCGCCACGGCATCGGACCTTCCGGATATCAGACTTTTCTAATTTGGGCCTCCCCCCGTAGCCGATCCTGCCCGCTGCTGGCATGATGGCGGCGAACTGATGCCCCGGCGGGTCACCGGGGTCCACATCCTGTTTGCCATCGATGAGCCAACAAAGCCAGTTTCGCCTGCTTGGCGTGCGCCGTTTCGCCCCGTTTTTCTGGACGCAGTTCCTGGGGGCCATGAACGACAACGTCTTCAAGGTTGCCTTTACCTCGCTGGTCACCTATCACGCCGCGCTGTTCGACGGTGTCGATCCGCATAGCGCCGCTTTCCTGATTTCCGCCATCTTCATCGCGCCGTTCGTGCTGTTTTCGGCCACCAGCGGGCAGATTGCCGACAAGATCGAGAAGTCGCGGCTGATCCGGCTGGTGAAGTCACTGGAGATCGGCATCATGGTGCTGGGGCTGGCCGGTTTCTACCTGCACAGCGCTACGCTGCTCTACGCGGGCACATTCCTGATGGGGCTGCATTCCACGCTGTTCGGGCCGGTCAAGTTCGCCTATCTGCCCCAGCATCTGGACCAGACCGAACTGGTGGGCGGCAACGGGCTGGTGGAAATGGGCACCTTCGTCGCCATCCTGCTGGGCACGCTGCTGGGCGGCGAGCTGGCAGGCCTGACGGGCGCCGATGGCAAGGTGGTGGGACCGCTCTACGTGGGCATCGTCTGCGTGGCCATCGCGCTGGCCGGGCGCACGGTCTCGCAGGGCGTTCCGCTGTCTCCGGCACCCCAGCCGGACCTGCGCATCAACTGGAACCCGTTCACCGAGACCTGGCGCAACCTGATCCTGGCGCGCCAGAGCCGCGTGGTGTTCCTGAGCCTGCTGGGCATTTCGTGGCTGTGGTTCCTGGGCGCCACCTTCCTGACGTCGTTCTTCAGCTTTGCCAAGGATGTGCTGGGCGGCGACCAGAACGTGGTCACGCTACTGCTGGCCGTGTTCTCGGTCGGGATCGGCATCGGGTCGCTGCTGTGCGAGCGGCTGTCGGGGCGGCATGTGGAAATCGGGCTGGTGCCGTTCGGGTCGATCGGCATGACGGTGTTCGCGGTGGATCTCTATTTCGCCACGCATGGCCACGCGTCGGTCGGCACGCTCAGCGGCGTAGGTGGTTTCCTGGCCCAGCCGGGCCACTGGCGCGTGCTGGTCGACCTGTTCTGCGTGGCGATGTTCGGCGGGTTCTACAGCGTGCCGCTCTATGCGCTGATCCAGAGCCGTTCGGCGCCCACGCACCGTGCGCGCATCATCGCCGCCAACAACATCCTGAACAGCTTCTTCATGATCGGCGCGTCGCTGCTGGGTGTGTTCATGACCCAGGCGGGCTATTCGATCCCGCAGCTGTTCCTGGTGGTCGGGCTGCTCAATGCCGTGGTGGCTGTCTATATCTACACGCTGGTGCCCGAGTTCCTGCTGCGCTTTATCGCGTGGCTGCTCGTGCATACCATCTACCGGCTGCGCCGCGTGAATGCCGAGCGGATTCCGGAAGCGGGCGCCGCCGTGCTGGTCTGCAACCACGTGAGCTTTGCCGATGCCGTGGTGCTGATGGCCGCCAGCCCGCGCCCGGTGCGCTTTGTGATGGATCACAATATCTTCAAGGTGCCGGGGCTGTCGTGGTTCTTCCGCCAGGCCAAGGCCATTCCGATCGCGCCGGCGCGCGAGAATCCCGAACTGCTGGCACGCGCCTACGACGCCGTGGCGGCTGCGCTGGAAGACGGCGAACTGGTCTGCATCTTCCCGGAGGGCAAGATCACTGCCACCGGCGAGATCAACTCGTTCAAGACTGGTGTTTCGCAGATCCTCCAGCGCACGCCGGTGCCGGTGGTGCCGATGGCGCTGCGCGGCCTGTGGGGCAGCTTCTTCTCGCGCAAGGGCGCGCCGGCCATGACCCGGCCGTTCCGGCGCGGCCTGCTGAGCAAGCTGGAACTGGTGGTGGGCGAGCCGGTGCCGCCGGAGGCGGCCACGCCCGAAAGTCTGCAACAGATGGTGCTTGCCCTGCGCGGCGACTGGAAATAACGATGATCACGCTGTTCACGTTTGGTCCCGCGTTTGGCCTGCCCGACGCCAGCCCGTTCGTCATCAAGGCCGAGATGCTGCTGAAGCTGGCCGGATTGCCATACCAGACCCGGCGCGGCAACGTGCGCCGGGCGCCCAAGGGCAAGCTGCCGTACCTGGACGACATGGGCCGGATGGTTGCCGATTCGACGCTGATCCGCTGGCATATCGAGAAGACCTACCACGTGGATTTCGACGAAGGCCTGACGCCGGCCGAGCGCGGCGCGGCCTGGGCGGTGGAAAAACTGCTCGAGGACAATCTCTACTGGGCCGTGGCACGCGTGCGCTGGCTGGAGGGCGACAATTTCGAGCGCGGGCCGGCGCAGTTCTTCAACGTGGTGCCGGGGCCGCTGCGCGGCATGGTCAAGGCGCTGGTCAAGCGCCGCGTGCGCCAGATGCTGTGGTCGCAAGGCCTGGGGCGCCATAGCCTGGACGACATGACCGCCATCGCGGTGCAGGGCGTGCAGGCCGTGGCCGACATCCTGGGCAACAAGCCGTACCTGATGGGTGATCGGCCATGCGGCGCCGACGCCACCTTGTTCGCGTTCGCGGCCAGCCTGCAATCGCCGGTGTTCGAGACGCCGATCCGGGCGGCCGCGCAATCGCACGCCAACCTGCAGGCCTACCTGGCGCGCATGCGGGCGCAGTTTTATCCCGATTTCGTGGGCGGCGGCGTGTTTGCGCCCGATTTCGGCAAGCCGGCGGCCGGTATTGGCACGCCCGAGACGGCTGGCGCCTGACCTGGCGTCGGGGCCGGCTTGGGGCGCCGACGCGTCTGTCCGGGCGCTAATGGCCTTACAATGTAGCCCGTCCCCCAATTCCTGCGCATTTCAATCATGTCTGGCAATACCCTCGGCCTGCTTTTCACAGTCACCACGTTCGGCGAATCGCACGGCCCGGCCATTGGCGCGGTTGTGGATGGCTGCCCGCCGGGCATGCCGCTGACCGAAGCCGATATCCAGATCGACCTGGATCGCCGCAAGCCCGGCACGTCGCGCCATGTCACGCAGCGCCAGGAGCCAGACCAGGTTGAAATCCTGTCGGGGGTGTTCGAAGGCAAGACCACGGGTACGCCGATCTGCCTGCTGATCCGCAACACCGACCAGCGCAGCAAGGACTACGGCAATATCGTCGAGACCTTCCGTCCCGGCCATGCCGACTACACCTACTGGCACAAGTACGGCATCCGCGACTATCGCGGCGGTGGCCGTTCGTCGGCGCGCCTGACGGCGCCGGTGGTGGCCGCGGCGGCGATTGCCAGGAAGTGGCTGCGCGAGCAGTACGGCACCGAGATCCGTGGCTACATGTCGCAACTCGGCGAGATCGAAGTGCCGTTCACGGACTGGAAGCATGTGCCGGAGAACCCGTTCTTCGCGCCGAATGCCGATATCGTGCCCGAGCTGGAAACCTATATGGATGCACTGCGCCGCGATGGCGATTCCGTCGGCGCGCGCATCGAGGTGGTGGCCAGTGGCGTGCCGGTGGGCCTGGGCGAGCCGTTGTTCGACAAGCTTGACGCCGATATCGCGCACGCGATGATGGGCATCAACGCGGTCAAGGGCGTGGAGATTGGCGCCGGCTTCGACAGCGTGGCCCAGCGCGGCACCGTGCATGGCGACGAACTGACGCCGGAAGGCTTCCGCACCAACAACTCGGGCGGCGTGCTGGGCGGTATCTCCACCGGGCAGGACGTGACGGTGTCGCTGGCGATCAAGCCGACGTCGAGCATCCGCACCGCGCGTGAATCGATCGACAAGGCAGGCCAGTCGGCCAGCGTCGAGACGTTCGGCCGCCATGACCCGTGCGTGGGCATCCGGGCCACGCCGATTGCCGAAGCAATGCTGGCGCTGGTGCTGATGGATCATGCGCTGCGCCACCGCGCCCAGTGCGGCGATGTGCGCGTGGATACGCCGCGCATCCCGGCGCAGGTCAAATCCTGAGTACCGCCTCATACCGGCCGGGGTCGATCGACCCGGCCACCTATCTCCGTTTCGGACTTTTCTACCTCGGCTACTACGGCTACGTTGGCGTCATCTCGCCATATGTAAGCCTGTTCTTCGCCGATCGCGGCTTCTCGCCGGTACAGATCGGCGTGCTGATGGCCTGTTTCCAGCTAAGCCGCATCGTCGGCCCCTACCTCTGGGGCTGGCTGTCGGACGTCACCCATACGCGCGTGAAACTGCTGCGGCTGGCGGCCGTGGCGTCGCTGCTGGCGTTCCTGGCCGTGCCCGGCGTCCACAGCTATGGCGGCATGATGGCGATGATGATCGGGCTCAACCTGATTACCAGCGCCATGTCGCCACTGGGCGATGCGCTGACGATTTCCACGCTGCGGCGCCATGGCGCGTTCGACCATCGCTATGGCCGTGTGCGCATGTTCGGCTCGGTCGGCTTTATCGCGGCCGTGCTGCTGGGCGGCGCGCTGTTCGAGCACTTCGGCATGCCGGCCTTCCCGTGGCTGGCCAGCGCAATGCTGGCGCTGTTCGCCGTGGTGGTGTTCGGGCTGCGCGATGCCGAAGACGAGGGGCCGCGTGTCAAGCCGCCACCGGCACTGCCGCTGCTGCGCAGGCCCGATGTGGCCTGGTTCCTGGCGTCGGCCTTCCTGATGATGTTCGCCCACGCGGCGCTCTACGTGTTCTATTCCCTGTACCTGGAGCAACTGGGCTATAGCAAGATCGCCATTGGCGTGATGTGGACCATCGGCGTGGTGGCCGAGATCGTGTTCTTCTTCTATCAGGGGCGGCTGTTCGGCGCGCTGGCGCTGCGCACGATCCTGGCGGGCACCTTCGTCCTGGCAGCGCTGCGCTTTGGCGTGACCGGGTATTTCGCCCAGTACGCCTGGCTGATGGCGGCCGTGCAGGTCCTGCACGCGGCCACCTTTGCCGCGCACCACAGCGCCAGCCTGAAACGGCTGCAGCGCTGGTTTGCCGGGCCGCTGCAAGGGCGCGGGCAAGCGCTCTATACGGGCATTTCCTACGGCCTTGGCGGCACGCTCGGCGGCCTGGTCATGGGGTGGACGTGGAAGACGCTGGCGCCGATGCACACGTTCGGGCTGGCGGCGGCGCTGGGCGCCGGCTGCGCGGTGATGAGTTTTCGCGGGGAGGCCGGGCGGGCCTGAGGCTGTCCGTGTCGGCCCGACACGCCGTCAATATGCGCCCGCCTTGCCCATGCAATGGGAGAGGCGGGCTAATCATCAATTTGCCAGCAACCCCGCCACCTTCTCCGCAATCGCCAGCGACGACGTCAGCCCCGGCGATTCGATCCCGAACAGATTCACCAGCCCCGGTATGCCGTGCACCTGCGGGCCGTCGATGCGGAAATCGGCGGCTGTCTCGCCGGGGCCGCTGATCTTCGGGCGGATACCGGCGTAGCCCGGCTGCAGGGCGCCATCGGCCAGACCCGGCCAGTAGCGCCGCACCTCGTCGTAGAAGCTGTCGGCGTCGTGCGGCGGCACGCTGTATTCGATCTCGTCGATCCAGCGCACATTGGGGCCGAAGCGCGCCTGGCCGCCCATGTCCAGCGTCAGGTGAACGCCAAGCCCGGCCGCCTCGGGCACCGGGTAGATCAGGCGCGAGAACGGCGCCCGGCCAGCCAGCGTGAAATAGCAGCCCTTGGCGTAGTACTGGCCGGGAATGTGCTCGGGCGGAATACCGTCGATACGGCGCGCCAGTTCGGGGGCGGTCAATCCGGCCGAGTTGACGACGGTACGCGCCAGCAGCGTCGTATCGCCATCTTCTCCAGCCACTTCCAGACGAATGCCATCGGGCGTAACGGCGCCGGATACGACCGGCGACTGCACGGCCAGCATCGCGCCGGCCTGTTCGGCATCGCCCAGCAGGGCGGTCATCAGACCATGGCTGTCGATGATGCCAGTGGATGGCGACAGCAGGGCGGCATGACATTCGAGCTGGGGCTCCAGGGCGCGTGCCTCGTCGCGCGTCAGCAGACGCAGGTCGTGCACGCCATTGGCCTCGGCCTTGGCGCGAATGCCGGCCAGCGTGGCAACCTGGGCTTCGCTGGTGGCAACGATCAGCTTGCCGCAGCGCTGGTGCGTCACGTGGTGGCTGGCGCAATAGTCATAGAGCATGGCCTTGCCGCGCACGCACAGCTCGGCCTTGAGCGATCCGGCGGGATAGTAGATGCCGGCGTGGATGACTTCGCTGTTGCGCGCGCTGGTGATCGTGCCGAACGCGTTTTCGGCTTCCAGGATGATGACCTCGCGGCCCTGTTGCGCCAGCGCGCGTGCCACGGCCAGGCCCACCACGCCAGCGCCGATCACGACGCAATCCACGTTTTCCATCTGTCTGCTCCTGTCTTGTTCCAGTCTGTGCTGTTGTCGGGTGTTCAGTCGAGCCCCATCCGTTGCGCGGCGGCGCTCAGGTGGGCCGATGCGGCGGCGCGCGCCGCTTCGGGGTTGCCGGCGGCGATGGCGTCGACCAGCGCGGCATGTTCGGCATCGGCCGCCCGCGGGACGCCCTGGGCGGCGTGCAGCCGGGCGCTGTTTTCCCACGCATGCTGGCGGGCCACCAGCAGTTGCTGGCTGACGAAATCGGTCAGTCCCGTGAAACACGGGTTGTGTGCGGCCTGGGCGATGGCGTGATGAAATGCGATGTCCGCCGCGGCGGCACTGGGGAAATCCGCAGCATGGCGCTGCATGCTGGCGAGGGCGTCGCGAATCTGTTGCAGATCGGCTTCGGTGCGACGCAGCGCCGCCATTTCGGCGCAGGCGGTTTCCACCACGCGCCGCAGTTCGAAAAGCTGGGCCAGGGTCGGGCCGCCGTCGGGCGTGCTGGCTACGCGCCAGACCTGGCCGCCCGGCGTCTCAGACACATAGGCGCCGGAACCCTTGCGCGTGACCAGCACGCCGTCCGCCTTCAGCAGGGCGATGGCCTCGCGCACGATGGGGCGGCTGACGTCGAACGTTTCGGCCAGTGCCGCCTCGGCCGGCAGGCGCCCCCCGGCGGCAAAGCGTCCGGCGGCGATATCGTCGCGCAAGGTCTGGGCAATGCGGCTGGCAAGGGAAGCGGGGCGGGACAGGCGATCCATTGTGATCTGGCATGCTGTCAGGCTGTCTGACAGCTTTTCGTAGAACGCTGATTCTGCAAGGTCGATTGATGGCCGTCAAGCATCTCTTGTTACCGCGATGGCGGAATGGCGGCGACGCCACAAGGGTTTGTCCCGAATGTGCACGCTACCAAGGTGGGGTCAAGGTTCTGTCACATTGGTCGATAGCAGACGCATCAGGTTGGTGTGTCCGTCATTGGTCAGGGCAGGCAGCCATCCATCTCGATTTCTTGCGCTGGCGCGGCGTGCGTCGGCGCGCGGGGAGTCCTCGACGCCATGATTCCGCTTACGCCGCAAGACCTGCCCGTCGGGCAGCCGCTTCCCTGGTCCCTGCTGGATGGACAGGGCAACCTGATGCTGGGCAGTGGCAGCATCATTCCCGATGCGCGCGATCTGGCGCTGATGTTCCGGCACGGCACCGTCTGCCGGCCTGACGACATGCCGGAGCCCGGCAACGAGCCCGATGCCCTGGCCGGCTCGCGCCTCAGCGCCGGGCCGCTGGGACTGCAGGTGGGCACATTGCTGCACGTGAAGACGCCGGGCGACCAGTCGCGCGCCGCAGCAAGCCGCCTGATCGGCTTTATCGAACAGGGGCTGTTTGTGACGTGGCCAACACTGGGCGGGCGCGAACTGGCCGTGCATGCCGGCGAAAACCTGCTGCTGCGGGGGTTCTCGGGCCACGCCATCCACAGCTTCACGTCGACCGTAACGGCCGTGTGCCGCAGCCCGTTCCGATACCTGGTGCTGTCGGCGCCGGCGCAGACCGAGCAGATGCCGGTGCGCCGTGCCGCGCGTGTGCCAACGCGCCTGGCAGCCTATCTGATCGATGCGGATGGCGCGGGTGCCGACGCTGACGAGGGCGGCCATGACAGCAATGGCGAAATCGGTGGCGATGGCGCCAGCCAGACCGTCACCGATCTGACCGTCGACCGGCGTGTGGGCGAGGGCCTGGCGCGGCTGGGGCTGCTGTCCGACCTCAGCACTGGCGGCGCGCTGGTGCAGACGTCATCGCCCGCGCCCGCAGTGGGGCAGAAGGTGCAGCTTCGCTTCCAGTTGCGCACTGGGGCGCTCGATGCCGAAGTCATGATCGACGCCACGGTACGCAGCGCGTCGGGGCAGGATGATGAGGAATTCCCCGCCTTTGGCGTGGCGTTCGACGCGCTGGGCGAGCGCGAACTGACGCTGCTGCAGTGCTTTATCTACGAGCAGCTTCTGGCGACCACCTGCATGCCGGTCTGACGCCGGCATCTGCTTCTGTCTCTGTTGCGGCTTCTGACTCGATAGCCGGCAACGCGGCGATGCGCGTACAGACCATGGCATTCCCGGTGCCATGGTTGTCATCGTGGCAGCGCTGACGCGCGCCTTTGTACCAGACTGTTCCAGGTGATATCGCCGTTGCGCCGCGTCAATCGTTAATATCCCTCGAAAGCATACGGTTATGGGCATCCCGACGGATTGCTCAACGAGGTCACCGTATGACAACGAGAAAAAGGTCCCTGGCAATCGGCGCCATCGTCGCGCTGGTCAGTGTCGTCGCATTCCTGCTGCTGACGGCACCCAGCACCTGGCGACTGCTGCACGCTTCGCGCGATTTGCCAGACGCGTCGACGCCCGACCTGAAGAACGGAAGGACGCAGTTCATCGCGGGAGACTGCGCAACGTGCCACGCATCGGTTGGCAAGGGCGACGAAACCCTGCTCGGCGGCGGGCGCTCGCTCGACACCGCGTTCGGCGTGTTCCGCATGCCCAATATCTCGTCCCACCCGAACGACGGCATCGGCGGCTGGACGATCGAGCAGTTCATCACGGCGATGCGCGAGGGCGTGATTCCGGGCAAGGGCAACGCCTATCCGTCCTTTCCTTACACGTCGTACCAGCGCATGACGGCCAATGATCTGCGCGACCTGTTTGCATATATGCAGACGCTGCCGCCAGTGGCAGGCAAGGTACCCGATCACGATCTGAAATTCCCGTTCTCGGTGCGCCGTGGCGTAGGACTGTGGCGGCTGGCCTTCCTGGACGGCAAGCCATTGACCGACGACCTGGCGAAGGGCGAACAGTGGAACCGCGGCCGCTACCTGGTGGAAAGCTCGGCGCACTGCGTGGAATGCCATTCGCCGCGCAACGTCATGGGCGCCATCCCGTTCGCCAGGCGCTTCTCGGGCGGCCCGAATCCGGAAGGCACCGGCCATATCCCCAACATCACGCAGGACGAGACTGGCATCGGCTACTGGTCGGTCAATGACATCGCGCGATATCTGGAAGAGGGCGTCAATCCTATCGGCATCAAGGCCGGTGGCGACATGAAGGAAGTCATCGTGAATACCGCGCGCCTGTCGGAGTCCGACCGGCTGGCGATGGCCGTCTACCTGAAGTCGCTGCCCGGTGTGGAAGCGCCCAATGCTGGCGCACCCCGGCCCAACCGCACCGAGGAAGTGGTACTGCTGCCCGCAGGCCAGACGCATGCAGGGCCATCCCGATTGGCGTCTCTGGCGTCGCCGGCTGACACGCTGGCGGCCGAGGATGCGTTGTACGTGGTGTCCCCGACCCCATTCACGCTGGAGGCGGGCGGCACGGGCGAGGACGGCAAGCTGCTCGGCGCCACCCGGCTGGCCGTGCTGAGGCGCGAAGCGGAGCGCTTGCAGGTGCGCGTGGAGGGCTGGCAGCAGGATGGCTCCGACAGCGCGATGTACGCGCTCAGGGGGCAACGCATCATGCTGGCCGTGCTGTCGCCCGAGGCAATTGCCAAGGTAGAGCGTGTCAGGACGGAGCGCGACGAAGAGACCGGGCAGGATTGGCACGAAGGCCGTCTGACGGTCTGGATTCCTGCCGCTGGCCTGTCGGCCGACCTGTCACAACTCTGGAAACACAGCGACGAGACATATCGCCAATCGTGCGCGAGTTGCCACGCGTTGCCGCACACCGATGAGTACCTGGCGAACCAGTGGATCGGCACGCTTGGGGCGATGAAGCGCTATACATCGCTTGACGATGCCGAGTACCGGCTGATGCTGTCCTGGCTGCAGAACCACTCCAAGGACGTGGGCGGCGGCGCGCACGGCAAACCGCACGGTGGTGCCGAATGACCAATGCGCATGTACTGGCCCGCGCCCAGCGCGAGCTATGCGGGCTGGCGATCGACCGCGTGGCCGGCTGGCTGGCGGCGCCTCCGGCCGAGCATGTCGTCGCGCAGCTGCAGTCGGCCAACGGGCAGGCAATGCTTGCCGCGCTTGCCGAGGAATTCGACTGCGCAGCGCAGGTGCAGGCGCTGTGCGCGGCGTTGGCCGGGGCATCGCCTGCCACGGTGGCACTCGACATTGCCGTGTCCTGGACCCGGCTGTTCGAGGGCGTGACGGGCGCGCCGGCCGTGTCCCCTTACGAGAGCGCCTATGCGAACGACCCCGCGACGCCGAATGCCCGGCCGTTTGGCAAGGCGGTCGATGAGATGAACGATCTGCTGGTGCGCTTTGACATGTCGCTGGTGCACCCGGGCGAGCCCTCGGACCACGTTGCGGTGGAACTCGCCCTGTATGCGCATCTGCTGCGCCGCGGCGACAGGGAGGGCATGGCACTGATGCGCGGGCATCTCTACGCCTGGGTACCAGCGCTGATCGCGAGATGCCGCCAGATGGATCCCGGCGGCTTCTATGGCGCCAGCACCAGTCTGCTTGGCGTGCTGCTTGGGCACACGCCGGATCCCGCACCACAAGAATGGAGTCAACATGCCGAATGAATGGAAGAACCGCGAACTGAGCACGTCCCGTCGCCGTTTCATCAAAGGCGTACTCGCCACAGGCGCCCTGGGTTCCAGCCCTGCGTTGCTGGCCTCCGGCGCAGGCAAGCAGGCGCCTGCCGGCGTTTCCGAAGTGTTGACCGGCTCGCACTGGGGCGCCTTCTATGCGCGTGTCGAGAAAGGGCGGGTTACGGGTGTCCGCCCGTGGGAAAAGGACCCCAGGCCATCGCACCAGTTGCCGGGCGTGATCGACTCGATCTATTCGCCAACGCGCATTCGCTATCCGATGGTGCGGCGCGCCTGGCTGGAGAAAGGACCAGGCGCCGATCGCGCCGGCCGCGGCAAGGGCGACTTCGTGCGCGTGAGTTGGGAGCGGGCGCTGGACCTGGTGGCGAAGGAACTTGATCGCGTGCGCCGCAAGCATGGTCCGACGTCCATTTTCGCGGGCTCGTATGGCTGGAAAAGCCCAGGCAAGCTGCACAACTGCCAGACCCTGCTGTCGCGGGCGATGACCGTCAATGGCGGCTTCGTGAGCCGCAGCGGTGACTATTCCACCGGTGCGGCGCAGGTCATCCTGCCCTATGTGGTGGGCTCGATCGACGTGTACGAGCAGCCCACCGTCTGGCCGGTGCTGGAAGCCCACACCGAACTGATGGTGTTCTGGGCCGCCGATCCCATGGTGACCAACCAGATCGGGTGGCAGGTGCCGGACCACGGCGCTTATCCGGGCATGGAGGCGCTCAGGAAGAAGGGTGTCAAGGTCATTTGCATCGATCCGGTACGCACGGAAACCTGCCAGTATTTCGATGCCGAATGGATCGCGCCGCGCCCGCATACGGATGTGGCCATGATGCTGGGCATCGCCCATACGCTGTATTCGGAAAATCTCCACGACGCAAAATTCCTGGCGCGCTACACCACTGGTTTTGATCGCTTTGTGCCGTATCTGACGGGCAAGTCCGATGGCGTGCCCAAGGATGCGGCCTGGGCCGAAGCCATTTGCGGAATTCCGGCGAACACGATTCGTGAGCTCGCTCGTCGCTTTGCGGCAAATCGTACGATGCTGGCGGCGGGGTGGTCGATCCAGCGACAGCATCATGGCGAGCAGTCGCACTGGATGCTGGTCACGCTCGCGTCGATGCTCGGACAGATCGGCCTGCCTGGTGGCGGCTACGGCTTTACCTATCATTACGCCAATGGCGGAAGCCCGACGGCAACCGGGCCAGTGCTGCCTGGCATCATCGGCGGGGCCAAGCCGCCGGCCGGATCGGAGTGGCTGGAGGCGGGCGGCACGGAGTCGATTCCGGTCTCGCGCATCGTCGACATGCTCGAAAATCCCGGCAAGCCGTACGACTTCAACGGCCGGCGCTCGAAGTATCCCGATATCAGGCTGGCCTATTGGGTCGGTGGCAATCCGTTCATGCATCACCAGGATCGCAACCGGATGCTGAAGGCGTGGCAGAAGCTGGACACGTTTATCGTTCACGACTTTCAGTGGACGGCCACGGCGCGGCATGCTGACATCGTTCTGCCTTGCACCACCAGCTACGAGCGCAACGATATCGAGGGAATTGGCGATTATGCGATGAGCCATATCCTTGCCATGCGCAAGGTGGTGGATCCCGTCTTCGAGGCTCGCAATGACTACGATATCTTCGCCGACATCTGCGAGCGGATGGGTACCCGCAAGGCCTTTACCGAAGGCCGCGACGAAATGGGCTGGATCCGTTCGTTCTACGAGGCAGGACGTGTGCAGGCCCGGGGCAAGCGCCTGGAGATGCCAGTGTTCGATGTGTTCTGGAACAGCAACAAGCCGCTGGCATTCCCGATCAGCGACGAGGCCAGGGGCTTTATCCGGCACAAGGCGTTTCGCGATGATCCGCTGCTCAATGCGCTGGGCACGGCGTCGGGCCGAATCGAGATCTATTCGGCGAACATCGCGCGGATGAAGTACGACGATTGTCCGCCGCATCCGACCTGGATGGAGCCAATCGAGTGGTTGGGCGGGCCGGGGGCGAAGTACCCGCTGCATATTGTCAGCAGCCATCCGAAGGACCGGCTGCATTCGCAGCTATGCGGCACCGTACTGCGCAAGCACTATGCGATCCAGGGCCGCGAGCCATGCCTGATGCATCCGGACGACGCCAGGGCGCGCGGCATTGCCGACGGCGATATCGTTCGTGTTTTCAATGACCGGGGTCAGATCCTGGCGGGTGTGAGGCTGACGGCCGATATCCGGCAAGGTGCCATCCGTATCTGCGAAGGCGGCTGGTACGACCCGGTCGAAGGCGGCCAGCCGGGGTCGCTGTGCCGGTATGGCGATGTCAACAACCTGACGACCGGAATCGGCACGTCGAAGCTTGCGCAGGGCAACTGCGGCCATACGGGGATGGTGCAGGTGGAGAGATTCCGGGGCAAGGCGCCGGACGTGGATGTGTTCCACGCACCGCGCGGCGCGGATGCGTGACGCCACTGCGCATCTTGCCCGGTCTGCGTAGACGCCAAAGAAAAACGCCGGCCACTGGCCGGCGTTCCGGGTGCTGCGCCAGGCGCGGCTTACATGCCGACGTAGTTCGGGCCGCCACCGCCTTCCGGCGTGACCCACACGATGTTCTGCGTCGGGTCCTTGATGTCGCACGTCTTGCAGTGTACGCAGTTCTGCGCGTTGATCTGCAGGCGCTCCTTGCCGTCGTCGTTCTGCACGAATTCGTACACGCCGGCCGGGCAGTAGCGCGACTCGGGGCCGGCAAACTTTTCCCAGTTGACGTTGACCGGCACGCTGGCGTCCTTGAGCGTCAGGTGCGCGGGCTGGTTCTCTTCGTGGTTGGTGTTGCTGATGAACACCGACGACAGGCGGTCGAACGTGAGCTTGCCATCCGGCTTCGGGTACTCGATCTTCTGGCACTCGGCGGCCGGCTTCAGGTACACGTGGTCTGGCTTGGTGCGGTGGATAGTCCAGGGCGGGTTGCGGATGCCCAGCTTCGGCAGCAGCCACTGCTCGATGCCGGTCATCAGCGTGGCCGTGGTGCGGCCCTTCTTGAACCATTGCTTGAAGTTCTTCGCCTGCAGCAGTTCCTTGTGCAGCCAGCTTTGTTCGAACGCGGCCGGGTAGGCGGTCAGTTCGTCGTGCTGGCGTCCAGCCTGCAGCGCGTCATAGGCGGCTTCGGCGGCCATCATGCCGGTCTTGATCGCGGCGTGGCTGCCCTTGATGCGCGAGGCATTCAGGTAACCGGCATCGCAGCCGACCAGCGCGCCGCCCGGGAATACGGTCTTCGGCAGCGACAGCAGGCCGCCAGCCGTAATGGCGCGGGCGCCGTAGCCAATGCGCTTGCCGCCTTCGAAATACTGGCGGATTTCCGGGTGCGTCTTGAAGCGCTGGAATTCCTCGAACGGCGACAGCCACGGGTTGGTGTAGTCCAGGCCCACCACGAAGCCGACGGCGACCTTGCCGTCTTCCATGTGATAGAGGAACGAACCGCCGTAGGTGGCCGGGTCCAGCGGCCAGCCGGCCGTGTGCACCACCAGGCCGGGCTTGTGCTTGGCCGGGTCGATTTCCCAGAGTTCCTTCAGGCCGATACCGTAGCTCTGCGGGTCCTTGCCCGCATCGAGCTGGTATTTGGCGATGATCTGCTTGCCCAGGTGCCCGCGCGCGCCTTCGGCGAAGATCGTGTACTTGGCATGCAGTTCCATGCCGAGCTGGAAGTTCTCGGTGGGCTCGCCTTCCTTGTTGATACCCATGTTGCCGGTGGCAACGCCCTTCACGGAGCCGTCGTCGTTGTAGAGCACCTCGGCAGCCGGGAAGCCCGGGAAGATCTCCACGCCCAGCGCTTCGGCCTGCTGGCCCAGCCAGCGCACGAAGTTCGACAGGCTGACGATGTAGTTGCCTTCGTTATGGAAGCACTCGGGCAGCAGCGGGGCACCCTTGGAGCCGGCTTCGTCGAGGAACAGGAATTTGTCTTCGGTGACGGGCTGGTTCAGCGGGGCGCCCAGTTCCTTCCAGTTCGGGATCAGCTCGTTCAGCGCGATCGGGTCCATGATGGCGCCCGACAGGATATGCGCGCCGGGCTCGGAGCCCTTTTCCAGCACGCACACATTGACGTCGCCGCCTTTTTCCGTGGCAAGCTGCTTCAGGCGGATGGCGGTGGCCAGGCCGGCGGGACCGCCGCCGACGATGACCACGTCATACTCCATGGCTTCGCGCGGGCCGAACTGCTCGACGAGCTGTTGCTGATCCATTGTCTCTAACCCTCAGTTTCTTCTGGGCGGCAATACTGCCGCATGTTGCAGCCCTCTCCAGGCGTGCGGATTGTGGGATGCGGTAATCGTGGCTCTGCGGAACCGGGGACCGTGCGGGGTGCGAGGCGGGTTCGACGTGTGGCGGCACGCGCGAGCCCGGTGCGGGCGCGGCGCGGCATGCGCGCTGACCAGGCCGTCGGCGGGTTACCGGGCCGGATCTAGGCGTTTTTCCTCTTTCCCTTTGGGGACCAAGTTCTTAGAATCTTCGGCATTGTCCGGGACTCGACACCCTCAGGCAAGACATTTTTTTGAACGACCGTTCTTTTTTTTGATAAGCTGCGGCCGCACATCGGCAGGTGCCTTCCCCGGCGCCCGCGATGCGGAACAGCGGGCCGTGCCGGGCCTGCGCGGTTGCTCCCACACCGAGGTAACTATGGGTTTGTCGATCAATCTGGAAGGCAAGGTCGCGCTCGTGACCGGGGCGTCGAGCGGGCTGGGTACGCGGTTTTCGCATGTTCTGGCTGCTGCCGGCGCCAAGGTCATCCTGGCCTCCCGCCGCGTGGAGCGGCTCAAGGAGCTGCGGGCAGCGATCGAGGCCGATGGCGGCAGCGCGCACGTGGTGCGGCTGGACGTGACCGACCCCGACAGCATCCGTGCTGCCGTGGCGCACGCCGAAACCGAGGCCGGCTCCATCGATATCCTGGTGAACAACTCGGGCGTGTCCACCACGCAGAAGCTCACCGACGTCACGGCCGACGACTTCGATTTCGTCTTCGATACCAATACGCGCGGCGCGTTCTTCGTGGCGCAGGAAGTGGCCAAGCGCATGATCGCACGGGCCAAGGGCGCCGAGAAGATGGGCAACCCGCTGCCACAGGCGCGCATTGTCAATATTGCGTCGGTGGCCGGTCTCAAGGTACTGTCGCAGATTGGTGTCTACTGCATGAGCAAGGCCGCCGTGGTCCACATGACCAAGGCCATGGCTCTGGAGTGGGCGCGTCACGGTATCAACGTGAACGCGATCTGCCCCGGCTATATCGACACCGAAATCAACCACCACCACTGGGATACCGATGCGGGGCAGAAGCTGATCCAGATGCTGCCGCGCAAGCGCCTGGGCCAACCCGAAGACCTCGATGGCCTCTTGCTGCTGCTGGCGTCCGATGCATCGCGCTTTATCAACGGCGCGGTGGTCACTGCCGACGATGGCATGGTCTGACCGCCGACCCTTCGGGGAGGGGGCGGGCCGATAAAAGAATAAGCAACAGGAGAAACGCCCCGGACGGCCAGACGGCCAGGGGCGGCCCGGAACCGGAGGCCGGGTTTTGATGGCTCAAGAAGAACAGGCACGGCGCGATGCCGGGCCGCAGCATATCGTCGATTCGGTGATCGTTCCCGAAGCCGCCGACGAGGCACGCGACAGCGAATTCCGCATTTCACCGCGTATCGAGGACTGGATTGGCGTAATCGTGATGGTGTTGCTGGTGTCCATCACGTTTGCCAATGTGGTGGTCCGCTATTTCACCGACGAATCGTTTGCCTGGACCGAGGAATTCTCGGTCTTCCTGATGATCGTGCTGGCCCTGGTGGCCGGCAGCGCTGCCGTGGCGCGGGACCGCAATATCCGCATCGAGTACTTCTTCGACCGGGGCAGCGCGGCGCGGCAGAAGCGGCTGGCGATCCTGTCGGCCGTGGCCGTGGCGGTGATGTTCCTGGCGCTGGCGGTGCTGGGGGCGCGGATCACCTGGGATGAGTACACGTTCGGCGAGACTTCGCCAGGCATCGGCGTGCCCAGCTGGTGGTATTCGATCTGGCTGCCGGTGCTGTCGGCGGCCATCGCGCTGCGGGCGCTGGCCCTGGCGCTGCGCAATGTCCGCGCGCTGAAGGCGCTCCATGCCGCGAACCGGGACGGAGGCCAGCCGCAATGACACTGGTCGCCATTGTCCTTTTCGTGGTGTTCATCGGCCTGATGCTGCTGGGCGTGCCGATCGGCGTGTCGCTGGGGCTGGGCGGTCTGGTGGCTATCGGCCTGTCGAACCTGGACACGCAGATGTTCGGCCTGCTGGCCGTGCCGCAGAACTTCTATGCCGGGCTTGCCAAATACCCGCTGCTGGCGATTCCGATGTTCGTGCTGGTCGGGTCGATTTTCGACCGCTCCGGCGTGGCGCAGCGGCTGGTGACGTTTGCCATCGCCATCGTGGGACGCGGCCCGGGCATGCTGCCGCTGGTAGCCATCCTGGTGGCGATGTTCCTGGGCGGCATCTCGGGCTCCGGCCCCGCCAATGCGGCGGCCGTGGGCGGCGTGATGATCGCGGCGATGTCGCGTGCCGGCTATCCGGGGGCGTACAGCGCCGCGGTGGTGGGCGCCGCGGCGGCCACGGACATCCTGATCCCGCCGTCGGTGGCCTTCATCATCTATAGCGTGCTAGTGCCGGGTGCATCGGTGCCGGCGCTGTTCGCGGCGGGCATGATCCCGGGCATCCTGGCCGGTGTGGCGCTGATCGTGCCGGCCGTGTGGCTGGCGCGCAAGCACAACATGGGGCATATCGAGGCCGCGCTGCCGCGCCCGCCGTTCTGGAAGAGCCTGCGCGAAGCCGCTTGGGGCCTGGTGGCGCCGTTCCTGATCCTGGGAGGCATGCGCGCGGGCTGGTTCACGCCGACCGAGGCTGCCGTGGTGGCCGTGGTCTACGGGCTGTTCGTCGGCATGGTGATCTACCGCAGCATCGGCATGCGCGACCTGTTCACGATCTTCCAGGAGGCCGCGGAGACGTCGGCGGTAATCCTGCTGGTGGTGGCGCTGGCCGGCATCTTTGCCTACGCGCTGTCCACGCTTGGCGTGATCGACCCGCTGGCGAACGCCATCGCGCATTCGGGCCTGGGCGAGTACGGCGTGCTGGCGCTGATCGTGCTGCTGCTGATGACGGTGGGCATGTTCCTGGACGGCATCTCGATCTTCCTGATCTTCGTGCCGCTGCTGCTGCCCATTGCCAACGCGTTCCACTGGAACCCGGTCTGGTTTGGCGTGGTGCTGACGTTGAAGGTGGCGCTGGGCCAGTTCACGCCGCCGCTGGCCGTGAACCTGATGGTGTCGTGCCGAATCGCCCGCGTGCGCATGGAAGAAACCGTGCCCTGGGTGATCTGGATGCTGCTGGCGATGTTCATCGCCATGCTGATGGTGCTGGCCTATCCGCCGCTGGCTACCTGGCTGCCCGATTACCTGGGCTACTGATTTGAACGACAAGACGAAAATGAAACGAGGAGATTCCCGCATGAAACGCCGTGCCCTGATGCTGTCCGTTGCCGCCTCGATTGCCGCCGCTGCCTTTGCCGCGCCGTCCGCGATGGCCCAGACCTACAAGTCCGAATACAAGATGTCGCTGGTGCTTGGTCCTGCGTTCCCGTGGGGCAAGGGCGGCGAAATCTGGGCAGACCTGGTGCGCCAGCGTACCAACGGCCGCATCAACATCAAGCTGTATCCGGGCACGTCGCTGGTGGCCGGCGACCAGACGCGCGAGTTTTCGGCCATCCGCCAGGGCGTGATCGACATGGCGGTGGGCTCGACCATCAACTGGTCGCCGCAGGTCAAGGAACTGAACCTGTTCTCGCTGCCGTTCCTGATGCCCGACTACAAGGCGCTGGACGCGCTGACGCAGGGCGAAGTCGGCAAGTCGATCTTTGCCACGCTGGAAAAGTCCGGCGTGGTGCCGCTGGCCTGGGGCGAGAACGGCTTCCGCGAAGTGTCGAATTCGAAACATGAGATCCGCAGGCCCGAAGACCTCAAGGGCCTGAAGCTGCGCGTGGTGGGCTCGCCGCTGTACATCGAGACCTTCAACGCACTGGGTGCCAACCCGACCCAGATGAGCTGGGCCGATGCGCAGCCGGCCATGGCCTCGGGCGCGGTGGACGGCCAGGAAAACCCGCAGAGCGTGTTCGCTGCCGCCAAGCTGTACACGGTCGGCCAGAAGTACGTGACGACCTGGGGCTATGTCGCCGATCCGCTGATCTTCGTGGTGAACAAGCAGATCTGGGAAAGCTGGACGCCGGCTGACCGCGAGATCGTCAAGCAGGCTGCCATCGACGCTGGCAAGCAGGAAATCGGGCTGGCCCGCAAGGGCCTGGTGGAGCCGGGCGCGCCGGCCTGGAAGGACATGGAGCAGCACGGCGTGAAGGTGGTCTCGCTGTCGCCGGCCGAGCACGACGCGTTCAAGAAGGCCACGGCCAAGGTCTACGACAAGTGGAAGAAGCAGATTGGCGCCGACCTGGTGACCAAGGCCGAAGCGTCGATCGCCAAGCGTTGATGAAGCACGTCTTCACCTGCGTCATGCCGATCCGGTGGGGTGACATGGACGCAATGGGCCATGTCAACAACACCGTGTACTTCCGCTACCTGGAGCAGGCGCGGATCGAGTGGTTCGAGTCGATCGGCCGCAATGGGCGGGACGGCAACGGCCACGGGCCCGTGCTGATCAACGCCCACATGACGTTCCTGAAGCAGCTGCGCTACCCCGGCGATATCGAATGCCGGGTGTACGCGGGCCAGCTCGGCAGGTCGAGCTTCGAGACGAAGATCGAGATCCGCCGTACCGACCTGCCCGATGTGGTCTGGGCCGAGGGCGGGGCCAAGGTGGTGTGGTGCGACTACGCGGTGGAGAAGAGCGTGCCGGTGCCGGATGCGATCCGGCGGCTGATCGAGGGGTAGCGGATGGCGTCAGGCGCGGCTGTCGGCTGTTCGACGGCCGCCGCCGCGCGCCACGCCCAGGTGCCAACAGAAGGCAGGGTTCTGGCTCCCTTTTCCCTCATGGGGAGAGGGGGCAGAGTTTCCCCTCAGTGGTTCACCAGGCGCTGGACCAGATCCACGGCCGTGTGGGCCCCGTATTTCTTCATCAGCCGCGCCCGGTAGATGTCCACCGTGCGCGGGCTGATCGCCAGCAGCTTGCCGATCTGCTTGCTGGTCTTGCCTTCCACCAGCTGCGCCGCGATGTCGCGTTCGCGGGCGGTCAGCTCGGCCGTGACCGGCCGCTTCTGTGACAGATCCTCGAACGTCCAGATGCCGGCGCCCAGCGGATCGGCGCGGTCCAGCGCGCGGCCCGTGACATGGCACCAGAACAGCTCGCCACTGGCGCGCTTCATGATCCGTTCGTCGGAATACAGCCCCCGGGTGTTCATGACCGGCACGATGCGCGCGCCGGTGCGCTCGAACTCGTCGGCGGTGGGGTAGAGCACCTGGAACGACTGGCCCATCAGGGCATCACGCGTGGTGCCGAAGATCCGGCAGACCTCGTCATTGCAATCCTCGATCCTCCGGGCGCGCGAGAGCACCAGGCCGACCGGAGCCAGCTGGAATGCGGTCTGGTAGTCGATGGACGGCATTATCCCTTATGTACTTTTACGTAATGGCGTTCGCGGCATCCATTGACGTATCCTTTGGGGCGTCAACGGCGGCGCCTGACCGCCGATTGTACCGTTACAATTTCCGCGTGTGGCCAACCGGCCGCGCAAGAGCGGGACTACCGAGGAAGGAGCGAACATGAACAAGGTCTACGCCAGCGCCGCCGAGGCGCTCGCGGGCGTCGTACGCGACGGCCAGACGATCGCCGTGGGCGGTTTCGGTCTGTGCGGCATCCCCGAAGCGCTGATCGCTGCACTGCGCGACAGCGGCGTCAAGCAGCTCACCTGCATCTCCAACAACGCCGGCGTGGACGGCTTCGGCCTGGGCCAGCTGCTGGCAACCCGTCAGATCAAGAAGATGATCTCGTCGTATGTCGGCGAGAACAAGGAGTTCGAGCGCCAGTATCTGGCTGGCGAACTCGAGCTCGAATTCACGCCGCAGGGCACGCTGGCCGAAAAGCTGCGCGCCGGCGGCTCGGGCATCCCGGCCTTCTTCACCAAGACTGGCGTGGGCACGATCGTCGCCGACGGCAAGGAAACGCGCGAATTCAACGGCGAGACCTACGTGATGGAGAAATCGCTGGTGTCCGACGTAGCCATCGTCAAGGCCCAGAAAGCCGACAAGGCCGGCAACCTGGTATTCCGCCGCACCGCGCGCAACTTCAACCCGGTGTGCGCCATGTCCGGCAAGATCACGATCGCCGAAGTGGAAGAGATCGTCGAAACCGGCGAGATCGACCCGGACGACGTTCACCTGCCCGGCATCTTCGTGCACCGCGTCGTACTGAACACGAACCCCGAAAAACGCATCGAACAGCGCACCGTGCGTGCCAAGTAAGGAGACAGATCATGGCATGGACACGTGACGAAATGGCCGCACGCGCGGCCGCGGAGCTGCAGGACGGCTTCTATGTGAACCTGGGTATCGGCCTGCCGACGCTGGTGGCGAATCACGTGCCGCAAGGCATGGAGGTGTGGCTCCAGTCGGAAAACGGCCTGCTCGGCATCGGCCCGTTCCCGACCGAGGAAGAAGTGGACGCCGACATGATCAACGCCGGCAAGCAGACCGTGACGACGCTGCCGGGGTCGTCGATCTTCTCGTCGGCCGATTCGTTCGCGATGATCCGCGGCGGCAAGATCAACCTGGCTATCCTGGGCGCCATGCAGGTCAGCCAGCGCGGCGACCTTGCCAACTGGATGATCCCGGGCAAGATGGTCAAGGGCATGGGCGGCGCAATGGACCTGGTGGCCGGTGTGGGCCGCGTGGTGGTGCTGATGGAACACACGGCCAAGAAGAAGGACGGCACCGAGGACGTCAAGATCCTCAAGGAATGCAACCTGCCGCTGACCGGACTGGGCGTGGTCAACCGCATCATCACCGACCTGGCCGTGATCGACGTGACGCCGCAAGGCCTGAAGCTGGTGGAAACGGCGCCGGGCGTGTCGCGCGAGGAAGTCCAGGCGAAGACGGAAGCCGAGCTGATCTGAGCGGCTGATCCGAGGCCGCAGCATCAATAAAAAACCCCCGCCGGTTTGCGCCGGCGGGGGTTTTTGCTTCTGATGCGAACAGCGCGTTGACCGGGTTGGCCGGTCAGGGCGCCCAAGGCTCAGGTCTTGGGCTTGTTGTAGCTCGAAAAGACCGACGCGGCGCCATCGGACTTCACCAGCAGCACGTCGAAGGGGTCCTTGCGCGGGCCGTACTCCATGCCGGGCGAGCCTACCGGCATGCCCGGCACGGCCAGGCCGGCTGCCTTGGGCTTCGCGGCCACCAGTTTCCTGATGTCGCTGGCCGGAACGTGGCCCTCGATACCATAGCCGTCGATGACGCCGGTATGGCAGGAGCCGAAGCGCTCGGGAATGCCGTATTTCTTGCGATACACCCCGGTATCTTCGACATCATGCGTGGCGACGGTAAAGCCGTTGTCGCGCAGATGCTTGACCCAGTCTTCGCAACAGCCGCAGGTCGGGCTCTTGTAGACGTCGATCTTCAGGGCTTTTGGCGATTGGGCCAGAGCCATCAGCGGGGACAGCAGCAGGGCGCTGGCACCGAGGGTGCGCAGGGCATTGCGTCGCGACTGGCGTCCCGATTGACTACGCTGCATCGATGCCTCCTTATTGCGCCACCCAGCCGCCGTCCATGTTCCAGATCGCGCCACGCACCTGCCTGGCCGCTTCGCTGGACAGGAACACGGCCAGCGCGCCCAGTTCCTCGGGCGTGACAAACTGGCCCGACGGCTGCTTTTCCAGTACCAGCTCGCGCTTGGCCTGTTCGACCGGAATGCCCTCCTTCTGTGCGCGGGCTTCCACCTGCTTCTGCACCAGCGGGGTCAGCACCCAGCCCGGACAGATCGCATTGGCGGTGACGCCGGTCTGCGCGGTTTCCAGCGCGGTGACCTTGGTGAAGCCCACAATGCCGTGCTTGGCTGCCACGTAGGCCGACTTCTCGGCCGAGGCGACCAGGCCGTGGGTGGATGCCACGTTGATGATGCGGCCCCAGTTCTTCGTCTTCATCGACGGCAGGGCAAGGCGGGTGGTATGAAAGGCGGAGGTCAGGTTGATGGCGATGATGGCATCCCACTTGTCCACCGGGAATTCCTCGATCTTTGCCACGAACTGGATACCAGCGTTGTTGACCAGGATGTCCACGCCGCCGAAGTCCTTTTCGGCATAGCGCATCATGTCCTCGATCTCTCCCGCCTTGCTCATGTCGGCGCCGTGGTAGCCCACCTGGATGCCGCTGCCGGCGCGGGCGATTTCCGCCTTTGCGCCGTCGGCATCACCGAATCCGTTGACAATGATGTTCGCGCCCTGCGCAGCCAGAGCCTGCGCGATGCCGAGTCCGATACCGCTGGTCGAGCCCGTGACCAGTGCCGTCTTGCCTTTGAGCATGTAAGCCTCCGTCGGGAGTGTCAGGATGTGCTGTGGCATTGTACTCGCAGGGCGTACAATCCGGCTTTGGCCTGGCGCCGTATTTCGTCGCGTTCTGCCCGGTGTTTCATCGGGGGCAAGAAATTCCGAAAAACTCGCACGCCGCAGGGGATGCGGTGGCACCAGCAGGGGAGTCCCAGATGTCTTCCAGTCCGCGCCTTGGATTCGTTCAGTGCTTCAGCCCGGCGGGCCTGCATCGCATGGCCTATCACGAATGGGGCGATCCGCTGAATCCGCGCGTGCTGATGTGCGTGCATGGCCTGACGCGTACCGGCCGCGACTTCGACGCGCTGGCGCGCGCGATGTCCGACGAGTATCGCGTCGTGTGCCCCGACGTGGCCGGCCGCGGACGCTCGGAATGGCTGGCCGATCCGCATCACTACGTGGTGCCGCAGTATGTGTCGGACATGGTCACCCTGATCGCCCGGCTCAACGTCGAACAGGTGGACTGGTTCGGCACGTCGATGGGCGGGCTGATCGGCATGGGCCTGGCAGGCCTGCCGAAGTCGCCGGTGCGCAAGCTGCTGCTCAACGATGTGGGGCCGCGCATCGCCGCGCAGGCGCTGGAACGAATTGGCGCCTACCTGGGCCTGCCGGTGCGGTTCAAGACCTTCGAGGAAGGGCTGGCGTACCTGCAGACGATCAGTACGTCGTTCGGCCGGCATACGCCCGAGCAATGGCGCGAACTGAACGGCGCCATCCTCAAGCCGGTGCAGGGCGCCGAGGGGCTGGAGTGGGGGTTGCACTACGATCCCGCGCTGGCCGTGCCGTTCAAGGAGGCGCCCCCCGAGGCGGTGCATGCCGGCGAGCAGGTGCTGTGGCACATGTTCGAGGCGGTGCCAGGGCCCACGCTGATCGTGCGCGGCGCCCAGTCCGACCTGCTGCTGCGCGAGACGGTGGCCGAGATGGTGGCACGCGGCAAGCAGGTGTCGACGGTCGAAATCCCCGATGTGGGGCACGCGCCCACGTTTATCGATCCGGCACAGATTGCCATTGCCCGGGAATTCTTCCTGGGTACGTAACGAATTTTTTTGCTGAGAAGAATCTGATATGAGCACCAACACCCTCAAGCGCGCCCACGTGGGCAAGCGTCTGTCCGAATACGCGGTCTACAACGGCGTGGTCTACGTGGCCGGCCAGGTTCCCGAGGTGGATCCCAAGGCCGACCTGCGCGGCCAGACCCGCGAGGTGCTCGGTCATATCGACCGCCTGCTGGCCGAGGCGGGCAGCGACAAGACGCGCATCCTGATGTGCCAGATCTTCCTGACCGACGTCACCCGCATCGGCGAGATGAACGAGGTGTGGGACGAATGGGTGCCCCAGGGCAACACGCCCCCGCGCGCGACGGTGGAAGCAAAGCTGGCCAATCCCGACTACCTGATCGAAGTGGTGGTGACGGCCGCCCTCAATTGATGCAGGCGTTGTGACATGGTGACGTCAACGGAGCTGACGGGCCAGACCGCAGGCATTCCGGATGCCGGGCTCGTCGAACGCGCCCTGGCCTTTGTGCGCGAGGTGGCGGACGGCGAGAACCCCGTGCTGTTGCCGACCGGCGAGAGCGTGCTGTCGCACGCCGAAGGGATGCTGCGCATCCTCGACGGCCTGCGGGTGGACGATGCCGCGCGGGCCGCGGCCTGCCTGTTCGCAGCGGCGGCCTTCGTGCCCGACGCCGAGGCCCAGATCGAACCCAGATTTGGCGAGGAGGTGGTACGCCTTGTGAAGGGGGTGCGCCAGCTGCTGCGCATCGGCGCCATCGCGGTGACGCAGGCGGACGTGTCGGAAGCGTCGAAATCGCAGGTGGCCGCGCGCCACGAGCAGGTCGAGGCGTTGCGCAAGATGCTGCTGGCGTTTGCGCAGGATATCCGCGTGGTGCTGGTGCGGCTGGCGTCGCGCCTGCAGACGCTGCGCTGGCTTGCGCAGACCAAGACGCCGCCGCTGGCCGGCGTGGCGCGCGAGACGCTGGACATCTACGCGCCGCTGGCCAACCGGCTGGGAATCTGGCAGGTGAAGTGGGAGCTTGAAGACCTGGCGTTCCGCTTTGAGCAGCCCGATACCTACAAGCGCATCGCGAAGCTGCTGGACGAGAAGCGCATCGAGCGCGAGGGCTATATCGCGCAGGCCATCGCGCGCCTGCAGTCGGAGCTGGCCTCGGCCGGCATCCGCGCGGAGGTGACCGGCCGCCCCAAGCACATCTACAGCATCTGGAAGAAGATGCGCGGCAAGGAACTCGATTTTGCCGATCTGTACGATGTGCGCGCGTTCCGTGTGATCGTCGACGACATCAAGGACTGCTACACCGTCCTGGGGATCGTCCACCATATCTGGCAGCCGATTCCGCGGGAGTTCGACGACTATATCTCGCGGCCGAAAGCGAACGGCTACAAGTCGCTGCATACCGTGGTCATCGGCGACGACGGGCGCGCGTTCGAAGTGCAGATCCGCACGCAGGAGATGCATCATTTCGCCGAGTACGGCGTGGCCGCGCACTGGCGCTACAAGGAGGCCGGCGGCAAGGGCTACAGCGGCCAGTTTGCGGCCGACAATACCTACGACGAAAAGATCGCCTGGCTGCGGCAGCTGCTGGCCTGGAAGGACGAGGCTGACCACACCGTCGCGCACGAGGATTCGCCGTGGGAGCAGCTCAAGCATGCCGCCATCGACGACCATATCTATGTGCTGACGCCACAGGCGCGCGTGGTGGCGCTGCCCCAGGGCGCGACGCCGGTGGACTTTGCCTATTACCTGCACAGCGATCTTGGGCACCGGTGCCGCGGGGCGCGCGTGGACGGATCGATGGTGCCGCTGAACACGCCGCTCAAGAACGGGCAGACCGTGGAGATCGTGGCGGTCAAGCAGGGCGGCCCGTCGCGTGACTGGCTGAACCCCGAGCTTGGCTATCTGGCGAGCAATCGCGCGCGGTCGAAGGTGCGGGCCTGGTTCAACGCGCTCGATTCGCAGGAAACGCTGGCGCAGGGCCGGGCGCTGATCGAAAAGACGCTGCAGCGCGAGGGCAAGACGGCCGTCAATCTCGACGATCTGGCCACGCGGCTGAACTTCAAATCGACCGACGATCTCTATGCGGCCGTGGCGAAGGAAGAGTTCAGCCTGCGGCATGTGGAGCATGCGCTACGTCATCCGGAAGGTGACGCCCAGCCGCAGTTCAACGAGGAAGAGGCCGTCACCAAGAAGAGCCGCGCCACGAGCGTGGCGCGCGGCGCCAAGAGCGGCGTGCTGGTGGTGGGCGTCGATTCGCTGATGACGCAGATGTCGCGTTGCTGCAAGCCGGCGCCGCCTGACGAAATCGTCGGGTTTGTCACCCGCGGCCGTGGGGTGTCGATCCATCGCCGCAACTGCAGCACGTTCCTGCAACTGTCGGCACGGGCGCCCGAGCGCGTGATCCAGACGGAGTGGGGCAAGCGCAGCGACGCGGTGTATCCGGTGGACATCCAGGTGGAAGCGGTGGATCGCCAGGGCCTGCTGCGCGATATCTCCGAAGTGCTGTCACGGGAGAAGATCAACGTGACCGGCGTGAAGACGCTGTCGAGCAAGGGCGTGGCGCGCATGCAGTTTACGGCGGAAGTGTCCGAGGCCACGCAGTTGCAGCGCGCGCTTCAACTGATCGAGGAAGTGCAGGGGGTGTTGCACTCCCGGCGAAAATAAGGTTATACTCTGCGCTTCGCTAGGCTCGTAGCTCAGCTGGTTAGAGCACCACCTTGACATGGTGGGGGTCGTTGGTTCGAGTCCAATCGAGCCTACCAACGAACATGCAG
>Ga0102592_1000951_pt1 | contig 38052 bp, 31 predicted proteins | sample AraplaCol_mMF_r2_FD_76861 | JGI IMG/M metagenome (GOLD analysis project Ga0102592, IMG submission 76861) | Arabidopsis root microbial communities from North Carolina, USA - plate scrape MF_Col_mMF_r2 (SPADES assembly) (version 2) | ecosystem: Host-associated > Plants > Roots > Endosphere...
GTTCGTACCTGACATGACCAAATTTGTCTTCGTCACCGGCGGTGTGGTGTCTTCCCTGGGCAAGGGAATCGCCTCAGCCTCCTTAGCTGCGATCCTGGAATCGCGAGGCCTCAAAGTCACTTTAATCAAGCTCGATCCCTACCTGAATGTGGATCCGGGCACGATGTCGCCCTTCCAGCACGGCGAAGTCTTCGTGACTGACGACGGCGCAGAAACCGACCTGGACCTTGGCCACTATGAGCGCTTCATCGAAACGCGCATGCGCAAGGCCAACAACTTCACCACCGGCCAGATTTACAAAAGCGTGCTCGAAAAAGAGCGCCGCGGCGACTACCTCGGCAAGACCGTGCAAGTCATCCCGCACGTCACCAATGAGATCCAGGAATTCGTCAAGCGCGGCGCCGGTTACGAGACCGCCGACGCGGTCGACGTGGCCATCGTCGAGATCGGCGGCACCGTCGGCGACATCGAGTCCCTGCCCTTCCTGGAAGCCGTGCGCCAGATGAGCCTGCGCATGGGCGCCAACAACACCGCCTTTGTGCACCTGAGCTACCTGCCCTGGATCGCCGCCGCCGGCGAACTCAAGACCAAACCGACCCAGCACACCGCCAAGCAACTGCGCGAAATCGGTATCCAGGCCGACGTGCTGCTGTGCCGCGCGGACCGCCGCATCCCGAATGAAGAGCGCGAAAAGATTTCGCTGTTCTCCAACGTCCCCGAATGGGGCGTGATCTCCATGTGGGACGTCGACACGATTTACAAGGTGCCGCGCATGCTGCACGAGCAGGGCCTGGACGGCCTGATCTGTGACAAGCTGCGCCTCAATACGCCGCCGGCCAACCTCAGGCGCTGGGACGAGCTGGTCTACGAGACCGAGCACCCGCAGACCGAAGTCCACATCGCCATGGTCGGCAAATACGTCGATCTCTCCGACAGCTACAAATCGCTGAACGAAGCCCTGCGCCATGCCGGCATGAAAAACCATGCCAAGGTGGTCATCGAGTACGTCGATTCCGAAACTATCACACCTGAGAACGTCTCGCGCCTGGCACGCTTTGACGGCGTGCTGGTGCCCGGCGGCTTCGGCGTGCGCGGCGTCGAAGGCAAGATCTGCGCAGCCCGTTTCGCGCGTGAAAACAAGATGCCCTACCTCGGCATCTGCCTGGGCATGCAGGTTGCCACCATCGAATTCGCGCGCCACGTCGCCGGCCTGAAAGACGCCAACAGCACCGAGTTCGACCCCGCCACCCCACACCCGGTCATCGCGCTGATCACCGAATGGAAAGACGCCGACGGCACCATCAAGACACGCGACGCCAAGTCCGACCTCGGCGGTACCATGCGCCTGGGCGCGCAAAGCTCGGACGTCACGCCCGGCACGCTGGCCCACAAGATCTACGGCGATGTGGTGACCGAGCGCCATCGCCACCGCTACGAAGCCAACGTCAACTACCTCGATGCCCTGCGCGCCTCGGGCCTGGTCATCTCCGCGCTGACGCAGCGCGAGCAGCTCACCGAAATCGTTGAACTGCCGCAAGACGTCCACCCCTGGTTTGTCGGCGTGCAGTTCCACCCCGAATTCAAATCCACGCCCTGGGCCGGCCACCCGCTGTTCAATGCCTACATCGCGGCCGTGCTCCAGCAGCGCAGCACCGCGGGCCAGGACGGCAAGCCCGCGGCCAAGCCACTGAAAGCGGTGGCCTGACCATGAAACTGTGTGGATTCGACATCGGCCTTGACCAACCGTTTTTCCTGATCGCCGGCCCCTGCGTGGTGGAGTCTGAACAGCTGCAGATGGACACCGCCGGCACGCTCAAGGAAATCACTGCTTCGCTGGGCATCCCCTTCATCTTCAAGTCGAGCTACGACAAGGCCAACCGCTCCAGCGGCACCAGCTTTCGCGGCCCCGGCATGGCCAAGGGCCTGGAAATCCTGGCCAAGGTCAAGCGTGATTTGGGCTTGCCCATCCTGACCGACGTGCATTCCGAGGCCGAAATCCCCACCGTTGCCTCTGTGGTCGACGTGCTGCAAACGCCGGCCTTCCTGTGCCGCCAGACCGACTTCATCCATGCGGTGGCCCAGTCGGGCAAACCGGTCAATATCAAGAAGGGGCAGTTCCTCGCTCCCGGCGACATGAAGAACGTCATCGACAAGGCCCGCGCCGCCGCGCGCGAAAAAGGCCTCAACGAAGACAGCTTCATGGCTTGCGAACGCGGTGCGAGCTTCGGCTACAACAACCTGGTGTCCGACATGCGCAGCCTGGCCATCATGCGCGATACGAAAGCCCCGGTGGTATTCGACGCCACCCATTCGGTGCAACTGCCCGGCGGCAACGGCACCAGCAGCGGCGGCCAACGCGAGATGGTGCCTGTACTGGCGCGCGCAGCCGTGGCCGTCGGTGTGGCAGGCCTGTTCATGGAAACCCACCCAGACCCGGCCAAGGCCATGAGTGACGGTCCGAACGCCGTGCCGCTCAAGCACATGAAAGCGCTGCTCGAAACGCTGCTGGCACTGGACCGCGTCACCAAGAAAAACGGCTACCTCGAGAACAACTTTTCCGCCTGACCATGGATTCGGCAACCGGCACACCTTCCGGGCCGTCCAGCAAAACACTCTCCCGCGCCAGCAGGGCATGCGGATACTTTTAGAAAGCTTTGGACCCCGACATGCCCAGTGCCTACATCATCGCCAACGTAACGGTTACGAACCCCGAACAATACGAACAGTACAAAAAACTGTCTAGCATTGCCATGCAGGCGCACGGCGCAGAGGTGTGCGTGCGCGGCGGCAAGGTCGATGTGCTCGAAGGCGACTGGACGCCCAGCCGCATGGTGGTGCTGAAATTCCCCAGCGTGGAACAGGCCCGCACCTTCTATGAGTCCACCGAGTATGAAGCCGCGCGCCGGTCTCGCGAGGGCATCGCCGTCATGCGCATGGTGCTGGTCGAAGGCGTGTAACAGCTTTGGTTTTTCGTTTTTTTATTTTTAATTTTTTAATCTTCTGATTTGAAAGAGCCTACATGAGCGCAATAGTTGATATCGTCGGCCGCGAAGTCCTCGACAGCCGTGGCAACCCTACCGTTGAATGTGACGTGCTGCTGGAATCCGGCGTCATGGGCCGCGCGGCCGTTCCTTCGGGCGCCTCCACCGGCTCGCGCGAAGCGATTGAACTGCGTGATGGCGACAAGTCGCGCTACCTCGGCAAAGGCGTGCTCAAGGCCGTCGAGCACATCAACACCGAAATCTCGGAGGCCGTGCTGGGCCTGGACGCGAGCGAGCAGGCTTTCCTGGACCGCACGCTGATAGACCTCGACGGCACCGACAACAAATCGCGCCTGGGCGCCAATGCCACGCTGGCCGTCAGCATGGCCGTGGCCCGCGCCGCCGCCGAGGAAGCCGGCCTGCCCCTGTACCGCTATTTCGGCGGCAGCGGCGCCATGCAGATGCCCGTGCCCATGATGAACGTGGTCAACGGCGGCGCGCACGCCAACAACAACCTGGACCTGCAGGAACTGATGATCATCCCCGTGGGCGCACCGAGTTTTCGTGAAGCGGTGCGTTACGGCGCCGAAGTCTTTCACGCGCTCAAGAAAATCCTGCACGACAAGGGGATGAGCGTGGCCGTGGGTGACGAAGGCGGCTTTGCCCCCAACGTGCCCAGCCACGAAGCGGCCATCCAGATGATCCTGGAAGCGATTTCCGCGGCGGGCTATGTGGCCGGCGAGCAGATCGCCCTGGGCCTGGATTGCGCGGCCTCCGAGTTCTACAAGGACGGCAAGTACGTGCTGTCCGGTGAAGGCCTGAGCCTTTCCGCCGAAGAATGGACCAACGTCCTGGCGACCTGGGTCGACAAATACCCCATCATCAGCATCGAGGACGGCATGGCCGAAGGCGACTGGGAAGGCTGGAAGACCCTCACCGAACGCCTGGGCAAAAAGGTGCAGCTGGTGGGAGACGACCTATTCGTCACCAACACCAAGATCCTCAAGGAAGGCATCGACAAGGACATCGCCAACTCCATCCTGATCAAGATCAACCAGATCGGCACCCTGACCGAGACCTTCGCCGCCATCGAGATGGCCAAGCGCGCCGGCTATACCGCAGTGATCTCGCACCGCTCCGGCGAAACCGAAGACTCGACCATCGCCGACATCGCCGTGGGCACCAACGCCGGCCAGATCAAGACCGGCTCGCTCTCGCGCTCGGACCGCATGGCCAAGTACAACCAGCTGCTGCGCATCGAAGAAGACCTGGGCGACATCGCTTCCTACCCAGGCCGCGCGGCCTTCTACAACCTGCGCTGAACATAGAACCGCACGTGGGAAAACGACTCGTCCCTGCCGTCCTGATTGCGCTGCTGGTCATCTTTCATGCGCAACTCTGGATTGGCCGGGGCAGCATTCCCAGCGTGCGCGAGATGCAGCACCGGCTGACCGAGCAGCAGGCCAAAAACGCCCAGGCCCAGGCCGCCAACGACCAGCTCACGGCGGAAGTCAGGGACCTGAAGGAAGGCCTGGAGATGGTCGAGGAAAAAGCCCGCAGCGAGCTGGGCATGGTCAAGCCCAATGAAATCTTCGTGCAGGTCACCAAGTAGGCACGGCAGGCCCATGGTCCCGCTTGGCTGGGTCGTTGATCGGCCGTGCTGAAAATCGCCGTCACCGGCGCCTCTCCCACCGACAAAACCGAACTGGCCCGCGCGCTGGGCCATGCCCTCAAAGAGGCCGGGCGGGATGCGCTTGTGGCCGTGACGGACTCGCCCGTCCCCTCCGGCAAGGCTGCAGCCCGCGAAATCCTGACGCTGTTGTGCGGGCTGGAATCAGCCGAACCAGCCCTGCTGGCAGCCGACCAGGCCATTCGATCGGCCCTGGCAGCCGCCAACACACCTTTCTGCGTCGTCTACGGCAGCACCCCGCAGCGCCTTGCGCAGGCACTGGGTGCTGTTGAACGCCTGCAGCCAGGGCTGCCACCATTGCAGGATGGGCAACACGAAGGCCGGGGCAAAGCCTGGGTATGGGTTTGCGATAAATGCAGCGATCCCGCTTGTGAACACCGCCTGCTGAGCGACCTGCTGGCGCAGCGGTCCGTCTCCGCCGCGCTCTAAGAGCCTGTTCAATGTCTAAACGAGGCCCCGTTTTAGACATTGAACAGGCTCTAAGCCTTACTGAACCGTGGAGCTCGGCGGCGGCTGGTTGGTCTGGCTGGCAAAAAGCTGTGCCGCGTCCACCGGGTCGAATTCGTACTGCGCGCCGCAAAACTCACAGCCGACCGCCACCTTGCCTCGCTCGGAAATAATGCTCTCGATCTCGGCCGTGCCGAGGCTGCGCAGCATGCCGCCCACGCGCTCGCGCGAGCAATTGCAGGCGAAGCTGGGCGCCAGGGGTTCAAAGCGGCTGACCTGCTCTTCCCAAAAGAGGCGGCGCAGTATGGTGTCGGCGTCCAGGCCCAGCAGCTCTTCGCGCTTGAGCGTGCCGGCCAGCATGGCGATGCGTTTGTAGTCCTCATTGACGCCTATCTGGTCTTCGTTGGCGTCGCGGTCTATCTGGCCTTCGAGGTTGCCCTGGCCTTTGACCGGCAGGCGCTGGATCAGCAGGCCCGCGGCAACATTGCCGTCGGCCGCCAGGATCAGCTTGGTGTCCAGCTGCTCGCTCTGCAGCATGTAGTGCTCCAGCACCTCGGCAAGGTTTTCAATCTTCTCGCGCTGGTCGCCATGGAGCGGGACCACACCCTGGTAGGCCTGTTGCCCCGGCAGTTTGTCTTTCGGGTCCAGGGTGATCGCGCAACGTCCCTGGTTGTTCACATTGACCAGCTGGCTCAGCGAGCTGCCCGGGTCGACCGTGCCGGTGACCGTGGCGGTGGCGCGCAGGCTCAAATCCGGCTGCACCTCGGCCACCGCCAGCTTGACCGGACCATCCCCGAAAACCTGCAGGATCAGCGCGCCGTTGAATTTGATGTTGCTCTGCATCAGGGCGCCGGCCGCCGTCATTTCCCCCAGCAGGTTCGTGACCTCGGCCGGGTAGCCCCCGGCCGCCTGCCTGCGCTTGAGGATTTCCTGCCAGGAGCCGGTCAGGCGCACCAGCATGCCGCGCACGGGCAAACCGTCAAAGATAAATTTATGGAGTTCAGACATGACTGCGAGAGGTAGAGGGCCAATAAAAAAAGAAGACCGGCCTCAGGCCAGCTTCTTGAGCCCGGTTTTATAGCGCCGGGCATTGTCTACATAGTGCTTCGCGCTCATTTTTAAACCCTCGATCTGCTCAGGGGACAGCTGCCTGACAGCCTTGGCCGGGCTGCCGAGGATCATGGAGCCGTCCGGGAATTCCTTGCCTTCGGTGACCAGCGAGCCGGCGCCGACCAGGCAGTTCTTGCCGATCTTCGCGCCGTTGAGCACCACCGCCTGGATACCGATCAGCGAGCCATCGCCTATGGTGCAGCCGTGCAGCATGACCTGGTGGCCGACGGTGACGTTCTCGCCGATGGTGAGCGGCATGCCCATATCGGCGTGCAGCACGCTGTTGTCCTGGATATTGGAGCCCCGGCCCACGGAGATGGTCTCGGTATCGCCGCGTATCACCACACCAAACCAGACGCTGCTGTCTTCGGCCAGCTGCACATTGCCCATCACCTGGGCGTTGTCGGCCACCCAGGCGGATTCATGAACGGCGGGGCTGAGTGAGTCCAGTTGGTAGAGGGCCATGGAATTTCGATTGAGTTGGGTTAGGGGAAACGGAACCAAAAAAGAAGGCCGGCTCCCGAAAGCGGCCCGGTGCCTCGATTGTAAGGAGCGCGTCGAAGCCCCAGGCGTATCGCCGACAATCCCCTTATGAACGCCACGCCCGCCCCCGCAGAACTGCGCCAGCAAGCGCTGCGGGCGCTGCTGGAGGCCGACCCCGCGCAAAAGGTGCGGATGACGGAGCAGGCCATGGCGCAGGCAGGCACGCTGGCGGTCGCGACGGAACTGGACCTGCAAGTCCCAGCCGGCCTGCCCGGCTGCCCGGAACGCCCCGAGCTGCGCTCTCACCTCGACGTCCCCAAGCGCTCGCCCTTCACGCACGAAGGCCTGGCCGCCCTGCTCCACGCCGTGACGCATATCGAATTCAACGCCATCAACCTGGCGCTGGACGCGATCTGGCGTTTCCCCGGCATGCCGCGCGCCTACTACCTGGACTGGCTCCAGGTCGCCGCAGAGGAATCCCTGCACTTCAGCCTGCTGCGCGCCCAGCTGCAAGCCATGGGCTACGACTATGGCGACTTTCCGGCCCACACAGGGCTTTGGGACATGACCCGCAAGACCGAAGGCGACCTGCTGGCGCGCATGGCGCTGGTGCCTCGCACCCTGGAGGCCCGGGCCCTGGATGCCACCCCGCCCATGCAGGCCAAGCTGCGCAAGGTCGGCACACCTGATGCGCTGCGGGCCGTAGACATCCTGGACATCATCCTGCGCGATGAAATCGGCCACGTGGCCATCGGCAACCACTGGTACCGCCATCTATGCGCCCAGCACGGGCTGGAGCCGGTCGCCACCTACGCCCTGCTGGCCCGGCAGTACGAGGCGCCCCGGCTCAAGGGCCCGTTGAACCTGGATGCCCGCCGGCGGGCGGGTTTTGACGACGCGGAACTCGCCCTCCTGGGCCCGTGACCCCATTGGAGCCCTAGGTGAAGACGCGGCGAATTCCTACGCGCGGCGGCGGCAGGGATTTACGGGAGGCGCTAGACTCCAAAACTCTGAGAAAGGAGTTGCGCATGATCCGGCACCTGGTTCCAGATATTCCGTCGCAAATGCCGCGCTTGCCCGCGGACGTCGCCCTGCAGCTGCCCCAGGGCCAGTGCCTTGGCTCGGCCAACGCCCCCGTCAAGCTCGCGTTTTCCCACTGGTCCAGCATCGCCCGCCTCAAGGCCGGCCAGATAGGCGCCCTGGCCGAGGACTATGTCGAGGGCAAACTGCAACTCGAGGGAGCCATGCGCGACATCATGCGCGTCGTCACCAAGCTGCTGCCCGGCAACCCGGTGCACAGCGACACCAGCTGGTGGTCCAACCTGCTGCACCATGCCAAGTCCCTGGCGGCCCATACCCACGCGCGCGATGCGGCGCAAATCCAGTTCCACTACGACGTCTCGGATGCCTTTTACGCGCTCTGGCTGGATCCGAGGCGCGTGTACTCCTGCGCCTACTACAGCGATGCCTCCATGAGCCTGGCCCAGGCCCAGGAAGCCAAGCTCGACCACATCTGCCGCAAGCTCCTGCTCAAACCCGGCGAACGCTTCCTGGACATTGGCGCCGGCTGGGGTGGGCTGCTGATGTGGGCCGCCGAACATTACGGTGTGGATGCCACCGGCATCACCCTGTCGAAAAACCAGCATGCCCACGTGCAGCGGCTGATAGAGGAAAAAGGCCTGGGCGGGCGTGTACGCATGGAACTGCGCGACTACCGCGACATGCCCGAAGACCAGCCCTTCGACAAGATTTCCTCGGTCGGCATGTTCGAGCACGTGGGCAAAGCGAAGATGACCGGCTACTTCCAGAAGATCATGCGCCTGCTGGCCCCCGGCGGCCTGGTCATGAACCACGGCATCACAGCCGGTGGGCTGGAAAACCGCCAGCTCGGCGCCGGCATGGGGGATTTCATCGAAAAATACATTTTCCCGGGCGGCGAGCTGATGCACGTCAGCGCCGTGCTGGAGCATATGTCGCGCGCCGGCCTGGAAATGGTGGACACCGAAAACCTGCGCCCGCACTACGCGCGCACGCTGTGGAACTGGTCTGACGGGCTGGAAGCCAGGCTGGACGAAGCACGGCAGGTGCTGGCCCAGGACGGCGGCCCCGAGCGCGCCGAAAAAACCCTGAGGGCCTATCGCCTCTACCTGGCCGGCAGCGCCATGAGCTTCGAGCAGGGCTGGATTGCATTGCACCAGATGCTGGCCGCCAAACCATCAGGCGAAGTGCACAACACCACCCTGGCCGGCGCGCAGTCCAGCTACCCTTTTAACCGAACGTATATGTACGGCACGCGTTCCTGAAGGCGCCGCCATGGGGCCGGGTCACTCGGCCTTGATGTTCGCCGCCTTCACGATGCGGGCGTTCCCGGCCGACTCGGCGGCGATCTGGCGCGCGAAGTCGGCCGCGCTGCCGCCCGTCGGGACATTCTCGGCGTCCAGCAGCTTTTTGCGCAGATCGGGTGCACGCAAAGCCTGGTTGATTTCCGCATTGAGCCGTTGCAGCAATTCCGCCGGAATTTTTGCCGGCGCGAAAACCCCAAACAGTGAAGTGAGATTGGCTGGCGCCAGGCCGAGCTCGGCAAAAGTCGGAACCTGAGGCAAGGCCTCCACGCGTGCCGGTGCACCCACCGCCAGCGGGCGCAGTTTTCCCGACTGGATGTGTTGCATCAGCGTAGCGCTGAGGTTCGCGGAGACAAGCTCCACCTGCCCGCCCAAGGCATCGGTCAGCTGCTGGCCGCCGCCCTTGTAGGGCACGTGGGTGAATTCCACGTTCGCCCCATGGCTGACTTGCTCCAGCACAAGATGCCCCACCGTGGCCAGCCCCGAGGTCGACCAGCGCAAGCCGCCCGGCCTGGCTTTGGCCGCCGCCAGCAGATCCTTGAAATCCTTGCCCGCGAAGGCCGGTGTGGCCAGCAGCACAACCGGGGAATACATCACGCTGGCCAAGGGGGCGATGTCCCGGGCCGGGTCATACGCCTGCTTGCCCAGGTGCGGGTTCAGTGCAAGGGGGCTGATGGACGAAAAACCCAGGGTGTAGCCGTCCGCCGGAGCCTTGGCCACCGCATCCATACCTATGCTGCCGCCCGCCCCGGCGCGGTTTTCCACCACCACGGGCGTCCCGAGCTGGGCTGACAGCTTGTCGGCCAGGGCGCGCGCCACAGCGTCGCTGATTCCGCCCGGTGGGTAGGCCACCACGATGCGCAGCGGCCGCGCCGGCCAGGCCCGGACTGGCTGGGCCAGGGCCGCACCAAGCGGCGCCAGAAGTAGCAATAGCGCGGCCGCGCGACGCCGCTGAATCAATTTCGACATAAAACATTCCAGATGAAGTGTGGGCAAGATTTTGATCCAGAGCCGGTCAACTTAAGCGCGAGGATGATGCTGCGCATGCAGTGCCTTGAGCCGCTCGCGCGCCACATGGGTGTAAATCGTGGTGGTGGAAATATCGGCATGACCCAGCAGCATCTGTACCGCGCGCAGGTCGGCGCCGTGATTGAGCAAATGCGTGGCGAAGGCATGGCGAAGGGTGTGGGGTGATAGCGGTGAATGGATGCCGGCCAGCCGCGCGTATTTCTTGACCAGCATCCAGAACATCACGCGGCTCATGCCCTTGCCGTGGCCGGTGACAAACAGGTCGTCGGTCTGCTGCCCTCCCAAGATAGCCGGCCGCGCCTCGGTCAGGTAGTTCACGATCCATTCCCGAGCCACCTGGCCGAAAGGCACCAGCCGTTCTTTGCTGCCCTTGCCCATGACGCGCAGCACGCCTTCATTGAGGCTTAAGTGGAAAGTCTTGAGGCCTACCAGCTCGCTCACACGCAGGCCGCTGGCATACAGCAGTTCCAGCATGGCACGGTCCCGCAGCCCCAGCGGCGTGCCTTCGTCGGGCGCGGCCAGCAGCGCTTCGACCTGGGCTTCGCTCATGGTCTTGGGAACGCGCAGCGCCTGTTTGGCCGATTGCAGCTTGAGTGTCGGGTCCGCAGCTATCAGGCGCTCGCGCAGCGCCCAGCGGAAGTAGCGCTTGAACACCGTGAGCCGCCGGTTGGCCGAGGTGGCTTTCGTCGCCGCATGCCTGACGGAAAAATAGTTGTTGAGGTCGGCCTCGGCCGTGGCGTCCAGCGCCCGCCCGCCCTGCGCCGCCGCACCCAGCCAATCGGCATACAAGGACAAGTCCCGGCGGTAGGCCGCCAGCGTATTTTTCGAGAGGCCGTCTTCCAGCCACAGCGCGTCGATGAACGCGTCTATGCTGGACTGGCTTTGTGCTTGCATGGGGCAACCATAACAAAAAACGCCGCGCGATTTCTCGCGCGGCGTTTTTGCTGAGCTTGGTGCCCGGCGGGCTCAGTCAAGCTTGAGCTTGGCGCTGTCCACCACTTTTTTGTAGACCGCGTACTCGGCCTTGATCTGCGCCGAGAACTGCTCAGGCGTGTTGGCGATGATCAGCGAACCTGTATCTTCGATGCGCTTGCGTATCGCCGGGTCTTCCAGCGATTTCTTCACGCCGGCGCTGACCTTGTCGACCACGTCCTTGGGCAAGCCCTTGGGGCCCAAAATGCCGTAATAGGCCATGCGGTTCACCGGCTCCAGGCCGACTTCCTTGAAGGTCGGCACGTCCGGTAGCACGGCCACGCGCTGCGGCGCGGCCACCACGATGGGGATCAGGCGCTTTTGCTGGATGAAGGGCAGCGCGGAAGGCAGGTTGTCAAAAATCATGGGGACCTGGCCGGCCACCGTGTCGTTCAGCGCCGGGCCCGCGCCGCGGTAGGGGATGTGGGTCACAAAGGTGCCCGACATGCTTTTGAACAACTCCATCTGCAGGTGGCCGATACCGCCCGTTCCCGAGGACGAGTAGGAATATTTGCCCGGGTTCTTCTTGAGTTCGGCCACGAACTCCTTGTAGTTGCGCGCAGGAAAGCTCGGGTGCACCGCGATGATGTTGGGCGTGGCCGCGATATTGATGATGGGCGTGAAGTCCGTCAGCGTGTTGTACGGAATCTTCGGGTTGATCGCGGGGTTGGCCGCGGTGGTGGACACCGTCGCCACGCCCAGCGTGTAGCCGTCAGGGGCGGAACGGGCGATTTCCAGCGCGCCGACCACGCCGCCGCCGCCGGCCTTGTTCTCGACAATGACGCTCTGGCCCATGGCCTTACCCAGCGGCTCGGCGATGACGCGGGCGACGATGTCGGTGGTGCCACCCGGTGCGAAAGGCACTTGCAGCTTGACCACCTTGTTGGGATAGCCCTGCGCCAGCGCGGGGCCGGCGGTGCCCAGCGCCAGTGCGGACAGCACGGAGCAGGCAAAAAGATAACGACGTTGCATGTTCAGGTCCTCGCGGTAAAAAAGCAGCTGAAATGGTAATCGCTGCTTTGCGCTTCGCCAGTTGTGGATTACGCATAAGGGCAAACCCCAAGGGATTGCGGTTATTCTTGGCTGGTGAACTATGCCCAGCTTCTTTTCCCCGACTTTTCCCTCATTGTCTGCGGCTACCTGGTGTGCCGCTACACCGCCCTCGACCGCTCGGTCTGGGAAAAGGTGGAAAGCCTGGTCTATTACTTTTTGTTTCCGGTCCTGCTGTTTCATTCCATCGTGAAAAGCCCGCTGGACCTGGGCGCCGCCTCCAGCCTGATAGGCGCCGGCCTGCTCATGGGGGTGGCCGGCATCGCAATGGCCTACAGCCTGCCGCACCTGCCCTGGCTGCGCCGCCACATCGATGCGCGCGAACACGCGGCCAGCGCGCAGGTGGCTTTTCGCTTCAACTCCTTCATCGCCCTGGCCCTGGCCGACCGTCTCGCCGGCGCGCAAGGCCTGCAGCTCATCGCGGTGCTGATCGGCGTCTGCGTGCCTCTCTTCAACGTGGCCGCGGTGTGGCCCATGGCAAAGCATGCCCAGCGTGGCTTCATGGGCGAGCTGGTGCGCAACCCGCTCATCGTGGGGACGGCCACAGGCCTGCTCGCCAACCTGCTGGGCTTGGGCATCCCCTTCTGGCTGGAACCCACCGTCAACCGCATAGGCGCCGCCTCGCTGGCCCTGGGCCTGATGGCGGCCGGGGCAGGCATGCAGTTCGCGCACCTTGCGCAATCCAGAACCTTGACGGTGGCCGTGCTGTCCATACGCCACCTGCTGCTGCCCATCGTGGCGCTTGGCCTGGCCAAAGCCTTCAACCTGTCGCCTGTGCAGACGACCATACTGCTGGCCTTCTCCGCACTGCCGACGGCCTCCAGTGCCTATGTGCTGGCTGCGCGTATGGGGTACAACGGTGGTTATGTGGCGGGATTGGTGACGCTGTCCACCATGCTGGGGGTGGTGAGTTTGCCGTTCGCGTTGGCGGTGTTGAGATAGGTTTTTTTGAGGCCGTTCTCGGCCTTTGCGTTTTTTGCTGAGGCGGCTAGCCGGGGGTTGCCCGGCCAGCAGAATTTTCAGCAGAGGGCACGCCGCCGGAGCAAAACCTCAAGAAGCATTTTTCTTCTCAATAAACTCCCCCATCCGGCTCATCAACCTCCACCACTCCGACCCATCCTCCCGATAAACCCGTACCGCCCCCGCCCGCACAAGAATCTTGCGTAACTCGTCCTCGTCAAAGCCCCCAAGGTGCATTTGCAAGGTTTCAAAGGAGCGATCGGTATAGCCCTTGTGGCTCAGGAAATGGCGGGCCGTTTCCTCGGCCATGAACTCGGTCTTGTGCTGCTCGCGTGCCAGCGCCAGCTGGTGTTTGTGGAGCTGGCGGTTCAGGAAAAAAGTGATGCCGCCGCCGACAACCGCGCCAAACATTGACGCCAGCGCGCCTGAAATTGTGGGATCCATAAGGGTGTCCTTTCATGCACGGGGCATATTACCGAATGTCATTGCTCATTGGGCCAGGGCCCATTCAATGTGTTCCGCGACCAGCTCGTTTTTGCAATCCGCGGCGCGCGCGCGCAGGGCCTCGCGCAAAGGTGCCGCGGCTGCAGCATCCAGCACACGCAAAGCGTTGCCCATGGCCACCGCGATGTTGCGCAGCCAGCGCTCATGGCCTATGCGGCGTATCGGGCTGCCTTCGGTGAATCGCAGGAAGGCTTCCTCAGTCCAGCCAAACAGGGTCACCAGCTGCTGCCCCGTCAGGCCCTGGCGCTCGTCGAAGTCAGGCAAGGCACTGCGCTGGGCAAATTTATTCCAGGGGCAGATCAGCTGGCAATCGTCGCAGCCGTAGATGCGGTTGCCGATCAGTGGGCGCAGTTCCAGCGGTATGGGGCCGGCATGCTCAATCGTCAGGTAGGAGATGCAGCGCCTGGCGTCCAGCTTGTGCGGCGCGATGATGGCGCGTGTGGGGCAGACATCGATGCAGGCCTGGCAAGTGCCGCAATGCGGCGCCACCGGCTCGCTGGGCGGCAGCGCGATGTCCACATAAATTTCGCCCAGGAAGAACATGGAGCCGGCCTCGCGGTTGAGCAGCAGCGTGTGCTTGCCGCGCCAGCCCTGGCCGCTGCGGGCCGCGAGCTCGGCCTCCATCACCGGTGCGGAATCAGTGAACGCGCGGTGGCCCAGCTGTTCTACATGCGCCGAGATGCGTTCGCCGAGTTTTTGCAGGCGGCCGCGCATGATCTTGTGGTAATCGCGGCCGCGCGCATAGACGGAGACAATACCTTCGGCGGGCCGCTCAAGGCGGCTGAACTCCAGGGCCTGCCATTCGCCGGGCTCGGCTGGCGTGGACGCCGGCAGGTAGTTCATGCGCGCCGTGATGACACTTACCGTGCCGGGGATGAGCTCGGCCGGCCGGGCGCGCTTGAGCCCGTGCGCGGCCATGTAATGCATGTCGCCATGAAAGCCGGCGGCCAGCCAGGCCGATAATCCGGGTTCAGCCGAAGACAGGTCGACGCCGGCAATACCAATTTGCGAAAATCCAAGCTCGCGCGCCCAAGCCTGAATTTGAGAAACGAACTGATGACTGTTCAAAGCGTTGCTGGCGGACACCCGCTGATTGTAAAAAACATTACCTGGCACGACGAGGAAGGCACGGCCGACTTTGCGCGGGCCCTGGCGAGCCGTCCCGCCATAGTCAGCGCGCTGGTCGAGCTGCGAGGCGACCTGGGCGCTGGCAAGACCACCTTTGTGCGCCACCTGCTCAAAAGCCTGGGCGTGCAGGGCCGCATCAAGAGCCCCACCTATGCGGTGGTGGAACCCTACACACTGCCCGAAGCGGGCCACAATGGCGGCATGAGCATCTGGCATTTCGACTTCTACCGTTTCAACGACCCCCGCGAGTGGGAGGAAGCCGGCTTTCGCGACATCTTCGCCGCCAAGGGCCTCAAGCTCGTCGAATGGCCCGAGAAGGCAGGCCCGCACCTGCCGCAACCCGACCTGCTGCTGCACCTGGAGGTTCTGCCGGACGACGCCCGCGCCGTCACCCTCACGGCCCACACGCCCACCGGCGCGGAACTGCTCGCATGAAGCACCCCGATCTGAGCCGCCGCGGCGCCCTGCAACTGGGCAGCGTGGTGCTGTTGCTGGGTGTGCAGCACATCGCGCGCGGCGCCAGCATCGTGGCCGTGCGCGTCTGGCCGTCCAAGGACTACACGCGGCTGACCATCGAATCGGACGGCGAAATCAAGGCCCGCCAGTTTTTTGTCGCCGAGCCGCCCCGGCTCGCGGTGGACATCGAAGGCATAGACCTGATCCCGGCGCTGCGCGAGCTGGTGGCCAAGGTCAAGTCCGACGACCCCAACATCTCGGGCATACGCGTGGGGCAAAACGCACCCGGCGTGGTGCGGCTGGTGATAGACCTCAAGCAACCCATACAGCCGCAGGTGTTCACGCTGCCGCCGGTGGCCGCCTACCAGTACCGGCTGGTGTTCGATCTGTACCCGACGCAGGTGGCCGACCCGCTCGAAGCCCTGATCGCCGAAAAGCTCGCCGACAGGCAGTCCGGCACCGCGCCGCCGCCCGCCGGCACCGGCCATGACCCCATCGCCGACCTGATCGCCCGGCAATCAGGCAAGCAGCCCGACAGCAAGCCGGCGCCGCCGCCCGCCGTAGCGGAAAAAGACAAGGACAGCAAAGACAAAACCCCCGGGCCTGCAGCCAGCCCGGGGAGCAAACCCACGCCCGAGGCGCCGCTCACCGCGAAAAACAAAACCGACCGCCTCGTCATCGTGGCGCTGGACCCGGGCCACGGCGGCGAAGACCCGGGTGCGGTCGGCCCCGGCGGTACGCGCGAAAAAGACGTGGTGCTGCAAATCGCGCATCGCCTGCGCGACCGCATCAACCAGCAGCCCAATATGCGCGCCTACCTGACGCGCGATACTGATTTCTTCGTGCCGCTGCACGTGCGCGTGCAAAAAGCGCGGCGCGTTCAGGCCGACCTGTTTATCAGCATCCACGCCGACGCCTTCTTCACGGCACGGCCGCAGGGCGCCAGCGTTTTCGCACTGAGCGAAAAAGGCGCTTCCAGCAGCGCCGCCCGCTGGATCGCAGACAAGGAGAACTCGGCCGACCTGGTCGGCGGCATCAACGTCAAGGCCAAGGATGCACAGGTGCAAAAGGCGCTGCTGGACATGAGCACCACGGCGCAGATCAACGACAGCCTCAAGCTCGGCAGCGCCATGCTGGGCGAGATCGGCAACGTGGGCAAGCTGCACAAGCCCAAGGTCGAGCAAGCAGGCTTCGCAGTGCTGAAAGCGCCCGACATTCCCAGCGTGCTGGTGGAGACCGCCTTCATCAGCAACCCCGACGAAGAAGCCAAGCTGCGCAGCGAGGACTACCAGATACAACTGGCCGATGCCTTGATGCGCGGCATCAAGCGCTACTTCGCGCGCAATCCGCCGCTGGCGCGCAACCGCGCCGTCTAGGCCTGTTCCCGCGAAAACTGCCGGCGGGACTACCACTAAAGACCACACAGAGCCGACAGCTCGTAGTGGCCTTTTCCTACAGCCCTCGATGGCCTTGCCCACCTACAGTGAGCCCAGGCAAAAGCCGGACGACATTTGCCATGCGAATGCCGAAGGCGGACGCCTGAAACTCTCAGCAAAGGTGAACAACATGAATACGAAACTGATGATGTCGGCCGTCGCAGCCGCGGCCCTGATAGGCGTGACGGGTTGCAGCAGCAATCCGACCAATGCACAGATCGGCACCGGCGTGGGTGCCGTGGCCGGCGGCCTGGTGGGTAACGCCGTGTTTGGCAGCACCTTGGGCACCGTGGGCGGCGCAGCCGCCGGTGCACTGATTGGTAATGAGGTCGGCAAAAAGCGCTGAGCGCTTGACCGCCAAGCTCGTGTGCCCGCAGCCCGGCAAGACCGGGGTACGGCGGCACGGGACTCCATGAAAACGGCTCCCGGCCTCAGCCTCTGGGGCCGTTTTTTCGTTCAAGCGCGTGATGCTTGTGCTGCGGCCTTGCGGCGGGCTTTCCAGGCACCGAAGATCACGATGAGGCCGGGCACCAGGATCAGCGCCCAGATGATCTTGTCGAGGTGGGTTTTGACAAAGGGAATGTTGCCGAAGAAATAACCCACCGTGATGATGCCGCCCACCCACAGGGCGCCGCCCACCAGGTTGAACAGCGTGAACTTGCTGCGCGTCATCTCCGACACGCCGGCCACAAAAGGCGCGAAGGTGCGCAAAAACGGCATGAAGCGCGCGGCGATGATGGTGATGCCGCCATAGCGCTCGTAAAACGCGTGAGCCTGGTCAAAGGCCTTCTTGTTGAACCATCGCGAGTTTTCCCACTGGAAAACCTTGGGGCCCAGGGCACGGCCAATGGTGTAGTTGCACTGGTCGCCCAGCACGGCCGCCGCAAAAAGCAGCCCCACGGCGAGCGGAAAACTCATCAGGCCCACACCGCACATCGCCCCCACCACGAAGAGCAGTGAATCGCCGGGCAGGAAAGGCATGACGACCACGCCGGTTTCCACAAAAATCACCATGAACAACAGGGCATAGACCCAGGTTCCGTAACTGCTGACGAATGCCTCCAGGTGCTTGTCGACGTGAAGAATGAAATCGATGAGAAAGGCTGCGAGTTCCATCCCCCGATTCTGACAGGTGCGCGACCCCGCTCAGGCCGTGAAGGGGTTCTTGGTGCTCAGCGGCCGCCGGCCCGTGTCATCACATGCACCAGGCCCTTGCCGGGCGCATAGATATAACCGTAGCTCAGGCCGCCGCTGGTTTTCCAGCCGTATTGCAGCGCGCCGGGCACGCCTTCGTAGGTGCATGAAAGTTTTTCGATCTCAAGGGTCGTGGTTTCCTGCCTCGGACCGCGGGAAGAAAAATAAGTGGTGTTGTAGCGGCGGACCTGGCCTTGTGCCCAGGCGCCGACGGGAAACTTGCCTTCGTTGCTGGCATTGCCGAAGCGCTGGTCGTAGACGCGGCCTATGGCCGTTCGGTCTGGCGTCAGGGCGAAACGCTCGTGCGCGCGCGGCACCTTGCGTTCATAGATCTCCTGGCCTTCCCAATTGAGGGGCCCTTTGAGCGCTGCCTCGCCTTTGCCCAAGGAGCCATCGGGCAGCTCGTCGACAAAGGGATAGACCCGGTCGACCGGCGCGAACACCAGTTCGCGCGACTCGGTAATCGGGTTGCCAGTCAGTAATTCCACCGGCACAAACCGCTCCTTGACGCTCTCGTCATGCACGCACACCGGGGCGCCCACAGCCTGCGCCGCGGCTGCCGCGCTTGCCAGCAGCAACGTGATCACCATCGCGATACGGGTCAAAGTGGTTGATGGCATGTTTCCCCTCAGGCTATGAACAATGGAACAGAATATTACAAACTGCCGCGCCATCCGGGCTTGCGTGGGGCGCCCGGCGAAAAACGGGCAAACCCCTAAAATCCCTCCATGACGCTTTCGCCCCCCCGCCGCCCCATTCGCGAACTGCCCGATGAATTGATCAGCCAGATCGCCGCCGGCGAAGTTGTCGAGCGGCCGGCCTCGGTGGTGCGCGAGCTGGTGGACAACGCGCTGGACGCGGGAGCCACCCAGGTCACCGTGCGCCTGCTGGCCGGCGGCGTGCGCTTGATCCTGGTCGAAGACGACGGCTTCGGCATTCCGCGCGAGGAGCTGCCGGTGGCTCTCAGGCGCCACGCGACCAGCAAGATCGCCTCGCTGCAGGACCTTGAAGCCGTGGGCACCATGGGCTTTCGCGGGGAGGCACTGGCCGCCATCAATTCGATCGCCGACATGAGCCTGCTGTCCCGCACCGCCGACAGCGAGCACGCCTGGCAGCTGGACGGCCGCACCGGCGAACTCAAGCCGGCCGCGCGCAGCCGCGGCACCAGCGTGGAAGTGCGCGAGCTGTTTTACGCCACCCCGGCCCGGCGCAAGTTCCTGAAAACCGATGCCACCGAACTGGCCCATTGCATAGAAGCCGTGCGCCGCCACGCGCTGGTGCGGCCCGACGTGGGCTTTGCCATCTGGCACGAAGGCAAGCTGGTCGAGCAGTGGCGCGCCGCCAGCGGCGACAAGGCCCATGAACAGCGCCTGGCTGATGTACTGGGCAGCGAGTTCGTCGAGCAATCGGTCGCGGTGAACTACGAAAGTTCGGCCCTGCGCCATGACGGCCAACCGGCCGTGCGCGTCTGGGGCATGGCAGGCATCCCGGATGCCGCCCGCTCGCGCGCCGACCAGCAGTTCGCCTACGTCAACGGCCGCTATGTGCGCGACAAGGTGCTGACCCACGCGGCGCGCAGCGCCTATGAAGATGTGCTGCATGGCCACCGCCAGCCGGTCTATGCGCTGTATGTCGAGATCGACCCCAGCCGCGTCGACGTGAACGTGCACCCCACCAAGATCGAGGTGCGTTTTCGCGACAGCCGCGAAGTACACCAGGCCGTGCGCCACGCCACTGAAAACGCGCTGGCGATTCCGCGCTCCTCCGTTACGGCCGAGGCAGAAACCGCCGGTGCCGCGGCTCCATCACCGGGTGCGTCCGGAGGCAGCCGTGCTTTTTCGCAGCAAGGCTGGGCACAGCCCACCATGAATTTCGCCGGCAACGGCGGCAACCGGGTTTCCGACTTCAAGGCCATGTGGCCCGCGCCGCCGCGACCCGGTGAAGGCTCCGCGGAAACCGGGGGCATTTTCCTGCCCGCGTCTTCGCAGGCGCCCATTGCCGCACCCACGCCCTTTTCTGTTGCACCCGCAAACGGCACGGCAAGCCCCGCTGGTGCCGTGCCCCTGCCTCCGGGTGACTGGCCGCTGGGCCGCGCCATTGCCCAGTTGCAGGGCATTTATGTGCTGGCCGAAAACACCCAGGGACTGGTCATCGTCGACATGCATGCGGCCCACGAGCGCATCGTTTACGAGCGCCTGAAAACCCAGATGGACGGCGGCGAGGACGCCAGCCTGGCAAGCCAGCCGCTGCTGATTCCCGCCACTTTTGCCGCCAGCCCGCAGGAAGTCGCGACGGCCGAGGCCTGCGCCCAAACGCTGGCGACGCTGGGCCTGGAAATCACGCCGTTTTCGCCCAAAACCCTGGCGGTGCGCGCCGTACCCACCAGCCTGGCACAAGGCGACGCGGTGGAGCTGGCCCGCAGTGTGCTGGCCGAACTGGCCCAGCATGACGCCAGCACCGTGATCCAGCGCGCGCAAAACGAGTTACTGTCGACCATGGCCTGCCACGGCGCGGTGCGTGCCAACCGCAAGCTCACGCTGGACGAGATGAACGCCCTGCTGCGCCAGATGGAGGCCACCGAGCGCTCCGACCAGTGCAACCACGGCCGCCCGACCTGGCGCCAGGTCAGCATCAAGGAACTCGATTCGCTTTTCATGCGCGGGCGTTAAAAGCCGCCGGCTTTGACTGATTCCGTGAGGCAGCGGCAGGGTGTGGTGCAAGTGTCATGCGAGCGTGAGAATTCACACGCCGGATTTCGCATACAAGGGGAAACACCAGCTACCAGAACTTTCCGGGCAGGATTTACTCAGTCATGACCATGAAACGCTGGCATCTTTTCACAAGCTTCGGCATGGCGCTGGCTCTGTTGGCCGGCTGTGCCACCCTCGACGAAAAACAGCGCGCCTGGATCTTCCAGCCCAGCGACCGCACCTGGAGCGGCGGTGCTGCCGCGGCGGTCGGCATGGACGATGTCTGGATAGACTACACCGCCGCCGCAGACCACCCGGTGCGCCTGCACGGCCTCTGGCTGGAGAGCGACAGGCCCGACGCCGCGAAAGCGCCGGTGCTGCTGTACCTGCACGGCGCGCGCTACAACGTCACCGGCTCCGCGCCGCGCATGCGCCGCATGCAGGAGCTTGGGTTTGCGGTGCTGGCCATCGATTACCGCGGTTTCGGCAAAAGCACGCAGGAGCTGCCCTCCGAAAAATCCGCCTACGAGGACGCCCGCGCCGCCTGGGACTGGCTGGCCCAAAAATACCCGGACCGGCCGCGTTACATCTTCGGCCACTCGCTGGGCGGGCCCATCGCCATCAACCTGGCGACCGAGGTCAACGACGAGCGCGGCACCATCGTCGAAAGCACTTTCACTTCCATCGCCGACGTGGTGAGCAGTTCACCCCAATGGGGCTGGATGCCGGTGTCGCTGCTGATCACCCAGCGCTTTGAGGCAGTGCGCAAGGTGGACAAGATAGGTTCCCCCCTGCTGGTGGTGCATGGCGACGAAGACCGCCTGATATTGCCCGACCTGGGGCGCAAGCTCTATGACGCAGCGGCCGAGCCCAAGCGTTTCGTGTTGGTCGAAGGCGGCTCGCATCACAACGCCAACCTGGTTGGGCTGCCGCAGTACCGGCAAGCGCTGGCGCAGCTTTTTGGCCTGAAATAAGGCGACGGTACAACCCCGCCGCACGCGGCGGCAGCTCCCAAGCCCCTAGAAAATGAGTACTACCGCACTGTTTTAGCCAATAATTTTTCGCAAATAGGTAATTTTTACTTACGCATGATATGTAGCCGGATGTAACATTCCCTTTCGAATACACCTAACATCGAGAGGGATTTATGCGCCAAATACTGGGAAACCGCCGGTCTCATGCCTTCACCTCGCTGGCTCTTGTCGTGCCGCTCCTGGCATCGGGCTCCTTGCATGCCCAAACCGCTGCAACCGCGGCAGTCCCGGCGCTCACGAAATTCAACGGAGCAGATACGGCCTGGATGTTGATCTCGACCGTGCTGGTTCTGCTGATGACCGTTCCCGGCATCATGCTGTTCTATAGCGGCATGATGCGGGCCAAAAACGCCCTCTCGATCGTGGCGCACACCTTTGCGGCGACTACCGTCGTCACACTGGTATGGGCCGCGATTGCCTATTCGCTCGCATTTACCCCCGGCAATCCCTGGATCGGGGACATGAGCCGCGCGCTCAGCGACGGATTGCTGGGGGCCAAGGTCGGCGCGCACGTCTCGGCGCCCACCGTGCCGGAATCCGCGTTTTTCATGTTCCAGCTGGCCTTCGCCATCATCACCTTCGCCCTGATCATCGGGGCCACCGTCGAGCGCATGCGCCTGAGCGCCACCATTTTCTTCGCGGCCTTCTGGACCATACTGGTCTACGCTCCTGTGGCGCACTGGATCTGGCAGCCCACCGGCTGGCTCGCCAGCATGGGACACATGGATTTCGCGGGCGGCACGGTGGTGCACATCGCCGCCGGGGCCAGCGGCCTGGTCGCGGCCAAGGTGGTGGGTCCGCGCAAAGGCTTCGGGACCGAGCCCATGGTGCCCCACAACCTGCTGGTGACGATCATCGGCGCGGGGCTGTTGTGGGCCGGATGGTTTGGCTTCAATGCGGGCTCGGCCTTTGAGGCCAGTTCACGCGCCGTAGGCGCCCTGCTGGCCACCCAGGTGGCAGCTTGCGTCGGCGCGTTCCTGTGGGGCATCTGCGAATACGTGCAGCGCGGCAAATTCAGCGTGCTGGGCATGGCCACCGGCGCCATTGCCGGCCTGGTCGCCGTCACGCCGGCATCCGGCTTTGTCGGCGTCCTCGGCGCAACGGTGCTGGGCGCAACGGCGGGTGTGGGCTGTTTCCTCGTGGTGACCCGTTTCAAGCGCGCGACGGGAATCGACGACACGCTCGACGTATTTGCGCTGCACGGCGTGGGCGGTTTCATCGGTACGGTCCTGACGCCGGTCTTTGCACTGAAGGAAATTGCCCCGGTCACCGCAACCGTGCTGACCAATCTCATGGGAGCCTGCGCCGTTGCGGCCTATGCGGGCATCATGACCTGGCTGGTTTTGCTGGTGGTCAAGCCCCTCGCGGGCCTTCGCGTGACCCCGGAAGAGGAGCAACTGGGGCTTGACCTGGCCCAGCATGGCGAAATGATTTCAGGCGCATGAGCGCCTGGCGATCAACCCATACCCCATGCAGCTCACCATGAATCCACCCGATTCCGACCTCATGACCTACGCGGTGCGTATGGTCATCCCGATGAAGCGGGAGTTCGGACGCACACTGAACGTCCACCAATTCCTGCACGACCTGCCCTACGCCACGGAAGTCATCGAGGAAGCGCTGAAAAGCAACGACGAGCGACTGCGCAGCTATGCAGCTTATGCGCAGACCAAAATTTTCGGCCCCCGCGGCGGTGACCCCCCGCCGCCAAACGCCGCCACCATGGCCGAAACCGCGCCAGCCGCACCGGCCGTGTCCGCGGCAGGTGAAAAGGAAATCAGCGAAGACCTCCGGGCAAAGGCCATCGCCCGGTACAAGTCCGGCCTGCGCTGAAACCCCGGCGGCGGCTACGCCGCCCATGGGCGTTTGTCTGATACGCTCAGTTGAATGGATGTTTCCGTTTCGAAGACCGTGGCGCCTGCCATGCCCGCCAGCCTGGTCGTATTGATCCTCTCGATGCTGCTGGGCATACAGCCCGTCACCACCGACCTCTACCTGCCGGCCCTGCCCGCGCTCACCGAAGGCTTTGGCGCGCCCATGTCGCAGGCGCAGCTTACGCTGAGCGCCCTGCTGCTGGCCTTCGGCTCCTCGCAACTGATCTGGGGCCCACTGTCCGACCGCTTCGGGCGCAGGCCCATCCTGCTGTGGGGGCTGGCGGCCTATACCCTGGCTTCTGTGGGCAGCACTTTCGCGCCCTCGATGCCTGTGCTGATCATCTGGCGCGCGGTGCAGGGCGCCGCCATGGGCGCGGCAGTGATGTGCGCGCGCGCCATCGTGCGCGACCTGTACCAGCCGCTTGAAGGCGCGCGTGTCATGTCCAAGGGCCTGAGCGGCCTGGGCGTGCTGGCCTGCGTCTGCGCACCGCTGGGCGGCCTGCTGTCCGAGCTCTACGGCTGGCGTATCGCGCTGGCGGCGCTGGCCGTGTTCGGGGCGGCCGCGCTGGCCCTGGTCGGCCTGCGCTTTGAGGAATCGCTGGCCCAGAAAAACCCGCTGGCCTTGCGCCCCGGCACGCTGCTGCGCACCTGGCTGGCCATCCTGCGCCACCCCACCTTCCTGGCCTTCTCGGCTCTCACGGCGGCGTCCTACGGTGGGCTGTTCACTTTCCTGGCTGCCTCCTCATTCGTCTTCATCCGGGTGCTGGGCCTGAGCAAAACCGGCTACGGCCTGGTGATGTTTTCGATGTGCAGCTTCTACCTGGCGGGCACCTTCATCTGCCGCCGCCTCCTGCCGCGCTTTGGCGTGCGGCGGTCTGTGGCGATCGCTGCCTGCCTGAGCCTGACGGGTGGCACCACCATGGGCGTGCTGGCCTGGGCCGGCGTTCAGAACGTCTGGGCCATCATGCTGCCTTTTTACCTCTTCATGCTGGGCCACGGCGTGCACCAGCCCTGCGGCCAAAGCGGGGCCGTCGGCCCCTTCCCGCAGGCGGCCGGCGCGGCCTCGGCGCTCAACGGTTTCCTGATGATGTTGGTAGCCTTCGGCATGGGCGGCTGGCTGGGCGCCCACATGGATGGCACGGTGCGGCCCTTGACACACGGCATCTGGTTCTGGAGCGTAATGATCGCGACAGCGGCGTGGACGGTGGTGCGCAAATACGGCGAACCGGCGCATGAGGCCGCCGCGCAGAAGCCGTGAACACGCCTTGCATCTGCATCGCCGGTCCCACCGCATCCGGCAAGACCGCCGCCGCGATGGCTGTGGCGCAGAGCCATGCGGTCGAGATCATCAGCGTCGACTCGGCCCTGGTCTACCGCGGCATGGACATAGGCACGGCCAAGCCCACGCGCGATGAACTCGCTGCCGTGCCACACCACCTCATAGACATCCGCGACCCGCGGCAAGCTTACAGCGCCGCCGAATTCGTGGCCGATGCAGGCCGGCTGATCGCCGACATCCGCTCACGCGGCAAGCTGCCGCTGCTGGTGGGCGGCACCATGCTGTATTTCAAGGCCTTGTTCGACGGCCTGGACGACATGCCCAAGGCCGACCCCGCGGTACGCGCCGCGCTGGCCGATGAAGCCGCGGCGCAGGGCTGGCCCGCGCTGCATGCCGAACTCGCGCGGGTGGACCCGGCCACGGCCGCACGACTGGCTCCTAACGATTCGCAGCGCATTTCGCGCGCGCTGGAGGTGTTCCGCGTCTCGGGCCGGCCGCTGTCTTTCTTCCATGCGCAAGGCGTGGCCAGAAAATCCGCGGCACAGGGCAGCGGCGCGGATGCCGCCTCACTGATTTCACTGGAACCGCAAGACCGCGGCTGGCTGCATGAACGCATCGCCCAGCGCTTTGACGCCATGCTGGAAGCCGGCTTCGTCGACGAGGTCAAAGCCCTGCGCGCGCGCGGCGACCTGAACCGCGACCTTCCGTCCATGCGTTGCGTCGGTTACCGCCAGGCCTGGGAGGCACTGGACGGCGACTACGCCATGGGCGAGCTGCGCGACCGGGGTATCTTCGCCACACGCCAGCTCGCCAAACGGCAGATCACCTGGCTGCGCTCCATGCCGCAGCGCCAGGTGGTGGCTTGCGATGGGCCGCGGGCCCTGGAGCAGGTCCTTGACATCGTCGCCGCGCAAACACGGAGCCGGGCATGAAGCAGCTGCAGGTCAGGGATCTGGCCAAGCGTTACGGCGATACCGTGGTTTTCAGCCACGTCTCGCTGGATGTCACGCCCGGCGAATTCGTCGCCATCGTCGGTGAATCGGGCGTGGGCAAGTCCACGCTGCTCAATTGCATGGCCGGGCTGGACAGCTGGGATGAAGGGTCGGTACAACTCAAAGGCCAGGACCTGGGCGCGCTCGGCGACGATGAACGTGCGCTGCTGCGCCGCCGCCACGTGGGTTTCGTGTTTCAGGCTTTCCACGTGCTGCCCCACCTGGACGTGGCGCAAAACGTGGCATTGCCCTTGTTGCTGCTGGGACAGCCGGACCCGGCTCGGGTCGAGGCCATGCTGGCCGCCGTGGGCCTGGCCGGCCTGGGAGGGCGCCTGCCGCAGCAGCTCAGCGGCGGCCAGCTGCAGCGTGTGGCCATCGCGCGGGCACTGGTGCACAGGCCCGGCCTGTTGCTGGCCGACGAGCCCACGGGAAACCTGGACCCTTCCACCGCAGCCCTGGTGATGGACGCGTTGATTGCGCAGACACGCGAGCAAGGCGCCTCCCTGGTGCTGGTCACGCACTCGGAGGCCGCCGCAGCGCGCGCCGACCGCATCGTGCACCTGAGCGCCGGCGGCATGCGGGACAGTTGAAACTGCGCGGCGCGGGGTCGGTTTAGCCCCCTAATGCCAGTTGGCCGCCAGCACCGGCGCCAGCGCCGTTTGCTGGGCGGCCGAGAGGCTGGCCTGCCCCGCGGCCGGCGGCGCAAACGCAGCCATTGCTTGCACCAGCGCTTCGACCTGGGTGTCCAGCAATACCTTGCCGTCACTGGCCCTGATCTGCTCGACGTGGTTGGCGGTGCCTCCGTACCAGTTCTGCACCGTGGCCTTGTCGGCGGTACCGATGATGCTGACTTCCAGGTCGTTGCCCGTATGGCGGAACCACAGCTGGTTGCTCGCGACGCCGGCGCCGAAAGACAGCACATCCGTATTGCCCTGCGTCGCATCATTGTCGACGATCCGGTCCTGGCCCATGCCACGGTAAGCCAGGTAGCTGTCGCTGCCTGCACCACCCGTCAGGATGTTGTTGCCGGCGTTGCCGCTCAGTACATTGGCGAGGGCATTGCCCGTGCCGCTGGCGTTCAGGCTGCCCAGCAGTGTCATGTTCTCCACATTGGCGCCCAGTGTGCAACTGGCCAGATAGCTTTGCACCGTGTCCGTGCCTTCCTCAGCGTTTTCCAGCACCACATCGCCCGTGTCGTCCACCATAAAAGTGTCATTACCCAGGCCGCCCGCCAGGGTGTCGGCGCCTTCGCTGAGCACTGCCGGGGCAATGGAGGCATCCGTGCGCTGGCTGGTGTCCAGCACCACCGCAGTGCCTACCTTCAAGGAATTGAGCAAGGCGTTGGTTTTGATAGAGCCGTCGCTGAAATACACGTTGTCCGTCAAGACTGCCGAGCCACCGGATATCTTTACCACCTCCGCCTCTCCGGCGGACAAGCCCCTTTGGCGTGTCAGCGTGATCGTGTTGCCCGCGTACGCCACCGCGTAGTCGGCCAAACCGCCTGTCAGGTAAATTTCATCGACACCGCCCGCCAGAAGCGTCGCATCCACGCTGCTGCCGGCCGTCACGTAGACCTTGTCCACATAAGATGACCCCAAAATCTGCAGGGCTTGGCCCACATGGCCCGAAGGCACCCAGCCCCCCGACATGGCGACACCCTCTATCACCTGATCGCCCGTAACGAGCTTAGCCACGCCACCGGAAAGGACCGCCACCTTGATCGGCTCCGACGTCGCCCTGTCCATCACATCGTCGCCCGCGCCACCTGTGAGCATGTCGCTGCCCCAGCCGCCTTGCAGAACATTGTTGGCACTGTTGCCGGTGATGATGTTGTTCAGCACATTGCCCGTGCCGTTGGCGTTCAGGTTTCCCAGCAGCGCGAGGTTTTCGACATTGGCGCCCAGCGTGTAGTCGGCCAGGTAGCTCTGCACCGTGTCCGTGCCTTCACCCGTTTTCTCGACCACCACGTCGCCCGTGTCGTCTGCGGTGTAAATGTCATTGCCCGTGCCGCCGATCAGCGTGTCGGCGCCCTGGCTTTGAACCGCGAATCCGGTATCGAGCGGGTTGCTGCGCCGCGTGGTATCCAGCACCGGCGCCGTGCCATTGACAATGGCTGTTTTCAGGTCCAGCGTGTTGATGGCACCATCGAGGAAGATCAGCTTGTCGTTCATGGCTGCGGTACCGCCCGCGACCTTGATCACTTCCGACTGCCCTGGAGCCAAACCTGCGGTGCGAGTCAGCACTATGGTGGTACCGACAACGCTGCGGCTGTAGTCCTGCAGGCGTCCTGTCGCATAGATCTCGTCGGTACCGCCGCCCAGCAAAGAGGCATCCACCGTCGTTCCAGCGCCCACATATACCTTGTCCACGGCGGAAGAGCCCATCACCTGAAGGTTCTCGCCAAGGCGCCCAGCCCGGATGATGGAGTCCCCGGTGATTGCTATTTCGCCGATGGCCTGTCCATTGCCAGGGCTCAGGTTGAAGTAGCGGGTCAGGTAAGTGCCTGCGGCAGAGGCTATTTGCCCCACCTTGACCACATCACCCGTGGCGCCGTCCAGCATGTCATCACCAGCGCCGCCTGACAGGGTGTCGTTGCCAAAGCCGCCATTGAGAATGTTGTTGCCGCTGTTACCGATGACGGAATTATTCAAGCCATTGCCAACGCCGATGCTATTTGCGCTGCCCAGTAGCGTGAGGTTTTCGACGTTGGCCGCCAGCGTGAGATTGCCAATAGCACTTTGCACCGTGTCTGTGCCTTCGCCGGAGTTTTCGATCACTATGTCGCCGGCATTGTTCGCTGTATAGCTGTCATTGCCGGCCAGGCCTTCGAGCTTGTCAGCGCCCACGCTTCCTGCCAGCACATCGGCTCCGCTGGTGCCGACCATGCGGTTGACGGTGGCAGTCACCGCGCTGGTCATGCTTTCGGGCGTCCCGAAGCCATCGATATAGCTGGTCCTGACGCTGATGGTTTGGCCGGCTTGGGCCGCATCCAGTGTGAGCATTGTGCCGGTGGCGCCGGCAATGGCATTGCCATTGGCCAGCCACTGGTAGCTGAGGGTGCCCAGGCCATCGGCGTCAGCGAGGGTGTTGGCGGCAGACAGGATGTCGCCTTGCAGGATGTTGGCAGTGGGCGTCAGAGGAATGCTGGCGCACAATACGGTGACAGCACCTGTAGGTGCGTCGTTGACCGCCGCCAGCGTGAACCTCTGCGTGGCCGGGGTGACCGTTGTGCCATCACCGACGCCATAGCTCAGGTTCACAATGCCGTCGTAATTGGCATTGGGCGTAAAGGTCCAGCTGCTGGTGGCCCCGTTAAAAGCCGACAGCGTTCCGTTACCGGTACTCAGGTTGACGACTGACAGAGCGCTACCCTCTACATCACTGAAGCCGGCCAGCAGGCTGGCCTGAGTGATGGTGTAGGCAGTGTCCTCGGTGCCGGCTGCCAGCGCTGCTTTGGCGCCGCTAAGGACAGGTGCATCGTTGACCGGCGCGACGTTGAACGTCAGCGTATTGGGTGCCGTGTCAAACGCGCCATATTGGTCCTTGACCGAAAAAGCCAGGCTGGCATAGCTGTTGCCGTTGGCATTGGCTGCCGGGCTGAACACCAGCCGGCCGGCGGCCAGGTCGGCCGCACTGATGACTTGCGCCACCGCGACAGCCGTGCCATTCAGTTTCAAGCTGCCGGCACCCGGCAGGCCGTCAATGCGCACGGCGCTCAGGCTGTCACCGGGCGTGGCATCGCTAAAGCCCAGGTCGGCGGCCGTGATCGCATAGCTGCCGTCCTCGTTGAGGTTCAGGGTTTTGTTGAGGCCCGTGGGCGCGGTGTTGAGCAGCCCATTGAGCCAGGCTGCGTCCTTAATGCTGCCGTCGGCGAACTCGAATTGTTCGATGGCGTAGTTGTTGAAGGCCGGGGCGGAAAAACTCACGCTGTCAGCGGTACCTACTGTCAACTTGACCTGGCCGCTGGCCATGCTGGCGGTGATCTGGCTTGCGCCGATGCCGGGGCCGAACACGACGCAATCATTGCCGCTGGCATCGACAACCGTATCCTGCCCGCCACCCAGGCTGAACCGGTAGCGGTCATCACCGGCGGCGCCGTCAAGAGTGTCGTTGTCCAGGCCGCCATCCAGTGTATTGGCCGCGCTGTTGCCTGTGATCATGTTGTTCAGCGCGTTACCGATGCCGTTGATGGCCGACGTGCCAGTCAGCGTGAGGTTTTCGACGTTGGCGCTCAGGGTGTAGCTGACGCTTGAGAGTACCGTGTCGGTGCCCTCGCTGGTGTTCTCCAGCGCGTTGTCGCCGGCGTTATCGACGACATAAATATCGCTACCCGCGCCACCGCGCATTGTGTCAGTCCCGGCGCCGCCGTTGATCAGATTGGCCGCCGCTGTGCCTACCAGAGTATCCGCGCCCGTGCCGCCGAACATCAGGTCTTCCATGGCGTATTTCTGGCCATCAGAGAATTCCACGGACTCGATGCGCGCCTTGGGGTTGGTCTGGTTTTTGAGTGTGATCTGGTCGCCGGTCGCCACGCCGTTGTGGGCGATGCTGAAGACCCCATCGGCACCGCTGGTGGTCAACATCAGGTCCTCCCGGCCGATGCCCACGCCAAAACGCAAGGTGTCCTGGCCCGCATCCACCTCGACCTCCACTGGTGTCGTTGTCGTTGTGTAGGTTGTTCGGCTTCCGGTTGCGTACCGCCATCCGTTCTTGAAGGCGAAGCTCAGCGGATAGGAATAGGCAAAGCTGCCGTATGGAACTCCTGTGGCGTTGAGTTGAACAAGCATCCGGTCAAGGAGATCCTGAAAGGGATAGTCGATGGCAAGCACCCAGGGCTCCAGAACTACGGTGGGGTAGTACTCGACACTCGCAGTGGTGTTTGTCACCGTTGTCATGCTGGTGGCTGCGTCTGTGACGGTATCGGCACCGTCACCTCGGTTAAATACATAAACGTCGTTGCCCCGTCCGCCCTTCAGCGTGTCAGTGCCTGTGCCGCCATACAGCAAGTCTCCGGCCGCGCCACCGGTCAGGCTGTCGGCCCCCGCGCCGCCCGCCAAAATCACCCTGCTGGTGCCACTGGTGCGTAAGTCATCATTACCGGCTCCGCCTACAGCCGCCTCTATGCTTGCCGCCCCCAGGTCCAAAGACACGGCAGCAGTGCTCGTTATCACTGCCATGTCAAAGCCAGCGCCGCCATTGAGATTGGCCTGCACATCCTGTGCATCGATCAGCAAGGTGTCGTCACCGTCGCCGCCAGACAGTGTGTCCGAGCCGGCATCGCCGGCAAGCCAGTCGTCGCCGGCTCCGCCAGTGAGTTTGTCGTCGCCTGCACCACCTTCAAGCAGCACGGCGTTCCTGTTGCCGGCCACCAGCGTGTCGCTGCTTGTGCCGCCTATGGCCCCGTCCAGGCCCTGCGCGCCCAGGTCCAGGTTCAGCGCATTGCTTCGTGCAATGCCATAGACCAGGCCACCGCTTTCGGTCATGCGCACCAGGTTGCTCTCGACGCTGGCCTTCCAGCCCTGGGTGTTGTAGCCCAGCCCCACGTCGGCCGCCCAGCCGCGTGTACCGTCAGATTTTTCATATGTCGCAAAACCGGCCACCCGATTGCCACCGCTGTTCCAGTCGGTCTTGGCTACGCTCAGGCCGATGCTCCTGATGCCGGCTTCGGCCAGGGTCTTGAGCTCGCCCGCATCGCTCACGCCGTCGCCATTTTTATCCTGCCAGCTTCTCAGGTCGGAAAAGCGGGCATCCTGCGCATCAAGCTTCTGGTCATGGTTGGTATCAAAGAGGGTGTTGATGGCCTGTAAATCGGTGTCGTTAGCATCGGCCGTCCACATCGCAAACGACAGCTCTCTGGCATCGCTGATCTTGCCGTCATGGTTGTCATCGATGGCCAGCAGCGCATCGTCGCTGCCTACCCAGCCGATGTTGCGCCGGTAGCCATCGCCCTGGACGTCGTACCAAGCGTGACTGTCTTCCTGGGTGATCAGCTCTATACCGTCCCCGTCCATATCGAGCGCAATGGGCCACCAGCTACCCCAGCCATAGTCGTAGCTCCCATAGTTGTAGGCGCTGTAATCGTAACTATCATAGGTATAGCTGCTGTAGTTATAGGCATTGGTGTCATAGGTGTAGCTGACGTAGTCGACCACGCTGCTGTCATAGCCCCAGTCGATGTAGTTGGCGCCGCCGGCGGAGTTGTTCAGGTAGTTCCAGCTTTCAAAGCTGCCGTCCAGTACGCTCGCACCATTGCCCAGGTCAAATCCATCCAACAGGCCCAGGCCCTGGGTTTGTGGGTCATCCAGCCGCAGGGGGATGGTGGCGCCGGTCTGGATGTCCTGGTGATGGCGGTAGTAGTCGCCCAGCGTGCTGTCGCCCAGTGCCAGAAGGCGGGTGCCGCCCCAGGCTTCGCCTTCGACCTGCGACCCGGTCAAGGTTCGCAGCTCCGCCGCGTCCAGCACTGCCTCATCGAGGTCTCCCGCGGCATTGCGCAGGCTTTGCAGTGTGCTGGCCAGGGTGTCGCTGGTGGGGTTGCTGTCTGCGCTACTCAGAGTCTTGCCTCGGCCCGATAACTCGCCATCAATGTCATAGGCGTTGAGGATCTCGGAGCCGCCCGGCGTAGTGAGGGTGTCGAGACGGCTACCGTCGTCGAAGATCTTGCTATTGGTGCTGGACTGTAATACGCCGCTACCGTTGTAGTGTTCTGTCGTCCGGCTGCCGTCGGCTTGGGGCCATACGACGTCGCGGCTGTGAAGAGAGCCATCACTGTTGTAAGTGCTGGTCGTGCTGCGCAAGGTTTGCCATGCGTTGTTGCGGTCTACTACTTCCTTGCTGCCGCCAGCGTACGTCAGGGTTTCAATTTTGGAGCCGTCGTCGAAGTTCTGAATGCTACGGCCGGTGAGCGTGCCGGGGTTGTCGTAAGTCCTGGCATTTTGCAGGCGTGACTCAAACACGTATCCACCGCTTTGCGGACCGGCATCCGGACCATACATGCCCTTGAAAGAGTCGTGAATGGTTAGTGGCTGACCGTTGTACTGCAGGGCCGCAGGCAACTCAGCGACGGGAATACCTGAATTTTTTATGAGGTTACGGCCCGCGTCCAAGGTTCTGAGTGCGATGCCGTTTTCCTGATAGAAACCGGCGATATCGGAGTGGGCGCCGGGGGAGCCCCACTGGTGAATGCGGGGGTCGCCAGGGTTGCCGGGATCGATGGCACTGTCCAGAGCAAAAGCGCTTCGATGTTCGTCTTCTGCGTAAATCTGGTAAACCTGCAAACTAGGAGCAGGAGGAATTCGTTGAAGGCTTTCCTGGCGGGCAATGCCGGTGGCAACTGTGTCGTACAGCATGGCAATACCCAGGTCGGCTGTCTCTGGCGGGACCAGATAGCGGGTGTAGCCAAAGCGTTCCTGGCCGCTGATCGGGTCCGTGCCGAGGCTGACGCGGCTGCTGGTATCGGGAATACCGTTGTCCCAGACTGTGTTTAAAAAGGCGCGCGCCGTGGCTGCGCCCCGACTGAAACCCGTAGTGCCTATGGTGATATGTGTGTCGGGATTTTGGTTGGCGTAAACGACGAGACGGTTATAGGCTTCTGCCACAGTTGAAGGGACCGTTGCACCGGTGGCGGTGTCGATCAGCCAGGCAGCAGCATTGTCTTGGGTGCCTGGACCTTTGAAATAAAAGGCATCGCCTGCGCCTGCTTGGGTTAGCCCTGTTTTTGCTGCGTTGTAAAGATGTGCCACATTGGTAGGCAACCCCAGCGATGGGTCATCCTTGTTGTTACCTGTACCGTCGAAAGCAAAAAACAGCATACGGTTGCGCGCGTCACTCGCATTGAATACCTGCACTTGCTGCTGACGGGCGATCTGTTGAAGTGCGTCGAGTTTTGCGGCAGCCTCATTGGAGGCTAATCCAAGAATGTATGTGGACATGAGAAATCTCCCGAGTATTTATTGACTGTTGTTGGGAAAAAGAGGGAAAAATTCGAGTCCAACAAGTCCTGGATTTGTATATCGCAGTCCCTGCACGACAGTCAATTGACTGCCATTGAAATGCAAGTCTAGAGAAGAAAATCGATGCAAATCCTTGATCTTTGAACGTACGAGTACGCGCACCTGATGCTGCTGACCATCTGCGGTTTGCCATGTCACTTGCATTTCTTCTTGGATGGGCATGGGCGCATTCCAGCCGCCACCGCCACGCTTGGGTAAGCAATGCGGATCGCAAAACGGTAGGCGAAGCTCTCCGTAACTGATGACGACTGCTCTTATGGGCTCGGTTCCCTTGTTGTCCACATAAAACCCATGTTCGACATTACTACCACCCAGAACCGTGGTGCATGCGCTCAACGTGCCCACTAGCAGTACAGCCAAAGTGCGGTGCATTAGACGGCTGAACTTTTCGGTGGTGGCGTGAAGGTGAACCGCCTGGGGTTGCTGTGTTGAGACTGCTCCGCAGTCGGTTGACCTCTGTATAAAAATTCCCAGTGAATAAAGCTGAAAAATTGAACAATGCTCATGGTTTGACTCCCGGTTTTATGGGTTTTGAGGTTGCTAGGTTGAGCCAGATGAAGCGATGAAGGTGAATTGATCTCGGATCAGCGGAACACTTGCGGCATGGCCTCGCGCAGCAAGTTGCGAAAGGCTTCATCGCCCTGCTTGTCTACCTGGCGTATCTTGTTGAGGAAGGGCTCGGGCAGGTATATGACGTGGCCGTAATCGGTGCGCAGGTCTTTTTCTTCGTCGTCGCGCTTGTCGCCGAGCTTGTCGAGCACAAGAACGAAATTTGTTGCACCACGCTTTTCACCGCGCGGATTGTTGAAAGCTCCCATCGAGCCTTCCATGCTCAGGTAGTTCAGGCCCGGCAGCAGCTCTTCGATGTACTGAATCTCGCGGTAGGCAGCAATCGGCCAGACGGGCCTATTACCTTTGACACCTACAAGCCCCCAGCCGCGAAAATGGCGCTGTGCGCCCGGGCGAGCTGCCGACCAAACCTCCGCCTCTGCAGGAGTTTCAATCTTGTGCGCTGAAAGCAGATGCTTGGACGATGGAATCATGTAGAACGCGCCGTAGCTGTACTTGGTCTGGGATACGCTGGGCAACTGCAGGCTGGACTTGTAATAAATTTCAAAGCCATGCGATATGCGCCGGCCGCAAGCTTCCTTATTGCCACCAAAGCCGCAGTTCTCCGAACCTTCCTGCACAGGTTTGTAGGCAATGGCCTCCGCGCCTTTGAGGGTGGCGTCCACAAACTCGGGCGGCATGCACCAGGCTTTGGCGAACTCGGGTGTGACGACCCAAAGGTATTCGTCTTTGGTGTAGCGGGTTTTTCCGGGACGCGGCCCGCTGTAATAGCCCATGGGGCAGTTCTCGTACTGAGCCTTGAGGTCGGCCTCACTTGGCTGCTTGGGTGTTGGTGCGGGTGTTAGTTGGGCGTGAACTGAGCTAGCACCGGCTAGCCAGCACGTGCCCACGAGGACCAGGATCAGTTTGCGGACGGCGGATTTCATGAACAGCTCCCAGTTGATTGATTGAATGCAGGATTTATTTAAGGCCACTGAGAACTCAGCAGGAGACATGTGGCGTCCCGCTCTGAGATAGCCACTGCCATCCAGAGCCAGGCACTCGTCCTTCCTCATCAAGCCTCGCGCCATTGACCGCGCACAGGACCCGGCGTCGAGCAGGCGGGCCGCGCCACGTTAAGTTCGGTGATCAGTGTTCTGAATGGGGTATGGTGCGGATACTCCCTGGCCACGGAGTCAAGAGCACGGTTCAGCGCCTCATCAGCCCTGTTGCCCCCCATCCAGCCGTTGAGCAGCTCAAAGTCGAAGCCTTCAGTGCCTTTGCGTATGACGACAGAGATTGCATAGGTGCCTGTGGTGTTCTTTTCGGCTGGCGCATCCTGTTTTCCCGTGGGGCAGGTGTGCGAAGGCAGCGAGAGTTCTTTGGTGAGGGTTCTGGAAATCGCTTGGCCAGGGTATTTTTGAAGGACCATCCGGGTGAAGATGCCTGTCGCTTCATCTGCGCTGCCAGCTGTTTGGGTCAAATGCGCCAGTTGGATGGGGCGGCCTTCGACGGCGTCCCGCAAAATCGCCGAAACCAGATAGTCTTTCTTGGGGGTAACATTTTCCGGGGGACTTTTCAGTTCAGCCGACCAGGCGTTATTGGCAAGGGTGAGGCCGGAGCCAAGAAAGACTGCGTACGCCAGCCAAAAGAACATTAGGTTTACAGTCCGGCGAACCAGAGAAAGAGCACCGTGATGGCGACTCTGCGTTTCGATGTGATGGCTGTCCATCATTTCTCCTCACAAGTGTTTGGGGCTGGCATCTTGTTGCACTGCCGAAGCACCACATGAAACCAGCCGTTGAAAGCAAAGGCTGATTGTTCAGGCGCATCCCCGCGCACGGCGCGCACTTTGTCCGCTTGCGGACTTTCTGCGTGGGGTAAATGGATTTGGTGAATATTTACCTCAGACCCAAATACGGTTTGGGACAACGGACACAAATGGCCGCGCACCATGCACCCAAAAGAAAGAGCTTCTTGCCGCGGAGTAGCGATGCTTGCTTTGTTAGAGGGATATGAGTGCGCCGCCAAGAGGCCTTGCTTGTGCCCGCGGCCGCGCGTGAAATTTGCGCAAAAGCCACTCGCACCCAAAGCCGCCTAGCCGACCTGACAGCCAGGCGCGGAATAGCGGCGGTGCCCCAATTTATTTCAGTGCGAGTTGAACAGCCCCTGAGCGCCGGCGTCATGCGGGCGGCCTGACAGCCTGGACCCTCAACGCGCCTCGGTGGGTTCACCGTGCGCGGGGCCTCAGGGCCGCAGTGATTCCGCGGCAAATGCGGCGGCGAAAAGCAAAGGCTCGTGCTCTTTCCCAAACCGGATGTTGGGGTACGCCGTCACGGCCTTGCGCTGGAGCTCGGCATGCACTTCGGCCAGGCCCTGGGCATGCGCCTGCAGGGCCAGGCGCTTCGCGCGCTTCTCGCCGTGCGTGCCGACACGGAAGACCTTGCTCTGGCGCTTTCCCCCTGCATCCAGCCAAAAGGCCTGCCAGTAGGGCGCCGGCTTGCCGCCCGGCTTTTTCGAGGGCGCCAGGTAGCGCGCCACGCCTATCTCTCCCGATGAGTTGCCTTTGTTTTTTTGCGTTCGACGCCACAGGTTGTGGTCCGCCTCGAAAGTGGCGAGATGCGCTTCCAGGGCGTCCCTGTAGATTTTCGCGGCGGCCAGTGCCTTGCGCTGGTCGCCATGGCCCAGATCGGTGAACGCCCTGGCAACGGTTTGCCCATAGCGGCGGACACAGACTCTCCAGCTTCTCTCGCGGTCTGAATCCACGCGGGTGATGTGGCGCAAAGGGTTTTGGTAATCGGTTCTGAACATGGTTGTGTGGGGCTTGGCGAACACTTCGGCGAAGCGTTTTTCAAACCTCAAACCGTATTCGAGTTCTCGGTGCATGCTCACGGAGATTGTCTTGGCGCGGCCATTGTTTGTTGGATTTCCCGCGCTTCGCGCATTTTCAAATCGAACGCGGACGGCATGGCGGCCGCAAAGCACGCTCACGCGCGGCGGCAATACCCGGGATGCCAGGGACCCAAAAAATCCGGCGGGCGCCGGCCGGCCAGGGGAAAACCTGGCGCACGGCTCTCGCGGTGGCTCAGCGCGCGGCCAGCAACTCGGCGTAGCGCGCCAGGTCGACGTTGCCGCCGCTCACGATGACGCCTATGCGCTCGCCCCTGGCAGGCGGCTTTTCTTCCAGCGCCTTGCAAGCGCCGGCAAATGACAGGCAGCCGGTGGGCTCAACCACCATCTTCATGCGCTCGGCAAAAAAGCGCATGGCCTCCACCAGCTGCGCATCGCTCACCGTGAGGATGTCGTCCACGTCGCGGCGGATGATGCCGAAGGTGTACTCCCCCAGGTACTGCGTCTGGGCGCCGTCGGCGATGGTCTTGGGTGTGGCTATGCGCACAATGCGGCCGGCGCGCAGCGACTGCAGGCCATCGTCGCCGGCTTCCGGCTCGACACCGTAGACCTTGCATTGGGGCGCGAGCGCGCGCGCCGACAGGGCGGAACCGGCGGTGAGCCCACCGCCGCCCAGGCAAACGTAAAGGCGGTCCAGCGCACCGGCCTCTTCGAACAATTCCTTGGCGGCCGTTCCCTGGCCGGAGATCACGTCGGGATGGTCGTACGGCGGGATGAGCGTCATGCCCCGCTCGGCAGCCAGCCCCTTGGTCAGGGCTTCGCGGTCCTCGGTGAAGCGGTCATAGAGCACCACTTCGGCGCCGTAGCCGCGTGTGGCGGCCAGCTTGGCGGCCGGCGCGTCCTGCGGCATCACGATCACCGCGGGCATGCCCAGCATGCGCGCCGACAGCGCTACCGCCTGCGCATGGTTGCCCGAGGAGAACGCGATGGCGC
>Ga0102592_1000967_pt1 | contig 37386 bp, 32 predicted proteins | sample AraplaCol_mMF_r2_FD_76861 | JGI IMG/M metagenome (GOLD analysis project Ga0102592, IMG submission 76861) | Arabidopsis root microbial communities from North Carolina, USA - plate scrape MF_Col_mMF_r2 (SPADES assembly) (version 2) | ecosystem: Host-associated > Plants > Roots > Endosphere...
ACTCCGACTACGTCTGGATCATCGATCCGCTGGACGGCACCACCAACTTCATCCATGGCTTCCCGGTCTATTGCGTCAGCATCGCGCTGGCCGTCAAGGGCAAGGTCGAGCAGGCCGTGGTCTACGACCCCACCCGAAACGACATCTTCTGCGCCACCAAGGGCCGCGGCGCCTACCTGAACGACCGCCGCATCCGGGTGGCCAAGCGCACCCGCCTGCAGGACTGCCTGATCTCCACCGGCTTTCCCTACCGCCCCGGCGACAAGCTCAAGGCCTACCTCAACATGCTGGGCGAAGTCATGAGCCAATCCGCCGGCGTGCGCCGCCCCGGCGCCGCGGCACTGGACCTGGCCTATGTGGCCGCCGGTTTCAGCGACGGTTTTTTTGAAGCCAACCTCAAGCCCTGGGACGTGGCGGCCGGTTCGCTGCTGGTGACCGAGGCCGGCGGCCTGATCGGCAATTTCACGGGCGAAGCCGACTTCATGGACCACGGCGAATGCGTGGCCGGCAATCCGCGCGTCTACGGCCAGCTGGTGGCCACCCTGGGCAAATACAGCAAATTCGCCGGCGCCGGCGACAAGGCCGTGGTGCGCCAGGCCCTGCAGGATGCACCCGCCGCGCCGGAGCCTGAAGAAGGCGCCGAAGAAGCCGCGGAACCCGCCGCCCCGGCCGAAAAACCCACGCTGAAAGCCAAACGCATCAGGGCGGGCGACAACAAGGCCGCCAAGGCGCCGGACGCCCCGTTCCAGGCCGAGTAAAAAAAGAAAAATGCCCGCCTCGCGGGCTTTTTTCATGGCCGGCTGTTTCGGTAAAGTGTGCCTGAGCACATCATGAACCTGCCCAATCCCGCCCCCTCCGCCGCGCCGGCCACCCGCCTGCAGGGCCAGGCGCGGGGCTGGGTGCAAAAAAGCCTGCACGTGCTGCTGAGCCAGTACGTGGCCAACGGCCTGACGGTCTCGCTGGGCCTGGTGCTCATCATGCTGGCCATCTTCGAGGCCGCCGGGCTGGCCGCGGCCTCCACCGCCGCCGTGGGCGTGATGATCACCAGCCTGCCCGACGTGCCCGCGCCGCGCCGGCGCAAGCTCATGCAGATGCTGCCAGCGCCGCTGCTGGGCGCGCCGCTCTTCATGCTGGTGCAGTTGGTGGCCCACGACGAGCTGCTGCTGGGCATCGTGGTCGCGGCCGCCACTTTCCTGGCCGTGATGATGATGGCCTGGGGCAAACGCGGCGGGCCTATCTGCTTCTCCCTGCTGTTTTCCACCCTGTTCTCCATGGCCGCGCCGCCGGTCGCCTCGCTGGGGCAGATCGCGCTGCACGGCGCCTGGTTCCTGGCCGGCGCCGGGCTCTACCTCCTGTGGGCCGTGTTCACCACGCACCTGCTCAATCGCCGCTATCGCGCGCAGCTGCTGGCCGAATGCCTGCACAGCTTCGCGCAGATCCTTCGCACCCAGGCCCAGCGCTTCGGCCCGCAGCCCGACCACAGCGCGCTGCTGGCCCGCATGCTGCAGCAGCAGGCCGCCCTGGCCGACCACCTGCAGAACACCCGCGACGTGGTGCTGGAATCGCCCACCACGCCGGAGCGCCAGCGCCTGGCGGCCATGCTGCTGAGCCTGCTGGAGGCACGCGACCACCAGCTCGCCTGCGACCTGGACCTGGATTTTTTGCTGGAGCACAGCGCCACCGTGGCCGTGCTGCCCGCCCTGCAGCTTGCACTGGACAGCACCGCCGCGCGGCTTGAAACCCTGGGCATGGACTTGCTGCTGGGCCGGCGTGGTACGGCAGTCGCAGCCATCCCCGACCTGCGCCCCGAGCTTGCAGGCGCGCTTCCGCCGCGCAGCAAACGCGCCGACCCGCTGGCGCCCGACCCGCTGCTGGTCGACACCACGGACCCGCTGGCCCTCCTGCACAACATGGCCGACCGCATAGGCCACATCAACGACGAGGCCGTGAAACTGGCGGCGCTGGCGCGCGGCGACGCTCCGCCCGGGCTGTCCGATGTGCGCACCCAATGGCAGCTGTTCGTCAGCACCGTCCACTGGTCCTGGAAGCCGTTGCTGGGCCAGCTGAGCTGGAGCGCGCCCATCCTGCGCTACGCCCTGCGCTGCACGCTGGCCGTGGCGGCCGGCTATACGGTGTCGCTGCACCTTCCCTGGGTCGCGCATGAATACTGGATCCTGCTGACCATCGTGGTCGTGATGCGCGGCAACCTGGCGCAGACCGTGCAGCGCCGCAATGCGCGCGTGGCCGGCACGCTCATAGGCTGCGCCCTGGTCATGGCCATCCTGGCGCCGCACCCGGGCGCCCGCGCCATCTTCGGGGTGATCGCGATCAGCATGGGGCTGGCCCATGCCTTTGCGCTGCGGCGCTACCTTTACACCTCCATCGCCGCCACCGTGGCCGGCCTGCTGCAGGCGCACTTGCTGCTCGCCGGCCTGCAGCCCGGCTTCGCCATGGCCGAGCGACTGGCCGACACCCTGCTGGGCGCGCTGATCGCCTGGCTGTTCAGCTATGTGCTGCCGGCCTGGGAACGCAGGCAGATCCCCGCGCTGGCGCAGCGCAGCGCGCGCGCCCAGGCCCGGCACGCGCAGCTGGCGCTCGCGCTGCTCGATGAGGCCCGGGCCTCCGACCTGCCCTGGCGGCTGGCACGGCGGGAGGCCTACAACAGCCTGTCCGACCTCACGCTGGCCACCCAGCGCAGCCTGGCCGAACCGCGCAAGGTGCGCCCACCGCTGGAGCCGCTGGAGGCCTTGCAGGCGCGCAGCTACCAGTTGCTGGCCCAGCTCACGGCCGTCAAGTCCCTGCTGCTGCTGCACCGTGCCCAGCTGGACCTGGCGGTGGTCAGGCCGGCGCTCGCGCGGGCCGCCCACTGCATAGAGGCCGAACTGTCGGGCACCGGGGCCGCCGCTCCCGATGCCCCGGCCATCGCCGGCCAGCCCTTCCAGGCCCGGCCCGACCCGCTGGTCGCCATCAACCTCACACCCTGGCTGCTGCGCCGGCTGGACCTGGCCTGCGCCATGGCACGGGAACTGCGGCTGACCCAGGCACGCGTCCTGGCGGCAAGCCTCAGCTTGTCCGCGACGGCGCAAGCGCCCATCCAGCGCCAGGTGCTGTAGGCAAAGGCCGCGACAAGGGCCTTGACCAGAGGCCAGCTCATAGGCCTCGGCTAAAATTTCCGCTCCTGGCAGGACGGCGCATCCGCGACATCCCTGTCCGCCCAAATTGCTTTCCGTACCCCCACGAGCACCATGCCTGAATCCATTGTCAAAGCCTCCACAGCGTCGGCCGACGCCGCACTGCTGCGCGAAATCGCGGAACTCGTGGTGAGTGCCTTGAACCTGGAAGTCGGCGCCGACGAGATACAGCCCGACGAACCGCTGTATGGCGACGGCCTGGGCCTGGACTCCATCGACATCCTTGAAATCGCTCTCGTGGTTTCCAAGCACTATGGCCTCCAGCTCCGGGCCGACCACGAAGACAACCACGCCATCTTCCACTCGCTGCGCAGCCTGGGCGACCACATTGCCGCCTGGCGAACCCAGTGAACACCAGCGGGACGGCGCGGTTCAGCCAGGCCGTCCGCTGGGGCGGTGCGCTGGCCCTGGGCATAGGCTACGCGGCCGCCTCCCACCTGGCCGCCACATCGGCCGAGCCGGGCCTGCTGCAGGCGGCGGTCGCCGTGATGCCGCTGCTGGCGCTGGCCCTCATCCTGGCCTGGCGCTCACCGCAGCGCCCGGCCATGCTGGCCTTGTGCGGGCTGGCCTGCATCGGCTTTTATGCCTTCCGGAGCTGGCTGCTTTCCCACTACCACTGGGTGTTCTTCCTTGAGCACACAGGCACCTACAGCCTGCTGTGCGCCACCTTCGGCCGGACACTGGCGCACGGCCGCACGCCCATGATTTCGCAATTTGCCCGTATCGTGCACGGCGAACTCACGCCGGCGCTCAGCGCCTACACCCGCTCGGCCACCTGGGCCTGGACCTTGTACTTCGCAGGCATCGTGGGCGTCTCCATCTTTCTCTTCTGGCTGGCACCGATGGCGGCCTGGTCCACCTTCGCCTACTTGCTGGGCATCCCCCTGCTGGGACTGATGTTTGCCGCCGAGTATGCGGCGCGCTGCTACTTCCTTCCACCAGAAGACCGCGCCGGCCCGCTGGAGGCGATCCGTGCCTACCGGCTGGCCACGTCACAAAACCGCGCGTCCCGGCCATGACGAGCCACCCGCTGCTGGCCCATTCCAGTGACCAGGACCTCCTGGCCCTGCGCCACGGCCAGCCCGTCAGCGCCGGGCAATTCCTGGCCGACGCCAGGCGGCTGGCCGGGGCCTTGCCCGCCGGCCGGCACATGCTGAACGCCTGCGCGGACCGCTACCGTTTTGCCGTCGGCATGGCGGCCGCGCTGCTGGCCGGCAAGACCAGCCTGCTGCCGCCCACGCTGACGCCGGAAATGGTCAGGCAGATCCAGGCCTTCGCGCCCGACGTGTTCTGCCTCTCCGACCAGGCCCAGTCCCCCGCATTGCCGCGGCTGGCCTGGGCCGACGCGATGGAGTCCACCTCGCCGGATCTGGAGGAGCATCGCGGCGGCGCATGGGAAGTCCCGCGGATCCCCGCGTCGCATGTCGCGGCGATCATGTTCACCTCCGGCTCCACGGGCCTGCCCGTGGCGCACCGCAAAAGCTGGGGCAGCCTGGTGCGCAGCGCCCAGGCCGAAGCCGCCTGCCTGGGGCTGCCCGGTAAACCGCGGCACAGCATCGTTGCCACCGTGCCACCCCAGCACATGTATGGATTCGAATCCACCGTGTTGCTGGCTCTGCAAGGCGGGGCCGTGCTGATCGCGGCCCATCCGTTTTATCCCGCCGATATCTGCGCCGCGCTGGCGGCGGCGCCGCGCCCGCGCATGCTGGTGACCACGCCGGTCCACCTGAAGGCGCTGCTCGCCTCGGGCCTGGACGTTCCGCCCATCGACCTGTTGCTGTCAGCCACCGCCGCCCTGCCGCCGCAGCTGGCCGTGGACGCCGAGACCGCGTTGCAAGCCCCGCTGCTTGAAATCTACGGCTCCACCGAAACCGGGCAGATCGCAACCCGGCGCCTCTGCGAGGGCGAGGCCTGGACGCTGTTCCCGGACATCAGCCTCCGCACCAACGAGGGCCGGGCCTGGGCTTCGGGCGGCCATGTCGAGCAGGCCACACCGCTCGCCGACGAGATCGAAGTGCTGCCCCAGGGGCGCTTCCTGCTGCACGGCCGGACCGCCGACCTCGTCAACATCGCCGGCAAGCGAAGCTCGCTGGGCTACCTGAACCACCAGCTGGCCGCCATACCGGGCGTGCTTGATGGCGCCTTCTTCATGCCGGACGAACAGCTGGGCGACAGCGTGGTGAGGCTGATGGCTTTCGTGGTGGCGCCGGGCCTGGCGGCGCCCGCCCTGCTGGCGGCGCTGCGCGAGCGCGTCGACGCCATCTTCATTCCCCGGCCGCTGGTGCTGCTCGATACCCTGCCGCGCAACAGCACCGGCAAGCTGCCGCGCGAGGCCCTGCAGGCCCTGGCGCGCGAGCACCTGCCAAAAAAGGCTCGCCATGACCGGTGAAACGACTTTTGTAGTGCCGCCGGATCATCCGGCCTTCGCCGGCCATTTCCCGGGCAGGCCCATCGTGCCAGGCGTGCTGCTGCTGGACGCCGCCGTGCACGCGGTGCAGAAAGGCGTCCCGGGCGCCTGCCGGATCAACGCGGCGAAATTCCTCAGCCCCGTGGGCCCTGGCGAAACCCTCACCCTGTCCTGCACGCCCGGCGCCGGCGGCAGCACACATTTCGAGATCCGCAGCGGCACGCGCAAAGTAGCCACCGGCACCCTGGTGCCGCAGCCTCCGCCATGAACGCAGCGCGCGAAGCCAGCCGGGCATCGGACGCCGACTGGCGGCAACAGCCCGAGCGCAGCAGCGTTTTCATGCTTCGCGTGATGACGCTGATTTCCCTGGGCTTGGGCCGACGCGCCAGCCGCATCGTGCTGTACGGCATTGCGGCCTACTTCCTGGCTTTCGCGCCCACGGCGCGCCGCATGTCGCGCGGCTACCTGCGCCGCGTGCTCGACCTCCCTTCGCCCGCCGCCATCGGCTGGCGCCACCTGTTCCGGCATTTCCTGAGCTTCGCCTCGGCCGTGCATGACCGCGTCTTCCTGCTCAACGATCGCTTCGACCTGTTCGATATCCGGGTGCACAACCAGCAGTTGATCAACCAGGCGGTGGCCGGCGGCCAAGGCGTGTTCCTGGTCGGCGCCCACCTGGGAAGCTTTGAAGTGTTGCGCGCCATCGGGCGCCGGCAGCCCGGCCTGCGCATCGCGATGGTGATGTACGAGGACAACGCGCGCAAGATCAACGCCGCGATGGGCGCCATCAATCCCCATGCGCAAATGGATGTCGTCCCGCTGGGACATATCGATTCGATGATGCGCGTGCATGCATTGCTGGAGCAGGGCGCTGTGGTGGGCATGCTGGGCGACCGCTCACTGGGCACCGACGACAAGTACCCCGTCGATTTCCTGGGAGACACGGCGGAGTTCCCGCTGGGGCCGTTTCGCATGGCCGCCGTGCTCAAACGCCCGGTGCTGTTCATGGCCGGGCTGTACCGCGGCGGCAACCGCTACGACGTCCACTTCGAGGCGCTCGCGGACTTCTCCGCGGTGCCTGCGCGCGGCCGCACGCAGGCGGTGCACGATGCCGTGACGCGCTATGCTGCGCTGCTGGCGGGCCATTGCCGCAGCGCGCCCTACAACTGGTTCAATTTTTTCGATTTCTGGCACGCCGCGCCGCAGCGCGCCGACCGGTCCCAACAACAGCCTTGAGCAACGCATGACCCAAGTTCCCCCACACACCGCATTGGCCTGCGCCCCCTTCCCGGCAGCTCGGCGTGCCGCCGTCCTGGCGGGCCTGGGCCTGGCCCTGGCCGTGTGGAGCCCCGCCGCATTGGCCGCCTGGGACTTGCAGCAGCTGATGGACCTGCTGGCGCAAACCAAGTCAGGCCGCGCCACCTTCGTCGAGAAAAAACACATCGCGCTGCTCGACAAGCCGGTGGAATCGTCCGGCGAGCTGCTTTACACCGCGCCCGACCGGCTCGAAAAACGCACGCTCAAACCCAAGCCCGAATCCATGCTGGTCAACGGCGGCGAACTGGTGATGGAGCGCGGCCGGCAAAAATACCAGTTGCAGCTGCAGGCCTACCCCGAACTTGCCGCCTTCATCGACAGCATTCGCGGCACGCTGGCGGGCGACCGCGGCGCGCTCGAGCGCAGCTACCGGCTCAGCCTGGAAGGCAGCGCCGAGCGCTGGACCCTGCAGTTGCAGCCCATCGATCCCAAGATGCAGGCGGTGGTCCAGCGCATACGCATCAGCGGCGTGCGCAACCAGGTGCGCGGCATAGACATTTCCCAGGCCGACGGCGACAGCTCCAGCATGGCCATTGAACAGGTGGCGGCGCCGTGACGGCGGGTGCGCCCCATCGCCGCATCGCCGCCATCGTGCTGTGGCTGGGGTTTCTGGCCGGCTGCCTGCTGGTCATCAGCCGCACGCCCTTTACCACCGACCTCTCGGCATTTTTGCCGCGCACGCCCACGCCCGAACAGCAGTTGCTCAAAGACCAGATCACCGAAGGCCTGGCCTCGCGCCTGATTCTGGTGGGCATAGAGGGCGCCGATGCCCCGAGCCGGGCGCGGCTGTCTAAGCAGGTTGCGCAACGCTTGCGCGCCGACCCCGCGTTCGCCAGTGTCTCCAACGGCGAGCCCGTCAATACCGCGCGTGACCGCGACTTCCTGCAGGCCAATCGCTATGTGCTGAGCCCCGCTGTCACGCCCGCGCGCTTCAGCGAACAGGGCCTGCACGAAGCCCTGGGCGAAAGCATAGACCTGCTCGCCTCGCCGGCAGGCCTCATGGCCAAGGCCCTGCTGCCGCGCGACCCGACCGGTGAAATGGTGCAACTGCTGGGGCAGTTCAACGCCGGCAGCCAGCCCAGGCAAGTCGAGGGCGCCTGGGCCTCGCGTGACGGCCAGCGCGCGCTGCTGTTGCTGCAGACCCGCGCGGCAGGCTCCGACACCGATGCGCAGCAGCATGCCATGGGCCTGGTGCGCCAGGCCTTTGATGCGGCGGCCGGCCAGAGCGGCGCCTCCCTGGTCATGACCGGACCGGGGGTGTTCTCCGTCACCTCCCGCGACACCATCGAAAGCCAGGTGAGCCGTCTTTCACTGGTCAGCGTGGTGCTGATCGCGGGCTTGTTGCTGCTCGTCTACCGTTCCGTCGGCGCGCTGGTGCTGGGTTTCCTGCCCGTCGTCACCGGCGCGCTGGCGGGCGTCGCCGCGGTGAGTCTGGGCTTTGGCTCGGTGCACGGCATTACCCTGGGCTTCGGCACGGCGCTGATCGGCGAGGCGGTGGACTACTCCATCTACCTGTTCGTGCAATCCGAGGATGCCGGCGCGGACCCGCAGCACTGGGTCAGGCGCTTCTGGCCCACGATAAGGCTGGGCGTGCTGACCTCCATTGCCGGCTTTGCCTCGCTGCTGCTGTCCGGCTTTCCGGGCCTGGCGCAGCTGGGCCTGTATTCGATCGCCGGCCTCGTCACGGCCGCCGCGGTCACCCGCTATGTACTGCCGCACCTGCTGCCGGCCGGCTTTCGCATCCACGACGTTTCGGCCATCGGGCGCGTGCTGCAGGCGCTGGCAGCACGCGCGCCCGCCTTGCGCTGGCCGGCCGTGGCCCTGCTGCTGGCCGCCTGCGCCGTTCTGGCGGCCAGGCACGGCAGCCTGTTCAACGACAAGATATCCTCGTTGAGCCCGGTCTCGCAGGCCGATGTGGCGCTCGATGAGCGGCTGCGCGCCGACATGGGCGCGCCCGATGTGCGATACGTGGTGGTGGCCTCCGGCGACAGCCGCGAAGCGGTGCTGCAAACCGCCGAGCGGGTGTCCGCCGTGCTCCAGGCGCAGGTCGATCGCGGCCAGATCGCCCGCTTTGACAGCCCCAGCCGCTACCTGCCGAGCCTGGCCGCGCAGCAAGCGCGCCAGGCCAGCCTGCCGCCGCCCGAGCAGTTGCAGGCGCGGCTGGCCAAGGCGGTGCAGGGCCTGCCGGTGCGCGCGGAGGTCTTCGCACCCTTCCTGGCCGACGTTGCCGCGGCACGCGGCCGGCCGCCGCTGCAACCGGCCGACTTGGACAAGACCTCCATGGCCATGGCCCTTGATGCCCTGCTGGTCGGCAAAGAGCAACGCTGGAGCGCCCTGCTGCCGCTGACCGCGCCCAAGGGCGGGAACATCCAGGCTGCCGATATTCGCGCCGCCCTGGCGGCCGCCTCCCTGCCCGGTGTGCTCTTTGTCGACCTGAAGGCCGAATCGGACCGCCTCTACGCGGGCTACCTGCACGAGGCCATCGCGCTGTCGCTGGGCGGGCTGGCCGCCATCGCCCTGCTGTTGCTGGCGGTGTTCCGCTCGCCGGCCCGCTTGCTGCACACCCTCGCACCGCTGGCTGCCGCGGTCGTGACGGTCACCGCCGGCCTGGCCGTGCTGGGACAGCAGCTGATCATCCTGCACCTGGTCGGCCTGCTGCTGGTCGTGGCCGTCGGGTCCAACTACGCGCTGTTCTTCGACCAATCCGACCCGGGCACGCCCATCGCGCCGCGCACCCTGGCCTCCATGCTACTGGCCAACCTGACCACCGTGGCGGGCTTCGGCCTGCTGGCGTTTTCCAAGGTCTCCATCCTGCAGGCCATGGGCGCCACCGTTGCGCCGGGCGTCATCCTGGCGCTGCTGTATGCGGCGATCTTCGCGAGGAAAACCCATGCCTGAACCAGCCACCTGGAGACCCGGCGCCCTGCTGCGCGCCAGCGCTGGCCTGCATGCGCTGGCGCTGGCCGCCGTCGTTTTTGAGCCGCGCCTCTGCCCCTGGGCGCTCGCGGCCCTGGTCTTGAATCATGGGCTGATCGCCTTTGCCGGCCTGTGGCCGCGCAGCGACTGGCTGGGCCCGAACTGGACGCGCTTGCCGGCCGCGGCCGCTGACCGGCGCGAAATCGCACTGACCATCGACGACGGGCCCGACCCCGTGGTGACACCCCTGGTGCTGGACCTGCTGGACCGCCACGCGGCCCGCGCCACTTTTTTCTGCGTCGGCGAAAAGGCGGAGCGCCACCCCGAGCTGTGCCGCGAGATGGTGCGCCGCGGCCATGCCGTTGAAAACCACAGCCAGCACCACCGCCATTACTTTTCCGTGACCGGCCCGCGCAGCATGCTGCGCGAACTGCAGGCGGCGCAGGACACGCTGGCCAGGGCCAGCGGCGAGCGCCCGCTGTTCTTTCGCGCGCCGGCCGGCTTGCGCAATCCCTTCCTCGACCCGGTGCTGGTCAAGCTCGGGCTCAGGCTCGCGAGCTGGTCTGTGCGCGGCTTCGATACGCGCACCGGCGACGCCGCGCGCGTGCTGCACAGGCTCCAGGCCCGATTACGGCCCGGTGCCATCGTGCTGCTGCATGACGGCAATGCGGCGCGCACGCCGCAAGGCGTTCCGGTCATCCTGGAGGTGCTGCCGGCCCTGCTCGAATCGATCAAGGCGGCCGGGCTGCGCACCGTCACCTTGCGCCAGGCGCTCGCATGACATCCCCGCAGTCCCGGCCCAAGCCGTGGTCCAAAATGGGCCAGGCTGTTTCGCGGCATTTCTTCCTCAAAGGACTGGGAACGGCGGTTTTCATCAGCCTGTTTTTCGCTGCCTATTTCTACCTGCTCAAAAACCCGGCCTTTCCCATCGCCGTGATGCCGAGAACCTGGGTCGACCAGCTCATCGGCTTTGCGCCGCTGGCCCTGCCGGTCTATCTGTCGCTGTGGGTCTATGTGTCGCTGCCACCGCTGTTCTTCAGCGACCGGCGCGAACTGCTGCGCTACGGCGTGGCCATGGCGCTCACCTGCCTCTGCGGCCTGGCGGTGTTTTACGTGTGGCCGACGGCCGCCCCGCCGGCCGACATCGACTGGCTGAAGTATCCCGATATGCAATTCCTGAAAAACATCGACGCGGCGGGCAATGCCTGCCCTTCCCTGCATGTCGCGACGGCGGTGTTCTCGGGCCTGTGGCTGCACCGCCTGCTGCGCGGCTTTTCCGCGCCCGCGTGGCTGCTGGGGCTGAACATCCTTTGGTGCGCCGGCATTGCCTGGTCGACCCTGGCCACGCGCCAGCACGTGGCGGTGGACGCCGCGGCAGGCTTGGTGCTGGGCTGGCTGGGCGCCTGGCTGTCCCTGCGCCTGCACCGGCAACGCGGGGGCCGCGCATGAGCGCGGGCCCGCGGCACGGCATGCGGCCGTCGTTCATCCTCGCGCCGGTTTGCTAAAGTTGTATTTTTCTACCGATAGGCGTGATCCCCTGTACCCCCTTTGGCTTTCCCACTTCACCGCAACCAGCAGCATGGGCCGCGGACTGGCACAGACCCTGGATGCCCTGCGCGCACGGCGGGGCGGGCTGGCGCCATGCAGCTTTGACACGGTCGACCTGCCGACCTTTGTCGGCGAGGTGGACGGCGTTGACGCCGTCACGCTTCCCGCCCCCTGGGCCGCTTTCGACTGCCGCAACAACCGGCTGGCCTTGCTGGGCTTGCAACAGGACGGCTTTGAAGCAGCCGCCAAGCAGGCGGCGGCACGCCACGGCCCGCAGCGCGTGGGCGTCTTTGTCGGCACCAGCACCTCAGGCATCCTGCAGACCGAGCTGGCCTACCGCCGGCGCGATCCGCACAGCGGCGCACTGCCTCCCGATTTCCTCTACAACACCACCCACAACACCTTCTCCGTCGCCGATTTCACGCGCCAATATCTCGGCCTGAGCGGCCCGGCCGTTGTCGTCTCATCGGCCTGCTCGTCCAGCGCCAAGGTCTTCGCCTCGGCGCAAAGAATGATGCGCGCGGGCCTGATCGATGCGGCTGTGGTGGGCGGCGTGGATTCGCTGTGCCTGACCACCTTGTACGGCTTCAATTCACTGGGCCTGGTCTCAGAGCAGGCCTGCCGCCCCTTCGACGCGGCGCGCAACGGTATCTCCATCGGCGAGGCGGCCGCCTTCGCGCTGCTGGAGCGCGCGCCGGCGCAGCCCGGCCCCGGCGATGTGCTGCTGCTGGGCGTGGGCGAATCCAGCGACGCCCACCACATGTCCTCGCCCCACCCCGAAGGCCTGGGCGCGCGCCTGGCGATGGAGCAGGCCCTGGCCATGGCCGGCCTTGGCACAGCCGACATCGACTACATCAACTTGCACGGCACCGCCACGCAAAGCAACGATGCCGCCGAAGCCAAGGCGGTTGCGGCGCTGTTCGGTACAGGCGTTCCCTGCAGCTCCACCAAGGGCGCGACCGGCCACACCCTGGGCGCCGCCGGTGGGCTGGAGGCGGTGGTGTGCGCGCTGGCGCTGCGGCACGGCTTGCTGCCCGGCGGCCTCAACACCCGTGAGCCCGATCCCGCGCTGGCCATCCATTACCTGGTGGAGAACCAGGAAGCAGCCCCCCGGCATGTGCTCAGCAACTCCTTCGGCTTTGGCGGCACCAACTGCAGCCTTCTGCTGGGCCTGGCCGGCTAAGCCGACATGATCCCCACATGACGCAGACATCCCCTCCTCCCGCCCCGGCCATCACGGTTTTCGTGGAAGGCATAGGCCTGCTGGGCCCAGGCCTGGCAAGCTGGTCGCAAGGCCGCGAGTGCCTGCAGGGCACCGCGCCCTACCAGGCCACCGGCTGCGTGCTGCCGCCCCCCATGGCCTTGCCGCAGGCCGAGCGCCGCCGCGCCGGTGCGGTGGTCAAGGTTTCGCTGGCGGTGGGCGGGGAAGCCGTGGCGGCCTCGGGCCTGCAGGCGGCCACGCTGGCCTCGGTTTTTTCGTCCTCCAGCGGCGACGCCGTCAATTGCCATGAGATCTGCGGCACGCTGGCCTCCAGCGACAGGCTGATCTCTCCCACGCGCTTCCACAACTCCGTGCACAACGCCGCGGCCGGTTACTGGAGCATCTCCAGCGGCGCCATGGCAACTTCATCGGTGCTGTGCGCGCGCGACGCCAGCTTCGCGGCCGGCTTGCTCGAGGCCATGACTCAGGTGGCGGTGGAGCAGGCGCCCGTGCTGCTGGTCGCCTATGACACCGATTACCCGGAGCCGCTGCGCAGCGCGCGCGCCATCCCTGACAGCTTTGGCGTGGCCCTGGTGCTGGCGCCCGGGCGCAGCGAACGCAGCCAGGCGCGGTGGACCCTGGAGCCGGCCGGCTACTTAAGCCCGCTGCCGGCGGACCGGCTGGACGATCCCGCGCTGGAAAAACTGCGCCTGGATATTCCGGCGGCGCGCTGCCTGCCACTGCTGCGCAGCCTGGCGCAGCGGCAATCAGGCCGCATCGTGCTCGACTACCTGGAGGGCTCGCAGATGGCCCTGCAGGTGGCGCCCTGAGTTTTGCGGGACCTTCCCATGCCGCTTGCCTCCGCCCCGCCTTCTTCGAGCCTCGGCCGCGAAGAGATCGCGCGCCGTATTCCGCATCAGGGCAGCATGTGCCTGCTGGAGCGGGTGAGCGCCTGGGACAGCGAGCGCATCAGCTGCGAAGCCACCAGCCACCTTGACGCCGGCAACCCGCTGCGCGCCCATGGCCGGCTGGGCGCGGCCTGCGGCATTGAATACGCGGCGCAAGCCATGGCCGTGCACGGAGCACTGGTCGCCGAAGCACAAGCGGGCCAGCCCGGCCACGCCGCCACGGCGGGCGAAGCGCCCAAGGCCGGCTACCTGGTCAGCGTCCGCAATGTGTCCCTGCATGTCGCGCGGCTGGACGACCTGGGCATGGTGTTGACCATTCAAGCCGAACGCGGCAGCGGCAATGCCGGCAGCGTCCTCTACGACTTCAGCGTGCACGCGGGCGCCGCGCTGCTGCTGTCGGGCCGCGCCGTGGTGATGCTGGACGCGCCGCCGGCAGGCTCCACCTCCCCATCTACCCAGGAGACACCATGAACCACCCCGCCCCCAAACGCGCGCTGGTCACAGGCGGCAGCGGCGCCATCGGTTCGGCGATCTGCCGCCAGCTGGCCGCCGACGGCTTCCACGTCCTGGTGCATGGCAACCGCAGCCTGAAGGCGGCGTCGGCCGTGGTGGCGGCCATCCAGGCCGCGGGCGGCCAGGCCGAGGCCGTGGCCTTCGATGTCACTGACGCCGCCGCGACCGCCTCGGCCCTGGAGGCGCTGCTGTTGCAGGGGCCGGTGCAGGTGGTCGTCAACAACGCGGGCATCCACGACGATGCGGTCTTCCCGGGCATGCAGCTCAAGCAATGGCAGCAGGTCATCGACGTTTCGCTCAATGGTTTTTTCCATGTGACCCAGCCCCTGATGATGCCCATGATCCGCACGCGCTGGGGACGCATCATCAACATCACTTCGGTGGCAGCCGTGGCCGGCAACCGCGGCCAGGTGAACTATGCCGCCGCCAAGGGCGCGCTGCATTCAGCCACCAAATCGCTGGCCCTGGAAGTGGCCAGCCGCGGCATCACCGTCAACGCGGTCGCGCCCGGCATCATCGCCACGCCCATGAGCCAGGACAGTTTTGACGTAACCGAGATTGCCAGGCTGGTGCCGATGAAGCGCGCCGGCCAGCCCCAGGAGGTCGCCGACCTTGTGAGCTTTCTGGCCTCCGAGCGCGCGGCGTACATCAGCGGGCAGGTCATCTCAATCAATGGTGGGATGGTATAGCCCCCACGCATTTTCACTGCGTGTAAACGCTGCCCCCCGAGGGGGCTAAATTTCCTAGGGGCGGCCCGTCGGAAATTTGTTAGCCTGCACCTCAAACGCCCCTAATCCTCCGCGCAAGCAGCAAAGGCAAGCGCAACAAAAACCCCAGAAACAGCCGGCTGTGCATCCAGCTGAGCAGCAGGTTGTCACGCAGGTAGTTGAAGTGCGACACGCCGCCTTCGTCGGGGCGGAAATACCGGACGGTGGCCGGCAGGTTGATGGGCTTGACGCCGAGCCAGCACATGCGCACCACCGCTTCCGGGTCGAAATCAAAACGGCGCATCCAGCGCTGCCCGGCCATGACTTCGCGCAGTGGCGCTATCGGGTAGACACGAAAGCCGAACAGCGAATCACCGATGCCGGCCCACAGGGTTTCCAGGTCGGCCCAGCCGTTGGACACCTTGCGCCCGTTGACGCGCAGGCGCGGCGCATCCGCGGCGAACACGGGCACGCCCAGCACCATGGCGGCGGGCTGTGCCTGCGACGCGGCCATGAAATCCCGAATCAGGTGGGCCGGGTGCTGGCCGTCGGAATCCATGGTCAGCGCATGCGTGAAACCCTGCGCCGCGGCCAGTTCGATGCCGTGCAGCACGGCAGCCCCCTTGCCGACATTGCGCGGCAAGACCAGCACCCGCAGCCGGTCGTCGCCCTCGGCCATCGCCAGCAGTCGCGCGGTGCTGCCGTCGGTGCTGCCGTCCACCACCACCCAGACCGGCGCCCAGTGCGCCAGCGCGGCGCGCACGGTTTCGTCGACCTTGACGCCGGGGTTGTAGCTGGGAATGAGGACAAGGTGCGTGCTTGACGCGGCGTGGGAGGGATGGCTCATCGGTGAGGGATAGGAGGGACGAAAAACTGCGGGGGCACTGGCACAGGCCCTAGGCCGGTGACGCCTCGGCGGTGGCGGAGAGCGGCCGGGACGCTTGCAACTCGGCTTCGAAGTAGCCCCCCAGCTCGGCCGTGAACTGCGCGACATCGCCGGCCGGCTCAAAGCGCCTGCCCAGCCGTACACGGTAGGTGACGGGCATTTTCGGCGTCCATAGCAGGGACCAGCCCTTGCCCAGGAACGGCGAATCGGTTTCGATGAAGACGGTCTGCACCGGCACGCCCGCCTGCTTGGAAATCAAGCCCGTCGTGCCCTGCATGCGCTCGACCGGAAAGCGCCGCGTGCGGGTGCCCTCGGGAAACAGCAGCAGGCTGCCGCCCTCGCGCAGGTCGGCCACGGACAGCTGCACCATGGTGCGCAGCGGCATGTTGCGGATGTAGCCGACCAGCCGCGCCCCGGCGCCGAAGAACACGCTGTTGACGATGTCGGCCTTCATAATGCAGGTGGCGTCCGGCAGGCGGGACAGGATCATGATGGCGTCCAGCAGCGAAGGGTGGTTGGGCGCGATGATCAGCGGCGGGCCGGCCCGCAGCGCGTCCAGCGCCGAAAGGTCGAAGCGGCAAGCGCCCATGAGGCTCAGCAGCCGCAGGTAGCCTCGAAAGCTGGCCGCGGCAAGCCTGCGCCCCCAGCGCCGGCTCAGCACCCTCGGCAGCAACACGCGCATGGCGACGGCGATCACCGAAACGCCCAGGCAAAAAACCACCAGCAGCGCATAGCCCAGGCACAGCCGCGCGGTTTCATGCACGGCCCGGCGGCCCTCATTCAACGGAGGCGGCTCGGCAAGCACGGCGTCGGATTTGTTTTCCATGATGCGGTTCGCAGGATGGCTTTTGGCTTGCGGGATGGCGCCGGAATACAGGATTGCAGCGAGTCTACCTCCAGGAGAAGGCCGTTTCCGGGAGCTTGCCGGTTTAGCCGCGAGGGGTTTCAGGCCGTCCGGCGGCCCCGGGCGCCGCTTTTGGGGGTGGAAGCGGCAGCAAGCGGCGAACGCCCGGAGTAAAGGACAATCAGGGGCGTACGGGGGGCGGCAAGGCCTCCCCTAAGATAGCGGCTGAGTCAAAAAAATGCCAAAAGAAGGGGGCGCCGGCGCGCCGGGTCATTGATGCAAAAGGAAACAATTCGGGGAAAAAATTCCGCAACGGGGGCTGAAGACACCCCCATGATGACGCAGTACAAGCGCATCAAGGCGGACTATCCCGACACACTGGTTTTTTACCGCATGGGCGACTTTTATGAAGTCTTCTTCGCCGATGCCGAAAAAGCCTCGCGCCTGCTCGACATCACGCTGACGCGGCGCGGCCAGTCGGCCGGCGAGCCGGTGGTCATGGCCGGCGTGCCCTTCCATTCGCTGGAGGGCTACCTGGCCAAGCTCATCAAGCTCGGCGAATCGGCGGCCATCTGCGAGCAGGTCGGCGACGTCGCCACCAGCAAAGGCCCGGTGGAGCGCAAGGTGGTGCGCGTGGTCACCCCCGGCACGCTGACCGACACCGAGCTGTTGAACGACAAGGCCGAAGCCATCCTGCTGGCCGTGCACCAGGGGGCGCGCAACACCTGCGGCCTGGCCTGGCTCAGCGTGACGCAGGGCGAGATCCACCTGGCGCACTGCGCGGGCGACGAACTGGAAGCCTGGCTGGCGCGCGTGGCGCCCAGCGAACTCCTCTACAACATCGACGTGACGCCGGCCTTCGAGCAGCGACTCAAGGCCCAGCGCTGCGCCTCCACCGCGCGCCCGGCCTGGCAGTTCGACGCCGCCCTGGGCGCGCGCCGCCTGCTGGACCAGCTCAAGGTCGCCTCGCTGGCTTCGTGGAATGCCGAAGCCTTGAACGAAGCCCATGCCGCCGCTTCCGCGCTGCTCGGTTATGCCGAGCACACGCAGGGCCGGGCCCTGTCGCATGTGCAGGGCCTGCAGGTGGTGCGCTCGGGCGAGCTGATCGAGCTGCCGCAAAGCACACGCCGCAACCTCGAACTCACGCAGACCCTGCGCGGCGAGGATTCGCCCACGCTCTTCTCCCTGCTGGACACCTGCACCACCGGCATGGGCAGCCGCGCCCTCAAGAGCTGGCTGCTCACCCCACGCCGTGACCGCGCCCAGGCGGCGGCGCGCCTGGACGCCATCACGCATTTGCGCGGCGGCTCGCAGCAAAGCCTGCGCGCCAAACTCAAGGGCTGCAGCGACGTCGAACGCATCACCGCGCGCATCGCGCTGCGCCAGGTGCGGCCGCGCGAGTTGGTGGCGCTGAAAGACACGCTGCGGAAGGCCGAACTGGCCGCGCCCGCGGGCAGCGATTTCCCTGAACTGCTGGCCCGCATCTTTGAAGACCTGCAACCACCGGCCGGCTGCGCCGCGCTGCTGGGCCGCTATGTGCTCGACGAACCGGCCGCGCTGATCCGCGACGGCGGTGTCATCAACCACGGCTGCGACACCGACCTCGACGAATTGCGCGCCATACAGACCAATTGCGACGGCTTTCTGCTGGACCTCGAAGTCCGCGAAAAAACCCGCACCGGCATCGCCAACCTGCGCGTGCAGTTCAACAAGGTGCACGGCTTCTACATAGAAGTCACCCAGGGCCAGGTCGACAAGGTGCCCGACGATTACCGCCGCCGCCAGACACTGAAAAACGCCGAGCGCTACATCACGCCCGAACTCAAGGCCTTTGAAGACAAGGCCCTCTCGGCGCAGGAACGGGCGCTGGCACGCGAAAAATGGCTGTACGAGCAGTTGTTGGACCAGTTGCAGGACTTCGTCCCGGCGCTGAGCCGCCTGGCACGCGCCCTGGCCTCGCTGGACGCGCTGTGCGCGCTGGCCGAGCGTTCGCTCACGCTCAACTGGGCCGCACCGGTATTTGTGCGCGAACCCTGCATCGACATCGTCCAGGGCCGGCACCCGGTGGTGGAGGCGCGCCTGGCCGAGCTAGGTGCCGGCTCCTTCATCGCCAACGACTGCGTCATGAGCGGCAAGCACCGCATGCAGGTCATCACCGGCCCCAACATGGGCGGTAAATCGACCTATATGCGCCAGGTGGCCCTTATCGTGCTGCTGGGCAGTGTGGGCTCCTATGTGCCGGCGGCCAGCTGCCGGCTCGGGCCCATAGACGCCATCCACACCCGCATAGGCGCGGCTGACGACGTGGCCAATGCGCAGTCCACCTTCATGCTGGAGATGACCGAGGCCGCGCAGATCCTGCACGCCGCCACGCCGCATTCGCTGGTGCTGATGGACGAAATCGGCCGCGGCACCTCCACCTTCGACGGCCTGGCGCTGGCCGGCGGCATCGCCGCCTACCTGCACAACAAGACCCAGGCCTTCACGCTGTTCGCCACGCATTACTTTGAGCTCACCGAATTCCCGGCCCAGCACCATGGCGCCATCAATGTGCACGTGAGCGCGGTTGAATCGGGCGCCGACATCGTGTTTTTGCACCACATCGAGCCTGGTCCCGCCAGCAAGAGCTACGGCATTGCCGTGGCCAAGCTGGCCGGCGTGCCCGCGGCCGTCGTCAACCATGCCCGCCATGCGCTCACCGCACTGGAGGCCCATCAGAATGAATCGCGCGCCCAGGTCGACCTGTTTGCCGCGCCGCCCGAGGCGGCCGCGCCCGAACAAAGCGCGGTGGACAAGGCATTGGGTACCATAGACCCTGATGCGCTGACGCCGCGCGAGGCGCTGGACGCCCTGTACCGCCTGAAAAAGATGGCCGCCTCGCCGTGACCCAGCGCAACCCGAACCCACCTATCGCCCCCACACTTCCAGAGCACCTTATGACCTACTGCGTCGCCGCCAAACTCAACGCCGGGCTGGTGTTTTTGTCTGACTCCCGCACCAACGCGGGCCTGGACCACATCAGCACCTTCCGCAAGATGATCGTGTACGAGAAAGCGGGCGACCGCTTCATGGTGCTGCTGTCGGCCGGCAACCTCTCGATCTCCCAGTCGGTGCGCGAGATCCTGCAGGTCGAGCAGCTCAAGGATCGCGACGGCGGCGATCCCATCACCATCTGGAACGCCAAGAGCATGTTCGACGCCGCCCGCGTGCTGGGCTCGGCCATTCGCCGCGTGTACGACCGCGATGCCGAGGCGCTCAAGAATGCCGACGTGGACTTCAACGTCTCGCTGGTCTTCGGCGGCCAGATCCGCGGCGAGAACATGCGCCTGTTCCAGATGTATTCGGCCGGCAACTTCATCGAAGCCACCGACGAGACCCCCTACTTCCAGGTCGGCGAATCCAAATACGGCAAGCCCGTGCTGGACCGCGTGCTGACCCCTTCCACGCCGCTGGCCGAAGCCGCCAAATGCGTGCTGGTGTCCATGGACTCGACCATGAAGTCCAACCTCTCGGTGGGCCTGCCGCTGGACCTGGTGGTCTACGAGGCCGACACATTCAAGAGCGACAAGATCGTCTGCATCGACAGCGACAACCCCTACTACCGCATGATGCACAGCAGCTGGGGCCAGAAGCTGCGCCAGGTCTTCGACAGCATCGAGGACCCTGTCTGGGACGACGCGCACACCGACATCCCGCTGAAGATGCCCGCCACACGCCACGAGCCGCTGAAGAAAATCAGCACGCCTGACGAGAAGCTGATCTAGCGTGGGTTCCACCGCCAAACCGCTGGTCATCTTTTCCCACGGCAACAGCTTTCCCGCCGGCACCTACAGCGCGGTTTTCCAGAGCCTGAAAGCCCGCGGCTTCCAGGTCAAGGCCGTCGAAAAATTCGGCCACGACCCGCGCTACCCCGTCACCAGCAACTGGCCCCACCTGGTTCAGCAACTCGCCGACTTCACCGATCGTGAAGTTGAAAAGTCCGGCCAGCCCGCCTTCCTCGTCGGCCATTCACTAGGCGGTTTCTTGAGCCTGATGTGCGCTGCGCGCCACCCCCAGCCGGGGGGCCAGCCGATAAAAGGCGTGGTGCTGGTCGACTCACCCATCCTGGGCGGCTGGCGCGCCCACGCCGTCAACATGGCCAAGCGCGCGCAACTCGTCGGCTCCATCTCGCCCGGCGCCGTCAGCCGCAAACGGAAGAACCAGTGGCCCGGCAAGGACGAGGTGTTCGAGCACTTCCGCAGCAAAAAAGCCTTTGCCGCCTGGGACGAGCAGGTACTGCGCGACTACATCGCGCACGGCACGTATGAAGGCACCGGTGACGACAAAGGCAAGCAGCTGTTGAGCTTTGACCGCGACGTCGAAACCGCGATCTACAACACCCTGCCTGACAACCTCGAAGGACTGCTCAAACGCCATCCCCTGAAATGCCCCGTGGCGTTTATCGGTGGGCGGCAATCAGTGGAGATGAAACAGGTCGGGATGGGCATGACCGAGAAGGTCACCAAGGGCCGGATCATGATGCTCGATGGGAGCCATCTGTTTCCGATGGAAAAACCCTTGGCGACGGCGGCGGCGATTGAGGCGGCTTTGAGGAATTTTGGGGAATAGGGGCGAAAGCGCCTGCCCGCTACCACCTGGACCGGGATATTGAAACCCTCCCTCCGTTTGGAGCCGGACGCATCGGCAGGCCGGTGCACCACTCCCAGCGCCCCGAAAACTTAGGGCATGCCCAACCTGGCGCGTTGCGGATGGGGGCTGTTCGAATCACGAAGACGGGGTCCAAGCGCTCGTGATCACCTGGCTGAGGTTGGCATAGGCGGTGCCGGCAGAGAACAAGGTGGTCTGTCCGGCTGAGGGTGGTGCAAAGGCGGCCATGGCGCTCACCAGTTTGTCCACATTCATATTGCCCAGCAAACAGCTTCCATCGGCAGTCCTGAATTGCTCCACCTGGTATTGCTTGCCCAAATACCAGTTGCTCACCGTGAACCTGTCGGTGGTTCCGATGATGCTCACCTCCAGGTTATTGTTCATCTTGCGAAACCATAGCTGATCCTTCGCGACGCCCGGCTCAAGCAGCGCCGTGTCGCTGTTTCCTGTAGTCGCATCGTCCTCTTGAATGGTGTCGTTGCCGTAACCACGCCCCAGCACGAATGTGTCGTTACCTGCGCCTCCAATCAGTTTGTCGTCGCCGGCACCACCCACCAGGATGTTGGCCGCCGCATTGCCGACGAGAACATTGTTGAGGGCGTTGCCCATGCCGTTGATCACGGCGGTGCCCGTCAAGGTCAGATTCTCCACCTCGGCTCCCAGCGTGTAACTGATGGAACTGATGGCCATGTCCGTGCCCTGGCCGGCCAGCTCGGTCACCGTGTCGCCGGTGTTATCGATGACGTATTTGTCGTCCCCCTGGCCGCCCGACAGCGCATCGGCACCAGTCCCCCCGTCAAGGACATCGTTGCCGTCGCCACCCATCAGGATGTTGGCAGCCGCATTGCCGACGAGAACGTTGTTGAGGGCGTTGCCCATGCCGTTGATCGCGGCGGTGCCCGTCAAGGTCAGATTCTCCACTTCGGCTCCCAGCGTGTAACTGATGGAACTGATGGCCATGTCCGTGCCTTGGCCGGCCAGCTCGGCCACCGTGTCGCCGGTGTTATCGATGACGTATTTGTCGTCTCCCTGGCCGCCCGACAGCGCATCGGCACCTGTCCCCCCGTCAAGGACGTCGTTGCCGTCGCCGCCCATCAGGATGTTGGCAGCCGCATTGCCGACGAGAACATTGTTGAGGGCGTTGCCCGTGCCGTTGATCGCGGCGGTGCCCGTCAAGGTCAGGTTCTCCACCTCGGCTCCCAGCGTGTAACTGATGGAACTGATGGCCATGTCCGTGCCCTGCCCGGCCAGCTCTGTCACCGTGTCGCCGGCGTTATCGATGACGTATTTGTCGTCTCCCTGGCCGCCCGACAGCGCATCGACCCCCGCACCGCCGTCAAGGATGTCATTGCCGTCGCCACCCATCAAGGTATCGCTGCCATTACCACCCACCAGGATGTTGGCAGCCGCATTGCCGACGAGAACATTGTTGAGGGCGTTGCCCGTGCCGTTGATCGCGGCGCTGCCCGTCAAGGTCAGGTTCTCCACCTCGGCTCCCAGCGTGTAACTGATGGAACTGACGGCCATGTCCGTGCCCTGGCCCACCAGCTCGGCCACCGTGTCGCCGGCGTTATCGATGATGTATTTGTCGTCCCCCTGGCCGCCCGACAGCGCATCGGCACCTGTCCCCCCGTCAAGGACGTCGTTGCCGTCGCCGCCCACCAGGATGTTGGCAGCCGCATTGCCGACGAGAACATTGTTGAGGGCGTTGCCCATGCCGTTGATCGCGGCGGTGCCCGTCAAGGTCAGGTTCTCCACCTCGGCTCCCAGCGTATAACTGATGGAACTGATGGCCATGTCCGTGCCCTGGCCGGCCAGCTCGGCCACCGTGTCGCCAGCGTTATCGATGACGTATTTGTCGTCTCCCTGGCCGCCCGACAGTGCATCGGCACCTGTCCCCCCGTCAAGGACATCGTTGCCGTCGCCACCCATCAAGGTATCGCTGCCATTACCACCCACCAGAATGTTGGCAGCCGCATTGCCGGTCAGGCTGTCGTTACCGCTGCCGCCTGTGGCGTTTTCGATCGTCACACCGCGTGCAATTGAAATATTGCCGGTCATCCCGGCGGCGTCCGAGAAGCTGCCCGCGACCAGCGATATCCGTGATCCGGTGGTGTACCCGGACAGATCGAGGGTGTCATTACCGCCGGCATCGTAGATGCACAGGATGGGCGCCGCGTTCAGCGAAAAATCATAGACCGAACCGGCCAGGCTGGAATGAAAGCCATAAACCGTCGCATCGCTACGCGTATTGAGGTTGATGCCATAAAGCGATTGGATCGCCAGGATATCGTCCATCAGGGGAGTTTGGGCATAGTGGCCGGCATGCTGAGCGCCGGTAGTACTCGCACTGAAGTAGGACATGATGGTGTACTGCTGGCTGTCCTGCGTGGACGCCGCAGTTGCTGCGCCACTACCGTTGTAGTTTCCCGGGTGTGAAAGGCCGAGCGTGTGCCCGATTTCATGCCCATACGCCATTGCACCGTAGTTCCCGAAGGTGGGAGTTATCAGATTTCGGCTTACGTAGAAGGAAGGCCATCCGTTTTCCGGCGAGAGCTGATCTCCCCACAAATCGTTAAAAACCACGCTTGCGGAAGACAGTGCATTTACCCCTTCAACACTGAATGTCGTGTTCACGTATGAAATGTCCTCCCTGGTTTCGTTCGCCAGATCTATGTTTGTCGATGCATCGTCACCGACACGGGTAATACGGACGGCAACAAGATCGTTCCAGGCACCCATCCAGTACTCGGCCATGGACTGTTGCCTGGCATTGAGATGCCAATATGTTCCCCCCACGGAAAAATGAAAGTTGTATTTGATTTCGCTTCCAGTCCATTTCAAACCGAGTCCGTTGTAGGTCAGGGCTTTGATAACTTGGGCGTCGTCAAAGATAGGGGTAGCGGGCATGAGACTCTCCTGGTTGTAGATGTAGATCAAAGGAAAAAAGCATCGTGCATGGCTCGGGGACACAGGACAGCAGCACTCGCCGGGAGGTCAGCCTTCGTCACGCGACATGGCGGCCGTGAGCATCAATGCACAAACGCATAAAGAGCACTATCTACTGCCTGAGCCTTAACTCAGATACGGAGCCAACCTTTTTACTTACTTTCGTCACTTCTTTGTCCGTGGAAAGACAAAGGGGAAGCCAGGGTGTCGCAGGCCGGCAACCACGGGCTTTCGCCTTGTTCAAGAAAAGGCCGCCAACCCGCCGGCCGGAACCGGCGTGCTGAAGAAGGAAAAGAGAAGTGACGCGGCGATGATGAGACGCTGCCGGGCCTCGGCTCATTTACGCCAGCATTGCGCAGGGGCGCAGCATCAGGCGCACCGTGCTCTTGAACCTACGAAGGCCTGAAGAAAATCAGTCAGCCCAACAGCCGAGGGCGCGAGAAAGCGAGAGCAAGCCAGGCCCTACAACACATCCGCCGCCGACAAGAAGGGTTCTTCGGCAATACGGGCCGATATCACCCGGCAGGCATGCAACAAGGGATCCACATAAGCCTGTTCGGGGTTCTCCTTTTGCCGGAACACCAGGGTGCTGACACTGATGGCCGCCACCGGCGCGCCATGGTTCCCGCGAATTACCGCCCCATAACAACAAATCCCCGCCTCATGCTCCTCGGCGTCGACCGACCACCCCCGCTCGCGCGTGAGCTGCAGCTGCTTGCGCAGATCGCTCAGCTTCACCAAGGTGTTGTCGGTATAGCGCGGCAGCGGCAGGCCCTGCAGCAAGGGCTCAAGCACTGACGGCTCCAGCGCCGCCATGTAAGTCTTGCCGACCGCGGTGGCGTGCAGCGCCACGCTGGTGCCTATGCGCGACGCCATGCGCACGGCGCTGGGGCTTTCGAGTTTTTCGATGTAGACCATGGTGTTACCGTTGGGCACGGCCAGGTGCACGGTTTCCCCGGTGATGTCGCGCAGGCGCTTGAGTTCGTCGACCGCAGCCAGCCGCAGGTCCGAGCGGCCCCAACTGCGGCTCGCGAGCTGGATCAGGCGCGGGCCCAGTGCGAGCAGCGCACCGCGTTCGTTTTCCGCCAGCAGGCGCTCGGCCAACAGGGCGGCGACGATGCGGTGCACCGTGGGCCTGGGGTAGCCGCTGGCCTTGACCAGTGCGCCGACGTTGAGCGGCTGGTCCGAATCGGCCACCAGTTGCAGCACATGCATGAATTTCGAGAACGCGGCCGTGCCGGCCACCTGCGAGGCATTGGGCGGCGCCATCAGGTCAGGACACCATGTAGCCGCCGTCCACCGGCAGGATCACGCCGGTCATGAAGGCGGCCGCCGGCGTGCAGAGGAACATCGCGGCTTCAGCCACGTCTTTGGGCGTGCCCCACCGGCCCATGGGCGTGCGCGCCAGGATGGGGCCGGAGCGCGCCGGGTCGTCCTGCAGGGGCTTGGTGAGCGGCGTGGCGATCCAGCCGGGGGCAATCGCGTTGACGCGTATGCCGTCGGGCGCATAGGCGATCGCCAGCGACTTGGTGAGCTGGGCGACGCCGCCCTTGCTGGCCGCATAGCCGGGCACCAGGCCGCCGCCGAAAAAGCTCAGCATGGAGGCGGTGTTGACGATGCAGCCGCGGCTGGCCTTGAGGCGCTCGCGCGTTGCGGTGCACACCCGCATGGTGCCTGTCAGGTTGACGGCCAGCACTTTTTCGAACACTTCGATGTCATGCTCGGCGCCGCGCTGGATGATGCCGGCGCAGTTGAACACAATGTCCAGCCTGCCGATGCCGGCCAGCGCCGCGTCCAGGCTGGGTGCCGAGGTCACATCGGCCTGGCGCACCTCGACAACCGCATCCAGCGTGCCGTCGCCGCCGCCCAGCCCCAGAGCCGTCACTTCGGCGCCCAGCGCCGCGAGGTGGTTGGCGATGACGGCGCCTATGCCCTGGGTCGCGCCGGCGACCAGCGCGCGTTTGCCATCGAAAAGTCCGGCCTGGTAGGTCATGGGATGTATGCCTTGTTGATGGCCGCTGTCAGCGGATGAACTGCTGCGTGTAATCGGCGCCGAGGCCGACCGCCTCGAAGTGTTTGTTGCACATTTCGATCTTGGTGAACACATCCTCGTAGCCCATGCCCTTGCCATAAGGGTCGGTGTAGTACATGACACCGTTGACCTGGAAGTAGGTGATCATTTCCTCGACGTCCTCGGGCACATACAGCGTGTGGGTTTCGCCAGGCGGCTCGAACACATAGCTGCCTTCGGTGGCCTCCCATTCGTGCTCAAGGTAGCGCCAACGGCCCTTGAGCACAAAGCCGTGCACCGCCTGCGGATGGCGATGCCGGCTCAGCACGCCGGACTTGCGCACCCGCAGCAGGTTCATCCAGTAGCCCTGGCTGGCATTGAGGCACAGTGGCCGGAACCAGACGTTTTCGGCCTGCGGCACCCAGAGCCGCTCATCGGTCGGGATTGCATGCCGCACCACGATTTCCGGCCTCGCATCGGGCGGGTTCGGGTATTGGTAGGGCATCAGCGGCATCTGGTCAGGGATATCTACGGGCATGAGATTTGTCCACATTATGGATACACGTCCATATTGTAGATATCAATTACTTCGAAGCCGCGAGGATTTACCCGTAAAAAGCACAGGCCTGAATCTGCGGCGGACTGGCTAAACTAGCCCAGACCTCCGGCCCCGCGCTGGGCAATAACACGAATCATCGAGGAGCATCTCATGGCCCTACCCTTTGTCGTCACCCTGGTTGTGACCTTTCTTGCCTGGGCTCTCGCGGCCATCGTCTCGCAGAGCATGGGCGACGCGATGACGCTGAGCGCTTCCGTCTGGCTGGCCACCGGGGTGACTTTTGGGGCGCTGCTGGCGGTCAGGCCGGCAAAGCGGCCCGCCGTGCTGGCCGGCGCGGCGGTTGCGGCGATTGTGCTGTCGCTGCTGGATGGGCTGGCGCTGTTGCCGGCGCTGGCCTTTGGCGCCAACGAGGCGCTGTCGGCCAGCCTGGGCGCATGGGTGGCGCGGCTGCTGCGCGCACCCCGTCCCGACGGGCACATAGAACCCGGCAAGGCCTATGCGGGCTTTCTGGTCGGCGCGCTGTTGACGTCAGCGCTGGGCGCCAGCATCGCCATCGTGCTCTGGAGCTGGGCCCTGCCCCAGCCCATTCCCCTGCTAACCGAATGGCGCGTCTGGGCCTGCACCACCTTTGTCGGCATCCTGCTGGTCGCGCCGCTCATCACCTCTTTTGCGGACTTTCGCGTCAAGCGCTCGGGCGGCATGGCCAGCAGCCAGTTCCTCGCTGGCGCCGGCACCTTTGTGCTGTTCTTCGTGGTGGCCGCGCTGATTTTCTCGAGCGACGTGTCCGACCGCTTCAGCGCCTCGCTGGGCCCCACGCTGACCTACCTGCCGCTGCCTTTCATGGTGGTCACCGCCATCCTCTGGAAGGAACGCGGCGCCACCGTGGCCACGCTGCTGGGCGCGCTGGCGCTGATCGCCTGGACCAACTCCGGCGGAGGCCCCTTCGCCGAGGTGGAGGGCTTCCCGGGCGAGGCAGTGATCGAGGTCCAGGGTTATGTGGCCGTGATGGCGCTGCTGGTCGGCGTGGTCAATGCGCTGGGTGCCACCGCCGCGCAGGCGCTGGCGCTCGCGCAGGACTGGCGCACCCGCTACCGCCAGGTGCTGGAATCGAACCGAACGGTGGTCGCCAGCTTCGACGCCAGGACCGGCGCGGCCGAATGGGGTGAAGGCGCCAGCGAGCTGCTGCGTACCGATGCCGCCGCGCTGCTGAACGTGCAGGACTTCATCGCCCACGCGGACCCGCAGGAGCAGCCCGCGCTGCAGGCCGACTGGCGCGACCTGGCCCAGGGCCAGCGCGAGCACGTGCTGTGGAAGAACACCCTGCGCTGGAGCGACGGGCGCGTGGCTGCGGTGAATGCCCGCCTCTCGGGCGTGCGCGGCGCCGACGGCCAGGTCGAGCAGGTGGCCGTGCTGCTGGAAGTCGAGGCCTGAGGTGGCCATGGACACCGCAGCCACTCCCTCGTCCGCACCGGCCACCGCCCCCGCGGCTACGCCGGCCGTGGATAAAAGCGTACCCGCCGTCTTCCTCATCCACGGCCTGGGCGGCACGCAGTACGACCTGGGCTCCATGCACAAGCGGCTCAAGAACGCCGGCTTCGTCACCCACTCGCTGACCCTGCCCGGCCACGGCACCACGCCCGAGGACCTGGTCCACGTCACCGCCGAACAATGGATGGAAGCCGTCACCGCCAAGTACCACGAGGTGGCCGCGCAACACGACAACTTCCACATCATGGGCATGTGCATGGGCGCGCTGCTGGCCACCGAGCTGGCCAAGCGCCAGAAGCACACGCGCGGCAAGCTGATCGCGCTGGCCCCGCCCATCTACATCGACGGCTGGGCCACCGCCTGGTACACGCCGGCGCGCCACCTGATGTACCACGTGCCGGGCGTTCCGGCACGCATGCGGGTCGAAGAGGAAGACCCCTTCGGCATCAAGAACGAACAGCTGCGCGCCATCGTCAAGGCCAAGTTCGCGCGCGGCGAAAACTTCCACTACCGCTGGGTGCCGCTGGCCTGCATACGGCAGGTGGACCGCCTGCGCCGCTGGGTCATGACAGACCTCAAGAACATGGCCAGCGAAACCCTGGTCATACACGCGCGCGAGGACGAACTCACCAGCCTGGCCTCGGCCAACTTCCTGGTCGAGCAGATCGGCGGCGCCAAGGCGCGCATGGTGGTGCTGGAGAACAGCTACCACATGATCTGCGTCGACAACGACCGCGAACAGGTGGCGCGCAACGTGCTCGAATTTTTCGGGGCCAGCAGCGCTGTCTCGCTGGGCATGGCGGTGGACGACCCCAAGATGAGCACCGAAGCCCTGCACGCTTTCGCACAATCGCTGCGCGAGGCGCTGGAAGCCGGCGACTTCGCCGGCATCTTCGCCCGGGGCGCTTCCGACATGGGCTGGTTCCAGCCCGGCGCCAACCGCGCCAGCGGCATCTACCGCGGCAACAAAGGCCTGCAGGCCATGCTGCCCTGGGCCGCAGACGTGAAGTTCACCGCCTTCGGGCAGCCGGTATTCAATGCCGGCATCGCGGTGCTGCCCGCCACGCTCACCGCCGCGGGCCTGATGTCGCAGGGCGTGCTGGCCTTTGCCGTGCGTTCGGGCCGGCTGCTGGACGCGCGCTGGTTCCCCGACGACCTGGCCCTGGAAGACGCCCACTTCGGCGCGCCCGTGGCGCCCGCCGGCCCCAGCGAGGCCGAACGCGCTTTCGAGGCCGCCGGCATTGCCGTCAAGACACTCGCCAAGCCGCCCGGCAATGACGAACTGCTGGCGCTGTACGCCCTGTACAAGCAAGCCACGGTGGGCGACGCGACGGGCGAGCGCCCTGGCATGATGGACGTGACCGGTCGCGCCAAATACGACGCCTGGGCCCAGCGCAAGGGCATGGCGCGGGAAGAGGCCATGGCCGGCTACGCGGCCCTGGTCGACAAGCTGAAGGCCAGCTGAGCGCTTATTTGCTTACTGGCCGGCCGCCGCCGCACCCACGCGCCGCAGGCCGGCCGCGCCGGCACGGGCCGCCACCTCCGGTTGCCACACGACCTGGTCGTCCACCGCGTAAAGCCAGCATGTCGATTTCGCGCGCGCGCATTGCTGGAAGGTCGTGGCCATGGCTTCAGGCTCGCCGGCATTGAAATACCAGCCGCCTTTTTCCGTCACGGCAAAGGCCTTGGGCGACGGCAGGCTGCGAAAGTGCGCATAGCGCGCCTTGCCCGCGTCGCTGAGGGGCACGGCGGCCAGGTCGTCGGCGGCCGCGAAACCCGAGGCGGGCGGAACCACATAGTGATGCCCCTTGAATCGCTGGGCGTGCGTCAGCAGCAAGGGCTGGCCCAGCTGCGCCGATAAAAATTCAAACATGCGCGCATGCGAAGCCTCGCGCGCCGCGGGGTTGCCGCCCACCATGGCCGTGCCGCTTTTGGTATTGCCCAGGCCTACCATCTGCTTGACGGGGCCGGTGCCGTCAAAGCCGTGGTAGCTGCCCGGATAGACCTCCAGCTCCACCGTCGCATTGGCTTTGTTCTTTTGCAGCCGCTGCTGCAGCGTGACGCATTCGTGCGCCAGCGTCCAGTCGTCCAGCTCGCCGATCATGATCAGCAGCGGTGTGTGGACCTCATAGTTCCACATCTTGTTGTTCACCAGGCAGCCCGGGTAAAAAGCCACGGCGGCGCGCGGCCGCACCTTCTGTGCCTGCACATAGGCATCGGTGGCATCCACCGTGCTGAGCACCGTCTGAGCACCATGCGACCAGCCCATGACCACGATGCGCGAGGGATCTACCGAAGGCTGCTTCAGCAGCCAGGCGACGGCGGCAAAGACGTCCTCTCGGCGGTCGGCTTCATGGATGGTGCGCAGCTTGTTCGGCGTTTCGCAGAGCGACTTCTGGCCGCGCGGCGTGAAGCTGTCCAGCGGCAGGAAGTGGATGCGCTCCGCGTTGAAATAGCCCGCATAGCGGAAAAAGCGCTCCGCGAAATTCCCCTTGCTGTCCAGCCCGCCGCCGCAGCCGTGCAGCCCGATGATGGCGGGCCTGGGCTCCTTGCCCTCCACCTCAAACCAGTAGCCCGGAATCTGCAGCTTGCCGTCCAGCGAGGGAATGCTCACCGGGCCGGACGCATAAGCCAGGTGAACCGCCGGCAGCAGGCCCGCCAGCAGCGCCCAAAAGCGAACCATCCGGCGCATGCGCGTCCCTTATTCCGCCCAGACCACCAGGCCGCTCCAGGCCGTGGCCAGCACCACGATGCCGAAGGCGATGCGGTACCAGGCAAAAGGCACAAAGCTGTTGCTCGAGATATAGCGCAGCAGCCAGCGCACGCACAGCCACGCGCTCAGGAAGGAAAACACCAGGCCGACGGCAAACATCGGCATGTCCGCCATGGACAGCAGAGCGCGCTCCTTGTAGAGGCTGTAGGCGCCCGCGCCTATCAGCGTGGGCATGGCCAGGAAAAAAGAAAAATCGGTGGCCGCCTTGCGCGACAGCCCCAGCAGCATGCCGCCGATGATGGTCGCGCCGCTGCGGCTGGTGCCCGGGATCATCGCCAGGCACTGCACCAGGCCGACCTTGACCGCGTCCATCACGGTCATGGCCTCAACCTCCTGGATGCGGGCGGCGGCGGGGTTGGTCTGCTGGCGCTTTTCAGCCCAGAGGATGATGAAGCCGCCGATGATGAAGGTGCTGGCCACCACCACCGGCGTGAACAGATGCGCCTTGATGGCCTTGCCGAACAGCAGCCCCAGTACCACCGCCGGCACAAAAGCCACCAGCACATTGAGCGCAAACTGTTGCGCTTGTTTCTCGGTCGGCAGCGCCACCACGGTCGCGCGAATCTTTTGCCAGTAGACCAGGATGACCGCGAAGATGGCACCTGTCTGGATCGCGATGTCGAACACCTTGGCCTTGTCGTCATCAAATCCGAGCAGCGAGCCCGCAAGAATGAGATGGCCTGTCGAAGAGATCGGAAGGAATTCAGTCAGTCCCTCAACGATGCCCATGATGGCGGCTTTGATCAACAGTGCTATATCCACGCTGGCTCCAGAAAAAAAGTAATGGTGATTATGGCCGCAGCTGTGGCCCCCACGGTCGCGCACTTCGTGTCGCTCCCTGCCCCCCGAGGGGGCCGCCCGCCCTGCGGCCCGGCGAAGCCGGTTCCGCGGCTCATGCTGGGTTGAAGAATTCAGCGGCACTGCCAGCGGGAGCTGCTCTAATCAAGGAAACAGATGAACAGGGAAGGACAAAAGCCCGTGAACCGATATTTACCAGGCAGCCTGCTACTGCCTTTGTTGCTTGCCACCGCCGGCGCGCAAGCCGGCATGGGTTTTACCGAGTTGCCCGGCCCGCAGGATGATGGGCCTGTCAGCGTCTTTTATCCCTCGGCCGGCGAGGAGCGCCCTGCACAGTTCGGCCCCTACTCCCTCAAGCTCGATAAAGACGGCCTGCCGGTACGCGGCAACACGCGCCTGGTCGTGATCTCGCACGGCTCCGGCGGCAACCCCTGGACGTATACCGATCTTGCTCGCCGCCTGGTCGAAGACGGCTTTGTCGTCGCGTTTCCCGTGCACCGCGGCGACAACGCCAAAGACCCCTCTTCCCCCGGGCCGGAGAGCTGGAAGCAGCGGCCCGCCGAGGTGTCCCGCGCCATCGACGCGGTCGCGCGTGACTCGCGTTTCGCACCGCTGCTCTCGCTCGACAAGGTCGGCATGTACGGCATGTCGGCCGGCGGCCATACGGCGCTCACGCTGGCCGGCGGGCGCTGGTCGCCGGCCCTGCTGCTGCGCCATTGCGAGGCCCACATCGCCGAAGACTTCCAGACCTGTGCCGGGCTCATCACACGCCTCACCGGCGGCATGCTGGACGGCCTGAAAAAAACCCTGGTGCTGGGCGTGATGCGCCAGAAATTCAGCGACGCCAGCTGGCAAAGCCATAGCGACGCGCGCATCCAGGCCGTGGTGGCCGGCGTGCCGCTGGCCGCGGATTTCGACATGGCCTCGCTGGCCCTGCCCGCGGTGCCGCTGGCCCTCATCACCGCCCGGCAAGACCGCTGGCTGGTGCCGCGTTTCCACAGCGATGTGGTGCTCGCCGCCTGCAAGCGCTGCGAACTTCTGGCGGACCTGCCCGACGGCGGCCACGGCGCGCTGCTGTCACCGCTGCCGCCCGCAGAGGGAATGTCAGGCCTTGCCAAGGACCTGCTGCTGGACCCGACCGGCTTTGACCGCAGCCAGCTGCCCGCCCTGGACCGAAAAATCAGCGGCTTTCTGCGCAAACACCTGCTGCCCTGAAAACCACTCATCAGGCCCTGTGGCGGGCCCGGCGCGAGCGCGCGCCAATTCAGCCCGTAAACCAAGCATTTCGGTGCGCTTTTCAGCCCAAACGAAACAATTCGAATCATTAGTAAAACTTATTCATTCGGAGATTCATTCAAATGTAGGTCAAACCCACTATCGCGACGCCTCGGTGAAACATACATTCCGTTACACCCAATCAACCGAGGTTTCACGATGACCCACACCGCCACCCGCCGCCTTACCCTGGCCGCCCTCACCGCCGCTGCTGTCGCAGGCAGCACCCTGCTCTCCGGCTGCGACAGCCCGCCCGACACCATCAAGATCGGCGTCGCCCAGCCCCTGTCGGGCAACCTCGCCGCCCTCGGCCAGGATTTGCACAACGGCGTGAAAATGGCCGTGGACGAGCTCAACAAGGAAGGCTTCCAGATCAAGGGCAAGACCGTCAGGATCGAGATCGTCGCCATGGACGACCGCTCCGACCCGAAGGCCGGCGTTGACGTCGCCAGACAGCTGGTCGATGCCGGCGTGGTCGCGGTGATCGGCAATCTCAACTCCGGCGTCAGCATTCCGGCCGCGCCCGTTTATGCCGAAAAGCATGTCGCCCAGCTGGCCATCTCGACCAATCCCAAGTTCACCGAACTCGGCCTGGACACCACCTTCCGCCTGGTCGCCAACGACAACCTGCAGGCCCGCGCCATCGGCTCCTTCGCCGCCAACCAGCTCGAGGCCGCCAGGTTCGCCGTGGTCGACGACGGCACCACCTACGGCAAGGGCCTGGCCGCCGGCGCCTCGGCCGAACTCAAGAAGGCCAGCAAGGAAGTGGTGGTCAGCTATTCGTCCGACGACAAGACCACCGCGTTTGACGAGCTCGCCGCCAAGATCAAGGCCGGCAATGTGCAGGTCATCGTCTCCACGCAGGGCGACTTCCAGATCCTGGCGCTGATTGAAGCACTCAAGAAGATCGACTACAACCAGCAGGTCAGCATCCTGGGCGGCGACACCATCAAGACGACCGACATGCTCAAGGGCAGCGACACGGTCAAAGGCCTGTATGCCACCTCGCCCATCCTGGACGCCAAGGAATTCGTCAACGGCAAGTCCTTCCTCACCCGGTACCAGGAAACCTTCAAGCGGGAGCCGGCCTACGGCGGCCACTACACCTACGACGCCATGTACATCCTGGCCGGCGCCATGAAGCGCGCCAACTCGGTCAAGCCCGCAAAAATCACCGAGACCCTGCGCAGCTTTGACGGCTACGCCCCCATCACCGGCTCCATGAAGTGGGACGCCGTGGGCGAGCAGCGCTACGGTGTGGTCGGTGTCTATGCCGTACGCAAGGGCGTTTGGGACCTGCAGCTGCGCTCCGACCGCTGGTAGGCCAGGAACCGCTTCAAGGTCTAAACTCGCGGGCACCATGACTGAGCCCGCTCCCTCCTCCGCTCCTGCGTCTCACACGTCCACGCCCGCCGCCACCCCCAGCCAGGTCCTTGACTACTGGCTGGGCGACGGCATCGAAAAAGACTGGCCCACGCAGGACCTCGGCAAACGCTGGTTCGGCGGCGGCGCCGAGCTCGACGCCGAGATTCGCGTGCGCTTCGGCGCCGCCGTGGACGAAGCCCTGGCCGGCGGCCTGCAGGACTGGGAACAAACGCCCCTGCACCGCCTGGCACTCATCATCCTGCTCGACCAGTTCACCCGCAACATGTTTCGTGGCACTGCGCGCGCCTTTGCCGGCGACGCGCGCGCGCAGCAGCTGGTGCGGCAAACCATCGCCGCCGGGGAAGACCGGCAACTGCCGTGGGCGGCCCGTGTCTTCCTCTACATGCCGCTGATGCACGCCGAAAGCCCGCCGCTGCAGGACGAATGCGTAGCGCGTTTCACCCGCCTGGTCGCCGATGCGCCCGAGGACCTGAAGCAGCGCCTGCAAGGCAATCTCGACTACGCCCACCAGCACCGCGACATCATCGCCCTCTTCGGCCGCTTCCCTTATCGCAATGCGGTGCTCGGGCGGGCTGATACGCCTGAGGAAAAGGATTTCCTGCTCAAGGGGCCGCGTTACGGGCAGTGAAGCTCCCCCCTGTACAGGCTCACTTCGTGTAGCCTGCTTCCCCTCGAGGGGACGGCGCCTGTGGCCCGGCAAAGCCGGTTCCACGGCCCCTGCTGGTGGAGTGACGCTCACCCCTGTACAAGCTCACTTCGTGTAGCTTGCTCCCCCTCAAGGGGGCGGCGCCTGTGGCCCGGCGAAGCCGGTTCCACGGCCCCTGCTGGTGAATACCTTACCGTGGCAACCCTTTTTGAATCCAGCGTCACGCCCGCTGCGTACTCACAGCAGGACGCGCCGCCCCGGCCGGCCCACAACCACCGAGGAGTTCAACCATGCTGCCCCATTCGTTTATCGCTTTCGCCTCCCTGCTCGCCGTCTCCCTGCTCGCCGCCTGCACCAGCATGGCGCCCATGAAACCCATGTATTCGCAGGCCGGCCTGCCGGCTGCCGTGCAGGTGCCGGCCGGCCACAAGGTCGCCATGGAAACCGTGGGCGTGGGCGAGATCACCTACCAGTGCAGCCCCAAAAAAGACATGGCCGGGCAGTTTGAATGGGTCTTTGTGGGCCCCGACGCAAAGCTGAACGACCGCGGCGGCAAGCAGGTCGGCAAGTACTACGGCCCGCCCGCCACCTGGGAAAGCATGGACGGCTCCAGGCTGACCGCCACCCAGGTCGCCGTCGCGCCCAACGGCGCCGGCAACATCCCCACGCAGCTCGTCAAGGGCAACCCGGCCATGGGCAGCGGCGCCATGAGCGGCGTCACCTACATCCAGCGCGTGGATACCCGCGGCGGTGTCGCTCCCGCGATGCCCTGCGCCGCCGCGAATGCGGGCGCCAGGCAGGTCGTGCAGTACCAGGCCGACTACATCTTCTACAAGGCGATGTGAGGACGGGCGATCCCGCGGTGGATCGCCGGCTCCCCAGGCGGAAACATGCCACCGGCCCGAACGTCAGGCGGGACCGGTTTTCATGCCTCGGTTTGCACCGCGGGCCTTTTTGCGCCTGGCCGAAAAACAGCCGCCATGGCCTCCTCCCCGTTCGCTCTTGCCTCCCCTCCGTTCGCCCTTTGCCTCCCCTGTTTGCCCTTTGCCCCCCGTTCGCCCTGAGGTATCGAAGGGCCCGCACCGCAAGGCCATAAGGCCTCGATACCTCAGCCCGAACCGGAGACAGGAAAACAGCCAACACAGCCATCGGGCAAGCGCTGGCAGCAAGCTTGCGCGGCGTCCTACAGCGCTTTTTTTCACCTCGCGTTTTACTGGCATGCAACAACAGGCAGAGAGCCAAACAAGGCCAGGAAGGCCAGAACCGGGGGTTTTCATGAAGAGCACGCACAACGTCCTGTGGGCTTACAGCAAAAGCGCCGCCATCACCGCGGCCATGATCACCGGCACGGCGGCGCTCATGGTCGCCTGCTCCGGCGTCGCGCCCCTTCCCAAGGAAAACAGCCAGGATCGCCTCGACGCGCAGATCGTGGTGCCGCAGGGCCATGTCGTCGCGCTTGAAACCACCGCCAGCGGCCTGCTGCACTATGAGTGCCGGGCCAATGCCACCACCGCCGGCACGATAGGCTGGGTGCTGGTGCGCCCCGAAGCCGAGCTGCTGGACCGCACCGGCAAGACCGTCGCCCGCTATTCCGGCCCGCCCGACACCTTCACGCACATCGACGGCTCCAGCGTCGTCGGCACCCAGGCCGCGCTGGCCCCCCGCGTGGGCGCCACCAACCTGCCGCAGCAGCTTTACACCGGCGCGTCAGGCCCCACCCCCGGCGTGCTGCAAAACGTCAGCTACATCCAGCGCATCAAGACCAAGGGCGGGCAGGAGCTCAGCAAGGCCTGCACCCAGGCCGACATCGGCGACAAGCTGACCACGTCTTACCAGGCTGATTACATTTTCTGGAAACCCGCCTGAGGCGGTGATCCGGGTGCGCCCTCGGGCGTACCTTTCCCCGGTTGCAGAGCGGCCGGGGAACAAAGCCCGCAGGCTTTTGGGCCTGCGGGCTTTACTTTTGGCGCTGGGGCAAACATCAACGCCCGTAAAAAAGCCCGCGCGAGGCGGGCTTTTGTAGGCTTCAACCGGACCAGGCCGGCTTAACGCTGGTAATAAACCGGTGCCGGGCGGTAGTAGCCCGGGCCGGGCGCCTGCACGTAGTAGCCGCCATGGTGCCTGTGGCCGTAGCGCGGGCCGTAATAAACCGGCTGTGGAGCCACGTACACGGGTGCGGGACGCACATACACCGGGCGGGGGTAGTAGACCGGTGCCGGCTGTACATATACCGGGGCGGGCTGCACGTAAACCGGCGGCTGGTACACCGGATAGGCATTCGTCACACCCACAGCCACACCCGGAACGCCTATGCCCACGGAAAACGACACGTTGTCGCGGGCCTGGGCGGCACCTGCAAAGCCCAGGGCGGCCACGGCCAGCGCGGCGGTGGCGCCTGCCAGTGCGAGGGAGCGGTTTG
>Ga0102592_1000974_pt1 | contig 37084 bp, 29 predicted proteins | sample AraplaCol_mMF_r2_FD_76861 | JGI IMG/M metagenome (GOLD analysis project Ga0102592, IMG submission 76861) | Arabidopsis root microbial communities from North Carolina, USA - plate scrape MF_Col_mMF_r2 (SPADES assembly) (version 2) | ecosystem: Host-associated > Plants > Roots > Endosphere...
GCCGCTTCATCGCCGACAAGGTGATGCAGCTCGACCCCAAACGCATGACGCCCGCGTGGCGCCACAACGACGGCCTGGACTACGTGCCGACCAACAAGGCGGTGCTGTTCGGCCACCACTTTGCCGCCATCGCCGGCGCCGGGCCGCTGGTGGGCCCCGTGCTGGCCGCGCAGATGGGCTACATGCCCGGCATGCTGTGGATCCTGGCCGGCGTGGTGTTTGCCGGTGCGGTGCAGGATTTCATGATCCTGTTCATCTCCACGCGCCGCGACGGCCGTTCGCTGGGCGACCTGGTGAAGTCGGAAATGGGCACCGTGCCCGGCCTGATCGCGCTGTTCGGCTGTTTCATGATCATGATCATCATCCTTGCGGTGCTGGCGCTGATCGTGGTCAAGGCGCTGGCAGGCTCGCCGTGGGGCACCTTCACCGTGGCGGTGACCATCCCCATCGCCGTCTTCATGGGCATCTACACGCGCTACATCCGCCCGGGCCGCATCGGCGAGGTATCGGTGATCGGCTTCGTGCTGCTGATGCTTGCCATCATCGGCGGCCAGTACGTGCATGAAAGCGCCGCGCTGGCCCCGCTGTTCACGTACGACGGCAAGGCGCTGACGTGGATGCTGATCATCTACGGCTTCATCGCCGCCGTGCTGCCCGTGTGGCTGCTGCTGGCGCCGCGCGACTACCTGTCGACGTTCCTGAAGATCGGCACCATCATCGCGCTGGCCATCGGCATCCTGATCGTGGCGCCGGAACTGAAGATGCCGGCCTTCACGCAGTTTGCGCAAGGCGGCGGCCCGGTGTGGTCGGGCAACCTGTTCCCGTTCCTCTTCATCACCATCGCCTGCGGCGCGGTGTCGGGTTTCCACGCGCTGATCTCGTCGGGCACCACGCCGAAGCTGCTGGAAAATGAATCGCACGCGCGCTTCATCGGCTATGGCGCAATGCTGGCCGAGTCGTTCGTCGCCATCATGGCCCTGGTGGCCGCGTCGGTGATCGAGCCGGGCGTGTACTTCGCGATGAACAGCCCGGCGGCAGTGATCGGCACCACGCCGGAGGCCGTGGCACAGGCCGTGTCGAACTGGGGCTTCGTGATCACGCCGGACGTGCTGATCCAGACCGCCAAGGATGTTGGCGAAAATACGATCATCTCGCGTGCCGGTGGCGCGCCGACGCTGGCCGTCGGTATCGCGCACATCCTGCACCAGGTGGTGGGCGGCCAGGCCATGATGGCGTTCTGGTATCACTTCGCCATCCTGTTCGAGGCGCTGTTCATCCTGACCGCCGTGGACGCTGGCACGCGTGCCGGCCGCTTCATGCTGCAAGACCTGCTGGGCAGCTTCGTGCCGTCCCTGAAGCGCACCGAATCGCTGCCGGCCAACCTGATCGCCACCGCGCTGACCGTGGCGGCCTGGGGTTACTTCCTGTACCAGGGCGTGGTCGACCCGCTGGGCGGCATCAACACGCTGTGGCCGCTGTTCGGTATCTCGAACCAGATGCTGGCCGCCGTGGCGCTGGTGCTGGGCACCTGCGTGCTGGTCAAGATGAAGCGCGGCCAGTACGCCTGGGTGACGCTGCTGCCCACCTGCTGGCTGCTGATCTGCACGCTGACCGCCGGCTGGCAGAAGCTGTTCGACGCCGACCCGAAGGTGAGCTTCCTGACGCACGCGTCGAAGTTCAGCGCCGCCATTGCCGAGGGCAAGGTGCTGGCACCGGCCAAGACGATGGAGCAGATGCACCGCATCGTCTTCAACGACTACCTGGACGCCGGCCTGTGCGCGCTGTTCATGTTCGTGGTGCTGTCGATCGTCTTCTACGGCTTCAAGACCGCCATGTCGGCCCGCAACCAGGGCAAGCGCACCGACAGCGAAACGCCGTTCGAGCCGCTGCCGGCCCAGGCATCGGCCGCCTCGCACTGATCCAAAGGAGCCACACATGCTGGATCAGATCGGAAACATGGGACGTTACCTGGGCCAGTCGCTGCGGCTGATGGTGGGCCTGCCCGACTACCAGACCTACGTGGCCCATATGGAAAGCACCCATCCGGACCGCGCGCCCATGACGTACGAGGAATTCTTCCGCGAACGCCAGGAAGCCCGGTACGGCGGCGGGCAGGGCAAGTGCTGCTGACGGCGGCGCTGGCCCGGCCTTCCGGGTGAAAATAGAAAGCGGCCCTGCGGGGCCGCTTTTTTCATGCGCCAGTCCGCGCTGACTTTGTGACGTATCATTGCGCGCTGTTGCGCCGGAACATCGCTTTTTAACGGTTCGATACCGTTTCTGCAGCGGGTTACAGCACCTCACAACTGGTTACAGCAAGCGTAGGGTTGCTTCTCTACACTCCGTTTCCAGATACACACCACATAAGGAAAATACGATGTCTCGCCATCCTCTCCGCAACCTGACTCTGGCTCTTGCCCTCTCGGCGGCTACGCTGCCGGCGTTTGCAGGAGGTGATCTGAACAACGCGCTCGGCGGTGGCCTGGGTGGCGTGGCAGGTGCCGCTGTCGGTGGTGCACTGGGCGGTAGCACCGGGTCGATCATCGGCGGCGCAGTCGGCGGTGGCGCCGGCGGTGCGCTGACCTCGAATCGCCGCGAACGCACGGGCGCCATCATCGGTGGCGCACTGGGCGGCGGCGCAGGTACCGCAGCCGGCAACGCCATGGGCGGCCGTACCGGCGGCCTGGTCGGCGCCGGTCTGGGCGGTGCAGCAGGCGCCGCACTGGGCGGCAATGTGTCGCGCAGCAACTCGTACGACGATGACCGCCGCTACTACAAGCGCGGCAAGCATCGTCACCATCACCACGATTAATGCAAAACGGGCCCTGCGGGGCCCGTTTCTTCATGCAGACTTCCAGTTTTCAGAGTCGGCTCATGGCCCAGGCATTGACAGAGTGGATGACGTGGCTTGCGGCCAACGCAAGGATACGTGCGTATCGGCCCACCGCGCAGGTCTGACACCTCTGCCGCCAGAAAACAAAAAACCCGTACCGGTTGGTACGGGTTTTTTTCGGATGCGGGGCGGGTCAGATCTTGGCGCCGTCCGAGTAGACGTCGAACGACTTGGCGCCGTCGGTGAATGTATCGAACTTGCCAGCCTTGGCACCGTCCGTGAACGTGTCGAACTTGCCGGCCTTCGCGCCGTCGGTGTACGGGTCGAAGCGGGTGGCCTTGGCGCCATCGGTGTAAGGGTCGAACTTGCCGGCCTTGGCAAAAGCTGGGGCGGCGGACAGGGCAAAAACGGCTGCAGCGATCAGGGCGATTTGTCGGCTCATGGCGAATCCTTCACTTTATTCGTGGATGCCGCTGTTTTAAAGATTGCTGCGTCGCGGCATCGGTTAGCGTGATATTAGGCATTCCCCTGATATGAATAAATACCCGCGTCCACAATGATTGATTGTGGTTTCAACAATAAACTACCCGTACCGTGTAAAAGTTCACGGCGGAAGCGGGAGACTATGTCATGGATCGGCTGCAATCGATGCGCGTCTTCGCCAAGGTCGTCGAACTTGGCAGCTTCGCCCGTGCGGCGCAGCAACTTGAAATGTCCAACGCCGTGGTCACGCGCTATGTGGCCGATCTGGAAAGCCATCTCGGCACCCGGCTGCTGAACCGCACCACGCGCAGCCTGTCGCTGACGGATGCCGGCGAGACCTACCTGCAGCGTTGCGCACAGATTCTTGAAGACGTCGAAGAGGCGGAGTCGATCGTCACCGCCCGGAGCCAGTCGTTGTCCGGCACCCTGCGGCTGGTGGCACCGGTCATGTTCGGCCTGCACCTGCTGCCGCAAACCCTGGAGCGGTTCCATCAGCGTTATCCGGACGTGGTCTTCGACGTGCAGTTGTCCGACCGCGTGATCGATATCGTCGAGGAGGGACGCGACGTCGGCGTGGTGCTGTCCGACCTTGGGCTCGGCTCGCATCTGGTGGCCCGCCCGCTGATCTCGGCCGAAATCATCCTGTGCGCCTCGCCGGGCTATCTGCGCGAGCATCCGCCGCTACGCACCGCCCACGACCTGTCCAATCATCGCGCCATCGCCATGCGCATTCCCACGGCCGAGCATGAGTGGACGCTGTCCGGCCCGGAAGGAGAGGTGACCGTGCCGATTCGCCCGGGCCTGCTTTGCAGCAATGCCGAACTGGCACACCAGGCGGCGCTGGCCAATATGGGCATCGCGATGCTGTCGTCGTACCTGGCCCGGCCCAATATCGAGGCGGGACGTCTGATGCACATCCTGCCGCAGTACCAGTTGCCGCGCCGCGACGTGAGCGTGGTCTACCCCAGCCGCAAGTTCCTGCCCACCAAGGTGCGCGCCTTCATCGACTTCCTGCTCGACGAGGGCAAGCAGCGGGCCGGCGAGAATCTCGTCAAGCTGGCCAGCCAATAAAAAAGCGAGGCTTCTGCCTCGCTTTTTCGTTTGCCGCCCGGGAACCGTGCGAGTGCTTACTCCTCGGCTTCCGCCGTCTGCTTGGCCTTCTTCGCCGCAGTGGTCTTTGCGGCTGTCTTCGTGGCTACCTTCTTGGCCGGCGCGGTCCTGGCGGCTACCTTCTTGGCAGGCGCTTTCTTGGCAGGCGCCTTGGCAGCCGTTTTTGCGGCGGCCTTGGCCGGCGCGGCCTCGGCTTCCTCGCCCTTGGCTGCCGACTTCGCCGCCGCGGACTTCGCAGCCGGCTTGGCGCCCGCCTTGGGCTCGCGTGCCTCGAACTCGAAGCCGATCTTGCCGTCTGGCTGCTTCACCAGGAACGCCTTGAAGTTGCGGCCCGTGCGCGACGACTTGAAGCCCGTCAGCAGGTCCGTCTTGCCGGCGGTCAGCAGCTTGCCGATCTGCTCGCGCGAGATTTCCTGCTGCAGGATGATCTTGCCGGTCGTGAAATCGCAGGTCTTCTCGCTGCCCACGGCGTTCTCGCAGACGTACTTCATGCCGTGCTCGTAGACCTGGCCATTGCACTTCGGGCAGTGGCCCACAGGCGTCTGCCCGCTGAAGTCCACCGGCTCGTCGTCTTCCTCGTCGTTCTGCCCGAAGTCGAACTCCATCTTCCAGTGGCCTTCGTCATCCTTGGCCAGCTTCAGGATGGCTGCGAACGGACGGCCCATCTTGCTGCGGAAGCCCTGCAGCGGACCGATTTCCTTCTTCTGCAGCAGTTCCTCGACTTCGTCGATCTCGAACTGGCGTCCGCCCGGGATCTTGCTGATCGAGAAGTCGCACGCCGTACAGGCAAAGCGACGGTAGTTTTCCTTGACCTGGCCCCCGCACTGCGGGCACGGCGTGTCCAGCGTGGCGTAGTCGCCAGGGATCGTGTCGCTGTCGTATTCCTTGGCGCGCTTGACGATCTGCTGCGTCATCTGCGCGATTTCGCGCATGAATTCATCACGCTTCAGACGGCCGCGCTCGATCTGCGACAGCTTGTGTTCCCACTCGCCGGTCAGCTCGGCCTGCGTCAGTTCCTGCACGCCCAGGCCGCGCAGCAGCGTCATCAGCTGGAACGCCTTGGCGGTCGGAATCAGCTCGCGGCCTTCGCGCACCAGGTATTTTTCGGTCAGCAGGCCTTCGATGATGGCCGCGCGGGTGGCTGGCGTGCCCAGGCCCTTGCCGGCCATGGCCTCGCGCAGCGCGTCGTCGTCCACCAGCTTGCCGGCACCTTCCATCGCCGACAGCAGCGTCGCTTCGTTGTAGCGGGCCGGCGGGCGCGTACTCAGGCCGACGGACTCCACCTTGTCGGTCTTGACGCGCTCGTCCTTCTGCACCGGCACCAGATTGGCGTCCTTGTCGTCCTTGCCCTGCGCTTCGCGGCCGTAGATCACGAGCCAGCCCGGATTGACCAGCACCTTTCCTTCGGTCTTGAAGTGATGGCCGGCTACCTCGGTGATCCGCGTGGTCACCTGGAACTCGGCCGCCGGGAAGAACACGGCCAGAAAGCGGCGAACGACCAGGTCGTACAGCTTCTGCTCGGGCTCGGACAGGTTCTTCGGCGCCTGCAGCGTCGGGATGATGGCGAAGTGATCGCTGATCTTGCTGTTGTCGAAGATCTTCTTGTTCGGTTTCACCCAACCCTGCGACAGGATCTTCTTGGCGTGCGGCAGGTAGTTCGGCGAACTGTCGGCCAGCATGTCCATGGTCTGCTTGACCGTGTCGAGGTAGTCCTCGGGCAGCGCGCGGGCGTCGGTACGCGGGTACGTCAGCACCTTGTGCTTTTCATACAGCGCCTGCGCCAGGCCCAGCGTGTTTTTGGCCGAAAAGCCAAAACGCGAGTTGGCTTCACGCTGCAGCGTGGTCAGGTCGAACAGGGCCGGCGACTGCTGCGTGGATGGCTTCGATTCCTCGGTGACCGTGCCCGGCTTGTCGCGGCAGGCCGCCACGATGCTCTTGGCCTCGGCTTCGCTCCACAGGCGCGACTCGCGTGCCTCGGCGTCGAACTCGTTCTTCTTGAACTTCGGGTCGAACCAGCGGCCCTCGTACAGGCCGGCGGCGGCGATGAACTCGGCGCGCACTTCCCAGTAGTCGCGCGGCACGAAGTGTTTGATCTTCTCTTCGCGCTCCACCACGATCGACAGCGTCGGCGTCTGCACCCGACCCACCGTGGTCAGGAAGAAGCCGCCGCCCTTGCTGTTGAAGGCGGTCATCGCGCGTGTGCCGTTGATCCCGACCAGCCAGTCGGCCTCGGAACGGCAGCGGGCCGCGTCGGCCAGGGGCAGCATTTCCTCGTCCTCGCGCAGCGCGGCAAACCCGTCGCGGATCGCCTGCGGCGTCATCGACTGCAGCCACAGCCGGCGCACGGGCTGCTTGGCCTTCGCCTGCTGGGCGATCAGCCGGAAAATCAGTTCGCCTTCCCGCCCCGCGTCACAGGCGTTGATCAGCGCGGTCACGTCCTTGCGCTTGATGAGGCGGTTGAGCACCTTCAGGCGCGATTCGGTCTTGGGGATCGGGCGCAGGTCGAAATGCGGGGGAATCACCGGCAGATTGGTGAAGCTCCACTTGCCTCGCTTGACCTCGTAGTCGTCGGGCGCGGCGATTTCCACCAGGTGGCCAACCGCCGAGGACAGCACATAGTCGTCGCTCTCGAAATACTCGTCGTGCTTGGCAAAGCCCCCGAGGGCGCGCGCAATATCGGCGGCGACCGATGGCTTTTCCGCGATGATGAGGGCTTTAGACATTCAACGGGTCCTTGTGGCGCCACTGCACGAAGTGCAGTTAACGCCTCTTGAAATTCACGGCAAACTATGTAAACAGCAGGCCTGGGCTTTGAGGCGCCAATAATAAGCGCGGTTCCGACGGGCGTGCAAGCGACCGCCGCCGCCCACCCTGACCACGCTCAACCGTTATCGGCACCGCTGCCAAGCAACCAGGGCAGCACTTCAGGGATGTCTGGCGCGGCGCCGGCCATGGTACCCGCGCGCGTCAGCATCCGGTCCAGCACGTCGAGGTGGGGCAGCACGGTTCCGTAAAACTGCGGTGCGCCGCCAGCGATGGGCTGAATCAATACAGTAGGAAAGTTTTCGATGTCGATGTCCTCTCCCAGATAGTCGGAGTGGGTTTCGACATCGATCCAGACGAAACAGTCGTCCGGATAACGTGCCGCCAACGCTGCAAAGCCCGGCAGATAGTCCTTGCACGTGCCACACCATGCGGCGCAAAGACAAGCCACCAGCCGTCCCAGCGGACGGGCATGAAGCGCCTGGCGCAGGGCTGGGGCATCCTGCTCGGGGAAGTAAACGGCCATTCCAGTCGAAAAGTGAGGCGAACGCGATACCGGATCATGCCAGACGCCGGAAACGGTTGCCTGGCAGGCGCTCGGCCACGCCGGCCAGCTCCAGTTGCAGCAGTTCGGCCGATACCGCCTCCGCCGCCATGCCGGTGCCCTTGCACAATGCGTCGAGCGTGACAGGATCATAGGCGAGCGCCGCTCCGAGCGCGTCGGCCGCCGTCTGCCGCGGGGTGGGCGGCACCGATACCTGGCTGGCCTTCGTCCCCGCAGGCGCCCTGTTGGCGTTGCCGGCGTCGGCTGGGGTCGCCAGGTCGGCAAATTCCTCGAACACGTCGGCCGGCGACTCCACCAGCTTGGCGCCCTGGCGGATCAGCTTGTGGCAGCCGCGCGAAAGCTCGGCGTGGATCGAACCGGGGATCGCAAAAACCTCACGGCCGATTTCGGACGCCAGGCGGGCCGTGATCAGCGAACCCGACCGCTCGGCAGCTTCCACCACCAGCACGCCACGCGCCAGCGCCGCGATGATGCGGTTGCGACGCGGAAAATGGTTCGGCAGTCCCGGCGTACCCAGTGGGAATTCGCTGACGATGGCGCCGCCAGCATCGACGATCTGGTGCGCCAGCTTGTGATGCCTGGCCGGATAGACGATGTCTACGCCGGTGCCCACGATGGCGACCGTGCCGCCGGGCCCCTCCAGTGCCGCGGCATGCGCGGCGGCATCGATGCCGAGTGCAAGCCCTGACACCACGGTCAGCCCGGCATCGGAAAACGCTGAAGCGAACGCCTGCGCATTGCGGACGCCCTGTGCCGTGGCATGCCGCGCGCCGACGATACCCAGTGACGGCGCCTGCAGGCGCCGAGCCTGGCCGTTGACGTAGAGCACCAGGGGCGGATCGGCCAGGTCGAGCAGGCGCGCCGGATAGGCAGGGTCGCCCATCGTGACCATATGGTGGTCAGGGGTGTCGAGCCACTGCAGCGTGCGATCGATCCGGGCGGATACGTCAGCGTCGGGAGGCGCGGCGAGCGCGCGCGCCACCGCGGGCTCCGCGGCGTCGCGGAGCTTTGCAGGGTCCTGGGCCAGCACGGTCTGGGGCAGTCCGAAAGCCGCCAGCAGACGGCGGCCGGCCTGCACCGAAACACCGGGGGTGGCCGTCAGCCGCACCCAGGCAGCCACTTCGGCTGGGTCGCGAGTCGAATCGGTCATCGAACAACGCGGCGGCGCGTGCTCGCGCACGCGCCCGCCGGTTACTGCGGGCTGGTGGCGCGGTCGCCGACCTTCATCACATTGCTGGCATCAGTCACCAGCGCATAGGCGATGCCCGGGAAGACGCGATATACGTAGGCCAGGCCATAGCGGTCATCCGGCAGCGTGATGCTGCGGTTGCCGTCGGTCGGATCCTTGGCTACGCCGCCCACGCGCGACAGCGCCAGCACGTGACCCGGTTCCAGGCCACCGTTCGCGCCCAGGTTCAGCACCACCACCTGCTTGGCGCCACCGTACTCCACGCCGCCATAGACGGCGGCGATGCGCGCGTCGACGTTGTTTTCCGGCGCATGGGGCACGTAGCGCACCAGTTCACGGGCCGGCTGCGGCAGCAGCAGCGACCCCGCGCCCATTTCCTGCGGAGACTGGGTGGCCTGGACCGTGGTGACCGCGTCCGGGCCTTCCGGACCGCGCATCACGCGCACGCTTCCCTGGTACTGGGCTTCGAAGCCGATCACGGCATTGCTGACGGGGTCGCGCACCGGCAAGGCCGGCTTGAACGCCTGCCAGTCGCTGCCGATCGCCGCGTCGGTCGGTGCGATGCCGCGCACGTAGCCGGTATCGCCCCGCCCCATGTAGACGCGGGCATCGGTCAGCGCAACGATCCGCGCCGACGCGTCCACCGCATCCTTTTCCACGACCAGCGGACGCGTCAGGAACGGCTCGATGTCGGACGCAGGAATGCTCAGGATCGCCTCGCCGTTGCCGCCCTCGCCGCGCACGCGCGGCGACAGGCGGCTGTCGCCATGGGCGCCCCCCGGCGCCGTGGTCGACAGGTACGCGCGGCCATCACGCTGCACCAGGTAAAGGATCTGTCCAGGGTAGATCAGGTGTGGATTGCGGACCTGCTGGCGGTTCATGCCCCACAGCGCCGGCCAGCGCCATGGCTGGCGCAGATACTGGCCCGAGATGCCCCACAGCGTGTCGCCCGAGCGCACGGTGTACTGGCTGGGCGCATTGGGCGCCAGTTCGGAAACGGGGATACCCTCCTGGGCGGTCGCATCGGCCTGGGCGAGCTGAGCCGCCGAGACGTTCAGATCGGCCGCCTGAACCGCCATGCCGGCTCCAGCTGTGATGCCGGCGACACATAACATGGCGAGGGTGAACGCGTGCAGCCTGCGGCCCGACGCCGCCTGTTCTTTGGTAAGATCGCGCATTTTCCTGACCGGTCGGGAGAACGACCGGATTGACCCTAGGTAGAGCGTGCCTGCTGCGGCGCGCCTTGAATTTTTGTACTAGCGCCCCGATTCTGCATGGAAACCCCGCACGCCGCAACGGCGGACGGGCAGTGGACAGCACCCGGCGTTGCGCCCGAGCATCATGGCCAAACTCGACATCCTCACCTACCCCGATCCTCGCCTCCATACCGTGGCCAAGCCCGTGGCGGTGGTGGACGACCGCATCCGCCAACTGGTCCAGGACATGGCGGAAACCATGTACGACGCGCCCGGCATCGGCCTGGCCGCCACGCAGGTGGACGTGCATGAGCGCGTGATCACGATCGACGTTTCCGAAACGCGCGACGCGCTGATGGTGTTCATCAACCCGGAGATCGTCTGGGCCAGCGACAACCGCAAGGTCTGGGAAGAGGGCTGCCTGTCGGTGCCCGAAGTCTATGACCGCGTGGAGCGCCCCGACCGCGTCAAGGTGCGCGCGCTCAACGAAAAGGGCGAAACGTTCGAGCTCGATGCCGACGACCTGCTGGCCGTATGTATACAGCACGAGATCGACCACCTGAATGGCAAGGTTTTCGTGGAATACCTGTCTCCGCTCAAGCTGAACCGCATCAAGAGCAAGCTCCAGAAGCGCGTCCGCTCGCGCATGTAAGGATGTAACAGAGACATGCCACGCGGGTGGCGTCTGCTATCGTTACACCTTCCCAAGACACATCACGTACCGGCCGCTATGCGGCCGGTGTCGTTTCTCCCTGCGGATTTCTGTCATGACTCAAGCCCAGCCACTGCGCGTCGCGTTTGCCGGCACGCCCGAATTTGCGCGCGTTGCCCTTGAGGCCATTCACGCCGCCGGCTTCCCGGTGGTGGCCGTCCTGACCCAGCCCGACCGGCCTGCCGGCCGCGGCATGCAGCTGCAGGCCAGCCCGGTCAAGCAGTTCGCGCTGGAAGCGGGGCTGGCCCCCGTGCTGCAGCCGCGCTCGCTGCGGCGCAACGGCAAGTATCCCGAGGAGGCCGGCGCCGCGGTCGACACGCTGGCGCAGATCGCCCCCGATGTCATGGTGGTGGCTGCCTATGGCCTGATCCTGCCGGCCGAGGTCCTCGATCTGCCGCGCCATGGGTGTCTGAACATCCATGCGTCGCTGCTGCCGCGCTGGCGCGGCGCGGCACCGATCCACCGTGCCATCGAGGCCGGCGACGCCGAGACCGGCATCACGCTGATGCAGATGGACGAAGGGCTCGATACCGGCGCGATGCTGTCGCGCGAATCTGTGGCGATCGGGCCGCAGGACAGCACAGGCAGCCTGCACGACACGCTGGCCGCGCTGGGCGGCCGCATGATCGTCGATGCCCTCCGGCAGCTGGCCGCCGGACAGCCGCTGGCGGCCACGCCCCAGCCCGAAGCCGGCATCACCTATGCCGAGAAGATCGCCAAGGACGAAGCGCCGCTGGACCTGACCCGCCCGGCCGCCGCGCTGGCCAGCCAGGTGCGCGCCTTCAATCCGTTCCCGGGGGCCACGATCCAGGTGGGCGACACCGTCATCAAGTGCTGGCAGGCGCTGCCGCTGGCCGCCGCCACGAGCCTGCCCCATCCGCCCGGCACCGTGCTGGCGGCGGATGCCGCCGGCGTGATCATCGCCTGTGGCGACGGCAGCGCACTGCAGGTGACCGAACTGCAGAAGCCCGGCGGCCGCCGCCAGCCCGCCGGGCAGTTCCTGCAGGCCATGCCGCTGCCGCCGGGTACGCGCTGCCTGGTCGGCGATGCGGCATAAGCTAACTTGGCGCCTCTTTGCATCGTAAAACCCTGACATCAGCATTGAATTCCTGCGGTCCTGGCCCTATCTAACGAACATCGCGTCCCGCAGGGGCGGGTACGCGCCCTGATCGATCTCTCTGGAGACCAAACCATGTTCAACTGGGTCAAGACCTTCATGCTGATGGCCGCCATCACGGCGCTGTTCATCGTCATCGGCGGCATGATCGGCGGCCGTAGCGGCATGATGTTCGCGTTGCTGATCGCGCTGGGCATGAACTTCTTTTCCTACTGGTTCTCGGACAAGATGGTCCTGCGCATGTACAACGCGCAGGAAGTGGATGCCAGCACCGCGCCGCAGTTCTACAACATGGTGCAGGAGCTTTCCCAGCGCGCCGGCCTGCCCATGCCGCGCGTGTACCTGATCAACGAGGACGCGCCCAACGCCTTTGCCACGGGCCGCAATCCCGAGCACGCAGCCGTGGCCGCCACCACCGGCATCCTGCGTGTGCTGTCCGACCGCGAACTGCGCGGTGTGATGGCGCACGAACTGGCGCACGTGCAGCACCGTGACATCCTGACGTCGACCATCGCGGCCACCATGGCCGGTGCCATCTCGGCCCTGGCCAACATGGCGATGTTCTTCGGCGGCCGCGATGAGAACGGCAACCGTACCAACCCGATTGCCGCGATTGCCGTGGCCATTCTGGCCCCGCTGGCCGCATCGCTGATCCAGATGGCGATCTCGCGGGCGCGCGAGTTCGAAGCGGACCGGGGCGGTGCCGAGATCAGCGGCGACCCGCAGGCGCTGGCCAGTGCGCTGGACAAGATCCACCGCTATGCGCAGGGCATTCCGTTCCAGGCGGCCGAGGAACATCCGGCCACGGCGCAGATGATGATCATGAATCCGCTGTCCGGCGGCGGCATCGCCAACCTGTTCTCGACGCACCCGGCCACCGAGGAGCGCATCGCTCGCCTGATGCACATGGCGCAGACCGGCAGCTATCCAGCGTGATGCCGGGATTTGGCCAGTTTGACCGGCCAGTCCGCGACAACGGGTAAACTGCCCGCTGTGTTCCCCCGGGGACCGGCGGGCATTCTTGTATCCGCCCGGCCCGACGCCCGTTGCGTCACTCCTTTTCCTACGTTGCCTGTCTGATTTTCCGTATGCGCCTGCCTCACGAATCCCTTGCCTTCCAGATGCTCGGTGCTGCCGCGGCCATTCGCGGCGTGCACGAAGGCGCGGCCCTGCCGCAGGCCATCGAAGATGTTGCCACCCACCTGCGGCTGGACCGCGTGCGCGACGCCGCCACGCGCGGCGCCATCCAGGATCTGGCCTATCGCTCCGTGCGCCTGTTCGGCACCACGCGCGCGCTGGTGACGCAGCTGGTGACGCGGCCGCCCGGGGCGCTGGTCGATTCCCTGCTGGCCGTGGCGCTGGCCCTGCTGATCGAGGGCGAGGAGGGCGATGGCAGCAAGGTGGGGCGCGGCGGCTATTCCGATTTCACCGTGGTGGACCAGGCGGTCAGCGCGGCGGCCTCGGAGCCCAAGACCGCGCATGCGCGCGGGCTGGTGAATGCCGTGCTGCGCCGCTTCCTGCGCGAGCGCCGCGCGCTCATGCCGAAGATCATGCAGCACGAGGAAGCGCGCTGGAACCTGCCCGCGTGGTGGCTCGCGCAACTGCGCCGGGCCTACCCCGACCAGTGGATGGCCCTGGCCGAAAGCGTCAACGAACGCCCGCCGATGACCTTGCGCATCAATCCGAAGCGCATTTCGGTGCAGGCGTATCTCCAGGAACTGGCCAATGCCGGCCTGGCTGGCACCGCTGTCGGCGAGCAGGCCGTGCGTCTGGCGCGGGCCTTTCCCGTATCGCAGATTCCCGGCTTTGCCCAGGGCGACGTATCGGTGCAGGACGCCGGCGCGCAACTGGCCGCGCCGCTGTGCGAAGTTGCCGACGGCATGCGTGTGCTGGACGCCTGCGCGGCGCCTGGCGGCAAGACCGGCCATCTGCTGGAGCTTGCCGACATCCACGTGACGGCGGTGGAAAGCGATGCCGAACGCGCCGCGCGCATCCACGACAACCTGTCCCGCCTGGGACAACGCGCCGAAGTGATCGTGGGCGACGCGAGCCGCCCCAGGGACTGGTGGGATGGCCAGCCGTTCGATCGCATCCTGGCCGATGTGCCATGCTCGGCGTCGGGCATCGTGCGGCGGCACCCCGATATCCGCTGGCTGCGGCGCGAGTCCGACGTGGCGAGGCTGATGACCGAGCAGCGCCGCATCGTTTCGCAACTGTGGCCGCTGCTGAAACCAGGCGGCATCCTGGTCTACGTGACCTGTTCTATTTTCCCAACGGAAGGCGAGGAGCAGGCGCTCTGGTTTGGTGCGCAGCTTCCAGATGCGATACGATTGCAGGCGCCAGGGCAACTGCTGCCCGGCATCAAGGCGCCTGAGACGACCGGCAGCGGGACCGCCGGCAAGGCAAGCCTGCCATCGGATCACGATGGCTTCTACTACGCCCGCTTCCAGAAACGCGCCTGATATTTCCACCAATGCCGAACCTGCAGCGCCTGCTCGTCCTACGTGCCCCCGGCCGCGCGGTGCGCGAATGGCCGGCAGCACCGCTGGCCGGCATCCTGCGCACGTGGTACGCAACCGCTTTGCTGCTGCTGGCGCTGCTGGTGTACATGCCCCATGCTGGCGCACAGCTGATTGAAACCACCGAAGCGCGCATCGACTATCAGGACGGCGGCTTCGAGCTTGGCGCTTCATTCGACTTCGATCTCCCGCCCGCGCTCGAAGACGCCCTGCACAAGGGCATCTCGCTCTATTTCGTGGTCGACTTCCAGCTGTCGCGGTCACGCTGGTACTGGTTCGATGAAAAGCCGGTCAACACCTCGCGTTCGGTGCGCCTGTCGTATCAACCGCTGACGCGGCAATACCGCGTGTCGACCGGCGGGCTGCAACTGCCGTTCAACCGCCTGAAGGGCGCGCTGCAGTTCATCCAGCAGGTGCGGGGCTGGCGCGTCTTCGAACGCCGCGACGTGAAGACCGGCGAGACGTATCACGCCGAGACGCGCATGCGGCTGGATCTGTCGCAACTGCCCAAGCCGTTCCAGATCAACGCGGTGAACACGCGCGAGTGGAACCTGTCGTCGGAGTGGAAACGCTTCAACTACACGGTGCCCACCAACCTGGACGCACCGCCGCCCCCGCCTCCGCCACCTCCGGTGGCTCCGCCGGCGCCGCCGGCCATGCCGGGGTCCGCGCCGTCCGCTGCGTCGGCAGCCTCCGCCGAATTGCGCGCACCGTTCGCGCAGACGGTGTCGAACGTGCTGTCACCGAGCCAACTGGTCCAGCCGGCCAGCCAGCCATGAACGGCAATCCGTGGGATAGCCGCTTCCGCCGCGTGCTCTATCGCGTGGTGGTGGGCATCATCGTCTTTCTGGCGCTGGTGCTGGTGGGCCTGCTGGCCGGTGCATCGGCAAATACCGAATTCTTCGACCGCTACTTCACGCTGCTGTTCAAGATCAACCTCGTAGTCGGGGTGTTGCTGGTTCTGACGGTTGGCGCGCTCGCGTTCACGCTGTGGGTACGCTACCGGCGCGGCAAGTTCGGGACGCGGCTGATGAGCAAGCTGGCCGTGTTCTTCGGCGTGGTGGGCGTGCTGCCTGGCGTGCTGATCTACCTGGTGTCGCTGCAGTTCGTATCGCGCAGCATCGAATCGTGGTTCGACGTGCGCGTGGAAAACGCCCTTGAGGCGGGACTGAACCTGGGCCGCTCCACCATCGACAGCCAGCTGGCCGATCTGCAGGGCAAGGCGCGCCTGATGGCCGACCAGCTCACCGGCGCGTCGAGCATGGCGTCGTCGCTGCAGCTGAACCGGCTGCGCGAGCAGTACGGCATCCAGGAAGCGGCGATCTTTACCGGCAGCGGCCGCGTGCTGGCCACGGCGTCGAGCAGCTATGCCACGCTGGTACCCGACATTCCATCGGGCGTGCTGGCCGAACAGGCGCGCATGGCGGGCGGATACGCGGCCGTGGAAGGTGGCTCCGACCCCACCGGCGGCGACAAGGCCCCCGTCAATCTCGACAGCAGCCACCTGTACCGGATCCGCGTCATCATTCCGCTGGGCCCCGCGCCGGCCCCGGCCACGCCCGACGAAGCGGCACAGGCTTCGGTCAGCATCAGCGCCAGCGCGGCGGCGGCAGCCGCGGCGGCACGGGCACGCACGCGGCTGGCGCCGCCGGGTAGCCGCTGGGCCGGCTCGGGCCTTTCCATCGAACGCCGCCCCGAGGATGCCCCGGCCACGGGCTTCGGACTGGTTGGCGACACGGTCCGCGAGGAACGCTACCTGCAGGTGCTGCACCCTGTGCCGGCGGTGCTGGCGCGCAATGCCGACGAAGTCCAGCGCGCCTACCAGGAGTACCAGGAAAAGGCGCTCGGACGTACCGGCCTGCGCAAGATGTACATCGGCACGCTGACGCTGACGCTGTTCCTGGCCGTCTTCATCGCCGTGATGCTGGCGCTGCTGCTGGGCGGGCAGCTGGCCCGGCCGCTGCTGATGCTGCTGCAGGGCACGAAGGAAGTGGCCGAGGGCGACCTGTCGCCCAAGCGTGAACTGAAGAGCCGCGACGAACTGGGCCAGCTGACGCAGCAGTTCAACCAGATGACGCGCCAGCTGTCCGAAGCGCGCATCGCGGTGGAAGACAACCGCGTGGCGCTGGAACAATCGAAGGCCTACCTCGAAAGCGTGCTGCAGAATCTGACCGCCGGCGTGCTGGTGTTCGACCGACGCTTCACGCTGATCACGGCCAACCCCGGTGCCGAACGCATCTTCCGCCAGCCGTTCGCGGGCGTGCTGGGCCAGCCCGTCGAACAGATTCCCGGCATGGGCGACTTTGCCGACATCGTGCGCCAGGCGTTCTCGGAGCAGACCACACGGGAGGTGCTGGGCGGCTCGCAGCACTGGCAAAAGCAGATCGAACTGCCGCAGGGCGACGAAGAACAGCCGCTCACCTTGCTGGTGCGCGGCGCACACCTGCCGGGCGGCAGCCGCGACGAGCCCGGCTACGTGGTGGTGTTCGACGATATCTCCGATGTGATCTCGGCCCAGCGTTCCGTGGCATGGGGCGAGGTGGCACGCCGGCTGGCGCACGAAATCAAGAATCCGCTGACGCCGATCCAGCTTTCGGCCGAGCGCCTGCAGATGAAGCTGTCGCCCAAGCTCGAACAAGCCGACGCCGAAGTGCTAAAGCGCGGGGCCACTACGATCGTTAACCAGGTGGCGGCGATGAAACGCATGGTGGACGACTTCCGCGACTATGCGCGTACGCCGCCCGCGGTGATGCAGTCGCTGGCGCTGAACGCCCTGGCGGCTGAAGTCCTGCATCTGTACGGCATCGACGATCCGGCGGTGCACGAACACCCGGTGATTCATGCTGCGCTGGGCCCGGATCTGCCTGAAATAAAGGGCGATCCGACGCAGTTGCGGCAGGTGATCCACAACCTGCTGCAGAATGCGCAGGATGCGGCGGCGGACAACCTGGCGGCCGGTAGGGCGGCGCCCCATATCACTCTGCACACCGAGACTGTAGAATACAAAGATTCCGCCGGCGAAGACCGGCAAGCCGTCAAGTTGTCCATTACGGACAATGGTCCTGGATTCGCACCACGTATCCTGAGTCGTGCGTTCGAACCGTATGTGACCACCAAAGCCAAGGGTACGGGTCTCGGGCTTGCGATGGTGAAAAAGATCATTGACGAACATGGCGCGCGCATTGAATTGCGCAATCGCATGAACGGTACCGAGATCGCGGGAGCGCAGATCTCGATCCTGTTCGTTAAACTGGCTTAAATCTTGCGCGCCGGCGCCTCCGGTTGCGCTGCGGTGGGGTTAAGAGGGGAAGTATGGCAACCATCCTCGTAGTCGATGACGAAATGGGAATCCGGGAGCTGCTCTCGGAGATTCTCAGTGACGAAGGACATGTGGTCGAGCTTGCGGAAAACGCCCAGAAGGCGCGTGAATTCCGTGCGAACGCCACGCCTGACCTGGTGCTGCTCGATATCTGGATGCCGGATACCGATGGCGTAACGCTGCTAAAGGAGTGGTCGGCGCAGGGCTATCTGACGATGCCCGTCATCATGATGTCGGGGCACGCCACGATCGATACCGCCGTGGAAGCCACGAAGATCGGCGCCCTGAATTTCCTTGAGAAGCCCATCGCACTGCAGAAGCTGCTGTCTGCCGTGGAAGCCGGCCTGGCCCGCGGCATCGAGCGCCCACGCACCGCGCCTGCCGCAGCCGCACCGCTGACGTCGACCGGCATGCCGGAAGCGGCCGCCGCGACTGTCGCACCGGCCGAGGCACCTGCCGAGGTAGCCGCCAACGGCAACCCGTCGCGCGGCGTGCCCGAGGGCGAAATGCAGTTCTCGTTCGATATGCCGCTGCGCGAGGCGCGCGACCTCTTCGAACGCGCGTATTTCGAGTATCACCTCGTGCGCGAGCACGGCAGCATGACGCGCGTGGCGGAAAAGACCGGCCTGGAGCGCACCCACCTGTATCGCAAGCTCAAGCAGCTGGGAGTGGAACTGGGCCGCAACAAGCCCGAGCCGACCGAACAGTAGGCCGTGACGGAGAAATCGCTTGACGAGGGCCAATCCCCCAGTTATAGTTTCGCTTCTTTGGCCCGGTAGCTCAGTCGGTAGAGCAGAGGATTGAAAATCCTTGTGTCGGCGGTTCGATTCCGTCCCAGGCCACCAGATTCAAGAAACGGACGCTCAGGCGTCCGTTTTTGTTTTCGTGGCACTATGCTGTAGCGTGCCAATGTTCTCCGCATAGGCCGCGATGCGGTCGCAGCCGAGGTGGGGGGTTATTGCAGCACCATCTGGTAGCTGGCCCAGCCACCGAGCTGCTGGTCGCTTCTGCATGCCAGCTGGCCCAGGTGTGCCGCAGCGAGAAACAGCAACACATTCAGCCCGCCCGTCGGCACGCCTTCTGCCAAGCGTGGTTGTGATGCGCCCAACCGGCGACCCCAGATACGGGAACACGTAGTCCCGATGTTCGCCGCCTTGCTCGGCCAGCACCTCCAGCGCATTCCATTCAACGGCACCCAAATCACCCGCTTGGCCTTGATCGGCATGGACGAGCCCCAGCGCCGTATCCACCTACGCGCAAAACGGACGTTTTACTCGCTCAGGCCGGTGGCCAGCGCGAAGGGTCGACGCGAAGACCGGGCTCGTGCTGAAGGCCCACGACGTGATCAGCAAGGGGCCGTTGGAGTTTGACGCCGGCTGGACCAGACTTCGCCGCGTCGTTCATGTCAATTCGCCAGACCACCACCGTAGCTGGCGGCCGCGTCACGTACCAGGCCGACCGATCAGAAGCGACAAGCCACGCGGACCTCGCGTGGGCATGTACGCACCCCATCGCACACGAACCACTCGAGGGCGTCACCACCACCAATACCAGCATCATGGAGCTGTCATGAGCCATAGGTAACCAGGCCGCTGGCGGCGCCGGCCTCAAACTCGGCCGCCATGGAGGCATTCAGCCTTGGCGATCCCCTCGATGCGCTCGACCGTCGCGAGCTGCTCGACTACGTCGAATGCCAGCGCTTCGGCAAATGGTTCGAACCGCAGACGCCATGGGATGGGCTGGCGCGTACGTTTCGGGCGGCCGTCCACAACAGCTCGCCGATCTACGTGAAGCGCAACAGCCTGGTGTCGACCTTCATCCCGCACAAGCTGCTGTCGCGGACCGCGTTTGCGCGCTGGGTGCAGGACTTCCTTCTCTTCGGCAACGGGTATCTGGAGCGCCGTGACAATCCGCTCGGCCGCCCCTTGGCGTTGGAGCCCGCACAGGCAAAGTACATGCGGCGCGGCACGGACCTTGAGCGGTATTTCTTCGTGCAGAACTGGCAGGACAAGCACGAGTTCAAGCGGGGGAGCGTGTTCCACCTGATGGAGCCCGACATCAACCAGGAGGTGTATGGGCTGCCCGAGTATCTGTCGGCTCTGAACGCGACCTGGCTGAATGAGTCGGCCACGTTGTTCCGCAGGCGCTACTACAAGAACGGCAGCCATGCCGGTTTCATCCTTTACATGACCGATGCCGCGCAGAAACAGGAGGACGTCGACAACCTCCGCGAGGCGCTGAAGAACAGCAAAGGGCCGGGCAACTTTCGCAACCTGTTCATGTACGCGCCGCAGGGCAAGAAGGACGGCATCCAGTTGATCCCGGTGTCGGAAGTCGCGGCCAAGGATGAGTTCTGGAACATCAAGAACGTGACACGCGATGACCAGCTTGCCGCGCACCGGGTGCCGCCGCAGCTGATGGGCATCATCCCCCATAACACGGGCGGGTTCGGTGATGCGGGCAAGGCTCCCCTAGTGTTCGCGCGCAACGAAGTGAAGCCGCTGCAGGACCGGCTGATGGAAGTCAACGATTGGCTGGGGCAGACGGTGGTCCGGTTCGAACCGTACACGCTGGGGGCGGAAGGCGGTCTCGCCTAGCACCCAGCAGCCAGACCCCCACCCCGCCGCCGGTTGATCATGCCGGCATCCCCATAGAGGCGCGCACAGCGCCTCTATTCGTTTCCGCCTCCCACGCCACCTCTCGTCTCACCGCGCGCGCCTGCGGGCCGCCACGGGCTCCCTCGTGCCCGCCAGCGGCATCGGCGCCCCCGGCCGGCCCGCCGATTTTTCACCCACCCCCGTCCTTCACCCCTCAGCGCGCGGTTGAGACCCCGCCTCACCCGGGCGCTTCATCGAGTGGTTTTTATGCACTGACGCGACCCGTCGCCGGCCGCGCCAGCACTGGGGCCGTGGGCGATCTGCGCTATGCACGCACTTACGCAGATTTACGCAGCTCGCGCAGTGTCCTGCACAGGGTGTTCCACGCACGTGAGGGCCTCCGCTGACCAGGCCTCTCACAGCGACGACGAAAGCTATGGACCGGGGGCGTGTCAGGAAAAAGGTAACCTCGGTAACCTGCCCCGAAAATCAACGCTAACTCATTGATTTTTAAGGGCGCAGCAGGTTACCTACAAAAGGTAATCTGAGGTAACACAAAAGGTAACCTGTCCGTAAGTTATTGATTTTATTAGGGATGGTGAACCTTAAAAGTTACCAGGACTAAAGGTAATCCCGTTACCCTAAAGTTACCCCAATGTTACCTTTTCACTGAACGCCGCAAATCCTTATCTGACAAGGCTTTCCGGTCGATTCTCGTCCACAGGTTACCTAAGTTACCTTTTTCCCGACCCCCCACCGACTTCAGCCGCACCTCTGACTTATACTGTACATATATACAGTGGCAGGTCTAAACGCGCATGAGCAACCGGAAGCACACACACAACGCCGTCACAGGGACGAGCGATGGCTGATTGCCTTGCTGGCCAGCGCGACGATCCGCGCTATCCGGCGCCGTTGCCGGCCATCGAGCTGCGAGTGCTGTATCGGCGTAACCGTTCGCCGGGTTGCCGCGCTGCTCTGGGAAATAGCGAGGCTTCACAGCATCGTCCGGCGCGCAGATCAGCTGCTGTCGTGCTTCAGCACTGGAGATAGTGTCGGGCGCGTTGCGCCGTGAATTGGAGGGGAGCCGTGCCTGGCGGAAGGACGCCGCCGGCGCGAAGAGGATGAATGGTCGACCAAGCCAGGCAGGTCGGGCAGGATCCATGGGCGCTCAAGCGCAGGGCCAGGCGTCGTCGCAACGGATAAAAAAAAGCCACGGCCGAATTGGTCGTGGCGTGAATTGTGTATGCAAAGGTGCCAATACTCTGACATTCGAGGGCTGACACAGCGCCTCCGCAGCGTAAATCGCCCGAACGGGTCACAAGCTCATCTGCGAGATCGGAAGCCTTTTATCCAAAAATTGACTACCTTGCCCGAGGCGACCCCGAAGTAGCAAGAAAGCCGCTCATACTGGACGACGGCGCATCATGCCTGCGCCACTGCGAACATCTGCTCCACTCTTGTCTTGAGGCTGTTAGCCAAGTCACTCAAAAAAATTTCTACAGAGCTGCCGGCAGACACCTTACCAAGCTCGTAATCGAAGACTTGGTATTGAGCTTCCGCGTTGCCCTTGCCTCCGTTTTTGCGCAAGTGAGACTTCACGGCGTCTTTGAACTGCGCATTTGTTGCTGACGGCTTACTCAGTAGCTCATGACTCGGGTTAAGAAGCTCCAAAAATACCTGTTCGGCGCAGACTCTGCCTATGAGGGTTACATGGTCCTTACACCATCGCATCCATTGTTCGAAGTGCGCAATCTCCGTGTCAGCGGCGACTGCATCAGAACCGATCATTCGTACGTGCAACTCTCCGAGCTCTTTGATGACAGCCCTCTTCTCCTTAATGGTCATCTCAGATGGGTCTCGGTTGAAAATGTCTTCCACCGGTTTTTGGTCCCCATCTAGAACCATTATCACGGCTGAGTTGGCCTGCAAGTGTGCACGCGCCTGATTCGAGAGCATCTCGGATGCTCCAACGTCGACCGCTATTACTTGGACCCGATCCCGAAGTGATTTCGGCCAATTTTTCCGGATGGCACGACTGGTCAACGCTTCCAGAAGTTTGTCTTCGGCGAGGATGGCAATCTTGTTTTTTTCGATCGTGCCAAGGCGTTCGAACGCCAACGATTTGGTTGGACTTGGTCGCGGCGCCACCCCTTGCGCCGATTCCTCCAATACCACCAGTGCTTCTGGAGGCAACAACTGCACGAAGGTGGGCGAATGGGTTGAGATGATGACCTGTATCAACTTCTCTTTAACGATGCCCAACAGGTGTTCGATCAGCTTTTGCTGTGCGCCTGGGTGAAGCGACGTCTCAGGTTCGTCCAGCAACAGCAAGTCGTAATCTTTTAGCCCTTCGAGCGCAAGCACATAGTTAACCACTGCCAATTCACCACTGCCGGCAAAGCACTCAGAGTAGCTTCTCGCCTCGGTCTCAAACATGACGCTAGGCGAGTATGTCTGCTTGTCATAGAACTTATGGCGGATGTACCGTGCGGACTTGTAGTTCTTCTGAAGGATTCTGTTGACAGCAGCGAGCTGAGAAGCAGTGAGCAGCATGTTCTCCGCGACCCGCTCGACCTTGTAGTATTCGCTCGACTTTAGATCGTTGTCGATGACCGCCTTCAACTTCCTCGAATATTTGATGAAATAGTCTTGCCGGCCTTCCAAGGAGTCGAACGGCACTGACGTGAAGAATCGATCAAAGGCGCTCGACTGCTCTTTCGCATTGAAGTAATGAGGTGTGCGGTCGACAGGCGACCAGCGATCCCCGGTCGAGCTCATGAACGGCTCGAAGGCTGGGGTCTTCGTTGGCATTACATTCATGCCCTCTCGCTGAGCTGGTCTCGAGGGTTCCCAATAGCCGTGGCGCTTGTTTCCCGAGATCTTCCGAGACTCGACAGTCCTCCCGATCCTCTTGACATAATGAGAGTACCAGTAGCGATTCTGGTTCTTTGCATCGTTATTGATTGGGTCCACCGGCGTAGAGAACCAGAATCGTGAGGTGCTGTGCTTATGCGGCATTCCCCAAGCTGCGTGGAGCAGCGAGCTTTTCCCCCCACCATTGGGACCGACCAAAACCGTAATCGGAAACCGAAAGTCGATTCTCGTACCAGGAGCAAAGCTCTTGAACTTCGGAAAGGTCACGTCGTGGATGAACTTATCAAACTCTCGGGCTTGGAATTTCTTCTCGACCGCTTGGATGAGGTTTTGAATGGGTGTCATTTCGAGAACCCCCGAGCCATAGCAAGGCCGTGCGCTGCGATGAACTTTGGCGGCAATGCGTTTCCGATCATCAGCGCAATTGCTTCCTTCCCATGGGACACGTCGAAGCGATAGTCTGCGGGGAAGCTCTGTAGGATGGCCGCTTCCCGCAAGGTAATTGGCCGATTCTCCTGCGGATGAATAAAACGACCCTTAGAAGGGTTGCTGCAACCGCTGGTTATGGTAGGGGACACGTCCTCCCACTTCATGCGCCCATAGACATCATTGAAACCCGAGGTCCTGCGGTGGCAGCCCAATTTCATCGGATCGGGCAGACTGTGGCGACTGCCGCCGTCCTTCGGAATTGCCTCGATCATGGCCTGCACCCGTGCCGATCGGTGCTTAGTCGGGATGTCATGCAACGTATCGCCGCTTTGCCCGGCTGCCGGCAAGCCCCCGATCGCTTCCCGCACGGTCATGCGGGCCGGCGCTTCTGCAGCGAGAAGCGGATCCCCCACACGGCTGGCGGAGAGGATCAAGCGTTTGCGTCTCTGTGGCACGCCAAAGTGGCTTACGTCGAGCACTTTACTAGTGACCCGATAGCCCTTAGCAGTCAATCGCTCTACGAAGTCGATGAACTTCTCATATCTAGCTAGAGCGGGCACGTTCTCCATCATGATCATCTTCGGCCGTAGGGCAAGAGCCAGCCGTGCAAACTCATCGATAAGGTCGTTGCGAGGATCGGCTGCGGCGGCTCGTCCATTTCGTGCACGAAGGGTCGAGAACCCCTGGCATGGCGGGCAACCGGCCAACAGATCAAGTTCGCCCTTCTTCAATCCTGCGCGTCGCATTAGCTTCGCTGCACTCACCCGCCGAATATCTTCGGGCAGGAGTTCGACATTCTGATGATTGGCGCGATAAGTCTCACACGCCTTCTCGTCAACTTCGACAGCTGCGAGTACCCGATATCCTGCATCCGTGAGCCCCTGAGAGAGGCCGCCGCAACCCGAAAATAAATCAATCGCCGTGTAGTGCATTTAGTATTCTTTCCATTCGATCTACCGGCATCGAAAGATGCCCCGAAGCCTCGATATCTCGTTGATTTGATGTGTCGACCCCGGACGTGATTTTGCCATGAAAGATATGAGTCGATGGCTTCCCGAAGGTCTCGCAAACGACCAACGAGGCAATCGGCCTCGCAGCGGGCAATAACTGCCTCAGAGCAGTCGGCAAACTTCAAATACTCGGTGATTACGTTTGGTCCGGCAACGGTCTGTCAGGGCTCGTGTCCGTGGTTCTCGCGATCTTTGAATAGCTGTGCGATGTGCCGTAGATGTTCACGGATGTGCCGTAGTTGTGACGGGATTTGCTGGGTTTTACGCCGCTTTGCGTTTGCGGACTAGCCGCAAAGCCTTATGTGGCGCGGGTTTCGAATCGGCAGCACGTTTTGAAAATCCTTGTGTCGGCGGTTCGATTCCGTCCCAGGCCACCAGATTCAAGAAACGGACGCTCAGGCGTCCGTTTTTGTTTTTGTCGTCTCCGTTTTTCGTGGCCTCGCCTATCTGATCCGGGTTCGGATCACAATATGGTCAAGCCGGAGCCGCTCTGTGCCTCCCAAAAACGAATCGCCACCCCCCCTGACCCAGCGCCTGCGCGCCTGGGCGCGCGCCATCAAGCGTGATGGCGTTGCGCTCTGGTTCGCGTGCCGGCATCCCGATACGCCCTGGTATGTGAAGGCGCTGGGCGCTTTCGTCGTGGCCTATGCGCTGAGTCCGATCGACCTTGTGCCGGACTTCATCCCCGTGCTCGGCTACGTCGATGACGTGCTGCTCTTGCCTGCGCTGATCTGGCTGGCCGTCAGGCTGATGCCCGCGGCCGTGCTGGCTGCGTCGCGTGAACAGGCGAGCGCGTGGATGGCCACCAGCGGCGCGAAGCCGCGCAGTCGCTGGGGCATCGTCCTGGTGCTGGGCGTGTGGGCGGTGGCGGCCTATGGCATCTGGCGCTGGCTCGGGCATTAAGCCCGCGATCGCTAGCCAAACAGCTCCTCGGCCACGGTCGGATGCAGCGGCATGGTGGTCTGCAGGTGCGAGGCCTTCGCGCCGAGCCGTAGCGCCAGCGCCATCGTCTGGACGATTTCCGGCGCAGCGCCATCCATCAGGTGGACGCCCAGCACCCGGCCGCTGCGCGCGTTGAACACGAGCTTGAAGACCGACTGCTGCGGCACGCCGCCGAAGCGGCTTTCCAGCGAGACAAAACGCTTGATCTCGGTACGGATGCGGTCGGCCTTGCCGCCGGCCTCCTCGATGGCCTGGGCCTCGGTCAGCCCCACGGCGCCGATTGCCGGCTCACAGAACACGGCCGTCGGCAGGAATTCGAAGTCCGTCATGTCTCCGCGTCGCCCAAATAGCCGATCGGCCAGCCAGCGGCCTTGCGCAATGGCCACGGGCGTCAGGTGTACGTTGTCGGCCATGCAGTCGCCGATGGCGTGGATCGACCGCACGCTGCTGCGGAACTGCCGGTCCACCGCGATGCCGCCCTTGGCATCGCGCTTCACACCCAGCTCATCGAGACCCAGTCCATCAACATTCGGCTTTCGGCCAATCGCGGCCAGCGCCGCCTGGGTGCGCACGGTCTGCGTGCGGCCCCGATTGTCTTCCTGCGTGTAGCAGACGTCGAATGCCCCGTTCGACTGCGACACCATTGTGACCTCTGTGCGGAAATGTATGCGGATGCCCTTCGCGATCAGGGCTTCTGCAAGGGCGGCGGCAATATCGTGATCGAACTTCGGCAGCAGCCGGTCCTCACGCACCAGCAGGTCCACCTTCACGCCGTAGCGAGACAGGATCGATGCCATCTCCACGGCGATATAGCCGCCGCCGATCACGGCAATCGAAGCGGGCACGGTCTGCCACGTGAAAACGTCGTCCGAAGAGCTGACCAGTTCGCCGCCCGGCACCGGAAGATCGACGGGGCTGGCGCCGGTCGCAATCAGCGTCTTGCCGGCACGGATGACTTCATTGCCGACGACCACGTCCCCGCGCGCGTTGAGGCTCGCCTCGCCGTGCCAGATCTCCACGCCGGCCTCGTTGAGCCGCTGCTTGTACGACGCATTGAGCCGTGCCACCTCGGCGTTCACGCGCACGATGGCATCGCGCCAGTCTTCCTTGCCGCCCGTGTGCGACAGGCACGTGGACAGGATCGATGCCCATCCCGCGCCGTACGACAGCATTTTCTTGGGCACGCAACCGCGATTGACACAGGTGCCGCCGACGGCATCGCGCTCCACCAGAATCACGCGGGCGCCGTGCGATGCGGCGCGGCGCGCGGCGGCCACGCCACCCGAGCCCGCACCGATCACCACGAAGTCGGCTTCGCGTGTCTTGGCCCGCGCATCGCGCTTGCGCGGCACCCGTTCGACAACGGGTTCGGCGCTGGCCTCGCTGGCGCGCCGACGCGTCTTCACGGTCCTTGCCTGGGTTGCGGTTTCGGTTGATGCCTGACGCTTTGTCATTCAATCCTCCTTGCCTGCGCGGCACCATCGCCGCATGCCAAACAATTGACCGGCGCCATATGGCGCTTTGGCTATGACGCCGGCAACAGATCCTGCTGGATGACGGGCCAGTCGCGCAGAAACGATTCCGCGTCGCGCCGGCCCAGGTCATACGCATGCGTCATGGCCTCGGGCTTGGTGTAGTCCCAGCTCGAAATCGGCACGCGTTGTGACGGTTGCAGGTACAGGCGGCGCTGGCCGCCCGTGTCGATGATGAAGCGGCGCGGCCGCGGATACAGCCGCGTCACCAGCACCAGGACATTGCCCGGCGTGGCATCGAGCGCATCGACTGGCACGTTGTCCACCAGTCCGCCGTCCAGCACCGCATGGCCATTGCGGCGCAGCACCGGCGTAAAGGGCGGCGTGGAGGCCGATTGCAGTAGCAGATCGGCCAGATCCTCCGGCGAGCCGCAGTCCTGCGCCAGCACGAATTCGGGATGGAAGCCAAGCTTGCGGCCCAGGCGCGGATGCAGCGTCTTCAGCAGGTGCTTGTCGATGTTGTACGCCAGCAGCCCCGCGGCCACGGCCAGGCGCGGCCCGGTCCAGCGCGGGATATGGGCCACGCCGATGCGGATCTCGGGCGCCTGTTGCAGCCGGTGCAGGCGGTTATCGCCAAACAGCGAGAGCAGGGCGTTGCGATAGATGCCGTAATGCGGAAACACGCGCTCGCGGCGCAGCAGGTTGCCCCAGTATGCGTTGCGCGAATTGTTGGCCAGCACCTCGCGGTAGTAGGCCATGGTCTGGTGCGAATCGTGCGCATAGACCATGCACGCCGTGGCCGCGCCCGCCGAGATGCCGGCGATGATGCGCGGGCGCAGGTGCAGTTCGGGGGCCACGGTATCCCACCATCCGGCCTGCCACCAGCAGCGGTTGCCGCCGCCGGCAAAGACGATCTGGTCGAAGGGTTGGGGGTTGATGGCGGACATCGTGGATTTCAAAGCAGTGCGTAGGTAGTGGTGGCCTGCACCGCCAGCTTGCCGTCCTGGCCGGTCAGTTCGATCGCGCCGAAGACCACGGTCTTGCCCAGGCGCAGCACGCTGGCACGCACCAGCACGTCGCCGTCGATCACGGGACGCATGAAGTTGGTGGTCAGCGTGACAGTGGTCATCGGCCGGAATTCGCCCAGCGCGGCAGAGATGGCGACGATCATCGCGGTATCGGCCGCGGACATCAGCACCTGTCCGCAGACCACGCCGCCGGCATGGCGAAACGCTTCCTGGAAGGGCAGGCGCAGGGTTACGCCGGTGGCGTCGGCAGCCTCGGCACGCAGGCCCAGCTGGCGCACCCAGGGCGCCAGCACGCGTTCGAGCGTGGCATCGATATCCGCGATGGTGAAAGTGGCAGGCACGTCCCGGTCTCCTCGGCGCGCGGCATGTTGTTTGCGCCAATGATACAGGGGGCCGAAGCCCCCTGCCGATTCCTGCCGGGAACGCCCGCAGGCGTCACGCCGCGTTGTCCGCCTCGGCGCGCGCCGTCGAGCGGTTGGCGTGCCAGCGCAGCACGCGCGGCACCACCACCACGGCCACCGTCATGGCCAGGATCGTGGCCGAGATCGGCTGCTTGACGAACAGGCTCCAGTCGCCCTGGCCGATCGACAGCGCATTGCGCAGCTGCTTCTCGGCCATCGGCCCCAGGATCAGGCCGACGATCACCGGCGCGGTCGGGAAGTCGAAGCGGCGCATGGCCATGCCCAGCAGGCCGATCACGAACAGCAGCAGCAGGTCGAACCACGACTGGCGGATGCCGTACGCACCCAGACCGGCAAAGATCAGGATGCCGCCGTACAGCAGCGGCGTCGGTACGCGAAGCATGCGCACCCACAAGCCGATCGCCGGCAGGTTCAGCACCAGCAGCATCACGTTGCCGATGTACAGCGACGCCAGCAGACCCCAGACCAGGTCGCCCGAGGTCTGGAACAGCATCGGGCCCGGCTGCAGGTTGTAGTTCTGGAACGCCGCCAGCAGGATGGCCGTGGTGTTCGAGGTCGGGATGCCCAGCGTCAGCAGCGGGGCCAGCGTTGCCGTCACGGCGGCGTTGTTGGCAGCCTCGGGGCCGGCCACACCTTCGATGGCACCCACCTTGCCGAATTCCGCCTTGTGGTCCGACAGCTTCTTCTCGGTGGCGTACGACAGGAAGGTCGGGATCTCGGCGCCGCCGGCCGGGATCAGGCCAAACGGGAAGCCGATGAACGTGCCGCGGATCCAGGCCGGGATCGACCGCTTCCAGTCCGACTTGCTCATGTGCACCGAACTGAGCTTGTTGAACGAGCCCTCCGGTTGCGGGAAGAACGCATTGAACAGCGCCTCGCCCACCGCGAACAGGCCCACGGCCACCACGACGATGTCCACGCCGTCGTACAGCTCCTGGATATTCATCGAATAGCGCGTCTGGCCAGACAGCGAATCCATGCCGATCAGGCCGATGCCCAGGCCCAGGAACAGGCTGGTCATGCCGCGCAGCAGCGACGAGCCCAGCACGGCCGACACCGTGGTGAAAGCCAGCAGCATGATCATGAAGTACTCGCCCGGCCCGAACTGCAGCGCCACGTCGGCCGCCACCGGCGCGAACATCGACAGCAGCACCGTGGCGATCGTGCCCGCCACGAACGAGCCGATGGCGGCGGTGGCCAGCGCGGGGCCTGCGCGGCCGTTTTTGGCCATCAGGTTGCCCTCCATCGCGGTAACCATCGTCGACGATTCACCCGGCGTGTTCATCAGGATCGACGTGGTCGATCCACCGTACATCGCGCCGTAGTAGATGCCGGCGAACATGATCAGCGCGGCGGTGGGTTCCACCTTGGCCGTCAGCGGCAGCAGCATGGCCACGGTCAGTGCCGGGCCAATGCCGGGCAGCACGCCGATGGCAGTGCCCAGGAAGCAGCCCACCAGGGCCCACATCAGGTTGATTGGCGTGATGGCCACGGCGAAGCCGTGCATCAACTGGTTCAGGGTATCCATGTCAGTGTCTCCCGTAGGGCGTGGATCAGAAGCCCGCGACGGGCAGCAGCGGCAGGTTGATGCCGAGCAGGAAATCGAACAGCGCCCACATCGGCAGCGTCAGCATCAGGCCGATCAGCGCATCGCGCACGATGCGGCGGCTGCCGTAGCCGCGCGCCACGCACACCATCATCAGCGTGGACGAGAACACGAAACCCAGCGTGCCGATCAACGCCATGTTGGCCACCAGGCCGGCGGACACCCACAGAAAGCCCTTGAAGTTGTGCGGCGCCGCAGGCAGTTCGGCATCTTCCTCGGGCATGTTCCGGAAGCCGCCGCGCACGCCCTGCCACAGCAGCAGCGCGCCGCAGACGGCCAGGCCGATGGCCACCAGCGTGGGCACGAAGCGCGGCGACAGGCCGGCATAGCCCTCGTCGCCCGAAATGCCCGGTATGCCGGCGAAGAAGAACACGGACAACGCCAGGATGGCGACGCCGATGGATACGTGGGATGGTTTCATGGTGGGGCTCTCGGATGGTCCTGCCGCCCGCGCGGTCACGGGGCCCGGTGACGTTATTGGTCTGTTTTTCGGTGTTGCGCAGGTGATGGCGGCACCGGGGCCCCGTGCCGTCCTCCGTGCGTGCCGATCGCGGATCGGCAGCCGGGCGGGAACGACAGGGTGAAGCAAACTTCCGCGACTCGGGTAACGACTTCTCGTACTGCTGTCTCGTACTGCTGTCTCGTACTACTTTTTCGTACTTCTACTACCTGGCCGACGGCGTGGGGGGCGGTTGCCACCGGCCGTCGGAACGTGGACCGACGCGGCAGTACCGATGCGGCGTGGCGTGCGCCTGGTCCCTTGGGGCGAGTCTTACTTCGCTACGCCCAGTTCACGCAGCGTGGCGCCCAGACGGGTGGATTCCGCTTCCACGAACTTGCCGAACTCGTCGCCGGTCAGCAGGAACGGCGTCCAGTCGTTCTTCTGCAGCGCGTCCTTCCAGACCTGGTTCTCGGTGCCCTTCACTACGGCGTCGATCATGGCCTTGCGCTGGTCGGCGGTGATGCCGGGTGCGCCGTACACACCGCGCCAGTTGTAGATCTCGACGTTCACGCCCTGTTCCTTCAGGGTCGGGATGTCGGCGGTGCGGTCCTTCGACGTCACGGCCAGCGCGCGCATCTTGCCGGTCTTGATGAACGGCAGGAATTCCGACACGCCGGCGATACCCACGGTCACGTGGCCGCCAAGGATCGACGCCGAGGCCTCGCCACCGCCCTGGAACGGCACGTAGTTGATCTTCTTCGGATCCACGCCGATGTCCTTGGCGATCAGGCCGGCCAGGATGTGGTCGATCGACCCCTTCGAACCGCCGCCCCAGCTGACGCTGCCCGGATTGGCCTTGAGCTGCGTGGTTAGGTCTTTCATCGACTTGATCGGCGAGCTTGCCGGCACCGTGATCACCATCGTGTCGGCGAACAGGCGCGCGATCGGCGTGGCGTTCTTGAGCGTCACCGGCGGGTGGTTGGTCTCGATGGCACCGACCATCACGGCGCCCGTCACGATCAACGCGTTCGGGTTGCCCTTGTCGGTGTTCACGAACTGCGTCAGGCCGATGGTGCCGCCCGCGCCGCCCTTGTTGTCATACGAAGCCGACTTGGCCGTGCCAGCCGCCACCATGGCCGCGCCGATCGAGCGGCCGGTCTGGTCGTAGCCGCCTCCGGGGTTGGCGCCGATCATCACCTTGAGGTTGTCGACGGCATAAGCCGGCGCGGCCACCACGGCAGCGGCCAGCGCGGCCGAAGCGGCGAAGACATGGGTAAAGCGGGCAAGCGTGCGAGGCATCGCGTGTCTCCTGTCTTATTGGAATGTTAGTTTGTACTTTTAGATTTCCGGCTATTGCCTACCGTCCACAAAGAGACAGCAGTAGCCATGGCCCGAATTCTAGAAGCGTGAAACTGTCAAAACCCTGTCAAAACGTCTGCTTGATGCTCGGGGTTTACGTGGTGTTGTCTGCTTTGTCTGCTGCGCTTCCATCCCGGCCCGACCGGCCGCCTGTCGTTTTTTGGCATCGTTGTATCTGCCAGATCAGATCTGCACATCTTTGACTTGGCTCAGGTCGGACATCTCACTACGATTTGTCTCAGTTGCCTGCCGCACCGACAGCGTCGAAGTTGGGCGGCACGGCGGCCAAAGCATGAAAAGCAGATGACATGGACCATCGCACAACGAGGCGCTGGCCGATTCGGGATATCCGGTCTTTTTCGGTTTTCGGGTGAAGTGACAAAAAAGAAGTCTCAGGGGTCAATCATGGATACAACGATCAAGGCGTCGGACGTCTGGCCGCCGGAACTCGACGCAGGGGCCGACCGCGGCCTGTGGAAAAGCACCGTTGCGGCCGCCAACCAGGCGCTGGAAGCGGCCAAGGGCATGCAGGCGGCCGTGGGGCAGACGCTCAAGCTGCAGCACAAGATCATGGCGCTGCGCGACGAACTGCATCGCGCCGAAGCCGAGCGCGACATGTATCGCGACCTGCACGCACGCACCGTCGACGAACTCAACCACACGCTGGACCTGAGCCCTGCCGAATGGCAGCGCCTGCGCGCCGACAACGAGACGCTGCAGATCCGGCATCGCGCCTACAAGCTGCTGGTGCAACACTACGCACGCATCGGCACGCCGATCGATCCGGCCACGTTTGCCGAGCAGCGCAGCCGTGTGCAGCAACACATCCTGTTCCAGCGGCGCAAGGGTATTCCGGTGTCGGTCATCACGGCCGACGACATCGCATTCCTGTTGCGCTAGGCCAAACCGCGGAGGAGACGTCCATGAACTGTCTTATCCCTGAACAGATGGCGCCACAGTATTGCCGGCCGGCGCATCAGCCGCGCACACCCGGTTACGGCCCGCTTGCTTGGCGGCATATAGACGGCGGTCGGCCGTCGCCAGCATGGCATCGAGTGTCGGGCAACCGTCGCTCACGGCTTCTGCGACGCCAATCGATACAGTGAAATGAATGTGTCCGTCGCCCTCGCGGGGCGGCGGCGCATCGGGTGCCGGTTTCACTGGCGTGCCCTGCACGGCGGCGCGCAGCCGTTCCGCCGTTGCCTCGGCATCGGCCAGCGTGGTCTGCGGCAGCAGCACCGCGAACTCCTCTCCGCCAAGCCGCGCCGGCAGGTCGATCTCGCGCAGATTCCGGCGCAGCACGTCGGCCAGCGCCACCAGCACGTGATCGCCGCTGGCATGGCCCCAGCGGTCGTTCACGCGTTTGAAGAAGTCGATATCGAGCATCAGCATCGACAGCGGTGCGGAAGGTGACGCTTCGACGCGAGCCGGGGCACCGCCGGCCAGGCTTTCATCCGCGCCGGCAGCCTCGCGCTCGCGCCGCCGTCGTGCCGATTCCCTGCCGTACGCCTCGCCGAAGTGTCGCCGGTTGGCCAGCCCGGTAAGCGGGTCGGTCTCGGCCAGGCGCTGCAGTGTCTCGCCGGCTGCCACGTAGTGCCGGAACAGCAGCGTCACCACGCGCAATGTGACAAACATCAACAGCGGCAGGGCCAGCCAGATCGACAACAGCGGTGTGCTGGTGCGCTGCAGGACCGCGCGCCATACGTCGGCATCGCTGAAGGATTCCACCAGCAGCCACGTACCGCGCTGGCCCACCGGCTGGTAGATCAGATACTGGCCATCCACGTGCCGGATGCCGGCGCCTGCGCCGAATAGCTCCTGCGCTGGAACGCCGCGCCAGGCCTGGTCCACGTCATCGGGCCAGCGCATATCGATGCGGACGTTGTGCTGGCTCGATGCGATGATGCCGCCGCGATAGTCCATCAGATATCGCGTGGTGCCGGCGTCTTCCGGCACGCCGAGCAGTTCGCGCAACCGTGCCAGTTCCACGTCGACGGCCACCACGCCGCGAAAGCGGTTTTCCACATAGACCGGAATGCTCAACGTCGTGCGCAACTGCGTGCTTTCGAACTGCGTGTAGACCCGCGTCCAGCGAATGTCGCGCGACGCGTCGCGCTCGGGCAGCATGTCGCGGTAATACGCGATATGGCTGAACCGCCTGAAGAGTGCCGGCGCCTTGTCCGGCGCCAGCGGCGGGTAGGTGATGTAGAGCCCGTTGCTGGAGATATAGCTCACGGTGCCGTCGGCATTCTCGCCCTGGCGCAGCCGCAGGCTCAGGCCCAGCACATGGCTCAGCTGACGCGCCGCGTACAGGTCCGCGCGCAGGTCGGCGTCGCGGCGTTCGAAGCCTTCGAGTTCGTCGAGCAGCGCGGGCGCCGTGCCGACCACCGGAGAATCGCCAAGCGGCACCTCCATCTGCCAGATACGGTCATTGCGTTGCGCGAAGGCCCGCTCCACGGCCGGGTCTGGCGGCGCCGCGCCGCTGTCGTAGAGGGTGATCAGTTGCTGCGCATAGTCGCGCACGAAAACGAGCTTGGAACGTTCGGCGGCGAAGACCGCTTCGCCGCCCAGCGCGCGCAATGTCAGGTCGTGCTGGCGCGATGACAGGACACGGTCGCGCAGCAGGTACAGGTCGCGCGCGCCGACGATGAGCATCAGCAGCATCGCCAGGCCGAAACCGACGATGACCACGCGCTGCGGGTGTATCAGCGCCGCGCGCGGCAGCCAGCGCGGCCTCGGCAGCAGTTTGCGCCATGACATCGATCGTCTCCCCGGCAAGGCCCGCCCACCGGGACGGGTAGTAGAACGGCGACTTTCATCTGCAACATCGACGGCGGGCACGCCAGGGCGTGGCGCGCCGGCTCAGTGTAGTGCAGCCGCGCAGCGCATGCCATCATGAAAGCCTGACAACCATCAAGGGGGAATTCTCATGCCACGGCACATCGGTATCGCGGCCTGTTCCGCCGAAGGCGCGGCACTGTGCTATCGCACGATCTGCATGGAAGGGGCCGGATTCCTGGGCCCGCACGGACATCCGGAAATTACGATGCACACGCCATCGCTTGCCGCCTATGTGGCCTGCCTGGAGCGCGGCGACCTGCAGGGCGTGGCGAACCTGATGCTGCGCTCGGCGTACAAGCTGGCAGCGGCGGGCGCCGATTTCGTGATCTGCCCCGACAACACGATCCATGCTGCGCTGGACCTGGTGCGTCCCACGTCGCCGCTGCCATGGCTTCATATCGCCGAGGTGGTGGCCGACGCCGCCGTGGCACGCGGCTTCCATCGGCTAGGCATCACCGGCACGCGGTGGCTGGTGGACAGCGAGGTGTATCCGGCCGCGCTGGCCGCCCGCGGGCTGCAGGCGGTGCGCCCGCCGGCGGAAGACCGCGCATTGATCGATCACGTGATCATGAACCAGCTGGTGCCCGGCATCGCCACCCCTGAAGGGGTTGCCACATTCCAGCGCGTGATCGATGACCTGCGGAACAACGGTTGCGACGCAGTGGTGCTGGGCTGCACCGAGATTCCGCTGATCATAGACGACGGCAATTCTTCGTTGCCGACGCTTGATTCAACCCGCCTGCTGGCCCGCGCGGCATTGCAGCGCGCGGTGGCCCGGTAGCCGCACGCTCAGATTTGGCTGATCAACGACGTTCCGTGCGGAAGTACAGCAGCGCGATGGCGGGCAGGGCGAAGCCGATCCAGCTGGCCAGGGGCCAACCCGCACGCGCATAGGCCCACGCGCCGACAGACGATCCGATGGCACCGCCCACGAAGAAGATGGCCATGTACAGGCCGTTGAGGCGGCTGCGGTGTTCGTCGGACAGCGCGAAGATCGCGCGCTGGCCGATCACCAGATTGGTCGATACCGCAAAGTCGAGCAGCACGGCGGCCACCGTCAGCGACAGCAACGACAGCAGCGAACCCTCCGCACCCACCCGGCTCAGCAGGAACGATGCCGCGCCCAGCGCAAGCGCCAGCGCGGTCATCTGCCGGCTGTGGCCACGGTCGGCGTAGCGGCCCGCCATCGGCGCGGCAATGGCGCCGGCCACACCCACCAGCGCGAAGATCGCGATGCCGGTCTGCGACATATGGAACGCTGGCCCGGCCAGGTACAGCGGCGTGGTGGTCCAGAACAGGCTGAAGACGCCGAACATGGCGGCCTGGTACGCGGCACGGCGGCGCAGGATCGGCTGGGTACGCAGCAGATGGCTCATCGAGCCAAGCATCTGGATATAGTTGACGCCCGGCGCCGGCCGGCGCTGCGGCAGCTTGCGCGCCAGCACGATGCCGAGCAGCACCATCGCCACGGCCGACGCGGCGAAGATCGCGTGCCAGCCGAACAGGTCTGACACCAGGCTCGACACCGGACGCGCCAGCATGATGCCCATCAGCAGCCCGCTTGTGACATTGCCGACCGCCCGGCCGCGCGCATGCTCGGGCGCCAGGTGCGCCGCGAACGGCACCAGCACCTGCACCGCCACCGAGCACAGTCCGATCGCGCAGCCCGCCACCAGGAACACGCTGGCATGCGTGGCCAGCGCCGCCGCCAGCAGGGCCACCGCGCAACCACCCACGAGCGTGAGCACGAGCTTGCGGTTCTCGACGATATCGCCCAGCGGCACCAGCAGCAGCAGGCCCACGCAGTAGCCGATCTGGATCAGCGTGACGATCAGGCCGGCGATTTCGGGCGACAGCTGCAAGGCGTGTGCAATCGGCCCGACCAGCGGCTGCGCGTAGTACAGGTTGGCGACGATCATGCCGCAGGCCACGGCCAGCAGGGGCGTGATCCAGGCGGCAGGGGTGGCGGTGCGTTGGGCGGAAGCGGCGGTTGTCATGGGGGCGCGCGTGGGCGAAGGGTGGGGCGTGGCGCGCTCTCGATGGGCGCCCGTCGAAGCCGCCGATTCTACCGGGAGATAGATAGGGTCGTATGGCGTGGGGGTTTTTGGCGCATTGACGGCTATCGAGGGCGGCACCGCGTTCCGCTGGAAACGACGATTTGCTGCGGACGTGCGGAAACGTTCGTGGATTGGGCTGGGGTCGGGCTGGGGTCGGGCTGGGGTCGGCTCGGGTCGGAGAGAGCGGCAGAGCACACGT
>Ga0102592_1000977_pt1 | contig 37034 bp, 36 predicted proteins | sample AraplaCol_mMF_r2_FD_76861 | JGI IMG/M metagenome (GOLD analysis project Ga0102592, IMG submission 76861) | Arabidopsis root microbial communities from North Carolina, USA - plate scrape MF_Col_mMF_r2 (SPADES assembly) (version 2) | ecosystem: Host-associated > Plants > Roots > Endosphere...
CCAAGAGCAATGATCATGAAAGGCCTGCAGGAAAAAACCATATGTCCAGTACCACTACCGTCGCTGAATTCGCAGCTGAACTCAATAAATCCACGGCCACGCTGATCGAGCAATTGACCAGCGCGGGCGTCGCCAAGGCACAGCCTAACGATCCCCTGTCCGAATCGGACAAGCAAAAGCTCCTGGGCTATTTGCAGGCCAGCCATGGCACCGTCACGGCCGAGCGCAAAAAAATCACGCTGGTGAAAAAATCCACCAGCGAAATCAAGCAGGCCGACGCCACCGGCAAGGCCCGCACCATCCAGGTCGAAGTCCGTAAAAAACGCACTTTCATCAAGCGCGACGAGACCTCGGACCAACCCGTCGAGGAAGTCAAGCCAGAAGTGGCCGCTCCGCCGCCCGCGCCCGTCGTCGATGATGCCGAGCTGATGCGCCGCGAGGAAGAGGCGCGCCGCCACGCCGAGCTGCTGCGCCGCCAGGAGCAGGAACTCGCCGAAAAGCGCCGCCTGCGCGAAGAGCAGGATGCGAAGGATGCCGCGCGCGAGCAGGAACGTTTAGTTGCCGAGCAGACCGCCCAGGCCGCTGCGGCCGCCGCCGATGCCGCGAAGAAGGCAAAGCCTGCTGCCGGCAAAGTCAAGGAAGCTCCCGCACCGACGGCTGCCGCCACCAAGGCCGCCGAAACTGCCGCAGCCGAGCAGGCCACCAAGGCTGCTGATGCCGCCGCTGCGGCCGCGGCCGCCAAAGCCAAGGCCACCGCTGAGTTCCAGGCCGATGCCGCCAGGGCCCAGGAACTGCAGGAGCGCCGCCGCAAGGCCGAAGCCGAGGCTGCCGGCATTCGCGCCATGATGTCCGCGCCCAAGCGCGTTCTGGTGCCCCATGTCGATCCCAAGGCCGCCATCAAGGGCACGCTGCACAAACCGGCAGGTGCGCCGGGCGCGGCCGCCAAGCCGGGAGCCCCCGCGGCCGCTGGCGCTCCGGGCGCCGCCGGCAAGAAAGAAATCAAGTCGGAGAACCTGTCTTCGACCTGGAAGGACGACGCCGCCAAGAAGAAGGGCATCCCGAGCCGCGGCGCGGCCGCCGTGCCTGGGCGCGGCACCTTCCGCAGCGGCCCTCGCGGCCGCCGCAGCACCGATCGCGAGGCACGCCCCGAGTCCACCTTTGTCGCCCCGACCGAGTTCAAGGCCATAGAAGTGCATGTGCCTGAAACCATCACCGTGGCGGAACTGGCGCACAAGATGAGCGTCAAGTCTTCCGAGGTGATCAAGCACCTCATGAAGCTCGGCCAGATGGTCACCATCAACCAGTCTCTGGACCAGGACACCGCCATGATCGTGGTGGAGGAAATGGGCCACAAGGCGGTCACCGCCGCGCTGGACGACCCGGAAGCCTTCACCGACGACGACGTGCAGGGCCAGCAGGCTGAACTGCTGCCGCGCGCGCCCGTGGTGACCGTCATGGGCCACGTCGACCACGGCAAGACCTCCTTGCTCGACTACATCCGCCGCGCCAAAGTCGCTGCGGGTGAGGCCGGCGGCATTACCCAGCACATCGGCGCCTACCACGTGGAAACCCCGCGCGGCACGGTGTCCTTCCTGGATACCCCGGGCCACGAGGCCTTCACGGCCATGCGTGCCCGCGGCGCCCAGGCGACCGACATCGTCATCCTGGTGGTGGCCGCCGACGACGGCGTCATGCCGCAGACAAAGGAAGCCATCAAGCATGCCAAGGCGGCCGGCGTTCCCATCGTGGTGGCGATCAACAAGATCGACAAGCCCGATGCCAACCTGGACCGCGTCAAGGGTGAACTGGTCACCGAGGAAGTCGTGCCGGAAGAGTTCGGCGGCGATTCCCCCTTCGTGCCGGTGTCCGCCCGCACGGGTGCCGGCATTGACCAACTGCTCGAGCAGGTGCTGCTACAGGCCGAGGTGCTGGAACTGCGTGCGCCGGTCGACGCCCTGGCCAAGGGCCTGGTCATTGAAGCCCAGCTCGACAAGGGCCGCGGCCCGGTTGCGACCGTGCTGATCCAGTCCGGCACGCTGAAGGCCGGTGACGTGGTGCTGGCCGGCTCGACTTACGGGCGCGTGCGCGCCATGTTGGACGAAAACGGCAAGCCCATCAAATCGGCGGGTCCTTCGATTCCCGTCGAAATCCAGGGCTTGACCGAGGTGCCGCAGGCCGGCGATGAGTTCATGGTGATGACCGACGAGCGCCGCGCCCGTGAAATCGCCACCTACCGTGCCGGCAAATTCCGCAATACCAAGCTGGCCAAACAGCAGGCCGCCAAGCTGGAGAACATGTTCTCCGACATCGGCGCGGGCGAGGTCAAGACGCTGCCCATCATCATCAAGGCCGACGTGCAGGGCTCGCAGGAAGCGCTTTCCCAGTCCCTGCTCAAGCTTTCGACCGATGAGGTCAAGGTGCAGTTGGTGTACTCCGGCGTGGGCGGCATCTCCGAGTCCGACGTCAACCTGGCAATCGCTTCCAAGGCGGTGGTGATCGGTTTCAACACCCGCGCCGATGCACAGGCGCGCAAGCAGGCCGAGAACAACGGCGTCGACATCCGCTACTACAACATCATTTATGACGCTGTGGACGACCTCAAGGCCGCCATGTCCGGCATGCTCACGCCGGACAAGAAGGAGGAGGTCATCGGTACTGCCGAAATCCGCCAGGTGTTCAAGGTCAGCAAGATCGGCTCCATCGCCGGCTGTATGGTCACCTCCGGCCTGGTTCGCCGCACCGCCCGCCTGCGCCTGCTGCGCGACAACGTGGTCATCTTCACGGGGGAACTCGACTCGCTCAAGCGCTTCAAGGATGATGTCCGGGAAGTCAAGGAAGGTTTTGAGTGCGGCCTGAATATCAAGAATTACAACGATATCCAGGAAGGCGACATCCTCGAATTCTTTGAAATCAAGGAAGTGGCGCGTACCTTGTAAACGGAGTGTTCCCGCAGCCAACCGGCGGCGGGCCTTTCCGGCAAGAACCGATCCCATTGACCCATGCGCAAAAAGTCATCCACCCCCAACCGCGGCTTTCGTGTCGCCGATCAGATCCAGCGTGACCTGACGGAGCTGATCGCGCGCGAGCTGAAGGACCCACGGGTCGGAATGGTGACCATTCAGGCCGTCGAGGTGACGGCCGACTATGCGCATGCCAAGGTGTTTTTCAGCGTGCTCGTCGGCGACCCCAAGGAGTGCGAAGATGCCCTCAACCAGGCCGCCGGCTTTCTGCGCAACGGCCTGTTCAAGCGCCTGATGACGCACACGGTGCCGACCCTGCATTTCCACTTCGACCGCACCACGGAACGTGCGGCCGACATGAACGCCTTGATTGCCAAGGCGGTTTCTTCCCGCGCCCACGACGACTGAGTTCGCGCCGTTCCCCTTGATGACAGGTTCAGGGACAACGGCGCCAACGAAGCGCCGGGCTTGTTCCGTGCGCCGAGCCTGTCGGAACTTATGACGCAAACTCCTTCTCATCGCCAGAAAATACAGCGACGTCCCGTACACGGCGTGCTGCTGCTCGACAAGCCGCTGGGCCTGTCGAGCAATCAGGCTTTGCAGAAGGCCAAATGGCTGCTGCGCGCCGACAAGGCAGGGCACACAGGCACGCTGGACCCGCTGGCCACCGGCGTGCTGCCGCTGTGTTTCGGCGCAGCCACCAAGTTCAGCCAGATCCAGCTCGACGCCGACAAAACCTACGAAGCCGTGCTGCTGCTGGGCAAAAAAACCAGCACCGCCGATGCCGAAGGCGACGTGATTGAAACTCGGCCTGTGCCCGAGATCACGCCGGCCCTGTTGCGCGAATTGACGGCACGTTTCACCGGCCCGCTGGCGCAGGTGCCGCCCATGTATTCGGCGCTCAAAAAAGACGGCAAGGCACTCTACGAATACGCCCGCAAGGGGCAGGAAGTCGAGCGGGAGGCTCGCCACATTACCGTCTTCAAGCTGGAAATGGCCGTGGTGAACGACGAGCGCGCGCCGGCTGCCATCAAGATCACCGTGCGCTGCAGCAAGGGCACTTATATCCGCACGCTGGGCGAAGATATCGGCGAGGCCATAGGTTGCGGTGCCCACCTGGGCTCGCTCAGGCGCCTGGAGACCGGCGGCTACACGACGCGGCAGTGCGTCAGCCTGCCGGCCTTCGAAGCCATGACGGAGCCGGAGCGCGAAGCCTGCCTGCTTCCGGCGCAGTCCCTGGTGGCCGCCTATCCGTCCGTCACATTGGACGCCGACAATGCAGGGCGGTTTTTAAGCGGCCTGCGCCGCCGCGGCGAGCCCGGCCAGTGGGGCGCCGATGCGCCGCTGGTGCAGGTTTATGGCCCTGCGTCCGGTGCGGAAGAGGGAGGCAAGGCGCCTGCCTTCCTGGGCTCGGCCCATATCACTGCGGGCGAGTTGATTCCGCAGCGCCTGCTGAGCCCGGTCGAGATCCAGGACATCCTGAATGCCGCGCGAAGCTCCGGCCGTGCCGCGCCCGTGGACGCAACGGCCCTTGCGCACCATTGACAGTTTTTGCCAGTTTTTGACGTTTTAAAGTTCCCAGAAAGCCAACCATGAGCCACAAACAGATCCGCAATATCGCCATCATCGCCCACGTTGACCATGGCAAGACCACCATGGTCGACCAGCTGCTGCGCCAGTCCGGCACCTTCGCCGACCACGAAAAAGTGGTCGACACCGTGATGGACAACAACGCCATTGAAAAAGAGCGCGGCATCACCATCCTGGCCAAGAATTGCGCCGTGACCTGGGAAGGCACGCACATCAACATCGTCGACACCCCGGGCCACGCCGACTTCGGCGGTGAAGTGGAGCGCGCGCTGTCCATGGTCGACGGCGTGCTGCTGCTGATCGATGCGCAGGAAGGTCCCATGCCCCAGACGCGCTTCGTGACCAAGAAGGCCCTGGCCCTGGGCCTCAAGCCCATCGTGGTGGTCAACAAGGTCGACAAGCCCGGCGCTAACCCCGACAAGGTGGTCAACGCCGCCTTCGACCTGTTCGACAAGCTGGGCGCCAACGATGAGCAACTGGACTTTCCCGTGGTGTATGCCTCGGGCATCAACGGCTGGTCCTCGCTCGAGGAAGGCCCGCCCAACGAGCAGTGGGGTCCCGACATGTCGGCCCTGTTCAACACCATCCTCAAGCACGTGCCGTCCCAGAAGGGCGACCCTGCGGCGCCGCTGCAGCTGCAGATTTCCGCGCTGGACTTCTCGACCTTCGTCGGCCGTATCGGCGTGGGCCGCATCAGCCAGGGCACCATCAAGCCCATGATGGACGTCATGGTCATGGAAGGCCCGGACGGCAAGACCATCAAAGGCCGCGTCAACCAGGTCCTGACTTTCCAGGGCCTGGACCGTGTGCAGGCCACGGAAGCCGGCCCCGGCGAAATTGTGCTGATCAACGGCATTGCTGACATCGGCATCGGTGTGACCATCACCGACCCGATCAACCCCACGCCGCTGCCCATGCTCAAGGTCGACGAGCCGACCCTGACCATGAACTTCTGCGTCAATACCAGCCCGCTGGCCGGCCGCGAAGGCAAGTACGTCACCAGCCGCCAGATCTGGGACCGCTTGCAGAAGGAGCTGCAGCACAACGTGGCCTTGCGCGTCAAGGAAACCGACGAAGAAGGTATCTTCGAAGTCATGGGCCGGGGCGAACTGCACCTGACCATCCTGCTGGAAAACATGCGCCGCGAGGGCTATGAGCTGGCTGTGTCCAAGCCGCGCGTGGTGTTCCGCGACATCGACGGCGTGCGCCACGAGCCTATCGAGCTGGTCACCGCCGACATCGAAGAGCAGCACCAGGGCGGCGTGATGCAGGCCTTGGGCGAGCGCAAGGGCGAACTGGTCAACATGGAGCCGGACGGCCGCGGCCGTGTGCGCCTCGAATACCGCATCCCGGCACGGGGCCTGATCGGCTTCACCAACGAATTCCTGAACCTGACGCGCGGCTCGGGCCTGATCTCCAACATCTTCGACAGCTATGAACCTCACAAGGGTGACATCGGCGGCCGCAAGAACGGCGTGCTGATCTCCATGGACGACGGTGAAATCTTCACTTACGCCCTGGGCAAGCTGGATGACCGCGGCCGCATGTTCGTGCGCGCCAACGACCCGGTGTATGAAGGCATGATCGTCGGCATCCACAGCCGCGACAACGACCTGGTGGTCAACGCGACGCGCACCAAGCAGCTGACCAACTTCCGCGTCAGCGGCAAGGAAGACGCGATCAAGATCACCCCGCCGATTGAGTGCACGCTGGAGTATGGCGTGGAGTTCATCGAGGACGACGAACTGGTCGAAATCACGCCCAAATCCATCCGTTTGCGCAAGCGCCACCTCAAAGAGAGCGACCGCAAGCGCGCCAGCCGGGCATAAGTTCAGCCCCCACGCTTTTCACTCCGCTTACGGCCCCTGCTGGTAGGGGAAGGGAGTGCTGGAAAACAAGGCCGCTGTGTATGTATGCTCCAGCGGCCTTTATATTTGCATAGCAGCTGAATCGATTTACCACTCATGAAACTCACGCATTCCCGAGCCGTCTTCCTGATGATCTTTGTGACCATGATGTGGTCGATCGCTGGGGTTGTGACCCGCCACCTGGAGTCGGCCCGCAGCTTTGAAGTCACTTTCTGGCGCAGTTTTTTCACGGTGTTGTCGCTGCTCGTCATCCTGCCGTTTTTCCAGGGCAGGGCGGTATTCAGCAAGATACGCAACGGCGGTGCGGCCTTCTGGCTTTCGGGGGTGTGCTGGAGCATCATGTTCACGGCCTTCATGGTGGCGCTCACGCTGACGACGGTGGCCAATGTGCTGGTCACCATGGCGGTCAGCCCCTTCATCACCGCCTTGCTGGCGCGTGCCTTCATCGGCCAGCGCATTCCGGCGCGGACCTGGCTGGCCATTGCCATGGCCGGCGCCGGCATTGCCTGGATGTACGGCGGGCAGATGGACCTGTCCAGCCACATCGGCGGGACCCTGGTGGCCCTGATGGTGCCGCTGGCCAGCGCCAGCAACTGGACCGTGGTGCAGCACAGCCGCGCCCACGGCAAGAACGTCGACCTGGTGCCTGCCGTGCTGCTGGGCGCGGCGATTTCCACGCTGGCCACCTTGCCGCTGTCGCTGCCGTTTTCCGCCACGCCGCATGACGTTGGCCTCCTGGCACTGCTCGGCCTGGTGCAACTGGCCATCCCCTGCGTGCTGTCGGTGATGTGCGCGGGCGTGCTCAAGGCGCCGGAAGTCGCGTTGCTGGCCTTGCTGGAAGTGATCTTCGGGATTTTGCTGGCCTGGTTCGGCGCGGACGAGGTGCCCGGCGCCAGCGTGCTGACGGGCGGGGCCCTGGTCATAGGCGCGCTGGTGGTCAATGAGTTGATTGGGTGGAGGCAGCGGGCATGAGCGGCGAAACCGGAAACGAGGTGCTGGTCGAGCAGCGTGGCAACGCCGGGCTGATCACCCTGAACCGTCCCAAGGCGCTCAATGCGCTGTCCCTGCGCATGATCCGCACGCTGTCCGCCGCCTTGCTGGCCTGGCGCGACGATCCGGCAGTCCATGTGGTCGCGATACGCGGTAGCAACAAAAAGGGGCAGCCCGGCACGCCGGAGAGCCTGTTTGGTGGTTTTTGTGCGGGCGGCGACATCCGCTTTTTTCACCAGGCGGTGTTTGCCGGCGATTCCGCTTTGGACGACTTCTTCACCGAGGAATACGCGCTCAACCACCTGATCCACACCTATCCCAAACCTTATGTTGCCTTCATGGACGGCGTGGTCATGGGCGGCGGCATGGGACTTTGCCAAGGCGTTGCCTTGGGCGTCCCAAGGGAGAATGATGAAGGCGCAGGCCGGGCAAGCCCGTCTGCGCGTGCTCAGGGCGCCCATGTGCGCATCGTGACCGAGCACACCAAAATGGCGATGCCGGAGACCAACATCGGCCTGTTTCCCGATGTCGGCGGCGGCTATTTCCTGGGCCGTTGCCCGGGCCATGCAGGTGAGTACCTCGCGCTGACGGGGGAGGTCATAGGCGCGGACGAGGCGCTGGATTACGGCCTGGCTGACATCAAGGTCGATGCAGCCCGCCTGCCTGAGCTGTGGGAGGCGCTGGCCGGCCAGGCGTTCGCTTCAGCCGCGGCCGCCAAGGCCTGGATAGCCTCTCAGTGGACGGTGGGCCGCACGCAGCCGGTAAAACTCGACAGCCGGATCGACAGCTATTTTGCGTTGCAGAGCGTCAAACACATGATCGACGCGCTGGAGGCCTCGCCTGACCCATGGGCGTCCAAGACGGCCGCCACCTTGCGCAAACGCTCGCCGCTGATGCTGCATGTCACGCTGGAGCAGATCCGCCGCGCGCGCGGCATGAGCCTGGCCGACGACCTGCGCATGGAGCGCGACATGGTGCATCACTGCTTTCACCTGCGCCCAGGCGCAGCCGGCGAAACCGTCGAAGGCATACGTGCCTTGGCCATTGACAAGGACCACAAGCCGCAATGGAACCCGGCGCGCATTGAGGACGTCAAGCCCGGCATGGCGGAAGCTTTTTTTGCCAGCCCCTGGACAACCCAGGCGCATCCCCTGCGTGGCCTGAAGTAGCCGGACCGGGCCTAGCGCTGCTGGTAAACCCGCTCGGCCAGCTTCATCAGCTCATCGCGCGATACGGCGCCGCTCAGCGCGTAGCCAAAGCCCTGGTCCACCCAATAAAACGAGGGCACCGGGCCGTCGCCACTGTAGCGGAAGGCGGTTTCCTGCGCGGCCTGGGACAGCGGCTTGGGCGCTGGAGCGGCGGTTGAGTCCGCGTCCACGGCGCCCAGGTACAAGGTCAGGCGCACTCCGGCCGTGTTCTGGAACATGAACTGCGCGCGTGCGCCGCCGTCCCCCGGCAGCAACCTGCCGCCAACCAGCTCATAGCCCTCGGCTGCCAGTACGGGCACTTTCAGCGGCCGGCCCAGGCGCTTGGACAACCATTGCACCAGGTGGTCCTGCTGTGCAGCCGCTACTTCGACGGGGTGGCGCTGCTCCGGTGTGAACACAGCGTGTGCCAGCGAGGCCTGGTGCACAAACGAAGGCGCCGGACGCGCGGAGGCAAGACGCTGCGGTGCGCCACCGCTGAGCTGCCCGCGCGACAGCCAGCCCACGCCGAAGGCCAGCATCACGGCCGCTGCCATGCCTCCCCAACGCTGCCATTGAGCTACCTGCCGCCTGCCGGCGTCGCCACGCCGCGCCGCGGCCAGCAGCGTGTCGGGGATGGCTTGCTCCAGCAGCGGGCGGTGCAGGGCGCGCAGGGCCTCACGCTGGGCCTTCCAGACACGCAAGGTTTCGCGCGCGTCGGGGTCCTGGTCCAGCTGTGCTTCGAGTTCAACCCGCTGGGCGGGTGGCAAGCGGCCATCGACTGCGGCGTTGATCCGGTCATGCAAGACTTCACCGTGTGAGTCGCTCTGTGAGTTGGGTGGCTTTTCCATGGGTTTTGCCTTTACTTCAGGCGCCTGAGCTGGGCTGGTGCGGCAGCCGCCGCCGGGCCGTCCATCAGTTCGCGCAGGCGGCTGCGTGCGCGAGACAGACGGGACATGACCGTCCCGACCGGTACGCCGGTGATTCTGGCGACTTCCTCATAGCTGAGGTCTTCGAGGCTGACCAGCAGCAGCACGGCCCGCTGGTCTTCGGGCAATCGCAATAGGCAGCGCTGCAGGTCCAGCGACTGGGCCGTACCGGCTTCCGGCGCCGCCAGCGCGTTCTCGACCTCTTCGACGCTGACCGTCCCGCCCGGGGATGCTTGCCGCAACGAGCGGCGGACCTGGTTGACGAAGATGTTGTGCATCAGCGTGAACAGCCATGCGCGCAGGTCGCTGCCCGCCACCCAGAGACGCCACCTGGAGCAAGCGCGCTCCAGCGTGTCCTGCACCAGGTCATCGGCCATCCAGGCATCGCCCGTCAGCGCGCGCGCATAGCGGCGCAGGCTGGGGATGTGGTCGGTCAGCGGAAAGTGGGTCATGCGTCTGTCAGGCCTGCGTCCATCGTAGCGAAGCCGGACACGAGGCAGGCACAGTCCCGTCCAGGGATCAGGGCTTGATCACGTGCCAGACATTCATGAAACCGTCGCCGGTTTTGTCACCTGGCTTGGCATCTTTGGCCCAGTAGTACAGCGGTTTGCCTTTCATGGCCCATTGCTTCTTGCCATCGTCGCGGGTAATGACCGTATAGTCACCGCCCGGCTTGTCGGCGTCCGCGGCCATCAAGGGCGGCCAATTGGTGGCACAAGGACCGTTGCAGACGGACTTGCCGCTGCCCGCGGTGTCGCGGTCAAACACGTACAGCGTCATGCCGTTGGGGCCCACCAGGACACCGTCGGCCACTTTGGCCGGGGCGCTGGCGGTCATGGAGGCACAGCCGCCTAGCAGGGCGGTGGCCAAAAGGGCGGTGGACAGCAATTTCATGGGATTCTCCAGAGTAGGTTGAGGCGGGTTACCGGTCGCGCAGCCCCATCTGCGTCTGCCTGGGTGGAGCTGCACACAGATAAACACCGGCCGCGACCGGTTTATTCCATCTCCGGAAAAAATATCTGGATGCGGGCCGCTCAGCGATTGCGGGACTTCATCGCGCGCTCAACCTCGCGCTTGCCTTCGCGGTCCTTGATGGTGTCGCGCTTGTCGTGTTCGCCCTTGCCTTTGGCCAGGCCGATCTCGCACTTCACCTTGCCGGCTTTCCAGTGCATATTCAGCGGCACCAGGGTGAAGCCTTTTTGCTCGACCTTGCCGACCAGCCTGCGGATTTCTTCCTTGTGCATCAGCAGCTTCTTGGTCCGCACCGAGTCCGGCCGCACATGGGTGGAGGCCGTGCCCAGCGGATTGATCTGGCAGCCGATGATGAACAGTTCCCCGTTGCGCACCACGACATAGCCGTCGGTCAGCTGCACTTTGCCTTCGCGCAGGGACTTCACCTCCCAGCCTTCCAGCACCATGCCCGCCTCAAAGCGCTCTTCGATGTGGTAGTTGAAGAGCGCTTTCTTGTTGTCGGCGATGCGCACGGCCGCTGCGGCGGCCTTGGGGGACAGCTTGGTAGGCGTTGCGCCTTTTTTCTGGGAGGAGGATGCTTCTTTGGTGGCCATGGATAAGAGATGGGGGCAAAAACCGGAAAGTACAGTGCCAATACAATTGCGCCCAGCCTTCGATTGTATGAAAACCGTTCACAAGTCCGTTTTGATCTGGTACAGCGCCGCCGAGATGTTCGACCTGGTCATCGACGTCGCCCGCTATCCCGAGTTCCTGCCCTGGTGCGACCAGGCCTCGGTGCTGGAGGAAAACGCGCACGGCATGACGGCCAAGGTGGGTATTTCCATCGCCGGGCTCTCGCAAAGCTTCACCACGCGCAATAGCCATCAGAAAGACCGCAAGGTCAGCCTGAAGCTGGTCGACGGCCCCTTTTCAAAGCTGGACGGCCACTGGGACTTCACGCCCGTGGGCAAGGGCGGCGAAAGAGCCTGCAAGGTCGAGTTCAGCCTGCGCTATGACTTTGACAATGCGGCGCTGGCGGCGCTGGTCGGTCCCGTGTTCGACAAGATCGCGGGCAGCCTGGTCGATGCTTTCGTCAAAAGGGCTTCGGACGTCTATGGCGAGCCTTGAGGGCGGCGCGTCGCTCAGAATCAGCCTGGTCTACTCACCCGCGCCGCGGCAGGTGCGTGAATGGGCGCTGGAGCTGCCGGCTGGTGCGACCGTTGCCAGTGCCCTCACGGCCAGCGGCGTGCTCAACGAATTTCCTGAGTTGCGTGCTATTCGCTTGGTGCTAGGCATCTGGGGCCGCAAAACCACGCCGGGGCATGCACTGCGCGACCATGACAGGGTAGAGATCTATCGGGGTTTGCGGGTGGACCCCAAAGTGGCGCGCCGGGAGAGGTTCAGCCGCCAGGGCGCCAAGCGGGCAGGACTGTTTGCCAGGACACGGGCTGGCGCGAAGGCAGGATACTGAAGGGAAATGGAGAGGGCTACGACTGGGCCTCTTTTTCCTCTCTCTTTGTTATTTACTTGCAGTCGCTGTTCACGATCTCCTGGGCTCGCTTGATTTCCGCGGCCCTGGCATTGTCATCGAGGTAGTCGCGTTCGCCTTTAGCGTTTGTGTAGGGAATTCGCTGGCCAGACTGCAGACCGAGCAGCGATTTTTTGGCCCGGTCGCAGTTGTCCGCCTTGGCTTTGGCGACTTTCTCTTCGTCAGCCTTCTTTTTCGCGGCAGCTTCGTCCTCCGCCTGCTTTTTCTTGGCTTCAAGCTGCGCGTCCTTGCCGGTCAGCTTGGGCGCGTTGGGATCGGCTTTGGCCACCGGGGTGGACGCTGCCGCGCCGGGCGCTGCGGCCGGCCCTTCGTTGGCGACGGGCTGGGCGACCACTTTGGTTCCTCGCGGCGCCTTCAGGATGTTTTTTTCGGGGATGTCGGACGGCGGCGAGCGGTCGCTGTAGACCTTGCGGCCATCCTTGTCTATCCATTGCCACTGTGCCAGCGCGGGAAGTGAGAATGCGACGCCGATGACGGCCAGGATCAGTGTTTTGGAGACGAGTTTGAGGTCCATTTCGCCAGTGTAGCGCTGCGGGGCGCGGTTTTCGGCCTATTCGGGAACAAAGCGTCCTTTTTACAACCTGGGCGCAACAGCGGCTGAGAGGGACCGTGTCGGCTAGGGGTTAGTACCGACGGGTCTTTCCGACAAGGGTACAATCGTGTTTTTGGAGCCATCCCTATGCGCCTACTCGGCAAAGCGCTCACCTTCGACGACGTATTGTTGGTGCCAGCGTTCTCCCAGGTCCTGCCCAAGGACACCTCGCTTTCCACCCAATTCTCCCGAAACATCCGCCTGAACCTGCCGCTCGTGTCGGCGGCCATGGACACGGTCACCGAAGCCCGGCTGGCCATCGCCATCGCCCAGGAAGGCGGCATAGGCATCGTCCACAAAAACCTCACGGCCCAACAGCAGGCCGCTGAAGTCGCCAAGGTCAAGCGCTACGAAAGCGGCGTTTTGCGTGACCCGGTCGTCATCACACCCACGCACACCGTGCGCCAGGTCATGGCGCTCAGCGAGCAGCTCGGCATTTCCGGCTTCCCTGTTGTCGACGGCGGCCGCGTGGTCGGCATCGTCACAGGCCGCGACATGCGCTTCGAATCGCGCATGGACGTGCCGGTCAGCACCATCATGACGCCGCGCGAGCGCCTGATCACCATCTCCGAAACCGCCTCGCTGTCTGACGCCAAGGCGCTCTTGAACAAGCACCGCCTGGAGCGCGTGCTGCTGGTCAACGACAACTTCGAGCTCAAGGGCCTGATCACCGTCAAGGACATCACCAAGCAGACCACCTTCCCGAACGCCGCGCGTGACTCGCACGGCCAGCTGCGCGTGGGTGCCGCCGTCGGCGTGGGCGAGGGCACCGAAGAGCGTGTCGAAGCCCTCGTCAAGGCCGGCGTGGACGCCATCGTCGTGGACACCGCCCACGGCCACAGCAAAGGCGTGCTCGACCGGGTGCGCTGGGTCAAGCAGAACTATCCGCAGGTTGACGTCATCGGCGGCAATATCGCTACCGGTGCGGCGGCGCTGGCGCTGGTGGAAGCCGGCGCCGACGGCGTCAAGGTCGGCATTGGTCCCGGCAGCATCTGCACCACCCGCATCGTCGCCGGCGTCGGCGTGCCGCAGATCATGGCCATCGACAACGTCGCCACCGCACTGCGCGGCACCGGCGTTCCCCTGATCGGCGACGGCGGCATCCGTTACAGCGGCGACATCGCCAAGGCCATCGCGGCCGGTGCCAACACGGTCATGATGGGCGGCATGTTCGCCGGCACCGAAGAGGCCCCGGGCGAGGTCATCCTGTTCCAGGGCCGCAGCTACAAGAGCTACCGCGGCATGGGCAGCATTGGCGCCATGCAGCAGGGTAGCGCCGACCGCTACTTCCAGGAGTCGAGCACCGGCAACCCGAATGCCGACAAGCTGGTGCCTGAAGGCATTGAAGGCCGGGTGCCCTACAAGGGTTCCATGGTCGCCATCGTGTTCCAGATGGCCGGCGGCCTGCGGGCCAGCATGGGTTACTGCGGCTGCGCCACCATCGATGAAATGCGCGACAAGGCCGAGTTCGTTGAAATCACCTCGGCGGGCATACGCGAAAGCCATGTCCACGACGTGCAGATCACGAAAGAAGCGCCGAACTACCGCGCAGATTGAGTTTGACCCAGCCGGCCAGGGCGTCTTGAAAGACGCCCTTTCTTTTTTTGCCTTGAAGAAGCCCCTCATGCAACACCAGAAAATCCTCATCCTCGATTTCGGCTCCCAGGTCACCCAGCTGATCGCCCGCCGCGTGCGCGATGCCCATGTGTTTTGCGAAGTCCATCCCTGCGACGTCAGCGATGAATGGGTCCGCGCCTACGCCAAGGACGGCACGCTCAAGGGCGTGATCCTCTCCGGCAGCCACGCCAGCGTTTACGAGGAGACCACCGACAAGGCGCCGCAAGCGGTCTTCGAGCTGGGCCTGCCGGTGCTGGGCATCTGCTACGGCATGCAGGCCATGGCGCACCAGCTGGGCGGCAAGGTTGAAGGCGGCCACAAGCGCGAGTTCGGTTCCGCCGACGTCCGTGCCCGCGGCCATACCGCGCTGCTCAAGGACATCGCCGACTACACCACGCCCGAAGGCCAGGGCATGCTTGACGTCTGGATGAGCCATGGCGACAAGGTCACTGAGATGCCTCCGGGCTTCAAGCTCATGGCGTCCACCGATTCCTGCCCTATCGCCGGCATGGCCGACGAAGAGCGCCGCTTCTACGCGGTGCAGTTCCACCCCGAGGTCACGCATACCAAGCAGGGCAATGCCATCCTCAAGCGCTTCGTGCTGGACATCTGCGGCACCCGCCAGGACTGGGTCATGGGCGACTACATCAGCGAAGCCGTCGAGAAAATTCGCGAGCAGGTCGGTGACGAGGAGGTCATCCTGGGCCTTTCAGGTGGCGTTGACTCCTCCGTCGCGGCGGCCCTGATCCACCGCGCTATTGGCGACCAGCTGACCTGCGTGTTTGTCGACCACGGCCTGCTGCGCCTGAATGAGGGAGACATGGTCATGGACATGTTTGTCGGCAAGCTGCATGCCAAGGTGATCCGTGTCGACGCCAGCGCACAATTCCTCGGCCACTTGGCCGGCGTGAACGAGCCCGAAGCCAAGCGCAAAATCATAGGCCGCGAGTTCGTCGAAGTCTTCAAGGCCGAGGCCGCCAGGTTGAAAGCAGGCGACGCCGGCCACAAAGGCGCCAAATGGCTGGCACAGGGCACGATTTACCCCGACGTCATCGAGTCCGGCGGCGCCAAGAGCAAAAAAGCCGTCACCATCAAAAGCCACCACAACGTGGGCGGGCTGCCCGAGCAACTGGGCCTGAAGTTGCTGGAGCCGCTGCGAGAGTTGTTCAAGGACGAGGTCCGCGAACTGGGCGTCGCGCTGGGCCTGCCGCACGACATGGTCTATCGCCATCCGTTTCCCGGCCCTGGACTGGGCGTGCGCATCCTGGGCGAGGTCAAAAAGGAATACGCCGACCTGCTGCGCCGTGCCGACGCGATCTTCATCGAGGAATTGCGCAACTTCAAGGACGCGGCCACCGGCAAGACCTGGTACGAGCTCACCAGCCAGGCTTTCACCGTGTTCCTGCCGGTCAAAAGCGTGGGCGTGATGGGCGACGGCCGCACCTACGACTATGTGGTGGCCCTGCGCGCCGTGCAGACCAGCGATTTCATGACTGCCGATTGGGCCGAGTTGCCTTACGCGCTGCTCAAAAAGGTCTCGGGCCGCATCATCAATGAGGTGCGCGGCATCAACCGCGTGACCTACGACGTCAGCAGCAAGCCGCCGGCCACCATTGAATGGGAGTGAAGCCGGGTTGCGCAGGCCGAGCCTTGCGCGAATCCATGCTCCTCTTACACCTGAACAAGACGATCTGAATTCAGCTCGGCAAGCCGGTTCACGCCGAGGAGCGCCATGTCGCGGTTGATTTCATCCTTCAGCAGCGTGATCGCTTGGGCCACGCCGGCGCTCCCGGCAAGTGCGGCGGCGTAGGCCATGGGGCGGCCGACGAATACATGGTCGGCTCCCAGCGCCAGCGCCTTGAGCACGTCGGTGCCTCGCCGTACCCCGCTGTCCAGCATGAGCGCCATGCCGCCCTTGGCCCGTGCGGCCTCGGGCAGGGCCCATAGCGGCGGCAAAGTCCCGTCGAGCTGGCGCCCACCATGGTTTGAGAGGATCACGCCGTCCGCTCCCGCCTGCTCGGCTTTCCGCACATCTTCGGCGCAGGTCAGCCCCTTGACCACGAGCTTGCCGGGCCATGCGCGCCGGATCAGTCCGAGGTGGTGCCACGAGAGGTGGTCCCGCAAGCCGAACTGCCGCACCACCGTGCGGGAAATGATGGGGACTCCCCGCTGCGCGCCCGCGTTCTCGAAGTGCGGCATGCCCCGCTGCAACAGTGTGCGCGCCAAGGTTCCAAGCAGCCACCGGGGCCGGATCAATCCGTCCCATGCGAGGCGGATGCCTGGCCTTAGCGGCGTCGTGAAGCCGACGCGCACATTGTTCTCGCGATTGGCAAGCGTGGCCGTGTCCACGGTCACGACCAGTGTTCTGAAGCCCGCAAGCCGGACCCGCTCGACAAGGCCTTCTATGTGTGCTTCATCGCCGGGAATGTAGGCCTGGAACCAGCCACAGGTCGGCGCTGCCTGCGCGACAGCCTCCATGGGGGTGAGCGAAGCGCCGCTGAGCACATACGGAATCCCGGCGGCTTGCGCGGCCCGGGCCATGGCGACATCGCCGTCAAAGGCGAAGAGGGCGCACAAGCCCATTGGCGCGATACCGAAGGGGGCCTGGTAGTCGCTTCCCATCAGGCGCGTTGCCTGGCTGCGGGCTGAAACGTCCACCAGCACGTTTGTGCGGAACATCCACTTCCGGAACGCGTCCAGATTCGCGTCAAGGCTCACATTGTCCTCCACCCCGCCCTTGAGGTAGCCGAAAAGGGGCCGTGGCAGGCGGCGCCGGGCGGCAGCTTCCAGATCGTGCAGCGACAGGATGTCACGCAGGCAGGGGGGCAGGTGGTGTCTGGCATTGGGCGCGGGCCCGAGTTGTTGCCGTGGCGGATTTAGGGTCATTCAAAAGCGAAATGCGGATGGCAGCCGCTGGCAGCGGCCTGGCCCTGCATTGGATGCTTCTTGTCTGGGACATCGCAAGCCATTACGCCAGACGAAACGGCGGCTGGCGCTTTAAGGGTGCCAGGTGGCGCGCAGCGCCGCGGCCGGCACGGCGCCCAGGGCCTCGCCTATTTGCCTGGCTGCCAGCAATGTCGCGGGTGCATGCTGCCGCAGCACTGCCGTTGTCATCCGCTTGACCGGGCCGGAGACGCTGACGGAGCCGAGCACGGTTCCGTGGCGGCCGCGCACGGCCGCGGCAACGCTCGCGATATCGGCGTTGCGCTCTCCGCGGGTGATGTGGAATCCCTGCCGGCGGATGCGCTCATTGAGGTCGCCCGGCTCCCCCAGCGCGGCCAGAATCACCCGGCCTGAGGAGCCGCGATCCAGAGGAAACACCTCGCCGGAGCGGATGGGGCTCTGGATCTCACCTGAGCCATCGCAGCGCATGAGGCAGCTGCGCAGATTGCCCTCGAACAGAAAAAAGGATGCTCTTTCGCCAGTGGATGTGCTGAGATTGCGCAGGATGGGTTCGATGTCGGCGTCCAGGTCGAATTGCGCCTGGTAGCGGGAGCCAATCCACCCCGCGGCGGGGCCGAGCCGCCAGGCACCGTCTTCACGCCTGACGAGAAACCGCGCGGCCGCCATTGTGCGTGCCAGCCGCAGCACTGTCGGCTTGTGCATTTCCGTGCGGCGTGCCAGCTCGGCAAGCGGCAGGTAGAGTTCTTCACCATCGAAAGCCGTCAAAATCGACAAGGCGCGCGCGACAGCATTCACACTCTCGTGTCCCGCGCTTTTCGCGGTGGCTTCAGCGGGTTCGTTGAGCAGTTGCTTGAGACCGGCTGTTGCTTCCGGCTTGGTTCCATCCCGTGGCATGGCCTGCCTCCTCATGCGCGAAGAGCCGTCCGCGCTGATTCCAGACTCCGGAGAGCGCCCCGAGAGCGATTGCATGGTACTCCAGGCGGGCACGCCGTTACGCCAGGCGTAACGCATTGCGCTGAGCGGGCGCTGTTCCCGATCATGCGGGCCATCACAACTAAATTCGGAGACATTCCCATGACACGCACGATGCTTGGCCGGCGCGCATTTCTCGCTTCCACCGCGGCCCTGACGACATTGGGTTCCAGGGCACAGGGAAACTACCCGACGATGCCGGTCCGGATGGTGATCCCCTTTGCCGCGGGAGGCGCCACGGATGTCCTGGGCCGGGATCTCGCCAAGGCAATGCAGCCCTACATCGAACAGCAGCCTGTCGTGGTCGACAACATTGGCGGCGGCGCCGGCATTCCGGCCTTGAACGCCGTGACGCGGGCGCGTGCGGACGGCTACACACTGCTGTTCGCGGCCTCGGGCAACATCACGGCCCAGCCTCTGCTCGCCAGGCAGCGAGTGGATATCCTGAGCCAGCTGGTGCCCGTCGGCATGGTCGCCACCGCGCCGCATGTGCTCGTCACCACCTCGAAGATGCCGTTCAAGACGGTGGCGGATCTCATTGCCTACGCCAAGGCGCATGCCGGTGAACTCAACTTCGGGTCCGCGGGGGTCGGCGGCCTGGCCCATCTGGGCACAGAACTTTTTGCGCGCGCAGCGAATATCCAGGTCAAGCACATTCCTTACCGCGGTGCCGCGGCGGCGTTGTCGGACCTCGTATCGGGTCAAATCCACGCCATGTTCGGCACCATGCCGTCTTTCACCACCATGACCGAGACAGGCGCAATCCGCGCCATCGGTTCGAGCGCACCCGGCAATTCGACAGCGATCAAGGGTCTGCCCCTCATTTCGGCGACGGTGCCGGGCTTCGGCTACAAAACCTGGAACGGTCTCTTCGCGCCGGTAGGAACGCCCGCACAGGCGATCTCACAGCTCTATTCCGCGATGGCGAAAGCGTCGACAGACAAAGCCTTGGCCAGACGTTTCGACGCGCAAGGGGTGGACATTGCGTTGGCCGATTCTGCCCAGCTGAGCGACATCGTCCGAAGGGAAGTTGCCGTCTGGGACAAGGTCGTACGTGACGCGAAGATCGAGCTCAACTAGCCGCACATGTGCTCGCGCGCATGCTGTACGCAAGCAGTGCGCTGCAGCCGCTCTCCGTGGTTTCCTGGGGTCCTCCGGTATGATTCAGGCCGATTGGTGACCGTGTTGCCAACAGTGGCCACCCCGCAAATCGCCCCATCTCCCGCGCTGGCTAAAAATCGGCCGAGTGATCTGAATGTCCTGAATGATCAGAGTGATGCTTCCATCGATTCCATTTTCACGTGCCTCCACAATCCTGGTGCGGTTTTGAGGCATGGTGGGGCAGTCATCATTCCCAGGCTTTGAAGAGGCCAAACCTACCGACCGCCTGTTCCTGGCGCTGTTTCCTCCTCCGGACGTCGCGCTGGAAATCGCGGAGCTTGCCGCGCGGATACGCGACTCCCATGCCTTGCGCGGCAGGCCGCTGGAAGCCGTGCGCTTTCACATCACGCTGAACCATCTGGGCGACTACGCGGGTTTGCCGCCCGATGTGGTCCGGCAGGCCGGTGTAGCCGCTGCTGAAGCCGCTGCCGCGACGCACCCTTTCACCGTCACTTTTGACCGCGCCGAAAGCTTTGCCAGCATGCCGCGCAACCGGCCGCTGGTGCTTCGCGGCGAGGAAAGCCTGTCCGCCTTGATGGCTTTTCACCGGACCCTGGGCGTGGCGCTCAAAAAGGCCAACCTGGGGCACTGGGCCAAGCCTGGCTATACACCGCATGTGACCTTGCTTTACGACGACAAGCTGCTGGGCGCAACCCCTGTGCCGCCTGTGGCCTGGACGGCCGGCGAGGTCGTGCTCGTGCACAGCCTGCTGGGCGCAACCCGCCATGTGCACCTGGCGCGCTGGCCGCTGTCGGGGCCGGGCTCGCACTAGGCTCACGCGTCAAACATGTCGGCCTGCCGGTCCAGCGGCTCAAGCGACAGGCTTTTTTCCGGCATCAGCCTTTCGGTGAGGCGGCGTGCATCGAAGGGTGCGCGAACCTTCTGGTCGTTGTCGAAATAGCAGAAGACCTCGCGGCTGGCTCGCGCCCTGGCGTGCGTGGCCGATATGAGCCGGGCATCTTTCGGCTCATCGCCCGAAGCCCAGCAAGCGATGCGTTGCGCCCAGCGGTCAAGCGCCTTGTCGCTGTAGCGGCCGCCATAAAGCGTATCGGGCCCGTGCAACCGCAGGTAGACAAAACCCGCCGTCACGTCTTCCGCATAGGGCCAGTCCGCCACCGCCTCCGACACCACGAGCGCGGCGCCGTGACGACGCAACATCCGGATGAAGCCATCCACGCAAAAGCTCGGGTGGCGAATTTCCACCGCATGCCTGAGCCGGCGTTTGCGGTCAATTTCCAGGCAGGGATGGTGCACATGGCTGTCATGATGCCGGCGCGCGAATTGCGCGGCGGCCTCGGTGTCGCGCGGCAGCAATTGAAGGAAGGCCTCGAACACCTCGGGTTTGAACGCCAGGCTGGGAGGAAACTGCCAGAGCAAGGGGCCCAGCTTGCCGCGCAGGTTGAAAATCCCCGATGCGATGAAGTTTGCAAGCGCGACGGGCACGCCGCTTCCCTCGAGCCGCAGTATGTGGGTCAGATAGCGCGGTGCCTTGACGCTGAAGACAAAACCTTCCGGCGTCTCGTCATGCCAGCGCTGGTAGCTGCTGGGGCGCTGCAGCGAATAGTGCGAGCCGTTGATCTCAATGGTCTGCATGGCGCGTGATGCGAATGCGAGCTCATGCGCCTGCACCAGGCCGGGCGGGTAGAACACACCGCGCCAGCCTGCGTACTGCCAGCCGGAGATGCCAATGCGGATGCGAGGGTGCTTCATGGTTTTTTTGCCGGCGTTTGGCCAACCGGCGGCACTACTTTGCGCGTGCCCCGGGGACACACGGTGTAGGCCGGGCGCGGGTCCCCATGTCGCGCAAATACCATGGTGGCCGGCGCCTGCGGGCCTGAAGTTCCGGTTTTTGGCCTATGCTTCAGGCCATGTACCTGCCGCCCCAATTCAAAGGTGACAGCGCCCAGGCCGCGGCGCTGATCAATGAACATCCCTTCGCCAGCCTGATCAGCGTCGACGACGCGGGCCTGCCTTATGTGACGCATCTGCCGCTGCACCTGGAAATGCGCCCTTCGGCAGGCTCAGGACACACGGACTTCGTGCTGCTGGGCCATGTGGCCAAGCCCAACCCGCACTGGCGCTACCTGCAGGCGCGGCCGCAGGCCGTCGTGACATTCCTTGGGCCGCATGCCTACCTCTCTCCCAAGGTCTACCCCGACCTGGCACGCGTGCCTACCTGGAATTACCTGGCCGTGCATTGCACGGTAGAGGCCACGCTGATTGAAGATCCGTTGGCCAAGGACCGACTGCTTAAAAAGCTCATCGGCGACCATGAGCCGCCCTATGCCGAGCAGTGGCGCGGCCTGGGCGAGGAGTTCGCCCACAAGATGCTGGCAGGCATCATGGGCTTTGAGCTGCGTGTGACCGAGTTGCAATGCAAGGTCAAAGTCAACCAGCACAGGCGCGAAGCCCATGCGGCGATGAAAGCCATGTACGCCGCCGGAAATGAAAATGAACGGGCGCTGGCCGGCTGGATGGATCGCCTGGGCATGGCCGCCGGAAACGACACCCCCAAGGAGGCTTGATATGCGCGGAATTTTCAGCATCGTGGGCCTGCTGGTCACATTGGCCATCATCGGTCTGCTGGTCAAGAAGCAGCTCGGCAGCACCCAGGTAACCGTTCCGGCGGCGCCCGGCATGCCCGCGGTTTCAAGCGACGCGCCGCCGCAGGTACGCAGCCAGCAGGCCCAGCAACAGGTCAAGCAAGCCGTGGAGGGCGCCTTGCAGCAGCCCCGTGCCATGCCTGAGGAGAAATAAGCCAGGAGCAGGCCGGCCACGGCCGATTCCGGGCTGGGTTTCAGCAACATGAGCGACGAGATATTCATGCGAGAGGCGCTTGCCCAGGCGCGCCAGGCCGCCGCCGCGGGCGAAGTGCCGGTGGGCGCGGTAGTGGTGCGGCGCGGCGAGGTGATCGCCACCGGCCGCAACGCGCCGGTGGACGGGCATGACCCCACGGCCCACGCTGAGATCGTGGCCCTGCGCGCCGCGGCCCAAGCGCTGGGCAATTACCGGCTCGACGACTGCGAGCTCTTCGTCACGCTGGAGCCCTGTGCCATGTGCAGCGGTGCCATGCTGCATGCCCGGTTAAGGCGCGTGGTGTTTGGCGCGGCCGATCCCAAGACCGGCGCGGCCGGCTCGGTCGTCAACCTGTTTGACCAGCCGCAGCTGAACCACCAGACCGCCTTGCAAGGCGGCGTATTGGCACAGGAGTGCGGCGAGCTGCTGCAGGCCTTTTTTCGCCAGCGGCGGGCCGACAAGCGCGAAGAAGCGCGGCTGGCCCATCCGCTGCGCGACGACGCGCTGCGCACGCCCGATGCAGCGTTTGATGGCCTGCCGGCTTACCCGTGGCAGCCGCACTATGTCAGCGATTTGCCGGCACTAAGCGGGCTGCGCATGCATTACCTGGATGAAGGTAAAAAGGGGGAGGGTGAAGGCGAGGGCGGCCTGACATTTCTGTGCCTGCACGGCAACCCCGCCTGGAGCTACCTGTACCGCAAGATGATTCCGCTGCTGCTGGAAGCCGGGCACCGTGTGGTCGCGCCCGATCTGGTTGGCTTTGGCAAAAGCGACAAGCCCAAGAAGGACGGCTTTCACAGTTTCAGTACCCACCGCCAGATTCTCCTGGAACTGGTCGAGCGCCTGGACCTGCGGAACGTGGTGCTGGTCGTACAGGACTGGGGTGGTTTGCTGGGCCTGACCTTGCCCATGGCCGCGCCGCAACGTTACGGGGGCCTGCTGGTCATGAACACGGCATTGGGCACCGGCGATGCGCCTTTACCCGCGGGTTTTTTGACCTGGCGCGAAATGTGCGCGAAAAACCCGGAGTTCGATGTGCCCCGCCTGTTTGCCCGCGGCAATCCGCAGATGAGCGTTGCCGAGTGCGCGGCCTACAACGCGCCGTTTCCGGACAAAGGCCACCGCGCGGCGCTGCGCGCCTTTCCACCTATGGTGCCGGACAGCCCCGACGCTGACGGCGCAGCCATTTCGCGGCAGGCGCGCCGCTTCTGGCAGAACGACTGGATGGGGCGGACCCTGATGGTGGTGGGCGCGCAGGACCCGGTGCTGGGCCCGCCCGTCATGCGTGAATTGCAGGCGCTGATTCGCGGCTGCGGCGAGCCCGTGGTGCTCGAACAAGCGGGGCATTTTGTGCAGGAGCATGGCGAGCCTGTCGCGCGGCAGGCCCTGGCGTTTTTCAGCCCGGAAGCTTGAAGACCGGCAAATGCCAGCCCATGAAAATCGCGCTGAGCCGTAGCGCTACTGCGGCCATGAGGCCGGCGACGAAGGCCCGTGAAGGCTTGAGCCCCAGGCGCTTGAGCAACAGGTAGAGCGTGATCCCGGCGATCGCGGCGCTGGCGTAAATATCCTGGCGCAGCAGCAGGGGCACCTGGTTGCTGCAGATGTCGCGCATCAGCCCGCCCGCCACCCCAGTCATGGTGCCCATGACCACCACGATGAGCGGCGACAGTCGCGCGGCTTCAGCCAGCTGCGCGCCCGAGAGCGCGAACAGCGCCAGCCCGAGCGCGTCGGCCACCAACAGGGCTCGCGCGGGAATCGGCAACACCTGCACGTAAAGCACGGTACCCAATGCCGCCGCGGCGATGACGAGCAGGTAGGTAGGCCTGGCCATCCAGAACACCGGATGGCGGTTCATCAATAAGTCGCGCAGGGTGCCGCCGCCTATGGCGGTCAGCGCTGCCAGCACCAGCACGCCCAGCAAATCAAGCTGCAGCCGCCCTGCCGCCAGTGCGCCGCTCACGGCAAAGACGGCAACGCCCAGGAGGTCCAGCACATACAGCATCATGGTGGCCTGTTTATACCTGCCTGCCTGTCCGGACCCCGGCAATGGGATACTTGCTCCCGTGAAAAAACATATCTACATCTACTCCCCCTCCAGCGCCGTGCGCGACAAGGCCGCCTTCAAGCGCGGCGTGCAGCGCCTCACATCCCTGGGCCACGAGGTCGAGGTCGACGTCGATGCGCTTGCGCGCCACCAGCGCTTTGCCGGTGACGACGACACCCGGCTGGCGGCCATCCATCGCGCGGCCGCCAGCGGCGCCGACGTGGCCCTGATCTCGCGCGGCGGCTACGGCCTCTCGCGCATCCTGCCGGGCATCCACTACAAAGCGGTCGCCAAGGCCATTGCGGGCGGCACGCGTTTTGTGGGCCTGAGCGATTTCACGGCTTTCCAGATGGCGGTAATGGCCAAGACCGGCGCCGTGACCTGGGCCGGCCCCGCGCTCGGCGAGGATTTTGGCGCCGAGGCGCCCGACGACATCACTGAGGCCTGTTTTGACGACCTGGTCACAGGACAGGGCGAGGGCACGGGCTGGCAGCTGCCCAAGCCCACTGCGGGAGCCGCGCCAGTGGCCGATTTCATGATCAAGGATGCAGTGCTCTGGGGCGGCAACCTGGCCATGCTTGCATCACTGGTGGGCACGCCCTACCTGCCGGCCGTCAAGGGCGGCATTCTGTTTATCGAGGATGTTGCCGAGCATCCTTACCGTGTTGAGCGCATGCTGACGCAGCTGCTGCACGCCGGCGTGCTGGCGCAGCAAAAGGCCGTCATCTTCGGCCAGTTCACCAATTACGCCCTGGTGCCGCACGACAAGGGCTTCAAGCTGGCGTCCGTGGTTGCCTGGCTGCAGAGCAAGGTCAAGGCGAGGGTGCTGACGGGCCTGCCTTTCGGCCATGTGCCGACCAAGGTGACGCTGCCGGTAGGCCTGAAGACCACCCTGGCGGTGGAGGGGCGGGACGCCTTTGTGCTCTGGGGCCACCTGCACTGAGCGGGGCGCCGGTGCGGAAAGTGCCGGCCTGGCTGCGAGCGGACAAAAATAAACCAGCTAGAAGCTGGTTTAAAAAGTTGCCTTGGAGGCCAGGAAGAAACTGGAGAAACTCGAGAAACTGAAAAAGAGAAGAAAAAGAAGAGCGGGAAAGGAAAAAACAAAAATAAAGGGTTCAGGTGGTCAGCGGGCTGGCGCGCGAACTCAGGCCGCGAGGCAGCATGCCCTTGAATTTTTCGCTGATGCGGCTGACTTTTTCACGGGCAACGGTTTCACCGTGCATGGCCGCCAGGACCGCCATGACGTCGCCGCGGGTGTACCACAGGCCCTGGACATCCGGGGCATAACGTACACGACGGGTAATCTTTGGATAGTGTTTTTCGCCGAATTCACCGAGTTCATCGAGGATGAACTGCCGAATATCCTCGGTTCGGTCTTCCAGGACGGACGGTGTAACCTCTCCAGAGCCCAGCAAGGCCATGAAGCTGCTTTTCAGATTAGGTTTTAACCAGCGCATGTGTCCCACAACTTTCTACCGGAATATCACTAAGATATTTTGCTGCGGCCGCACGAAACGGCGTGTTCTGTTAGATTAAGACGACATCTAAGGATATGCAAGCTATTTTGTGTGAAATGGTTAACGCAAAACAACAAACGAATCAAGGAGTTAGTAACCAGATGTCAAGTTGATTCTGGTTTTGAACAGCGTTTAAATCTTTCGGGCTACAGAGGAGTTTCTCCTGTGAGTCGAAAGTCCCTCAGCTTTTTTTCGGCATTATTTACCACTTTTTCGGCCTTTTCAGGCCTTTCCCGGACTGCCAATGAGCACACCAACGACCGTTTATCCCGCGCATTACATCAATGGCCAGTGGGTCAAGGCCCAGTCTTCCGAAATCCTGCCTGTCCATGATTCCAGCACCGAAGCCGTGATGGCGACGGTGCCTGCCGGTACTGCGGCGGAAGCCGAAGCCGCCGTGCTGGCGGCCCGGGCGGCGTTTGAGGGCTGGTCTTCCCTGCCGGTGGAGACCCGCGCGGCCTACCTCGACAAGGTGGCAGCCGGCGTCAAGGCCCGCACGGAGGACCTGGCCGTGGCGATCGCCCGCGAGGTAGGCATGCCGCTGAAGATGGCCCGCGCCGTCCAGGTAGGTGGCCCGGCCTGGCATTGGGGCAATTTCGCCAAGGTGGCGCGCCAGTTTGAATGGGAAAAAACCGTCGGCAACTCCCTGGTGGTGCGCGAAGCCATCGGCGTGGTGGGTTGCATCACGCCCTGGAATTTCCCGCTGAGCCAGATCACGCTGAAGATCGCGCCGGCCATGGCTGCCGGTTGCACCGTGGTACTCAAGCCCAGCGAAATCGCGCCGGTCAATGCCATGATCCTGGCCGAGATCATTCACGAGGCGGGCCTGCCGCCCGGCGTCTTCAACCTGGTCAACGGCATGGGCCCGGTGGTGGGCGAAGTGCTGGCCACGCATCCTGAGGTCGACATGGTGAGCTTCACAGGCTCCACCCGCGCGGGCAAGCGCGTGGGCGAACTGGCCAGCCAGACCATCAAGCGGGTGGCGCTGGAGCTCGGCGGCAAGTCGGCCAGCGTGGTGCTGGACGACGCCAACCTTGAGGCCGCCGTCAAGGGCACGGTCTCGGCCTGCATGCTCAACAGCGGGCAAACATGCTCGGCCCATACCCGTTTGCTGGTGCCGGCCGGGCGCTATGAAGAAGTCAAAGCCCTGGCCCAGGCCGCGGTTGCCAAATTCAGCATAGGCCCCAGCCTGGAAGAGGGCAGCAAGCTCGGCCCCCTGGTCAGCGCCGCGCAGCGTGACCGGGTGCTGGGTTTCATCCGCACCGGCATCGAGGAGGGCGCGGACGTGATCGCCGGCGGCGCCGAGGCGCCCGCCATCGCCAAGGGCTACTTTGTGCAGCCCACGATCCTGGGCATCAAGGCGACGGACACGCTGGCCCAGGAAGAAATCTTCGGTCCGGTGCTGGTGGTCATTCCCTACAAGGATGAAGAGGACGCTATCGCGATCGCCAACAGCACCATTTATGGCCTGGGCGGCGCCGTCTGGGGCGGCACCGATGAGCACGCGATAAAGGTCGCGCGCCGCCTGCGCACCGGCCAGGTGGATATCAACGGTGGGCCTTTCAATGCCCAGGCGCCGTTCGGCGGTTACAAACAATCCGGCAATGGCCGTGAAAACGGCATCTACGGCTTTGAAGAGTTTCTGGAGTTCAAATCCATGCAGCTCAAACCCAGCGCGAGCTGAGGTTCTGCCTGGACGCACGCTGGCCAGGGGCGGCCATGCCTGTCTGCCGCCTTCCCGTCATGAGTTTGTGTGCTACTTATGTTTTAATGACATCAAGAAAATACAAGCAGTTACACCGACTCTATGGCAGAAGTTACCGTCGTTTTTGCCGATCTCACAGGAAGCACCGGGGTTTTTGAATCACTCGGCAATGCCAAGGCCACGCAGGCCATTACGCGACTGACCCAGTGGATTGGCAAGGTTTCCCAGGCCTATCGCGGCCATGTCGTGAAGTACCTCGGCGATGGCGTCCTGGTGGTGTTTCCCGATAACGCCGACGCGGTCGATGCCGTGACCGAACTGCAGCGGGTCCACAGCGACCGCATCCGCAACTGGCCAGAGCCACTCAAGATGCGCCTGCAAATGGGCGTGGCGCGTGGTGAAATCGTCGAGCAGGACGGTGATTGTTTCGGCGATGCCGTCAACCTGGCGTCGCGGCTCAGTGACCTGTCGGGCCCCGACCAGATCCTGGCAACCGATGCCGTCATCCAGCGCCTGCCTTCCGATACCCTGGTGCGCTCCCGCAGCCTCGGCGCCCTGGAAATCCGCGGCCGGACCGAAGCCTGCCAGGTGCACCGCATCGAATGGCAGTCCGAGCTCATGTCGGAGTCCTTCACGGTGCCTGCCAGCCTGACCGTCCCCGCGCCGGCCCAGCCTGCGGCCGAGCTGGCATCGATAGAGCTGTCCTGGCTGGACATCAACACAGCCTTCAGCTCCACCGAGCTTCCCATCTTCCTGGGCCGCGACCAGGACGCGCAGTTTGTGGTGCAGGACCCGCGCGTGTCCCGCAGGCATGCCCGGATTGAATGGCGCGCTGGCAAGTTCTACCTGGAAGACGTGAGCAGCTACGGCACCTGGGTGCGCTTCGCCGACAGCACGGCAGCGGTGGCGCTGCGCCGCCAGGAATGCGTGCTGCTGCTCGAGGGCGAGATCGCGCTGGGCGCCCCCTTTGAAGATTTCACCGTCCCTACCGTCAGTTTCAAGTTCGCTGACGGCAAAATGCACTTGCAGAAAAAATAAGCTGCGGCCATCCTGCCGGGCAGGGTGGTCAAAAGCCCGCCACGGGCCGCGGCACTGCCGCCGGTGACTTCCACCCGGCGAACTCAGGGGAGCATGATCTTGGTCTGGTTCAAACGGATTTTTGCCGTCCTGGCTGTGTTGCTGCTGCTTGCCGCCGCGGTGGTCGGCATCTATGTCTACCGGGCGAGTCCCGCACTGGACGGCGAACTCCAGGCCCCGGGCCTGCAGGGCCGTGTGACCGTGGCGCGCGACCCGTCCGACGTCACCCACATCAAGGCCGGATCGCCGCGCGATGCCTGGTTTACCCTTGGCTACGTGCATGCCCAGGAGCGCGGCTGGCAACTTGAATTCAACCGGCGCGTGATGCACGGCGAACTCTCCGAGGTGTTCGGCCCGTCCACGCTGGAGACCGACAAGCTGCTGCGCACGCTGGGCGTGGTACGCGCCGCCGAGCGCCAGTGGCAGGGCCTGCCCGCCGAAGGGCGCGAGGCAATGCAGGCTTATAGCGAGGGCATCAACGCCTTTTACGCCGCTTCCCCGCAGGCCTTGCCTCCCGAATTCCACATCCTCGGCGTCAAGCCCGGCGGTGCTTCCGGCACAGCCTGGTCGCCTTCCGACAGCCTGGCCTGGTCGCTGATGATGGCGCTGGATCTGGGTGGCAACTGGGGCACCGAATTCGCGCGCCTGTCCGCCGCGCGGGTGGTCAGGACGCCCGAACTCTGGCAGCTGTTCCCCCCATACCCCGGAGAGCAACCGGCTTCGAAGGTGGACTTCAGCAAGCTCTACGCCGACCTTGGCGTATACCGCGCCGACCTGCCTTCCAGCCAGAAGGTCTCGGCCAATCCTCGGGCAACCCAGGCATCCGAGGGCGTGGCGCTCGCCATGGCGAGCAGCATTAACGGCTGGGCCGAAGCCCTGGGCGAGGTGGATGGCAAAGGCTCCAACAACTGGGTGGTGGCGGGTTCGCACACCGCCAGCGGCAAGCCCTTGCTGGCCAACGACCCGCACCTGAGCCTGTCGGCTCCGGCCATCTGGTACTTCGCGCGCCTGCAGGCGCCGGGTGCCAATAGTGCCCCCGGGCTGGACGTCATAGGCGCGACCTTGCCCGGCCTCCCGTTCGTGGTCATGGGCCGCACCCAGAAGATGGCCTGGGGCTTCACCAACACCGCGCCCGACGTGCAGGACCTGTACCTGGAGCGGATCAATCCCGCCAACCCGCAGCAATACCGCATTCCCCCGGCGGGTGCTTCCGGTGCCGCCGAGGCCTGGGCCGACTTCCAGACCCGCCGCGAAACCATCAAGGTCAAAGGCCAGCCCGATGTGGTGCTTGAGGTGCGCGAAAGCCGGCACGGACCGGTGCTTAGCGACGTGCAGAAATCGCATGCCGAGCTGCTCGACACCAGCAAGTACGTGATCGCGCTGCGCTGGAGCGCGCTGGATGCCGACAACCAGACCGTGCTCGCGGGCTTGCGGGCCAACCGCGCCCAGTCCGTCCAGGAGCTGCTGGACGCCTTCGCGGCCTACCACTCGCCCATGCAAAACGTGGTGACGGCGGACGTCGCGGGCGGTGTGGCCTTCAAGGCCGCCGGCAAGGTGCCGCTGCGCAGGCCCGACAACGACATCCTTGGCATCGCACCCTCACCGGGGTGGGAAGCTCGCTACGACTGGGCCGGCTGGCTGCCTTATGCGCAGACGCCCGAGGCCGGCCGCGCCGCCATCGAGGCCAAGGGCTGGTGGGCCACGGCCAACCAGCGCATCACGCCGCCGGCCTACCCCTTTTTCATCGGCCAGGACTGGACGGTGCCTTACCGCTACGACCGCATCGAGCAACTGCTGGCGGCCACGCCCAAACACGACGTCGCCTCCATGGAAAAAATCCAGGGCAACCAGCTTTCGGCGGCCACCGCCAGGCTGCTGCCTTTCCTGCAGAAAACGCTGGCGCAGCCGGGAGGCCATCCGCTGGCCGAGGCTGCACGCAAGGCCATGGCCGGCTTTGACGGCGTCATGCGCGCCGACCAGGCCGCGCCACTGGTGTTTGCCGCCTGGGCCGACGAACTCACGCGCGGCATCCTCGGAGGCAAGCTGGGTGAGGCCACCTTTAAGCCGCTCTACGGCAAGCGCCATTTCAGGGCCACGCTGGAAGGCATCCTGGAGCGGCAGGACAGCGCCTGGTGCGGCGCGGCCGGTTGCGAGGTGCAGTCCGCCGCGGCGCTGGCCCGCGCGCTGGACCGCCTGCAGGCCGCTTACGGCGCTGATGTGGGCAACTGGACCTGGGGCAGGGCGCACGTAGCGCTGTCGGCGCACAAGCCTTTCGGCAATGTGGCCTGGCTCGCGCCCTGGTTTGATGTGCGCGTTCCCACAGGCGGCGACCCCTTCACGGTCAATGTCGGCCAGTACTGGGCCACGGGCGATGCCACGCCCTTCGCCAGCCGGCAGGCCGCGTCCTTGCGCGCGGTGTATGACATGGGGGACCCGGAAAAATCCCGCTTCATCTACCAGACCGGGCAAAGCGGCCTGGTGTTTTCAGGCCGCTACCGCGACATGCGCGACAGCTGGGCCGCCGTGCAGTACCGGCCCCTGCAGATGAACCCGCCGGCTTTCGCGCACCAGCTCACGCTGCGGCCGTGAAGCAGCGGCAACTCACGCCGGGATCGCATCCACGTTGAGCCGGTCCCAATGCCGGTGCTGCGCGATGGCGGCCAGCAGGTCCCGCGATACCTGGCCGTCCATGACCTTGCGCGCATCGGCCAGCATGACGCCCGGCGTCGGCATGCTGACGGCTTCCGGGTCCTTGCCCAGGCTGAAGCCCAGGGTGGCCAGCAGCTGCGCGCCGTCGTTCACGGCGCAAATCGTCTTGCAGTGCTTGTAGGCCTCCAGCACGAAGTGCACCGCCTCGCCCATGGCGCTCAGCGTGGCGGCGCTCTGGCTTCCGCCGGGAACGAGCACGGCGTCAAACATCACCGAGGGCATGTTGGTGAACGTGTGGTCCACCATGAGCTGCCGCCCCGATGAGGTGCTTACGGCGCCGAGCTGCGGCCCGACGAGCTTGCACTGCGCGCCGGCATCCACCAGGTCCTGCTGCAGGCGTTTGAGCGCGGCGGCTTCCACACCATCGGCCACCAGGATGGCCACCTTGCGCGTCTTGGCGCTGCCGCCCGGGCGGCCCACCATGCGCAGGGCCGGGTCTTCCTCCACCTTGCTCTCGATGCGGTGCTCGCGAAAACCCAGCCTGCCGGCCGCTGCCTTGGGATCGGGTGGTTTGATGCCCAGGGTCGCGGCCACGCGCGCCGCCAGCTTCAGGTCCACATGGGCCAGGTTGTCCACCACGCGCTGGCGGATCTCGGGTACCTCCACCTTGGAGAGCTCAAAGCGGAAAGCCGCCACGATGTGGTCTTTCTCCGGCGCGCTCTGGCTGTTCCAGAACAACGCGGCCTGGGAAAAGTGGTCGTCAAAAGAGGGGCTGCGGCGGCGGATTTTCGGCGGCTCCAGTTGCTCGGGGTAGTACTGGAATCCCTGCGCGCCACCGTCCACCCTGAATTCGGTGCCGCTGCCCAGCGTGTTCGGTTCGTAGGCGACCCGTCCCTTGGCGATGGCCTGGCGGTGCATGCCGTCGCGCTGGAAGTTATGCATGGGGCAGACGGCCCGATTGATCGGGATCTCATGAAAGTTGGCCCCACCCAGGCGCGAGAGCTGGGTGTCTGTGTAGGAAAAAAGCCGGCCCTGCAGCAGCGGGTCGTTGGAAAAATCAATCCCCGGCACCAGGTGGCCCGGGTGGAAGGCCACCTGTTCGGTTTCGGCGAAGAAGTTGTCGGGGTTGCGGTTGAGCACCATCTTGCCGATGGGCTGCACCGGCACCTGCGCCTCGGGGATCAGCTTGGTCGGATCGAGGATATCAAAGCCCAGCTCGCCCTCCTTGCCCTCGTCGATGATCTGCACCCCCAGCTCCCATTCCGGGAAATTGCCGCTTTCAATCGCTTCCCACAAGTCCCGCCTGTGGAAATCGGGGTCCTTGCCGGCGATCTTCTGCGCCTCGTCCCAGGCCAGCCCGTGCACGCCCAGCTTGGGTTTCCAGTGGAATTTCACGAAGAAAGCGCCGCCCCGTGCATTGATGAAGCGAAAGGCATGCACGCCAAAGCCCTCCATCATGCGGAAGCTGCGCGGCACGGCGCGATCGGACATCGCCCACATCAGCATGTGCGTGGACTCGGGCATCAGCGAGACAAAGTCCCAGAACGTGTCGTGGGCACTTGCCGCCTGCGGCATTTCGTGGTGGGGCTCGGGCTTGAGGGCGTGGACCAGGTCCGGGAACTTGATGGCATCCTGGACGAAGAAGACCGGGATGTTGTTGCCGACCAGGTCGTAATTGCCCTCGGCCGTATAAAACTTGACGGCGAAACCGCGCACGTCGCGCACTGTGTCGGCCGAACCCCTGGAGCCGGCCACGGTGGAAAAGCGCACGAAGACCGGCGTTTCCACATCCGGGTCCTGCAGAAAGCCCGCGCTGGTGTACTGCACCATGGACTTGTAAGGTTTGAAATAACCGTGCGCGCCCGCGCCCCGCGCATGTACCGCGCGTTCGGGAATGCGTTCGTGATCGAAATGGGTGATCTTTTCGCGGAGGATGAAGTCCTCCAGCAGCGTCGGGCCGCGCACGCCCGCTTTCAGCGAGTTGTGGTTGTCCGGGATCTGCAGGCCCTGGTTGGTCGTGAGCATCGGGGCGCTGCCAGCGGTAAAGCTCTCGAGCTGGTTCTTTTTGTTGTTGGCGCCGTCCGTGTTCCGGTAAGGGTTGGCAGTGGGGCGCTTGGAGGACGGCATGAAAATCCTTGTCTAAAAAATGAAACGCCGCCCGGGGCCAAGGCCCACAAGCGGATGCAGGGCGACAGACACGCCAGCCTCGGGAGCCCGGCCGGCGCGTGGCGATCAGTTGTCGAGCAGGCCTTCCAGCACCTTGACCGAGGCCAGCAGGCCCAGCGCGGCCACCGTGCCGGCCAGGCACCAGGCCATGAACTCCTGCAGGACTTCCGCGATGTTGTCGGGCAAGGCCATGGACACCAGGAACAAACCGGCCGCGCAGACCAGCACGGTCAGGAAGGCATGGAGCAGGTCGATGTCGCGAGGGCTGGTGCGGATCCGCCAAGCAGCCAGCAGCCCGGCGGCCATGCCTGTCAGAAGTCCGGCCATCAGCTTCATGGTGTGTGTTTTCCTGTGCTGGGTGAGTTGTGGTCAGGTGGTGCATGGACAATACGGGCCGCCGCCCGCCGAACCGGTAGCCTGATGTCGGCGTGCCATGTAAGGCCTTTCTGCTCCTCGCGTAAGACATCGCTTACCGATGCGCGAAGCCGGGCAGGATGAGCGGGGATCGGCCAGGTACAGGGCGGGGAGGGGGCGCCGGACGGCCGTGGGGCAGTCTTGAGAGCAGTCCATGCGCCTCGTAGCCTTTTCTCCTACATGGGCATGGTCGTCCCTCCGGCAAACAGGCAGGGACGCTGCGCGTAAATTTGAGCGCATGACAACCGGCTCGGCCTCTCCGTTGCGGATCGGCACCTCCATCATGAAAATGCGAACCTACCTCGTTGAAGACAACCCGACCATCCGCGAGAACCTGATCAGCACGCTGGAAGAGCTGGCGCCCGTCGAATCGGTCGGAACCTGTGAAACCGAAGACGAAGGCACCGAGTGGCTGACGCACCACGGAGAGCAGTGGGACCTGGCCATTGTCGACCTGTTTCTCAAACAAGGCAGCGGCCTCAGGATTCTGGAAGCCTGCCGGCAGCGCCAGCCGTCGCAGAAGATCGTGGTTTTCAGCAACTACGCCACGCGCGAAATGCGTATGCGCTGCGCCGAGCTCGGTGTGGATGCCGTCTTCGACAAATCCACCGAAATCGATTGCCTGCTGGCCTACTGCCTCACCCAGAGCCGCAAGCTGGACACCGCCGCCAACGACGATTCCAGGGATTCGAGGCTGCAGTCCGCCTGAGCAGGATGGAGCATGGAGAAAGGCCCGGACCATGAACATGCCCGTGGTTTCCCCGGCCTATAACCCGACTTATGGCGGGCCGCGGCGGCTGGACGACGATGTGTTCCAGACGGCCGAAGAAGCGGTGCTGGTGGAGGGGCATGGCAATGCCCCGGTGCTGCCGCCATCGGATTTGGCGTCAATAGGTATGCGTAATGGCGGCCGCAGGTACCCCCCGTTGACTGGCGGACTTCGGGCCTATGTGGCGGAAAAACCGTGCCAGTCGGCCCTCCTGGCCGCGGCGGCGGGGGCATTGACCATGATGTTCCTTCGTTCGCAATTGCGCGGCCGGTTCCCGCGATTGCGTTTGGGCCGGCCGCGATGAGGCCAGCGCACTCGCCCCTTGATTCAAGGAAGTTTTCCCATGCCCATGCATCTTCACGTGCCCGTTCCGCAGCCGCCCCCCGGCACGCCGGGCATCCACATCCCGCAGGAAGTGCCGCCGGTGATCGTGCCACCTGAGCCTGGCACACCCCCCGAGGTCACCGACCCTCCGCCACCCGAACCCACGCTGCCCGTGCGCGAACCCGGCACCAATGTGCCGCCGCAGGCCGTCGCCTCGCGATAGGAGTGTGCGGGGGCCTTGCAGGCCCGGCCGCTCAAGAAGCCGAGGCCTGCTGCCGCTGGTACTCGGCCCGCTTCATGGCCAGATAGCTTTCCTTGTCCAGTTCATGCAACTGGCGGGCGTATTGCTCGGTCGCGTCAAACCAGTGCTGCAGGCGCGATTCGAGCTGCTGGGCCGGCGGCTTGTCCAGTGAGTCCAGATAGGCCTCGATGGCGAGGTAATAGCGCATGGTGTTGCGCTCCACCGTGCCACGCATACCGTCCACATAGCCCATGGCCGAACCTCGCCGCACCTGCGTGAAACCGACCTTGCCGCTGCCGGCGGTGGCCAGGTAGCCTTGCATGGCCAGGCGGCTGGCGACACCGTAGCCGTAGGAGTAGCGCAGGTGCATAAATGTCTTGCCGTCAGGGAGCGGGACCGCCTGCAGTTCGATGCGGTAGTTGTTGGTCCCCAGGGGACCCTTGTCGGCTCCAAGCTGCGCGGCCAGGTAATCGGGCGAGCTGGCGGCAAGCCGGTAGCTGAACCGAAGCGCGAAAGCGTCCTCCAGCGGCTGCTCGGTTTTTTTGCCGATGTGCATGCTCAGCACACTGGGGCTTTCGTCCACGCTGGCATGGCAGTGCTTGGTGTTGATGTGCAGTATCAGCACCTCGCACCAGCGCCTGGGACTCTTGAACGTGCCGGCGACCGTGGAAAACGGCGAGTTCAGCACGGCATAAGCGCTGCCGGTGACGGCATTGGCGCTTTCGGACGATTCCAGGAACAGCGGTCTGCGGTAGGCGTTTTGCGCGAGCTGCCCGGCCAGCGCCGCATGCTTTTCGAGCAGGGCCGCCGGGCCGGACTCCGCGGCAGCGGCGGGCGAAGGCTGCGATTGCGCCGTGGCGGGGAAAGCCGCATAAAACAGCAGGCCGCACAGCAACACGAGATGGCCGAACCGGTGAAGAAAGCTCATGGCCCCAGTGTGCCAGTGCCGCCAGGGTGTGTTGCGCATACGCTCCTTCATCCTACAAGTGATCGCCGAAAGCGTGAAGCGCGCGGGAGGCACAGCGTTGGACCAGAGAGTTGAACCCGGGCCCGCTCAGGCCTGCGCGGCCTCCGCGAGCGCCTGGGAATCCGCTGCGGCGGAGGCTTCGAAGCGCAGCGTGATCCGGTGCTCCCCGCGCACCAGACGCACGGATTCCTGCAAGGCCAATGCCTGTACATCGCGCCACTCAAGCAGGCGATAGGGCGGCTTGTCGGCTGCGCGCAAGGGCTCCACGTCGTCGTGCGGCTTCAATTCAAGATGCAGGGAAAGAATGCCTTGCGCAAATTCCGCTTCCACCAAAACTTTGCAGGGCGCGGCGGCCCCGTCGGTCAGGGCAATGACGGCGGCGGTCAGCACATTGCGAAGCGCCGACTGCGGCAGCCGCGCGGCAATGCCCGCTGTGTTGTCGATCACCGAAAAACCTTTGAAGGAGAGCTGCGTCACCACCATGCCCAGGCATTCCGCGATGCCCGCCTCGGCCTGGACCAGCCTTTTCTCCTTGGGCGCTAGCCAGCTCATCAAATCAACGCAGGATGCGGCCGCCTCTTTCGACAGCGCCACGATGTCACGCGCGTTTCTCAGCAGCGCTTCCGGGTCCGCATCGGCTTTTTGCAGGCGCCGCTCGAGCATGGCCGCCACCATGGCGATCGGTTGCAAGGTGCCCGCCATGTTGTGGCGTATCACGGGTGCAAGCCTGCGCATGAGTGCGTAGTGCGCCGCTTCCGCCTCGAATATCTCCGATCCGTTTTCCAATCCGTTTGCCTGTTCTGTCTTGCTGCTGGATTGAGCGCTCATGGTGCTGCCGCCGATAGATGTTGACGAAAACTGCAGGCGAATCTGCAGGCCCACGCCGCGCAGCACGCACACATTTGGCTGCGATATTTTAAGGCGTAACTACAAAATAATACGGCTCTCGAATCGAAGTCCGTGTAAGCCAATGCCGACAGTTTTGATGCTGTGACGGGCATGCCGCACATTGTTTTCTCCATGGAGAAAATAGTGCGTTATTTAGTTGTCATTCTGTATCTTCGCGAGTAATCTCGGCACCCGTTTCTACAAAAAGTT
>Ga0102592_1000983_pt1 | contig 36842 bp, 35 predicted proteins | sample AraplaCol_mMF_r2_FD_76861 | JGI IMG/M metagenome (GOLD analysis project Ga0102592, IMG submission 76861) | Arabidopsis root microbial communities from North Carolina, USA - plate scrape MF_Col_mMF_r2 (SPADES assembly) (version 2) | ecosystem: Host-associated > Plants > Roots > Endosphere...
CTGTTTGACAGATTGGGGCGAAAACTCAGGCGGCAAGGCCTGGGTCGCCGGCCACGCCCAGCAGCTTTGGCGTGTTGGGCTTGACGGGTTTGATGACTTTCTGGGCCTTGAGGTAGCTCTCCACCACTTCCCAGACCGGCGGGCCGGCGTTTTTGCTGGCTTCGGCCACCGGCGCCCAGCCAGCCACCTTGTAGGTCTTGCCCGCTTCGATAAGTTTGCCGCCCAGGCGCATGTCCTGGATGCGTTCACCCATCCTGGCGCCGGGCTCGCATGTATAGGTGAGGCCACCCACGCGTACCATGTCGCCGCCCTGCTGGTAATACGGGTCGGGGTTGAACAGGTTGTCGCCCACGTCCTCCAGGATGGTCTTGATCATGTCGCCGCGCATGTCGGTCAACGTGGTCCAGGGATAGCTGATGGCGGTCTGGTCCATCACATGCTCGCGTGTGATGGCCTGGCCGGGCAGCAGCGAGGTGCCCCAGCGGAATCCCGGGGAGAACGCGATCTCGGCGCCGCGCACCTTCATCAGCGCATCCAGGATGAGCTGGTCGAAGCTGCCGTTGAAATTGCCGCGGCGGTACAGCGTGCCTTCCGTCACCGCGAGTTTTTCATCGAGTTTGGCGGCATAAGGCGCCCTCACCTTCGCAATCAGCTCGTTCATGGCCACGTCGGCGGGCAAAAGATTGGCAAACACCGGCAGCAGCCGGTAGCTGAAGCCGGCCACCTTGCCGCCCTTGACGTCAAGGTCCAGCACACCCAGGAATTTGCCGTTGCTGCCGGCATTGGTCACGATGGTCTGGCCGCCCGGGTTCTTGACAATCACCGGCACAGGCACGCCGTCGTGGGTATGGCCGCCCAGGATGGCATCGATGCCGCTCACGCGCGAGGCCATCTTGAGGTCTACGTCCATGCCGTTGTGGCTCAGCAGCACCACGGCCTGGGCGCCTTTGGCGCGCGCCTCGTTCACGGTCTCCTGCATCTCGCTTTCGCGGATGCCGAAAGTCCAGTTGGGCGTGAGCCAGCCCGGGTTGGCGATGGGCGTGTAAGGGAAAGCCTGGCCGACGATGGCAACGGGCACGCCGTTCATTTCCTTGATCACATAGGGCTTGAACACCGGGTCGCCGAAGTCGCTGGTCTTGACGTTCTGCGCAACGAAGTCGACCTTGCCGGCAAAGTCCTGCTCGACGATTTTCTTGATGCGCTCCTCGCCGTAAGTGAAGTCCCAGTGGCCAGTCATCACGTCCACGCCCAGCAGCTTGGCCGCATCGACCATGTCCTGGCCTTGCGTCCAGAGCGAAGTGGCGCTGCCCTGCCAGGTGTCGCCGCCGTCCAGCAGCAAGGCACCCGGGCGTCCCGCCTTGAGTTGCTTGACCAGCGTCGCCAGGTGGGCGAAGCCACCCACCTTGCCGTATTGGCGCGCGGCCCGCTCGAAGTCGAGGTAAGTCAGTGCATGGGCCTCGGGCGTGCCTGACTTCAGGCTGGCCGCCTTGAGCAACCGCTCGCCCACCAGATGCGGCACCTGCCCGCGCAGCGCGCCCACGCCCAGGTTGACGGAGGGCTCGCGGAAGTAAATCGGCAGCAGCTGGGCATGGCAATCAGTCATGTGCAGCAGGTGCACATTGCCGCTGCGCGGCACTTCATACAAGCCGGCGGCCTGGGCAGCGCCGGCCTCGCGCTGCAAAGGGAAACCGGCGGCCAGGGCGGCCGCCATGACACTGGCGAACTCGCGGCGGGAAAGATTCATGGCGGTAGACATCCTGCCCGGTATACCAGGCATGCTTTCAGGTTGCGGTCAATGCAGGCGCGCCAGAGCGCAGCCGCTTATTTGTTGACGGGCGAGTTCGGGTCCAGCAGCAGCGCCATCACATCACGGATCTGCTGCTCACTGAGGATGGATGCATGGCCGAACCGGGGCATGCCGGAACAGGCGTTGTAGGCCTTTGCGTTCCACAGCTTGCCCCAGGTGTATTCCACGATGGGCTTGCTTTCGGGCGAGGCCGGGTTGCTCACGCCGCGCAGCTTGCCGTAGTTGTAGAGGCTGGGCCCTATGGAGCCGAAGGACAGCTCGGCCTTGCTGATCTGGTGGCAGTTGTAGCAGCTGCCACCATTGGCTTCGCCGGGCTTGTCGCTCCAGGTCAGGCCACGGCCGTTCTGCGCGATCTTTTCACCTTCACTCCAGTTGCCGAGGAACTTGCCGTCCGAAGGCAGCTTCACGGTTTTCAGGTTGGCTTCTTCAATGGACTTGGCGAGTTTTTCGTCCAGCGGCTTGCCGGCCGCTTCCGAACAAGCCTGGTTGGAAGCATCCAGCGTCAGCCGGTCCATCTTGGCGATGCCCTGCTCGCGGAAAGAGCTCTTGAGCACCTGCTGCGTGGCTTCGTCAACTTGCTGGGCCGTGGGTGCGGTGGCGCAGCTGGACAGGAAGAAGGCGGCGAAAGCCAGGCCAGCCGAGGACAGCGCTGCTCGTGTGTAGGAGATATTCATGTTGATGTCCCGTGCCGGATTAACGTTTCAAGGCGGGCGCGATCGAGACGCCGCCCTTGCTGTTGACGCCCATGTATACGCCCAGGGCGATGGTGGCGTCGGAGGCATAGCCCGGAAAGGGGAAGCGCTGCTGCCGGTAGCAGTCGTTCAGGCGGCGCTGCATGCTCCACAAATCGCCGCTGGAGACGCGATAGGCCGGCCACGCGCCGAAGCCGTTGCCCGCGCCGGGCTGCCTGGTCAGATTGGGCAGGTCCTGCAGACGCACGCGCTTGTTGTCCTCGCCGTGGCAGGACGCGCAGGAAAAGTCGTAGGGGCCGCCGCGAAGGTAAAACACCTTCTTGCCCACCTCATACATCAGCTTTTCCTTGGCATGCGACTGGGGTACGTTGAAAGCCATGTCGCGCGACTCGGCCGAGATGTAGGCCACCAGCGATTCGATCGACTTCTGCTCGCCCGCGCCGAACGGCGTCCTGGCGATCTCGGCGGCGCTGAAGCCCTGCAACTGCTCCATGCAGGTCAGCAGGCGCGACTCCAGGTCCTGCACACGCTGGGTGTCGGCAAAGAAACGCGGCAGCTCGACAAAAGCGCCCTTGACCACGCCCGGGCCCTTGCCCAGGTCGCATTTTTCGAGCGAGGCGTTTTTGGGTCCACGCGCCTGTTTCCAGAGGGCCTCGCCCTTGGTTTCGTACAGCTCGGCGGGGTTGCCGTCGGCCAGCATGGCACGGTATTCGGCAATGCCTTCAGCCGTGCTTTTCTGTGCCGCCGCCGGCAAGGGCAAGGCGGACATCGTGGCCAGGGCTGCCAGCCCAAACAGGCTCAATTTCATCGTGGTTTCTCCTCAAAATATCGTTGTGGGCGGCCAGGGCCGCGGCGCGCAAACCGGCGGGAAACTCAGGAGATGACGGCCTCGTCGGTCCGCTTGTCGCCGTGGTTGTCGGTCCAGCTGACCGCGATCTTGTCACCCGCCTTGCCGCCCTTGAAGCTGAACTGCACAAAGGGGTTTTTGGACACGGCCGTGCCCCACTGGGCGCTCATCACGGTCTTGCCGTTCCAGGTGGCGCTGATGCTCTGGATGAACCAGGCAGGCACGATTTTTCCGGCGGCGTCCTTGCGCTGGCCGCTTTCCATTTCATGGCTCACGAGCACGCGCACAGTGGTTTTATCGCCTTGGGCCTGCGCCCGGATTCGCATGGGATCTGACATTTGTTTCTCCTGATTTCAAGCTAGGGTGTATCGGGGGGTGCGCAAGCGAATCAGCCGCCGCAGCCGCCGAGCGTTACCTTGACTTCCTTCACCGCATAGAAGTACTTGTCGCCGGCCTTGGCCAGCGCATAGACGTTGGAGGACTGGCCCATCTTGATGTTGGTCGAGACATTGGCGTCAGTACCAGCCGGGATGTCGAACATGGCGGCCAGCGCGCTCGGGTTTTTTTCGACGACAAGCGCGATCTGGGTGGTGCCCGCGATATTGCTCTGGGCACCCACCCGCACCACGTTGCCGTTTTCGGCGATTTCGGGTGCCTGCAGCAGCAGCTCCTTGCTTTCAACCGGCGCACTGGTGGCGCCCATGGCCTTGGCTGCGTCGGCCAGGGATTTGCTTTCAAACGCGGCTTTGTTCCAGCCCGGGGCGTTTTGCGCGTAGGCTGGGCTGAAGCCCGAAGCAGCGGCCAGCGCCAGTGCCGTGGCGCCCGAACCGCTGGCCAAAAAATCACGACGTTCCATGGTTGAACTCCTCTTTATATAACTTCAATGTCTTAAAAACTCAGTCCGATTGGACACCAAAACCTCAAAAGCCCAGGAGGGTATTTCTCCCAAGCATGCCTCAAAAAAACTTTGCCGACTTGAGCTTCCTATTTCGCCGCGCCCTGCGCCAGCCATTGGGAAATCTGCGCCGATTCCGCCGCACTCAAAGCCTGCGGCGGCATGGGAATGGAGCCCCAGGCGCCCTGCCCGCCTGACTTGATTTTGCCCGAGAGGTAATTCACCACGTCGGCGCGGTCTTTATATTTGTTGGCTATATCCTTGAACGAAGGCCCCACCAGTTTGGTGTCCATGCCATGGCAGGCCACACAGGCATTTTTCTGCAACAGCGGCATCACGGACGCGGCGGAAGCACCCGAAGCGGCCGTTTTCACCACGGCTGTCACCGGTGCCGCGACAGGCGTCCTTTCCACCTGCATCGCGACGCTGCTGGATGGTACCCCCGCCGCCGAAGGGGGCCTGGTTGTGTCCACCCCGCGGCTTTCACCGACCAGGCGGGACTGCTCGGCCAGGTTGCCATGGGCGTTGCGCGCATAGTCCGGCAAAAAGCTTTTGATCACCACCTCGGTCTTGCAGTTCACCATGCAATTGGACCCCTGCACGTCGGGCCTGGCGGTACCGCCCAGCTCCCGGCCCGGCCACATCGCGTGCGCGGTCGTCATGCCGTTGCGGTTGGGCAGGCGGGCCTGCACTTCGCGGATATTGCTGTCCGACAGCGTGAAGTCTTCCGGCAGCACATTGCCCAGGAACAGGATGTAGGCCGTCGCGGCATAGACCTCATCGGACGTCAATGTCTTGGGCGCGGTCCAGGGCATGGCACGGTTGATGTAGTCCCACAGCGTGGACAATGTGGACACCTTCATCAGCGTAGTGCGATTGGGCTGGTTGGCGCCCGGCATCAGGCCGTCGACCCGGCCGCTCTTGATGTCCTGCACGGTTGTGCCGCCGGCAATCGGTGTGAACACTTCGGAGGATTCGGCAAAACTTCCGTGGCAGGAGGCGCATTGCGCTTCCCACAGCACCTCGCCTTGCTTCACCGAGCCCCGGCCTTTGGGCAGGCCCTTGAAATCGGGCCGCACGTCGATATCCCAGGCCTTGACCTCGGCCGGCGTGGCGGTCCTGCCGACGTTGGCCAGCGCCGCCTGTCGCGCGACTGCTGAGGGTTGCGCCTGCGCAAAGCCCGTGCCTGCCGTGCACAGGCCGGCAACCAGCACCAACAGCGCGTAAGAGGTGTGTTTAAACCTGGACATTTTTCACCTCGCCGTTTTCCTCCAGCGACCAGGACTGGATGGCGTTGTTGTGATAGATGCTGCGCGAGGCACGCACCTTGCGCAGCTCGCCATAGGTCGGCTGGATCTGCCCGGTTTCGTCCACGGCGCGGCTCTGGAAAATCGCCGGCTTGCCGTCCCAGATGAAGTCGGCGTTGAAGCGCGTGAGGCATTTGGCCAGCACTGGCCCTTCGAGCCGCGCCTGCGTCCAGTTGCGCCCGCCGTCCACGGAAACATCGACCCGTCGTATCTTGCCGCGGCCGCTCCAGGCCAGGCCCGTGATGTTGTGAAAGCCTTTTTGCAGCAGCACCTGGCCGCCGCTGGGCGAAGTAACCACGCTCTTGACCTCCTGGATGCTGGTGTACTGCCGGTGCAGGCCGCTGGGCTGCAGGTCCACGTAATGAATGGTTTCGTCCTTGGCGCCGTAGGGCATGTCGCCCACTTCGATGCGGCGCAGGTATTTGACCCAGCTCACGCCCTGCACACCGGGCACGATGAGGCGCAGCGGGTAGCCGTTTTCGGGCCGCAGCATTTCGCCGTTCTGTCCGTAGGCGACCAGCACCTCGCCGCTCATCACCAGGCTCATGGGAATGGTGCGGGTCATGCTCGAGCCATCGGCCCCTTCAGCTAGGATGAATTTGGCGCGCTTGAGATCGGCGCCGCAGAGTTCCAGCAAGGTGCGCAATGGCACACCGGTGAATTCGCTACAGCTGAGCATGCCGTGGGTGTACTGCACCGTCGGGACGGCGGCATTGCCCCACTCCATGCCGGTATTGGCGCCGCATTCGATGAAGTGCATGCGGCTCACGCTGGGCAGGCGCATCAGCTCATCCATATTGAAAACCATGGGACGCTTGAGCATGGTTTCGTCGGAGCCGTTGAGCATCAGGCGGTGTTTGGAAGGGTCGATGTCCCACCAGCCCTGGTGGTGCCGCTCAAAGTGCAGGCCGCTGGGCGTGATGATGCCGAACAGGCCCTGCAAGGGGCAAAAGCTCACGCTGGCCTGGCTCACGCGCGTGAGCCCCGGGCTCTCGCGGCGCTGGAGGTTTTTCTCGAATTCGCTGGGCAGTCCATAGCCGCGAGCCGCCACAGGCTGGCCCAGGCCTTTGCTGTGCGGTGGAAGGTTCAGGATTTCGGGCTCGCCCTCGGCGCCGGCCTGCGCAGCAGCTCGGCCCGCTGCCAGGGCTCCTGCTGCCGCGGTGGCGAAAGCACCGGCCAGAAAGCCGCGGCGCCCCGCCCTTACGTCTTGTATCTGCTCGCGCGTCAGGAAATTTTCGGGTGCGCGCTGTATGAATCGGCTCAGCATGGATGGCGTCCTCAGGTTCAGGCGTCCAACATGCCGGAACGCGGCGACAGGCTTTCCGCTGGCGATAGCGCGCCCGGCTCGTCCAGTTCGATGGCGATCTGTGTGCAGACGCTGCGGCACAGCGCCACGGCTTTTTCGCTCTGCACCCGGTAAATCATCTGGGTACCTTCCCTGCGTTTGGCCAGCACGCCGGTGCGGTACAGCACGGCCAGGTGCTGCGAGAGGTTGGGCTGGGTGGTGTCGATCTCAGCCAACAGCTCGTTGACCGACTTTTCGCGCTCACACAGCGCGCTGAGAATGCGCAAGCGCATGGGCGTTGCCAGCACACCGAACAGTTCGGCCGCCAGTTCAAACACCCGGCCGCGCTCCACCTGGGCATTGGCCTGAATCATCTCGTCCATAGCGACTTCTTCTTAATATAAGCAATGACTAATATTATTCATCTGACAGGGAGCGATGTCCCCCGTAAATACCCTCGGTTGCCCCTGAAACTGGTGAATATCACCAAGACGGTGCTCCACCCCCTGAAAAGGTGTTGCCGCGCTGCACTTCCGCCCTCTGGCGCAGGTGTAATAAAGCCCTGAAATTGATCGGCGCGTGATATAAAACTTTTGTTGCTTACGGGTTGTTACTCGGGATCTTTATAAAATAATACTTATGTATTCAAAACACAAACTCTTCTCGGGCGGCGTCATTCTCCTTCTGGCCGGCCTGGCCAACGGCTTGGCGCATGCGGAGGTCGACGCACTGGTCACCAACGCACGCACCCTGCTGGACCAGAGCCAGGCACAAAAAGCGTTTGACCTGCTGGAGCCGCAAGAAGCTACCCGCGCAGGCGACCCTGATTTCGACACCGTGCTGGGCATCGCCGCCAATGAGACCGGCCAGTACACGCGCGCTGTATTCGCCCTGGAGCGCGTGCTCGCCGTGCAACCCAGCAATTCGCGCGCACGCGCCGAACTCGGCCGCGCCCTGTTCTCCGTCGGCGACACCAAGGCCTCGCGCCAGGTTCTGCTGGAGACAAAGCAGGACAACATCCCCGCGGAAGCCGCCGCCACCATTGACCAGTTCCTGCAGGCCATAGACCGGACCGAAGAAGCCGCCCGCTCGTCAGTCAAGCCCTTCCTGGAAGCCAGCATCGGCTACGACACCAACATCAACAGCGGCCCCGGCAACCCGAATGTGGCCGTCCCCGCTTTCGGCGGCCTGATCTTCACCCTGAACCCCGCCGGCGTTGAAACCAAGGACGCCTTCATGAGCCTGGGCGGCGGCCTGTCGGCCCGCTATGTGGTGGATCCGCGCTGGTCGCTGATCGGCAACGTCTACGGCAACGCGCGCGTCAACAGCAAGTACAACGACTTCAACACCGGCCAGGTCGATGTCAATTTCGGCGCCAGCTACCGTTACGACAAACACGAATTCTCGGGCGTCGTGCAGGCCGGCACCTACACCGTTGCAGGCTCGCGCGCCCGCGACCAGCAGGGCGTGGTCGGCGAATGGACCTACCGCATCGATGGTTTCCGCCAGTGGAGCACCTACATACAGTGGGGGGACCTGAGCTATCCCGGCCAGTCGCTGCGCGACGCAACCCGCACAGTGATCGGTACTTCTTACGCCCATGCCTTCCGCGACAGCAACATCGTCGTCTTCGGCGGCGGCTACGTCGGGACCGAAAAAGAGCGTGCCGCCGGCGTGCCGCAGCTGGGCCACGACCTGGTCGGCCTGCGCACCGGCATCCAGAAAACCCTCTCCGACGCGATGGCGCTGTTCGGCAGCCTCGCCTATGAAGACCGCAAATACGGCGGCGCGGATCCGCTCTTCCTCGTCACGCGCCATGACAAGCAGTGGAACCTGAATATGGGCCTGAATTGGGTGCCCGCCAAATTCTGGCGCGTCACGCCCCAGTTGGCCCTGACCTCGGTGAAATCCAATGTCGCGATTTCCGACTACAAGCGCACCCTGTTCTCGGTCACGGTGCGCCGCGACTTCTGAGCTTGACTTGCCGACTGAACCGAACACGCTCGCCTGATAGCCCCATGAAAACCAGACGGGAATTTCCCCTCAAACGCGCCGCCCTCTCGGTGGTGGTCGCGGCGGCATTTCCCGCGCAATCCTTTGCCGCCGGCTCGGCCGGCGTGGCCCAGTTCATCGCCGGCGACGTCAATGTGCTGCACCCCAACGGCAAGACCGAGGTGCTGGCCAAGGGCAAGCCGCTTGAAAGCGGCGAATCCATCCTGACAGGCAATGGCGGCCGCGCGCAGGTGCGGTTTTCCGACGGCGGCCTTGTGTCCCTGCAGCCCAACACCGAATTCAAGATCGCGAACTACGTCGACGAAGCCGACCCCAAGCAGGACCGCTTCCTGGTGGACCTGCTGCGCGGCAGCATGCGGGCCATCACCGGCCTGATCGGCAAGCGCAACCGCGAGAACTACAAGGTCACCACCACCACAGCCACCATCGGCATACGTGGTTCGGGTTTCAGCGTGGGCTACAACCCTGACGGCTCGCTGGGCATCACGACCGAGCTGGATGCCATCGAGGTCTGCAATGCCGGCGGCTGCGTGGGCCTGACGGCCGGCGAGTCGGTACGGGTCATCAACAGCTCCGAGGCGCCGGTGCGCACCAATGTGCGGGCCAATGTGCCGACGCCGCCGCCCGCCCAGGACGCGGTCGTGGTGGGCAACCAGACCACGTCCGACGGTAAAGCCGCCATCGTCGCGACCGTCACGACACCGGTTAAACAGGTGTTCACCGACCTGGCCGCGGCGGTGGCCTTCACCGACAGCGCGGGCAACCCGCTGGTTGAAAGTTACTACCCCGAGGCCGGCACCGCCGTGCTGACCAGCTTCCTGAGCGGCAAACCCATTGATTTCGACAGCCTGGACAGCCGCAATGTCCTGACCCAGTTCCGCAGCGCGCCAGCCGGTACCGTGATGGAAAAAGGCGCGCTGGGTGTGCCGTCAGATCCCGACTTCGTCGGATGGGGCAGCTGGGTGAGCGGGCAAAAAATCGTGGCGGGCTCGGCCAGCGCCATCGAATCCGTCCATTTTGTGATGGGCCGGCCTACGCCGCTGGCCCAGATGCCGGCCGACAACATGCAGGGCACTTACCAGCTGGCCGGCGGCACCGCTTACTCCAGCACGCTGGGCGCGGGCCAGCTTGTGAGCGGCTCGCTGGTCGCCAACTTCGGCGCCTACAGCCCCGGCCAGGGCTACGGCAACCTGGACCTCACCACGCGCTTCGGCGGCAACGACTACAGCATCAGCACCAGCGTCGACATCAACAACTCGAAAATCACCAACACCTCGGGCACCAACGTGACCGGTTTTTTCACCGGAAACAATGCCAGCCGCGCCGCGCTGGTCTACAGCGCGCCGTCCGTGACCGGCGCAGGGCTCGCTGCAGGCCAGGTTTCCGGCACAGCCGCTTTCCAGCAGACCGGCCTGGCCATGAGGCCCCTGTAAGCAGGGCAATCGCTTTTTTGTTCATCACGACAGCACCGTGCGCATCATTTAAAAATATCCGGAGAACCCCATGACATCGCACATCAAGCTCCAGCAAACCGTCCTGGCCATGGCGCTGGCCGCCATTTATCCCCTGCAGGCCTCCGCCGCGCCTTCCGCGGGCGTGGCCCAGTTCATCGCGGGCGATGTGAACGTGCGCCGCGCGGACGGCGGCACCGTGGCCCTGACCAAGGGCAAGGACATCGAAAGCGGCCAGGCTATCCTCACCGGTGCCAGCGGGCGCGCGCAGGTGCGCTTCACCGATGGCGGCCTGGTGTCGCTGCAGCCCAATACCGAATTCAAGGTCGCGAACTATGTGGACAAGGCCGATCCGAAGGAAGACCGCTTCCTGGTGGACCTGCTGCGCGGCAGCATGCGGGCCATCACCGGCCTGATCGGCAAGCGCAATCGCGAGAACTACAAAGTCACCACCACCACGGCCACCATAGGCATACGCGGCTCCGGTTTCAATGTGGGCTACAACCCCGACGGTTCGCTGGGCGTGACGACCGAGCTGGATGCCATCGAGGTCTGCAATGCCGGCGGCTGCGTGGGCCTGACGGCCGGCGAATCAGTGCGGGTGATCAACAACACGGATGCGCCGGTACGCACCAATGTGCGGGCCAACGTTCCCACGCCCCCTCCGGAACGCGAGCCGGTCAACGTGGGCGACAAGGTCAACAGCACCGGCGGGGCCGCCATTGTCGAAACACCGGCCACGCCTGCAGCCCCCCCCAATACCGGCACCTTCACCAACCTGACGGCCGTCGCCCACTATCACATACCGCCGGTCACCTCCGACCCCAACGGCAGCTTCACCGGCCCGGTGGCCTCTGCTTCCGTCGTGATGAACACAGGCAAGGTCAGCGAATTCGAGTCCAGCGGCAACGTCTTCAAGCCCACGGTCAACACCGCGGCCGGCTCCTTCGGCTCAACGGCCACCAACGACTTCATCGGCTGGGGCAACTGGGCCAGTGCCACCAAAAACGGCACCGTCAATCTTTCCCAGCTGCACTACATCGTGGGCCAGGCCACGCCGGTCCTGCCCACCACGGTAGGGATCTCCAGCTACACCCTGATTGGCGGTTCCGCACCCACGACGTACACCGGCACCAGCGGAACGCTCAACAGCGCGACCTTCTCGGTCAACTTCGATCCGGTCCAGCCCGGCGGGCCCATGCTCAGCGTGAACATCAACACCTCCTTCGGCAACGTGGTGGAAAACTTTGTGTATTTCTCAAGCTCCAGCTTCTCCAGCGGAAGCGGCGCCGTCAAGGGCATGTTCACGGGGCCAAACGCCAACCGCGCCGGCCTGATCTACACCGGCTCGATCTCGCCGGCGGGCTCTTATTCCGGCTCGGCCATCTTCCAGGCGCCCTAAGAAGCCGCGCCGAAGCCGAGGTAAAACGCCATCTCGCGCTGCGTGGCTTCAGGGCCATGCACGGCCAGCGCCTGCGCCCTGCCCGCCTCGCCCATCCGCCGGCACAGCCCGGCATCCCCCGCTAGCCGCATCACCGCGTCATACGCCTCTTCCTGCGATTGCACCAGCAGGCCCGACACGCCCTGCTCCATGACTTCGGCATAGCCGCCGCGCGCATGGGCCACCACCGGCAAGCCGGCCGCCATGGCCTCTACCACCACGCGGCCGTAGGCCTCCGTGGAAGCGCCTGTGCGGTAAAAGAAGGCATCGAGCGAGCGGTAGAAATCGGCCGCGCTTTCGGCGCCTGCCGGCAACAATTCAACGCCCTCCACACCTTGCAACGCAGGCGCCAGACAGGTCCCACCCATGATGCGCACCCTCAAGCCGCGGCTGGCCAGCATGCGGTACAGGGCCGGGTCTTCCAGGTGGTGTTTGTCCGGCGCGTCGCGGCTGACGCGGCCCACGGTAAAAGGCCGCTCCGCCACATGCGCAAAGCGCTTGTCCGCCACTGCGAGGAAGGGCTGCAAGTCCATCAGGCTACGCGCGATGCGCCCGGGCAGGCCCACACTGAGCTGCAGCATCCTGGAGACAAACACCAGCTCCGGGTCCAGGCCCGTGCTGTCGCGCAGGGCTTCCATTGAGGCGAAGAGCTGCGCATGGTTGGCCAGGTTGTAGAACAGGATGATTTTTTCGAAGCCGGCATATTTGAGCCAGATGCCGGGCCGCATGTGCACGCCGGCGATCAGCAGCGTGCCGCCCCGGGGAAACTGCTGGGCAAAAGGCTGTATGGTCGCGATGCCCTGTCCCGCATAGCTCGGGTGCGGCGGCACGTCGGACCACAGCTTCACCGGCCGCCGGCCCTCCAGCAGGCGGCGTATGTCCAGCAGCTCGCGTTCCGCACCGGTAAAGGCTTCGCTGAAACGACCGAGCAGGTGCAAGGTGGAAAGCTGTGCGACAGGAACGTTCATGCTGCGCCGATTATCCCTGCGGGAGCCGCTGCCACATAATCCGGGCTATGCACAACACGCTCCAGAGCGCGGCCGAAACCGCTCCGCCGCAGGACAGCCCAGGCTGGATGCTGCGCGGCGCGCAGCTCCACGCACAGGGCCGGCTCGAGCAGGCCCTGATCGCCTTTGAAAACGCCCAGGCATTGGCGCCCGGCGACGTCAACGCCGCCTCGGCCTGCGCCACCTTGCTGTCCGTGCTCTCCAGGCCCGTGGCCGCATACAAGGCGCTGCTCTCGGTAGAAGCCGAGCTGCTGCAGAGCGCTGACGGCGCGGCCAACCTGGCCATCGCCGCCGAAAGCTGCGGCGACCTTGCCCGCGCCAGCATGGCCTACCAGCGTGCCCTGACGCTGGACCCTGGGCATGCGCGCGCACTCAACAACGTCGGCTTGATGGCCGCCGCGCAAGGCCAGTGGGATGCCGCGCTGGACTGCGCCCGCAAATGCCTGGCCCAGGACCCCGGCCACGCGCCTTTCCACGTCAACCTCAGCGACTACCTCTGCGGTGCCAGGCGCTACGCTGAGGCGCTGACCGTGCTCGAAGCGGCGGCCCTGCGTTTTCCCAACGACCTGGACATACGCATACGCGGCGCGGCGGCGCTGGCCTTCAACGGCGACTTCGACAAGTCGCGCGAAGCCAGCCAGCGCTTTGACGCCGCCACCCTGGTTTACTTCCAGGACTTCCTGGGCCGCGCCATCGCGCCGGCCTACCTGGACCACAAACTGCGCCTGCAGCAAGGCGAGCTGCCCGATGCGCGGCAGCTTTACTGCGGCCAGGCCTTTGAGGCCATGACCATCTGCGATTGGCGGGACAACGAGAGACTCACGGCCACGCTGCGCGAGATGCTGGCCGAGGCCCTGCGCACCGGCCGGCACCGCGACTGGCGAGACGCGCAGTTCTACGGCCTCATGCTGGACATGGACGAGAACGAGCTCGCGCAGATGCGCCGGGTGTCGGTCGCAAAGATCAGCGAAAGCCTCAAGTCGGCGCTGCCCCCCTTCGTGCGGCGCACCACACGCGTGGGCCGGCACGATGAGCGCATCCAGGTCGGCATGGCCGTGCAAAGCTTGCGCGACGAGCGCCACGCCCACGCGCTCAAACGCCAGCTGGCGCTGCATGACGGCAGCCGCTTCGCGATCCACATCTATTCGCCCACGCGGCATCCCGAGCTTGAGCATGGCGAGATGCTCAAGCCGCATGCCGCCAGCGTGACCGAGATCGCCCACATGTCGGACGTGGAAGCCGCCGGCCGCTTGCGGCTGGACCAGCTCGACGTATTTGTCGACATGACCTTCGACACCGCTTGGTGCCGGCCCGAGATACCGGAGCTGCGCGTGGCGCCCGTGCAGCTGCGCCAGCTCACCTGGCACCGCCACAACCCGCCGCGGCCCTGCGACTACAACATGTCCGACCGCTTTGTGCACCCCGACGGGCTGGACCTCGCGCCCTACGGCGCCGTCGTGCGTCTGCCGCACACCTGCTGGCTGGCGGCCCACGACGAAACACCGGAAGCAGGCTGGGACAGCCGCGAGCAAGCCGGCCTGCCGGCCGACGCCCTGGTGCTGTGCGCCACCGTGCCTTCGGTGATGCTGGACCCGGCCAGCTTCGCCGCCTGGATGAAAATCCTGCGCTCGCTGCCTGACGCGGTGCTATGGTTGCCCGCCTACAGCCTGCCGATAGCCGCCAACCTGGTGCGCGAGGCCAATGCCGCCGGCGTGCACGAAAGCCGATTGATCTTCACCCACAGGCTCACGCGCGCCCAGTCCCTGGCCTGCCTCAAGCACGCGGACCTGTTCCTGGACACCCTGCGTTTCAATGCCAACCTGGGGCTGGAAGATGCGCTGCGCATGGGCGTCCCCGCCCTGAGCTGCGCGGGCGACAGCATGGCCTCGCGCCTGGGCGGCAGCATCATCCGCGCGGCCGGTTTGCCGCAGTGCGTGGTGGAAAGCCGGCCCGCTTATATCGCCGAAGCCCTGCGCCTGGGGCGCGACCCGCAGGCTTTGCAAGCACTGAGGGAGAAGCTGCTGGCAGCCAAGGCCGCGGCGCCGCTGTTTGACCTCCCCGCGCGCGTGAAGGATTGGGAAGCGGCCTGGGCTGTCATGGCCGAACGCTCACGCGCGGGCTTACCACCTGAGGCCTTTGACGTGGCGACCGCTTAGGCCACTCGGAGCGATTAAGCAGGTTTGCCGGCCGGCACAGGCAGCTCGCACACCTCGCCCGTAGGCGCCAGCCCGGCCTGGGCCTTGGCTTCGGCGACGCCCACGGCGCGCGGCAAGGCCACCTGGTTTTTCACCGCCGTGAGTTCCGCCAGGATGGAAATCGCGATCTCGGGCGGCGTCTTGCTACCGATGTAAAGGCCGATGGGGCCGTGCAGCCTGGCCAGCTCTTCTTCGCGCATGTCGAAGTGCTCGGCCAAACGTTCGCGGCGGCGCTGGTTGTTCAGGCGTGAACCGATGGCGCCCACATAAAACGCCGGCGAACGCAGCGCCTCCATCAGCGCCAGGTCGTCCAGCTTGGGGTCGTGCGTGAGGGCGATCACGGCGCAGCGCGAATCCAGCTTCATGGCCTGCACCACGTCGTCGGGCATGCCGGTGGCCAGCTCCACGCCCTCCACCTGCCAGCTGTCGCGGTACTCTTCGCGCGGGTCGCACACCGTCACAGCGTAGTCCATACCCTGGGCGATCTGCGCCACAAAGCGCGAGAGCTGCCCTGCACCGATGATCAACAAACGCCAGCGCGGGCCGTGCAAGGTCACCAGCGCGGCTTCGGACACCTGCATGGACTGGCTGGGCTGGGCCGTGCCCAGCGTGACGGTGCCGGTGTGCAAATCCAGCCGGCGCGCCACCAGCTCGCCGGCCTGCAGTCGCTGCAACAACTCGTCCACACGGCTTGCCGCCGACAGCGGCTCTATGGCCAACTCTATGGTGCCGCCGCAAGGCAAGCCGAATCGGCGCGCTTCGTCGGCCGATACGCCGTAGGTGACGATGGCCGGCTTCATGCGGTCCAGGCCCTCGCGGCGCGCGCGGTCGATCATGTCGTCTTCAATGCAGCCGCCCGAGACCGAGCCCACCACCCGGCCGTCTTCGCAGATCGCCAGCATGGAGCCTTCGGGCCGCGGGCTGGAGCCCCAGGTCTTGAGCACGGTGACCAGCTCGCAGCGCAGGCCGGCGGCCAGCCACTGCGAGGAGGTTTTCAGAACTTCGAGGTCTATGTTGTCCATGCGTCGGATGCTAGCAGCGCCGCGCCAACCGTACACCCGGCTCAGGCTTTGGCCAGGTTGTCGTTCAGCGGCAGCGTGCGCACCCGCTTGCCGGTCGCCGCGAACACCGCATTGGCCAGCGCCGGCGCCACCAGCGCCGTCGCCGGCTCGCCGATGCCGCCCGGCTTCTCGGTGCTGGGCACGATGGTGATGTCCATCACCGGCGATTCATGCATGCGCAGCACCGGGTAGTCGCCAAAATTGGTCTGCTGCACCCGGCCCTTGTCCAGCGTGATCTGGTTGTTCAGCGCCGCCGAGAGGCCGAACACCACGCTGGACTGGATCTGCGCCACCACCGTGTCAGGATTGACCATGCGGCCCAGGTCGGCCACCACGGTCATTTTGTGCACCGTGACCTGGTTGTCCTTCACCGACACCTCGGCCACTTGCGCCATATAGGTGTCGTAGCCCTCCATCAGCGCGATGCCGCGGCTGCGGCCGGCCGGCGGCGGCGTGCCCCAACCAGACTTGTCGGCCGCAAGCTTCAGCACATTGGCAAAGCGCGGCTGCTTTTCGAGCAGCGACATGCGGTAGGCGTACGGGTCCTTGCCCGCCGCCAGCGCCATTTCATCGACAAAGCTCTCATTGGCAAAGGCGTTGAGCGCATGGCTCACCGAGCGCCAGTAGCCCACACGCAGCCCGCTATCGTGGATCACCAGGTCGTACTGCGTGTTCGGGATGTCGTAAGGCATCACGCCCGCCTCGGCCATGAAGGGGTCCAGCGTGTCCTTGGGCAGGCCGAAGGCGCGCTGCGTGATCGACTGAGACGTCACCTTGAAATTGAGCGCCACCGGCTTGCCGTCATCCCCCAGCCCGGCGGAGAGCTGGTTCACCGCCATCGGCCGGTAAAAATCGTGCGTGGTGTCGTCCTCGCGGCTCCAGAGCAGCTTGACAGGCTTGCCCACCGCCTTGGAGATCTGCGCCGCCTGCACGATAAAGTCCAGCTCCAGCCGCCGGCCGAAGCCGCCGCCCAGGAAGGTTGTCTTCAGCGTGATGTCCTCGGGCTTGAGGCCCAGCGCCGCGGCCACGCTGCCCTCGGCCCCCTGCTGGAACTGCGTGGGGCCGATCAGCAGGATCTTGCCGTTTTTGTAGTCGGCCGTGAAATTCATGGGCTCCAGCGTCGCGTGCGCCAGCAGCGGCGACACATACTCGGCCTTCAGCGTCTTGGCCGCGCCCTTCATCGCGCCGGCGGTGTCGCCCTTGGGCGCCACAATGGGGATCACCTTGCCGCTGTCGGCCGCCTTGCGTATGCCCTCCAGCATGCCGGCATTGTTGATGGCCGCGACCGGGCCTTCGTCCCACTGCACCGTCAGCGCCTGCCGCGCCTTGTAGGCATGCCAGTAGCTGTCGGCCACCACCGCCACGCCGTCGGGAATCTGCACCACGTCGATCACGCCGGGCATGGCCTTGGCCTTGGTGGCGTCAAAGCTGGTGACCTTGCCGCCAATCACCGGGCATTGCTGCAGGCTGGCGTAGACCATGCCGGGCAGCTTCACGTCGATACCGAACTCCGCCGTGCCGTTGACCTTCATCGGCGTGTCCAGCCGCTTGGTCGGCTTGCCGATCACGGTGAAATCCTTCGGGTCTTTCAGCGCGACCTTCTCCGGCACCGGCAATTTGGAAGCCGCCTCGGCCAGCGAACCATAAGTCGCCTTCTTGCCTTTGGGGCCTATGACCATGCCGTTCTCGGCCTTGAGCGTGGAAGCATCGACATTCCACTTCGCGGCCGCCGCCGACACCAGCATGCTGCGCACCTGCGCGCCCGCAATGCGCAGCTTTTCCCAGCCGTCGCGCACCGAGGTCGAGCCGCCGGTGATCTGCGCGCCCAGCAAGGCATTGGTGTACACCTTGCCCGGAGGCGCGATCGCCACCTTGACTTTGCGGATGTCGACGTTGAGTTCCTCGGCGATCAGCATGGGCATGGAGGTGTACACGCCCTGCCCCATCTCGGAGCGTGCCGAGATCAGCGTGATGGTGTTGTCATCGGCAATATGCACCCAGGCATTCGGGGTGTACAGCGTGCCGGCGGCCTGGCTTGCAAGAGGCAGGCCCAGCGTGACACCCACCATCAGCCCACCGGTGACGACGGACGATGTCTTGAGGAAAGTGCGGCGGTTCGGAGAAGCCAGTGAAATCGTGTTCATCATCGTTCTCCTCAGGCTTTACGCAGGGTGGAAGCGGCATCCTTGATCGCCGCCTTGATGCGCGGGTAGGTGCCGCAGCGGCAGATATTGCCGCTCATCGCCGCGTCAATGTCCGCATCACTGGGGTCTTTGTTGCCTTTGAGCAAAGCCGCCGCGCTCATCAGCTGGCCCGACTGGCAGTAGCCGCACTGCGGCACATCATGCTTGATCCACGCCACCTGCAGCGGGTGCGTGTTGTTGCGCGAGAGGCTCTCAATCGTCGCCACCTGCTGCCCCGCCGCCGCCGACAGAGGCGTTTGGCAAGACCGCACCGGCTTGCCGTTGAGGTGCACCGTGCAGGCGCCGCACAAGGCGGCACCGCAGCCGAACTTGGTGCCGGTCATGCCCAGCTCATCGCGTATCACCCACAGCAAAGGCGTGTCAGGTTCGGCCTTCACGGACACGGCGCGGCCGTTCACATTGAGTTTTGTTGTCATCGGGGTCCCCTTGTTTTGAATCACTGTCACCACAGGATCGGGCAGGCCCCAGGGGAATTACTCAGCTACTACCCGGAGGCCTTGCGCGAGTGATGCTACGACTGGGGATGGTGGGGTATCCGGGTAGAAACCCTTGGCTGAAACAAAGTGTTGAGAAGTTTTCTCAAGATGAGACAACCGTCCCGGCAAGTTCAAGCAGAGGCAATCAGTTCCCGAATCTGCTGCAAGGCCGCCGGATCATCCATGGTCGTCAAATCCCCCGCGTCCCGGCCCTCGCACACCGCCTGAATCGCGCGCCGCAGCAGCTTGCCGCTGCGTGTCTTGGGCAGCAGGCTGACAAAGCGCACCCTTGAAGGCCGCGCCACGGCGCCTAGGTCTTCATCTACCCTCTTCATGATCTCGCCCTCCAGCTTGAGCGCGGCAGCGCCATCCTGCAGCACGGCCGCGTCCTTGGGCACGGCAAAGGCCATGGCGACCTGGCCTTTGAGTGGGTCGGCCACGCCGACAACGGCCACCTCGGCCACGCCAGGGTGGCCTGAAATGCTCTCTTCAATCTCCCGCGTGCCCAGGCGGTGGCCGGCGACGTTGATCACGTCGTCGGTTCGGCCCAGGATGAAGTAGTAGCCGTCCTCGTCGCGTATACCCCAATCAAAAGTGCTGTAGACCATCTTGCCGGGCACGCTCTTCCAATAGGTGTTGACGAAACGGGCATCGTCCTTCCAGACGGTCTGCATAAAGCCCGGGGGCGTCGGGCCTTCGATGACGACCACGCCTTTCTCGTTGGGCTGGGTCAGCTCCTCGCCGGTGGACTCGTGCAGGATCTTGACCTTGTAGCCGTACATGGGCACGCCGGGGCTGCCGAACTTGCTGGGCTTTTTTTCCACGCAATTGGCAATCGTGATGATGGGCCAGCCCGATTCAGTCTGCCAGTAGTTGTCGATGATGGGCACGTTGAGGCCCTCGCTGATCCAGCGCGCGGTCGGCTCGTCCAGTGGCTCGCCGGCCAGGAAGAGCGCGCGCAGGCTGGAGAGGTTGTGCTTCTTGAGCAGGGCCGGGTCCTGCTTCTTGAGCACGCGCACGGCGGTGGGTGCGCTGAACATGGCGGTCACCTGGTATTTCTCGACCAGGCTCCACCAGATGGCGCCGTCGGGCTGGGCATCCATGCCGCGCGTGGGCAGGCCTTCGTACATGATGGTGGCCATGCCGGCGATCAGCGGGCCGTAGACGATATAGCTGTGGCCCACGACCCAGCCGATGTCGCTGGTGGAAAAGTAGGTTTCGCCGGCGCGGCCGTCGAAGATGTGCTTCATGCTGGCGGCCAGCGCCACGGCATAACCGCCGGTGTCGCGCTGCACGCCCTTGGGCTTGCCGGTGGTGCCGCTGGTGTAGATGGTGTAGCTGATGTCGGCGGAATCCAGCCACTGGCAATGCACCTGGGCATGCATGTACTTGGCGCGCAGCGTTTCCCAGTGCAGGTCGCGCCCAGCCACCAGGTTCATGGGCGCCAGGCCACGGTCCACCAGTAGCACGGCCTCGGGCTGGTGTTGTGAGAGTCGCAGGGCTTCATCGAGCAATGGCTTGTAGGCCACGACCTTGCCGCCGCGCGAGCCGGCATCGGCGCTGATGATGGCGCGCGGCGTGGCATCCTCGATGCGCGAGGCCAGCGATCCGCTCGCAAAGCCGCCAAACACCACGCAATGGATGGCGCCTATGCGCGCGCAGGCCAGCATGGCAAATGCCGCCTCGGCGATCATGGGCATGTAGATGAGCACGCGGTCGCCCTTGACCACGCCCATGGCCAGCAGGCTGGCGGCCATGCGCTGCACCTCGGCATGCAGCTCGCGGAAGGTATAGGTATTTTCAACACCGGTTTCGCTGGAGACATAGATCAGCGCCGCCTGGTCGGGGCGGTCCTTAAGGTGGCGATCCACCGCGTTGTGGCAGAGGTTGGTCTGCCCGCCCTCGAACCAGCGCACAAAAGGCGGCTTGTCGTCGTTGCAGACGCGGGTGAAGGGCTTGTGCCAGTCGATCAGTTTGGCCTGTTCGGCCCAAAAAGCTTCGGGCTGGTCTATGGACTGGCGGTAGAAATCCGCGTAGCTCGTTGCTGTCATTGTTTGTCTCCGATTTTGTTGTTGCATGCCCGGCTCAGATTTTGACGACCACGCGGCCGCGCAGCTTGCCGGCCATCAAGTCGGCGGCTTTTTCTGCGGCGCGGGCCAAGGGCACTTCCTCGGTCATGGCTTCCAGTTTCGCCGGGTCCAGGTCTCGCGCGAGCCGCTCCCAGGCCTGCTGGCGCTTGGCCAGCGGCGCCATCACGCTGTCTATGCCGGCCAGGGTCACGCCACGCAGGATGAAGGGCATCACCGTCGCGGGGAAGTCCGCGCCCTGGGCCAGGCCGCAGGCCGTGACCACGCCGCCGTAACGTGTCTGCGCACAGGCATTGGCCAGGGTGTGCGAGCCCACGGCGTCCACCACCGCGGCCCAGCGCTCTTTTTGCAGCGGCTTGCCGGGCGCCGAGAGTTCAGCCCGGTCCATCACGCTGCTGGCGCCCAATTGCTTCAAATAGGCTTCTTCACTGGCTTTGCCGGTGGCAGCTACCACGGTGTAACCCAGCTTACCGAGCAAGGCCACGGCCACGCTGCCCACGCCCCCGGTAGCGCCGGTGACCAACACCTCGCCAGCATCCGGTTTGATGCCGTACTGCTCCAGCGCCAGCACGCTGAGCATGGCGGTGTAGCCCGCCGTGCCTATGGCCATGGCCTGGCGCGTGCTGAAGGCCGCCGGCAGCTTGACCAGCCAATCGCCCTGCAGGCGCGCACGTTCGGCCATCAAGCCCCAGCGCGTTTCGCCCAGGCCCCAGCCGTTGTGTACAAACCGGTCGCCGGGCTTCCAGTTCGCGTGGGTGGATTCAAGCACCGTGCCCGCGCCGTCAATGCCCGCGACCATGGGCCAGCTGCGAACCACCGGGCCTTTGTTGGTAATGGCCAGGCCGTCCTTGTAATTGAGGGTGGAGTAGTCGACCTGGACCAGCACGTCGCCGGCCGGCAACTGGGCCTCGTCGGTATCCGTCACGGCGGCTGAAAAACCAGCATCGGGTTTGCTGAGCAGAAGGGACTTGAACACGGGTTTGTCTCCGGCGGTTGGAAGGCCGACAGGGCCTGAAATGCGGCAAAACTGAATTCTTAATTATGGATAACGGGCTTTCAGCAGACTGACGAAAGGCTGGTCCCCGCTTGGTGCTGGGCTGTCGCCCTCTCGTTTCACATCAAGCGGCGGTCGGAAACCAGATCAAGGGATAGGCCAGCACTAGCGCCGCGGCCAGTGCCGCCACGGTGCGCACATGGTTCCACATCGTCCAGCTGGCCACATAAGCGCGCCAGAAACCAGCGGCCTCAAGGCTGGCGGGGTCTTGTCGCGCGAGCGCGTTGTTGCGCGGGACGTTGCAAGCCATGGTCACCCCGAAAGTACCCAGTAAATAAAGAAGGCTTCCCACCCCCAGGTAAAAGGCGCCCGGCGCCTGCCAGTGCCAGACGGCGACAAGCAGCAGCACGGCGCACGCCAGGGCCGTCCCCATGAAAAGGCCGAGGAAGCCGGGATTGAGCACCACCACATTGATGGACTGCATGGCCGCGATGCCCGAGGCAGGCGCCACCCGGGCCAGCGCGCCGATCACAAAATTGGAAAACGCCAGGAAGATGCCGGCGATCAACGCACAGCCCAGGGCCGCAAGCAAGGTCAGTGCAAGCAGCAGGACGTCGGTGGATGGCATGGGGCCCCTCGCAAGTCGGTGCGGAAATGGAGCGCCTACTGTACTGCCGCTACCTCACGACAGCAATCCGTTTTCCGCTCCTCTTCACCAACTGCCCCGCTTTAACCTGAGGTTGGAGTGGGTCGCAGGGCTACCTCTTGGCGGAGGGCTTAGGTGGCGCTATCGGCATGACTCGACTTGTTGGTTTTGCACAGTCTGCCCAATATAGCGTTGCTCATCTCCACAGCGAGACCGGGCCGACCCCAGCAAGGCGAAGAAGAAAAACACAAGGGTGAAACCCACCGCAAGGAGGATTTTCACAACGCGACCACGCCGGGTTCTGAAGAGCAAAAAAACGGCTAGCAGGCCGGCGCATATAAAAGACCAAAACACCAGCGTGTGCCAGTGCCGTGTTTCCACCTGACCTGGTACAAGGAGCGCCAGTTGCCAGGATCCCACGGCGACGACAAATGGAGCCAAGAATATGGCCGGGAATTTGATCCAAGAAAGAAGTTTCTGGGAAGTGATCATTGCGTTGTCTTAATCGACTGTCAGGAACGGGTGCTCACGAGCTTGAGTCCACACTTGCGTTTGCGTGAAGCCGGCCCCGCCCTACTTCACCATCCCCAGCACATCCTTGAAAGCCTCATGCTCGGCCGTGCGCAGCCATTCAAACGCCACCATCTCGGTAGTCACCAGCTCGGCGCCGTTGCCGGCCAGGCGGTCAAAGGCCGCATCGCGGCTGCGTTCGGTGCGCGAGCTGCAGGCGTCGGTCACAATCCAGACGTCAAACTCTTCTTCAAGCAAATCGAGCGCGGTCTGCATCAGGCAGACATGGGCTTCGCAGCCCGCGATCACGATGGTGCTTCTGCCCTCTTCCCGCTCCGGCGCGGGTTTTTGCAAATGCTTGGGCAGGCTGCGCGCATTGCGGCCCTGGCTGGGCTGGCGCACAGGCGGGCGCAGCAGGTCACCCAGGCCATCGGCCACGGCGCTGAAGGACATCTTGTCCAGTACGCGGCCGCCGGCCGCCGTGATCGCCGACTGGATTTCCGGCAGGTTGGGGCCCAGGCTGCCGGGGTTTTCGGCCGTGCCCCAGACCGGAACCTGGAGCAGTGCGGCAATACGGGCCAGCTTTAGCGCATTGGCCACGACCAGCTCACTCTCAAAAATTGAAGGCATGAGGCGGGACTGGTAGTCCACCAGCACCAGTTGGGAGTCATCGGCATCGAGCAGCATGGAAATTCCTGGAAAAAGTAAAAGCGGGCCGGGTCAGGCAGCGCGGCATCCTGCCGGACGATGCGTATGCATCTGGTATGCGGGAGCAGCGGCAAGCCAAGGCTACAGGCAAACAAGGCTGTATTTTCACGCAAGGCGCCCCAGGCGTTCCAACCCACCAAAAGACCAAAGGGCGAAAACAAAAAGGACACGCCATGGCGTGTCCTTGCGGGTTCCGGTATTCAGGGGTTCTGTCTTCGGCTGTTGGGTAAAAGCGAAGATTAAATCGCGCCCAGATCCTGGATGGCATCCACCACCATGCTCGTCCCCACCGCAATCAGCAGAATGTCGGTGGCAACCCGCACATACTTGTACCCCGCGGGGGGAGCACCCAGCTGCAACACCACGGCGGAAGGCACAGGGTAATACACAACACCTTGCGGCAAGGGCTGGCCGATGGCGTATTTCTTCGCCTGGCCCGGCGGCAGGCAACCATTGTTTTTCTTGGCCAGGCCCGGAGGGCAGTGGCCGGCCTTGAACTGCTGGCCGTAGTAGTTCTGGACAACAACACGCTGCTGCGGCACAAAGTAGCCGCCGACCTTGACCTCGGCGGTTTGCTGGTTTTTCTTCGCTTTTTTGCCGCCGGGCCCGGCGTTGCCGTGGTCGGACTGCTCCGCCTGTTCATGTTTGTTGCCCTTGCCTTTGCCGCCGCCCGCCCATTCGGGTTTCTCGGCAAAGCTGGTAGAGCATGCCAGGGCGGCCGCCATCAGCAGGGCAAGGCTGCGCATGGGAAGGCGCTGGGCTTTTATCGTCATGGGGGTATTTTTCATTATGTTCTCCGGTAGTTGGAATGAGGGCCCGCGGCAAAGCAGCGTAAGCGGTACCCCTGCTTATCCAACGAAAGGCCTACGCTGTAGTTGACCGGGTGAAGCTATTTTGGCCATGATGAAAGAAAAAGTTTGTAAGGGAACACGCTGACACAGCGTCCTACATCTGCTCACATCCATGCCGTGCCGAAAGCCCTAGCGCGAAGGTTCGGCGAATTTCAGCAATCGCGTGGCCAGCAGGGTCTCCGCCAGAAAGCACACCAAAGCCAGCAGGAAACACACCACGCCCGACAGAAAGCAGACCGTCGCAATCCGCAAAATAGGCAGCTCTGCGGTCTCCCCGAGGAATAGCAGGATGATGGTGCAGCCGATCATGATGGCGCAAAAAGTCAGCAAGGCGATGCAGGTGTTGACCAGCCAGCCGCGCTGGCGAAGCTCGCGCAGCTCTGTGTACATGCGATGCGCCCGCGCCGCTTCCACGCCGCCGGCTTCGAGGATGTTTTCCAGAAAGCGGGCGCGGTCAATGATGCGCGCCAGACGGCCGGCCACGGCGGCGATCATGCCCGACACTGCGGTCAACAAAAACACCGGCGCCACCGCCAGCTGGATGCCATGGGTGACCGTGGCAAGGTCGGGCGCGAAATTCATGCAAAAAGCTCCGGCTGCGGGGTTGGTGGGAAGCCACGCATTTTGTCATGCCGCCTCCCTGTTCCCCTTGGCATTCCTGCGGCACTGGCCGCAACCTTAAGCCAGTTCAAACGGCGCTTCGTAGCGCTGCTGGCAGCTTTCGCAAAAGAAGCTGCGCCTCTGGGTTTTCCCAAGGTAAGCCTTCACAAAAGGAATGTTGCAGCGCGGGCAGATGCTTTTGTTGTGCGCGAGCCAGTGCTGCCTGAGCACAAAGGCCTTTTTCCAGGCGAGAAAGTCAAAGCTGTACTGCCGGGCCTGCGCCACCAGTTCACGCAGCTTGGGCGCCGGCAAGGCACCCACAGCCGACAGAGGGTGCACGCGGATGCGAAACAGCACCTCGTTCTTGATGATGTTACCGACGCCGGAAAACACGGTCTGGTCCAGCAATGCGTCGCAAACCAGGGTGCCGGGCATGGCGCGCAGCTTCCTGCGAGCGGCTGCGGCGTCCCAGGCATCAGAAAGTACGTCGGCGCTCCAGTCGTAAACGGCGTCCAGCGGCTCTTCGATGTACCGTATGGAGCAGCTGTAAAAGTTCAGTTCCTTTCCGCCCGCAAACCCCAGGCTGAGCCGCGGCGCAGCCCCCTCTTTCGCTTCGTTGATGCGGTAGCTGCCGAACATCAGCAAATGGACGCGGACGGCGAAACCGTCGAATTCGAGCAAAAAATGTTTGCCCCAGCTGCGCACCGCCAGCAGGCGCCGGCCCAGGAGCCGTTTTGTATCAACACTGGTATTGCCGCCGACGCGGCGCACCACTTTGCCGGCAAAGCCGGCGGCCTCTTCCCGGAGGATCTGGATTGATGGCCCTTCGGGCATGCAGGCTCCTTGCTCCTTGAACGCCCACAGTTGGCAGGCGTCATGAATTCTGGAATGCGGCCGCAGCCACTCGTGTGGGCGCAGGCCGGCCACGCCTGACGGCGGGTGCGTGGTCCGGTACATGGGATTGCCCTACAGCAATGTCGTCGCTGTCCGACAGCTTTCGGCGCGCGGGGGTTCACACAATGAATGCATCAGGGCACAGCCACACAACCGACGATGCCATCCCCAGGCCGTGGCTGGCCCATCCCCCAACACCCCATCAAAGGAATCCCATGCTCTCCAGCAAAGAGGGGCAGCGCGTCCCTGACGTCATTTTCAAGACACGCAGCAACGAGCAGTGGGCCGACGTTTCCAGCGCCGACATCTTCGCGGGAAAGAACGTCGTGGCCTTCTCCCTGCCCGGCGCCTACACGCCCACCTGCTCGTCCACCCATTTGCCGCGCTTCAACGCGCTGGCCCGGACCTTCAAGGCCCACGGCATCGACGACGTGGTGTGCTTTTCGGTCAACGATGCTTTTGTGATGAGCGAATGGGGCAAGGCGCAAGAGGCTGGCAGCCTCACGCTGATCCCCGACGGCAATGGCGATTTCTCAAAAGGCATGGGCATGCTGGTCGACAAGAGTGACCTCGGCTTCGGCAAGCGCTCCTGGCGCTACTCCATGTTGGTGCGTGACGGCCTGATTGAGAAGATGTTCATCGAGCCCGAAAAGGAAGGCGACCCCTTCGAGGTTTCGGATGCCGACACCATGCTCAAGTACCTGGCGCCGGATGCCGTGGCGCCCGAACCGATCACGCTCTTCAGCAAGCCGGGCTGCCCGTTTTGCGCCAAGGCCCGGGCCATGCTGGACGAAGCCGGCCTTTCCTACGAGGAAATCACGCTGGGCCACGGCATCAGCACCAACACGCTGCAGGCCGTGGCGGGCGCCGCTACGGCGCCCCAGGTGTTTGCAGGCGGCAAAAAAATCGGCGGCTCGGAAGCACTGCAAGCCTGGCTCAAGGAGCGGGAGTTGAAGTCGGAGCCGACGAAGGCCGCATCGCCGCAGCAGTTTCTCAGCTAGGGCTTGTCGGCACGCCCTGGGCCGCGGGGCTTTGCGCCCTGCGCCGGGCACCTGCGGCGCGCCGGGCGCGCCAGGTCTTCACCGCATCGCAAGCCTCGAAGTGCTTGAGCAAATTCTGCTTTTGCCGCTCCAGCAGGCTGCTGGCCTCAATCATCCGCGGCCAGGTTTCGCAGGCCTTGCCGACCGCCTCATTGAGCACGCCGCGCACGCGCGTCTCAAACATGCCGGTGGCATTGCAGAAGCTGCGCAAGGTCTGCGCCGTGAGCCTGGCCTGCTTTTCGCCGCCGGGCACAAAGCGCAGCGCATGGCCGCGGCCACCGAGGTAGGCCGCGTAGGCGACCACATCGTAAGCTGGCGATAGCTCGGGCGTGCGGCCGTCACGGTAGAGCACACCGAAGTTCTTCACGTGGGCGTCGTAGTTGCCCAGCATTTCATTGACCATCACTCGGCGTATCAACTCTTCGGCCGCGCTCTCGCCCTCCTGCACCGGCATGCCCATGCCCTCACGCAGCGTCCTGGCCATGGCAGCGTAGCTGGCCGCCGGATGGGTGTATTTGTCCTCGGGCTGGATGCGCAGGATCTGCGCGAAATCCTCGCAGTGGATATGTCCCTGGGGCCCGCGATCAAATCGCTTGACGGCCAGGAAATGCCGGCTCTCGCCGAGCACAAAAGGCTGCTCGGCGACGATCTCGTCCATGGGCGCCAGCCAGGCTTCGCACACACCCACGCCCGCGGCCTGCGCCAGGCGCAGCGAGAGTTCTTCCACCTCGGGCAACAGGGCGAATTCCGCCGTGGGCAGCTTGGCGATGATGTGCGTGCCCTGCGCATCGCGGGTACGCGCCACATAGCGCCCCTGCTGCTGTACCAGCGCCAGCTTGGGCTGCACACCGGACAGCGAAGTCGCGTCGGGCAAGGGGTCGGCGGTGACTGACATTTCCAGCGCGTCATGGTGTTGGGTCACCACGCCGGCCAGGGCCTGGGCATCGAGATGCGCGGGATAGGCATAAACATTGCCGGGCAGATCGGTGCCGCAGGCGGCCAGCATGTCGAAATGGTCGTTAGGCCCACAGCCGCGAAGCTGCTCGAGATGGCGGCGCAGGGGCCCCTCGGGCAGGAGGTTTTGGAAAAAGGCCGGCAGGCGCCCGCCCTCGGCATTGAAGAAGGGCGTGTTGACATAGCTGCGCCAGAAAATCTCGCGGCGCTGCGCATCGTCGTCCGTCGCGGCCCAGGAGAACACCGGCGATGCCGGGTTGGACCAGAAGGCCTCGTCAGGAATGAAACGCGTGAGCGCGGTGCCGCCCGTGCCGTACTGGAACAGCAACCCGGCGCGCAGGGAGCCCAGATAGATATCCAGCGCCAGGACATTCATGGCTCAAGCGACTTTGGATTTCTTGCCGGCCGCCGCCGCGCTGATCTGCGAGGTCTCAGCCACGATGCGGTCCACCCGCGACAGGGCGGGCGGCACTGGCTCCTGGGCGCTGTGCGACTGCAGACCGGCAGCCACCACCTTGGGCAGCAGCAGCACTTCCAGACCCAGTTGGTCGGCGATTGCCATCAGGGTAGTGATGCGCGGCGCAGTACGGCCCTGGAGCACATTGCGCACGGACAGAGGCGTGAGGCCCGTCCTTTCGGCCAGGGCCTGGTAGTCCAGCATCAGGCGATGCCGTTCCTCTTCGAGGAGAGCTGCAACTGCTGACAATGTTTTCATAAATATAAAAATATCGTTTTTATAAGAAACGATAGTATTTTATCTAATTTTCAAGATTTCAGGAAGTATTAAGAATATCAAACTATCTTTTTTATAAAAAACAATAGTTTTATATTGATTATCAGCATTTCCACGGAAGAGCGACGCCACGCCTCATTGCCTAAACGCGTAACTTCCCGTCAGCGACAGCAGCCAGGTGCGCCCGGCGGCAGGTTCGAAGTAGCGGCCATTGCCTTCGTTGACGATGACCGAGCCCGCGAATTTTTTATTGAACAGATTGTCCAGGCGCAGCGTTCCGAGCATCTTCCAGCCACCCACCTCCACGGCATAGCCGACATGCGCCGCCGCCACGACAAACGAGGCTGCCGCGTCCGAGTTGAGGTCGTTGACGAAAACGCTGCCCAGGTGGCGTGCCTCGACACCGCCTCGCCATCCCCGCGCCGGCCGCCAACCAGCTTCCAGTGCCAGGGCCGAGCGCGCGATGCCCGGAATCCGGTTGCCCGCCGGTACCGCCACATTGGGTGTGGCGCAGGGCGTGGCCGCACAGGTCAAAAATGCATCGCGGTAGCGCGCGTCCAGCCAGGTATAGGAAAGCTGCAGCAACCAGTCTCCGGGCAAGGCCAGGCTGGAGGCCAGTTCCAGCCCGCGGCGCCGCGTGGCGCCCGCATTCTGGAAGGTACTGCGCCCGCCCAGATTGGTCTGGCTGACAATCTCGTCCCGCGTGGCGGTGTGGAATACGGCGGCACTGCCCTCCAGGCGGGTGGATGCGCCGGCCGGCGTTCGCCATTTGGCGCCCGCTTCCAGGTTGTTGCTGCGCGAGGGCTTGAGGCCCAGATTAAGCCCGGCGGAACCATCGGCCCGGTAGGCGGTTTCGTTCAGCGTCGGGGTTTCAAACCCCTTGCCCGCGGTGGCGTAGAGGCGCAGATTGTCGGTGGGCGCGTACAGCACGCCCGCCACCGGCAAGGTGGCGCTGTAGCGCGTACTGCCGCTGTCGTCGCCATTGGGCCCCGCCACGTAATGGTCGGCGGAATCCAAGCGCACCGTGCTGCGGCGCAGGCCCGTGTGCAAGGTCCAGCGCGACGATAGCTTGAGGATGGCCTGGGCATAAGGGTCCAGGCTGCTGACGCGGTTGGTCTCGTCGCGGCGCAGCGCGCCCTGCACACCCAGGCTGGCGCCGCTGAAGTTCTGGAACCCCAGCCGCTGCTCGCGCAGGCTGTCGTAGGCCAAGCCCGCCACCAGTTCCAGCGGCAAGCCGGCCAGTTGCGCCTGCGCCGTCAACCGCAGGTCCGCGCCGCCATAGAAGCGATTCAGGTCTATCACGCCGCCGGGATGCAGCGGACTGGCCTGGGGAGCTACCGGAATCGCCTGGTACTGCACCGTGGCGCGCTGGCCCTGGTAGACCATGGCGCGCAGCCGCATGCCACCGTCCAGCGGCTGCTCGTAGACCAGGCCCAGTTGGGTCTGGCGCACGGTTTTGCGGGTGTTGAACTGGGTGGCGGACGCATCCGCGCTTTCGGGCGCGGCATCGAACTGGGCGCGGCTCAAGCCCAACGGGTCATCGGCACGCAGGTCCAGGTGATTGGCCACCAGCATGAGCTGGCCGCCGTTGGCCAGCGCCCCATCGAGGCGCGCATTGCCGATGTCGCGCGTGGCGGCACTGTGCTCGCGGTAGCCCTCGGTACCGAAGTGGCTGGCATTGAGCACATAGCCCAGCGAGCCGCTGCTTCCCGTCACCTTCAGGCCGCTACGGTAAAAGCCATTGGTCCCGAATGCGAGGTCAGGCGTCAGCGTGAGCGGCCCTTCACCGCGCCCGGTCAACACCTGCACCACGCCCCCTGAGGAATTGCCGTAGAGCGAAGAAAAAGGCCCACGCAGGATTTCCACGCGCTCGGCCGAGCCGAGGTCGATGTGCGACAGCTGCCCTTGGCCGTCTGGCATGGTGGCTGGAATGCCATCAACATAGATGCGTACACCGCGCACGCCAAAAGTGGAGCGCGCGCCGAATCCGCGTACCGAGAGCTGCATGTCCTGCGCCTGATTTTGCCGGTCTCGCGCCAGCACACCGGGCGTGAGCGCCAGGCTTTCCGAGAGGTTGAGCTGCGCGCGGCCATCCGCCCGAAGCCGCTCGCCATCGATCACCTCGACCGAAGCCGGCACCTCAAAGGGCGGCAGCTCGCTGCGGGTTGCCGTGACGGTGACAGGTGAAAGTGACTGGGCCCAGCCGGCGCCGCTGGCCCATGGCACGAGAGCCAACGCGGAGAGGCAAATGAAGTGGTGCATGAGCTCAGGCCATGGTAGCCTGCCGGCGCGGCGGCGGCCATCTTGCCGCTGTAGGCCGGCGCCGCAAAAATAGCGTAGCCAGCTGGAGCCACTCAAGCTCTGCGGTGGGTCTTACCCGTCTCGGCTTACCCCCTCCTTCTGGGAGAGGGGGTAAAACCGGGCCAGAACCGACAAGGCTTGGCGGGCAACTCTCAGCCGAACTTGCGCACAGCATCGAGCGCCAGGCCCGCACCGATGCTGCCGAAGCGGTCGCCCTCGACGCTGCGCGCCTGGGGCAGCAGCCCGGAAATCTGTTCACGCAGCAAAGGCACGCCGCTGGAACCGCCGGTGAAGAACACGGTGTCGATATCCTCCGCCCTGACACTGGCGTCCTTGAGCAGCCCCGTGACGGTGCGCGCCACCGTGCCCACCAGTTCGCTGATAGCGCCGTCGAAATCGGGACGGTGCAATGTGAGCGTCTCGCCCGGGGCGATACGCCCCAGGTCCATGACGGCCTCAGGCGCGTCGGACAGAGCGATCTTGGCCCCTTCGACCTGCATTGCCAGCCAGTGGCCCGCGCGCTCGCGCACCAGGTTCTGTAGCCGGTCGAGCTTGTCCTTGTCGACCGCGCCGCGCCGGATGTCGCTGATCTGCGTCCAGGATTTTTTGGTATAGGCCTGGTTGATGGTGTGCCAGGTCGCGAGGTTGAAATATTGGGCTGATGGCACCTCCAGCCCGCTCGCCAGCCGGCTGCCCAGGCCCAGCGTGGGCATGACACTGGCCAGGCTCAGGTATTTGTCGAAGTCGGTGCCGCCTATGTGCACGCCGCCGCTGGCCAGGATGTCATCGCGCCGCTCGGCCTTTTGCGCGCGCTCCGGCGACAGGCGCACCAGCGCGAAGTCGGATGTGCCGCCGCCAATGTCCACCACCAGCACCAGTTCTTCGCGCCGGATGTGCGATTCGTAATCAAAGGCCGCGGCGATCGGCTCGTACTGGAAGGCAATGTCTTTCAGGCCAACCGCGTGGGCGATCTCGGCCAGCGTGTTTTCAGCCTTCTTGTCGGCCGCCGCGTCATCATCGACAAAGAACACCGGGCGGCCCAGCACCGCCTGGTTGAATGGCCGCTCGGCGGCTTTTTCGGCACGATGCTTGAGCTCGCCGATGAACTGCGCCAGCAGCACGCGAAACGGCAGCGCGCGGCCGGCCACTTCGGTGTGCTCGTCGATCATGGCCGTGCCCAGCAGGCTTTTGAGCGAGCGCATCAAACGCCCCTCGTATCCCGCCAGGTAGTCGGCCAGCGCCGCGCGGCCGTAGCTCACATGCTCGTCTTCGGCATGGAAGAACACCACCGAAGGCAGCGTGGCCTTGCCGCCTTCCAGCGGCAGCAGCGCGGGCAGCCCGGGCCGGCTCCAGCCCGCCGTCGAATTGGAGGTGCCGAAGTCTATGCCGCAGGCTTTGGGCGCGCTCACCGGCCGGCCGGCTTGGCAAAGCCGCCTTCGCACCACGCCACGGCGCTGGCGCGGTTAAGCTTGAAGGATGGCGCCACGCGCACCTGCGCCAGTTGTTCGCCGGCATCGTCGATGGCGCTGAGCAGGCCGTGCGGATTGTCCTCGTCGGGAATGATGTCCAGCGACACGGTGACGCGCGCTTCATTCGCCGTCACGGTGATGCTCTGGTGCAGCGTGGCGTGCAGTTGCTGCTCATGCCTGCGCACGAACTCCGAGGCGGTTTTCACCAGCGTGCTGAAGGCAGGGGCGTCCAGCGGCTTGGGGTTTTTCTTGTCGCGGCCCATGGTCCAGGGGCCGACCAGCGCGGGCTCGGGCTCGCCGTCCTTGATCATCGCGACGGCCCAGCCGTCGTCGTCTTCATTCTTGATGACCTTCGCCGTCCAGCCGTCGCCGCGCCAAAGCCGTGGCTCCTGGATGATGATGGAATCGTCTTGAAGGGATTCGCCGGCCGGGTCGGCCGGCGGGGTGAGGGAATCAGTCACAGCGGGATCACTCGGGTCAGGCCCACGGAGGGCATAGTCATCTGTCACGCACCGCCTTGAACAACAAAACTACACGGCGCGCAGGGGGAGCGGATTTTACAGCCGGCCCCGCGGCTTCACCTTGGGCCGCGATGCCAGCGCGGCGCCCGCGCGCTCCACCACCTTCACCGCCGGCCGCTTGCCCGAAGCCACCCACTCATCGTAAAAATCGATCTTGCTGTCCAGCAGCTTGAGCGCCTGCTGCCACTCGTCAATCATGCCCCTGACCTGCTCGCGGTGCGCCGACAGCAATGCCTGCCGCCTGGCGAGGGTGCTGCTGCCCTGCTTGACCAGCGCGGTGTATTCACGCATCTCAGCAATCGACATGCCGGTGCGCCGCAGCCTGTCCATCAGCTCCAGCCAGCTGATGTGCAGTTCGCCGTAGACGCGGCGGCGACCGCCGTCGCGCGCCACGCCGGGGATCAGGCCCTGCGCCTCGTACCAGCGTATGGTGTGCACGCTGCGCCCGGTGCGCTCGGCGAGTTGCCCGATCAGGAAGGTTTCAGCCATGCATGACTATAGAACCTGCGGCTCAGGCGGCAAGTGCGGGAGCTGAGGGTGCCTCGAGCGCCGAACTCACCAGCGCCGTGTCGAGGTATTCCATCAAATCCTTCATCTGCCCGCCCTCCATGCGGCAGACATAGCAGTAGTGGTTGTTGTAGGCCTTGCCGGCTTTGGTGGTGACGCGCCCGTCGAATTCGATGATGACCATGTCCCCGTCGGCCATCACGCGGTGCGTGGTGCTGACATACGGTGTGGCGAACTGGGCATACAGCGGCCGCAGCAGCTCGTTGATCACCACCTGCTTGCCGCTGTAGGTGCGCGACCACGGTGTGTCGCCGGGGATGGTCCATGAAAAATCATCGGCCATGGCCTCGACAAAGGGCTGGCCGTTGCCTTTGTCCAGTTCGGCCATGACCTGCTGGATGCGCTGCCTGTTGGCGTTCGTGATGGATGCTGTGCTCATGAGGAATCTCCTGGAATGCCCGCCGCACCGGGTGTGGGGCCCGGCATTGGCCCGGCTTGAAGAGATTAAAAATCCTGGAGTGCACTCTAGGTCAAGCCCCGGCCCGCATCGAAGCGCTGTTCGGCGCAACCCTACAATGCCGCATGAACCAGAAACGACCGGCCGCCAGCGATTGGGTGACGAAGATGCTGGCCGTGCTCAAAACCGGCAACACCACGGCGGCGATCGCGCAGATCAAGGCCACCACCAGCAGCAAGGATTTGCGGCAGTTGCATGCCGCGCTCGAAAAGGCGCAGTTGCTCAAGCAGCTTGCCGCTGTCGACACCGCGATTTCCGACCAGTTGCAGGCGCTGGCCTCGCCGCGCCTGAGCCGCTCGCCTTGAGGTAGTACCCTTTTCCCCAGGGAGAGGGAGCAAGAGTCTATGCCGGCCGAATCTCAAACTGCGCATCACCCATATAACGATGCGGGCCCAGCGCAGCCGTCACGGCCGCCAGTTCCGCCGCCTGCCATTGGCTGAACAGCTCCAGCTCGTCGGCCGACAGCACATCTTCCGCCGGTGACTCACCATAGGTCGCGACCAGCCGCATGTATGCGTTGTAGACCGGCAGCACCAGGCTTTCATGGCCCAGCGCAGCCTCCAGCGTTGTCCTGAAGCGCTGCTCGGCCGCCTGCAGCTCCCCTTCGGAGGCATCTTCATAGGCGTACAGCCTGAGCCGGTAACTCATGGTGCGTCCTTGGGCTTGGCGGGCACGGGCATGTTCTGCGCCAATTCGATGCGGCGGCGCAGGCGGTCGGCTTCGGCGGCGTTGCCGCCCTGCTCCACCCGGCGCAGCTCCACGCCCAGCCAGGCCAGCAATGGGCGCCGCCAGCCCTGGGCCGAGGCAGTGTCAATCGCCTGGCTGATCACGCTGGGGTTGGCCTTGCCGGTTTGCAGCAGCACGCCGGCCGCCACCAGCCTCGACAAGGGGTCGGTTATGCCGGCCAGCGCGCCCGCATTGCCGGCCGCGGCGGCGCGCTGTGATTCCGGCAGCAAGGCAACGCCCTGCGGTGCCACCCGGCCCTTGAGGTAATCGGCATAGGCGCGCTGGGCCTCGGTGGCATCAGGGCGCAGTTTCTCAAAGCCCGCGCATGGCTCGTCCAGCACCAGGCTGGCCACACGCGTGGCGCAATGCAGCAATTCGGCCGTGGCCAGCAGGTCGGCGCGGCCTGATCGCGTGAGCTGGCCGCGCGCGCGCTCCAGCTCGGCCATCTCGACACGGCTGTTGCCTTCCATGTAGGCGGCGACGGAGCGGTCCATGGAGCCCTTGGCTTCGAGCTGCCAATCCGGCGCGCGCGGGCCGCTGGAACAGGCGGCCAGCAGCCCGGCAAGCAGCAGCGCGGCGGGTTTCATCCAGTGGTTCTTCATGGCAGCTTCATCTCCGCCTCGCCCGCATCCTTGGCGAAAGGCCATTTGCGGCTGATGTCGTTGATCAGGCCTTCCACCTTGCGCAGGCTGGCCTCCACGTCGGCGCGCAGCGCGCCCAGGTCGGCCGTGGCGTCCTTGGCGTTGCGCGTCACGGCCTGGGCATCCTGCAACAAGGCATCGACTTTTTTCAGGCTGGTGCGAGCCTCGCCCAGCATGGCGTTGAGCTGTACCACAGTGGCGCGGGTTTCCGGCATCAGGCCCTTGTCGCCGAAAACCTGGGTGTCGGTCTTGGCGGCCAGGCCGTCCAGCTTGGTGAGCAGGGCATTGGTGCGTTCCAGCGTGGCGGCGAATTTTTTTGCTTCGGCCTCGCTGCCCAGCAACACGGTCATTGCCCCGCCCGGTCCGTTGAGCCGGTCCGTCAATGTCTTCAGGTTGGCCAGGCTGGCGCCCACCGAGCCGCCGTCGCTGGTCAGGGTATTGAGGTTTTCCATCAGCTCCTTGGCCGCGGCGATCACCTTGGGCACCTCGCCGGCGGCATCGCCCAGCAGCACGGTGCGCTCCGCGCCGTCAGGCAGCGGCGGATCGTTGAGCAGCCCGGAATAGGCGCGTATGGACGTGCCGCCAACCAGCCCGCGCACCAGCGTGAACACGCTGCTGGTGCGCAGCCAGTGAGAGTCCTTGGTCGCCACATCAACCAGGATACGGGCCTTGCCGTCCGGCGCCAGCTCCACGCGGTTCACCCGCCCAATCGGGAACCCTGAGAAAGTCAGGTCCATGCCGACCACCACGCCCTCGGAATCGTCGGCGACCAGCACCAGGCGCTGGGTAGATTCGAACGCGCCGCGCGCATACATCACATACAGCGCCGAGCCGCACACCAGCAGCAGCATGAAGGCCAGCAGCAGCCTGGCCTTGAACTCCAGGTTGGCGATTTCCGCCCGCGAAGGCTGGGCCTCGTGCGCCGGCTGTAGCGGGTCCGGCCGGTCCGGCGGCGAAGGCGAGTTGGGATTGTCGTGGGGTGAACTCATGGGCTGTCTTTTTTCTTGGGGTCAATAGTAATTGCCGACCAGCGAAGCCACTTCGATCAGCAGGATCACGGCGAACATGCGCACCAGCCCGCGCATCTCGGCGCTGGTGCGCACGCTGGCGTCGGACATGCCGTACAGCGCCGAGGCCATGGGAATCAGCGACACCGCCAGGCAGAAAAACAGGGTCTTGAGCACAAAAATCAGCGTCACCGCCGGGCTGAACACCTGGCCGAACAGCCGGGTATAGGCCGCCATGCCCGACAGCACAAAGCCGTAGGTCGCGAGGTAGGCCACCACCAGCGCCACCACGCAGCTCAGCGCCGCCAGCGTGACGCCCGAGAACATGCCCGCCACCACCCGCGGCAGCACCTCGCGGCGCACCGGCTCAATGCCCTTGCGCCGCATCTCGTCCAGCTCGCCGCTGGCCTGCATGGCCGTCAGTTCAGCGCCGTCGGGAATCGTGCAACGCAGCG
>Ga0102592_1000993_pt1 | contig 36620 bp, 38 predicted proteins | sample AraplaCol_mMF_r2_FD_76861 | JGI IMG/M metagenome (GOLD analysis project Ga0102592, IMG submission 76861) | Arabidopsis root microbial communities from North Carolina, USA - plate scrape MF_Col_mMF_r2 (SPADES assembly) (version 2) | ecosystem: Host-associated > Plants > Roots > Endosphere...
CGAAGTGCGCATGTCGCCCGACCTGCGCCACGCCACCGTCTTCGTGAAGCCGCTGCTCGGCAAGGACGAGGAAGTGGTGATCAAGGCGCTGCGCACCAACACCGCCTATCTCCAGCGCGAAGTCGCCCATCGGGTGAAGATGAAATATGCGGCGAAGCTCAAGTTCCTGGCGGACGAGAGCTTCGACGAGGGCAGCCATATCGACAAGCTGCTCCGCTCGCCCGAAGTGGCAAGGGACCTGGGCGAGGAAGCGGGCTCCGAAGATTGACTTCGGCTTCGGTAAGACGCATCTTACCGATATGAACGCGAAGACCACCCTCTCGGCCAAGGGGCAAGTCGTGATCCCGAAGGATATCCGCGACGCCTTGGGCCTCAAGCCGGGACAGGCCTTCGATGTCATCCGGGCCGCGGGGGGCGGCGTTTTGCTACGACCGGCATCTACCAAGAGCGGTCGCTCCTTCGATGAGATCACTGCGCGCATCCGAGAGATCGCGCCGCGATGGGAAGGCCCGCCGGCTTCCATCGAGGAGATGGATGCTGCCGTCGATCGCATGTTTCGCGAGCGATGGGACAAGAAGTGAGCCGCGCGGTCGATACCAACATCGTCATTCGGTACCTGACTCGCGATGATCCGGTGCAGGCACCAATCGCTACCGAGATTCTCCGTGCTGGTTTCCTGTTGAGCGCGACCGTCCTGATCGAGACTGAATGGGTGCTGCGCTCCTTCTATGGCTGGCCGAGAGATCGTATCGCCGAAGCGTTGGCCAGCCTGATCGATCTGCCGTCGGCGGATATCGTCCCTGAAGGTGCCGATTGGGCACTGGCGCGCTTTGCGGATGGCGCGGACCTTGCGGACATGATCCATATCCTTGCCGGCGTTGGCGCGTCCGCCTTTGTCACCTTCGACGATGCTATCGCCGGCTATGCAGGTGCCAACAGCCCCCTTCCCATCGAGACCCTCGCGTAAATGGCCAAGCTCTATTTCTACTATGCCTCGATGAACGCGGGGAAATCGACCACGCTGCTGCAGGCCGATTTCAACTATCGCGAGCGCGGCATGCGCACCTTGCTGTTCACCGCCGGCATCCATGACCGCGGCGGCAAGGGCGTGATCGATTCGCGGCTGGGCATCAGCGCGGTCGCGACGCCCTTCGAGGAAGCGACCGATCTGCGGCGCATCGCCGAGGACGAGCATTACAAGTCGCCGCTCGCCTGCATCCTGGTCGACGAGGCGCAGTTCCTCTCCGCCACCCAGGTCCGCCAGCTCGCGCATCTGGCGGACGAAGTGGGCATTCCGGTGCTCTGCTACGGCCTGCGCACCGATTTCCAGGGGGCGCTGTTCCCGGGCTCGGCCGAGCTGCTCGCGCTCGCCGACTCGCTGGTCGAGATCAAGTCGGTCTGCGAATGCGGGCGCAAGGCGATCATGAACCTGCGCGTCGACGGGCAGGGCAATGCCGTGCGCCAGGGCGAGCAGCGGGAGGTTGGCGGGAACGAGCGCTATGTCGCCTTGTGCCGCCGGCATTTCATGCAGCGTACAGCCTGAGTACAGCCGCAAGTATTATACAAGCCCGCAAGGGAGTGCCCCACATCGGTCTCCGGAAGGAGATGTACCATGTTCCGTAAGACCATCCTCGCCTGCACGCTGCCCGCGCTGTTCCTCGCCACCGCTGCCTCGGCCCAGCAATCGGGCCCGACGCCCGGCCCCAAGTCGGGCGAGCAGGCGACGATCCCGTTCTTCACCCAGAGCGACATCCGCACCTTCGAGCCCACCAACTTCGGCGACGGCGTCTATATCCAGGACGCGCGGCGCAACTGGTATTATGTCTCGTTCTTCGGCCGCTGCGACAACCTGCCCTGGTCGATCGGCGTCGGCTTCAAGACTTTCCCGGGCGCCGGGCAGATCGATCGCGGCGATACGATCTTCGCCGGGCGCGAGCGCTGCCAGATCGCCAATATCGTCCATAGCGGCCCGCCGCCGGTGACGCCCAAGAAGGCGAAGAAGGCCAAGCCGGCCGCCTGATGCTGGCCCTGTGCCCGCGGCTCCGCTAGGGCGCCGCGGATGCATGGCTGGATCATTCTCGACAAACCGCTGGGCCTGGGCTCGACGCAAGGCGTGAGCGCGGTGAAGCGCGCGCTGCGCGACGGCAAGTACGGCAAGTTCAAGGTCGGCCATGGCGGCACGCTCGATCCGCTGGCGACCGGGGTGCTGCCGATCGCGCTGGGCGAGGCGACCAAGCTGGCCGGGCGGATGCTCGACAGCGACAAGGTGTACGACTTCACCATCGCCTTCGGGACGCAGACCGATACGCTGGATCTCGAGGGCAAGGTGGTCGCGACCTCGGAGGTGCGCCCTACGCCCGCCCAGGTCGAGGCGGTGCTGCCGCGCTTCACCGGGCCGATCGAGCAGGTGCCGCCCGCCTATTCGGCGCTCAAGGTCGATGGCGAGCGCGCCTATGACCTGGCGCGGGCGGGGGAAGAGGTGACGCTGGCCAGTCGCGCGGTCACGATCCATTCCCTTCAATTCCTCCCCGAGCTTGTCTCGGGGAGGGGGACCATCGGCGAAGCCGATGGTGGAGGGGCCGGTACAGCCGGTGCTGACGCACCGCCCCTCCACCACGCCGCTGAAGCGGCGCGGTCCCCCTCCCCGAGCGAGCTCGGGGAGGAATTGGAGGCCGTCACCCTCACCGCCCATGTCTCCAAGGGCACCTATATCCGCAGCCTGGCGCGCGACATCGCGCTGGCGCTCGGCACCGTCGGCCATGTCACCATGCTGCGCCGGGTGAAGGCCGGTCCCTTCACCCTCGATTCCGCGATTTCGCTGGACAAACTGGACGAAGCCGCTAAGGGCCGCACCCTTGAACAAATCCTCCTGCCATTGAGGGCGGGGCTGGACGACATCCCGGCTCTATCCCTCACCCCCGACCAGGCAGGGCTGCTCCGACAGGGGCAGGTTCTGGCCGGGATCGCCAAGGAAGACGGCCAATATTTCGCGTGCCTGGGGGAAACCCCGATCGCGCTGGTAGAGGCTCTATCCGGCCTGGTCCGGGTCGTCCGCGGCTTCAATATCTAAGCGATGTCGAAGGAAAGACTATGTCGATTTCTGCAGAGCGCAAGGAAGCGCTGATCAAGGAACATGCTCGCGGCGGCACCGACACCGGCAGCCCCGAAGTGCAGGTCGCGATCCTCTCGGAGCGCATCTCGAACCTCACCGAGCACTTCAAGACGCACGCCAAGGACAACCATTCGCGCCGCGGCCTGCTGATGCTGGTCAACAAGCGCCGTAGCCTCCTCGACTATCTGAAGAAGAAGGACGAGGGTCGCTACACCGACCTCATCGCGAAGCTCGGTCTTCGCAAGTAACCGGAAAGGCGGCCTTCGGGTCGCCTTTTTGTCATCCCGGCAGGCTAGTGCCGGCGTCAGGCTCCCACGCAGCGGAGCAGACGGGGGACCGGCAATTCGGCCAGTCCCACGAGCCACGTACGGCTCTCTCCATAGGCCCCCGCTGCATCGGGCAGCGGGTGTGAAGGAAAAACAATGTTCGACAAGAAGACTGTATCGATCGAGTGGGGCGGCAAGACGCTGACTCTCGAAACGGGCAAGGTTGCCCGCCAGGCCGACGGCGCGGTGATCGCGACCCTCGGCGAGACCGTGGTGCTCTGCGCCGTGACGGCCGCGAAGAGCGTGAAGGAAGGCCAGGACTTCTTCCCGCTGACCGTCCACTATCAGGAAAAGTTCAGCGCTGCCGGCCGCATCCCCGGCGGCTTCTTCAAGCGCGAGCGCGGCGCGACCGAGAAGGAGACCCTGGTCTCGCGTCTCATCGACCGCCCGATCCGCCCGCTCTTCCCGGAAGGTTTCTACAACGAGATCAACGCCATCGCTCAGGTGCTGAGCTATGACGGCGAGAACGAGCCCGACATCCTCGCGATGGTCGCCGCTTCGGCCGCGCTCACCATCTCGGGCGTGCCCTTCATGGGCCCGATCGGCGCGGCGCGCGTCGGCTATGTCAACGGCGAGTACGTCCTGAACCCGACCGACGCCCAGGTTGCCGAGGGCGAGCTCGATCTCGTCGTCGCCGCTACCTATGACGCCGTGATGATGGTCGAATCGGAAGCCAAGGAGCTTTCGGAAGAGATCATGCTCGGTGCCGTGCTGTTCGCGCACGACGCGTGCCGCGAGATCGTCAAGGCGATCGTCAAGCTCGCCGAGCAGGCTGCCAAGGATCCGTGGGAAGTCGCGTCGTCGGACGACAACGCCAAGCTGAAGGCCTCGATCAAGAAGCTGATCGGCAAGGACATCACCGCCGCCTACAAGCTGACCGACAAGTCGGCCCGCTCGAACGCGCTCAACGAAGCGCGCGCGAAGGCGAAGGCGCAGTTCGCCGCCGACGGCCTGACCCCGCAGGAAGTCATGGCCGGCATCAAGCTGACCAAGAAGCTGGAAGCCGAGATCGTCCGCACCGCCATCCTCAAGGACGGCAAGCGCATCGACGGCCGGACCACCACGCAGATCCGCCCGATCGAGGCGGAGACGCACTTCCTCCCGCGTGCGCACGGCTCGGCCCTGTTCACCCGCGGCGAGACCCAGACGATCGCTACGGCGACCCTGGGCACCAAGGACGCCGAGCAGATGATCGACGGCCTGGGTGGCCTGTCGTACCAGAACTTCATGCTGCACTATAACTTCCCGCCCTATTCGGTCGGCGAAGTCGGCCGCTTCGGCGCCCCGGGCCGCCGCGAAGTCGGTCACGGCAAGCTTGCCTGGCGCGCGCTGCACCCGGTGCTGCCGTCGAAGGAGGACTTCCCCTACACGATCCGCCTGACCAGCGACATCACCGAGTCGAACGGCTCGTCGTCGATGGCGTCGGTCTGCGGCGGTTCGCTCGCGATGATGGATGCCGGCGTGCCGATCAAGCGTCCGGTCTCGGGCATCGCCATGGGCCTGATCCTCGAGGGCAAGGACTATGCGATCCTGTCGGACATCCTGGGTGACGAAGATCACCTCGGCGACATGGACTTCAAGGTGGCGGGCACGTCCGAAGGCATCACCACGATGCAGATGGACATCAAGATCGCCGGCATCACCAAGGAGATCTTCGAGGCTGCGCTGAACCAGGCCAAGGACGGTCGCGCCCACATCCTGGGCGAGATGAACAAGGCCCTGTCGGCGACCCGCTCCGAGCTGTCGGCGCACGCACCGCGCATCGAGACCTTCACGATCGACAAGTCGAAGATCCGTGACGTGATCGGCACCGGCGGCAAGGTGATCCGCGAGATCGTCGCCACCACCGGCGCCAAGGTCGACATCGACGACGAGGGCGTGATCAAGGTTTCGTCGTCGGACGTCTCGCAGATCGAAGCCGCGATCAACTGGATCAAGGGCATCGTCGAAGAGGCCGAGGTCGGCAAGATCTACAACGGCAAGGTCGTCAACCTCGTCGATTTCGGCGCCTTCGTGAACTTCATGGGCGGCAAGGACGGTCTCGTCCACGTCTCGGAGATCAAGAACGAGCGCGTCGAGAAGGTCTCGGACGTCCTGAGCGAAGGCCAGGAAGTCAAGGTCAAGGTCCTCGAGATCGATCCGCGCGGCAAGGTCCGCCTGTCGATGCGCGTCGTTGACCAGGAGACCGGCGAAGAGCTGGAAGACACCCGCCCGGCGCGCGAGCCGCGCGAGGGTGGCGATCGTGGCCCGCGCGGTGATCGTGGCGACCGTCGTCGCGACGGCGGCCGTGGCGGCGACCGTGACCGTGGTCCGCGCCGCGAGGGCGGTGACCGCGGCGATCGTGGTCCGCGCGGCGAAGGTGGCGATCGCGGCCCGCGCAGCGGCGACCGTGGCCCGCGCCGCGAGCGCTCGGAGTCGAAGGACGAGGGCGGCGAGGACATCGGCCTGCCGGCGTTCCTCACCGGCAGCGACGACTGATCGCCAGCAGTAAATCTGCAGAATAATGAAGGGGTCCGGGAAGCCGGGCCCCTTTTTTTCATTTCGGGGCAAGACGAAAACCTATCCCGGTACAGATGCATGAAAAATTCACTGGACCGGCGAACTGCTCGTTTCTATCCGGCGAAAATCGCCTGCTTTCAAAGGAGAGGGGCGATCAGTTCTTGCGTTCGCTTGGAACTTAAAGGGGGACTTCAATGAACAAGTTTTTCGCGGCTGCGGCCGCCACGCTTCTGCTCGCGCCGATTTCGGCTTTCGCCCAGGACGAAGCGCCCGCGCATGATTTTGCCGGCCCGCGCATCGAGGCACGCCTCGGCTATGAGACGCCGACGGTCAGCGATGGCAGCGGCGGCATCTGGAAGATCGGCAGCGCCGTTTCCTATGGCGGCGAGATCGGCGTCGATCTGCGTGCGGGCAAGAACGTCGTGGTCGGCCCCTATGCCAATTACGAATTCTCGAGCGTCTCGCTGTGCGACGGTGGCGCCTGCCTCGAAGAGACCGGCAACCTCAGCGTCGGCGGTCGCCTGGGCCTGGTCGTCGGTGCCAAGTCGCTGGTCTATGTGAAGGCCGGCTATGCCAGCATGACGTTCAAGGGCACCTTGAGTGGCCAGTCGGCGTCGGAGAGCAAGGGCGGCGTGCAGGGATCGCTCGGCATCGAGCTCGGCCTCGGCAAGAAGGCCTATGCCTTCCTCGACGCCAGCTATGCCGATTATGGCAAGTTCTACGGCATCAACCTGCAGCGCCGTCAGGTCGCGGGTGGCGTCGGCATCCGCTTCTGATCGATCCGCTCGATTGCATGCGAAGGGGCGTCCGGCCACGGGCGCCCCTTTTCATTGGCATTTCCCGCGCCCGTCTGGGAAGATGGCCGCGCCGCCTTGTTCTGGATCAGCGCATCAAGGGCCGCGGTGCGCTATTCTCGGCGGCAGGCAAGGGTTGGGGCGATGACACGGGCCCATGGCGATGTGCGGTGGCTGGAAAGCCTGCCGATCCTGCGGGACCGGCCATGGCTGCAGCTCGGCCTGACGCTGGCGATCACCGGCGTCGCGCTGCTGCTCCGGCTCGCGATCGGGCGCTTCCTGCCGCCCGGCCTGCCCTATGCGACCTTCTTCCCCGCGGTGATCGTCATCGCCTTCCTGTTCGGGGCGCGGCCGGGCCTGCTCGCCGCGGTGCTGGGCGGGATCCTCGGCTGGGTGCTTTTCATCCGCGATCCCTTCGATGCGCCCGTGCCCGGCATGGCGCCCTCGCTGCTGCTCTACGTCACCGCCGACGCGCTGATCCTGCTGCTGTTCCACTGGATGCAGACGGCGACCGCCAGCCTGGTCGAGCAGCGCGAGCGCAACCACAAGCTGGCCGAGACGCGCACCTTGCTGTTCCACGAGCTCCAGCACCGCGTGTCGAACAACCTCCAGGTCGCCGCCGGGTTGCTCGCGCTGCAGAAACGCCATGTCGAGGATCCCGAAGCCCAGGCCGCGCTCGACGAGGCGGTGCGGCGGATCGGGACGATCGGGCGGATCAGCCGCCAGCTTTATCGCTCCGACGGCCGGGCGCGGGACATGCGCGCGCTGCTTGCGCCGCTGATCGAGAATGTGATCGAGGCCAATGGCAAGCCGGTCGAAGTGGCGATCGAGGACCGCGACGCGCTCCAGCTCGCTCCCGACGCCGCGGTGCCGGTGGCGCTGATCGTCGCCGAGGCCGTGGCCAACGCGATCGAGCATGGCTTTGCCGAACGCGAGGAAGGCCGCGTCGCGATCCGCTGCATGAAGCTGGAGGCCGGCTTCGTCATCGAGATCGAGGATGACGGGCAGGGACTGCGCGAGAAGTTCGACATCACTCGCCATGCCAGCCTGGGGCTGCACATCGCGGCGACGCTGGCGGGCCAGCTCGGCGGCCGCTTCGAGATGGAGGCGCTGCCCGGCGGCGCGCTCGCCCGGCTGACCGCGCCGGACGGCTAGGGCGCGCGGTAGCGCAGCGCCTCGACGATCGCCGCGAAGGCCGGTGTCGGCTGGCGGCGGCTGGGATAGAAGAGATGATAGCCCTCGAAGGGCGGCGACCATTCCTCGAGCACCGCCTCGAGCGTGCCGTCCTCCAGATGCGCGCGGACCAGGTCGACCATCAGATAGGCGATGCCGAACCCGTCGAGCGCGGCGTCGCGGCACTGGTAGATGGTGTTGAAGGTCAGCTGCCCGTCGACCCGCACGCGCTGCGCCCGGCCGTTCCGCTCGAACTCCCAGGCATAGAGGCCGCCATAGGTGGGCAGGCGCAGGTTGATGCAGCAATGATCCGCCAGGTCCTGTGGCACGCGCGGGCGGCCGCGCCGGGCGAAATAATCGGGCGTCGCCACCGCCAGCATCCGCACCGGCGGGCCTATCGGCACCGCGATCATGTCCTTGTCGATGCTCTCGCCCAGCCGCACGCCGGCGTCGAACTTCTCGGCGACGATGTCGGTCAGCCGGTAATCGGCCTCGATCTCCACCTTGATGTCGGGATGCTGGGCCAGCACGCCGCGTAGCCGCGGCCACAGCACCGTCCGCAGCGAATATTCGTCGGCGGTGATGCGGATGTTGCCCGCCGGGCGCTCGCGCAGATCGTTGAGCGCGGCGACATGCGTCTCGATCTCGTCGAGATGGAAGGCGACCGAGCGCAGCATCCGCTCGCCCGCCTCGGTGGGGGTGACGCTGCGCGTGGTGCGGTTGAGCAGGCGGACGCCCAGCCGTTCCTCCAGCGCCCGCATGCAATGGCTGAGCGCCGAGGGGGTGATCCCCAGCCGCGCCGCGGCCCGGGTGAAGCTCTTCTCGCGCGCCACCGCGACGAAGGCGGAGAGGTCCGCCAGGTCCTGTCGGTTCATTGCTGAAAATTACTCACAAACGCGTTCAGATTACAGCCCCTAATCGCGCGGCGGATCCGGCCTATCTCCCTTGGGCATGGGGCATCCCCCTCTCAGGAAGACAGATATGCAGAAGCGCATTCTCGGCAGCGGGCTGGAAGTCTCGGCCATCGGCTATGGCTGCATGGGGCTCGACTTCGCCTATGGCAGCAAGCTGAGCCCGGACGAGGCCAATGCCCTGCTCCGCGCCGCCGTCGAGCGCGGGGTCACCTTCTTCGACACCGCCGAAGTCTATGGCCCCTTCACCAATGAAGGCCTGGTCGGCGCGGCGCTGCGCCCGGTGCGCGACCAGGTGGCGATCGCCACCAAGTTCGGCTTCAACATCGTGGACGGCGTGCAGCAGCCGGGGCTGAACAGCCGGCCCGAGCACATCCGCGCGGTTGCCGATGCCTCGCTCCAGCGGCTCGGCATCGAGCAGATCGACCTGTTCTACCAGCACCGCGTCGATCCCGATGTGCCGATCGAGGACGTCGCCGGCACGGTCCGCGCGCTGATCGCGGAGGGCAAGGTGAAGCATTTCGGCCTGTCCGAGCCGAGCGCCGAGACGGCGCGCCGCGCCCATGCCGTCCAGCCGGTCACGGCGATCCAGAACGAATATTCGCTGTGGACCCGCGGCGTCGAGACCAACGGCATCTTTGACGTCTGCGAGGAGCTGGGCATCGGCCTGGTGCCCTACAGCCCGCTTGGCCGCGGCTTCCTCACCGGTGCGATGAGCCAGGACACCGGCTTCGCGGCGGAGGACTTCCGCAGCAAGCTGCCGCGCTTCACGCCCGAGGCGATGGCGAAGAACCAGGCGCTGGTCGACCTGCTCAAGCGCATCGCCGCGGACAAGCAGGGCACGCCGGCCCAGGTCGCGCTCGCCTGGATCCTCGCCCAGAAGCCCTGGATCGTGCCGATCCCCGGCACCACCAAACTCCACCGGCTCGAGGAGAATCTCGGTGCGGCGGACCTCACGCTCACCCCCGAGGACCTTGCCGGCATCGCCGCCGCGCTCGCCGAAATCGATGTCGAGGGCGAGCGCTATCCCGAGCAGCTGATGTCCACCGTCGGCCGCTGACCTTCCCCTCCCAACAATCCAAGCAAACAGGGACCAACATGACCACCCAAGCCAAGGCCTATGCCGCGCAGTCGGCCACCACCCCGCTCGCCCCCTTCACCTTCGAGCGCCGCGACCTGCTGCCCGACGACGTCTCGATCGACATCCTGTTCTGCGGCGTCTGCCATTCGGACCTGCACACCGCGCGCAGCGAATGGGACGGCACGCTCTTCCCCTGCGTCCCCGGCCACGAGATCGTCGGCCGCGTGACGGCGGTGGGCGGCGATGTGACCAGGTTCGCGGTGGGCGACCTGGTCGGCGTCGGCTGCATGGTCGACAGCTGCGGCCATTGCCCGTCCTGCGACGCAGGCGAGGAGCAATATTGCGAGACCACCGGCCTGGTCGGCACCTATAACGGCCCGGACACGGTGCTCGGCGGCCACACCTTTGGCGGCTATTCGGACCATATCGTCGTCAAGGAGAGCTTCGTCCTGAAGGTCGGCCATGACGAGAAGGACCTGGCCGCGGTCGCGCCCCTTCTCTGCGCCGGCATCACCACCTACTCGCCGCTCCGCCACTGGAATGCGGGCCCCGGCAAGAAGGTCGGCGTGGTCGGCATCGGCGGGCTGGGGCATATGGGCATCAAGATCGCCGCGGCGATGGGCGCGCATGTCGTCGCCTTCACCACCTCGCCCTCCAAGATCGACGACGCGAAGAAGCTCGGCGCGCACGAAGTGATCGTCTCGCGCGATGCCGATCAGATGGCGGCGCACGCCAACAGCTTCGACTTCATCCTCGATACCGTGGCGGCGAGCCATGACCTCGACGCGCTGACCGGCCTGCTCAAGCGCGACGGCACGCTCACCCTGGTCGGCGTGCCCGAGCACGCCCATCCCTCGCCCAACGTCGCCAACCTGGTGTTCAAGCGCCGCTCGATCGCCGGCTCGCTGATCGGCGGCATCGCCGAGACGCAGGAGATGCTCGATTTCTGCAACACGCACGGCATCACCGCGGACATCGAGATGATCCGCATGGACGAGATCGGGACGGCCTACGACCGGATGGTGAAGAGCGACGTGAAGTACCGCTTCGTCATCGACATGGCGTCACTGAAGCAGGAAGGCTGAGGGCGCCAGACGGCGTCCTCCCCCGGGGCCGGCGTGCCGCCGCCGGCTGCCGGCCACCGGCGCCGTGGCTTCCCTGCGGGGGAGCCGCGGCGGCCGCGCACCTTCGGCGACCATCGCCGAGGCGATCACCCCGAAGGCGATGAGTGCGGTCACTGTATGGGCTTGCCGGTCCATGCGCGCACGAAAGCACGCGCGCGGCGCCCGCGACATTCGGGGGATCGCCGCTCCGGGTTCGCCCTTGCGGGGTCGCACGTAAGTAAAATGGGAAAGTGGGGAGCTTCTGTTGCCCGGTGCTCCCCGTACCGCTGGATTCCCCTTCTGTTGCCCGGTGGGGTCCAACCGCGCATTTTAGAATAACCTTAAGCCGTTAGGCCTTGGGGTTACGCCGCAATAGCGAGTGCTTCGTTATCGTTGGCACTTGTGTTTCAGACCGTCACAGTGGCCCAGGCTGAGAGATAGATAGCGCTTTTCAACACACGTCGATCCTAGTTCGGCCCCGTCAGCAACTGCCTTAAGCAGGTAGCTGGTGGTGGAGCCGCCGGGTACCGCCCCCGGGTCCGCTGCGCCTATTGCACGCCTTCGTTTATCCCCATAGCCGACCGAAGCCGGCAAAACCCATATAGGGGCGGAATCGATTAATGAAAAGGTCAGGTGAAGATAGCTAAGGCCTTCACAGTGCCGCAAACACTTGGCATGGACATTTTCGAACCATGTTGACCCAGCGTTCCCGCTACGCCCTTCGCGCGATGCTTTTCCTGGCCGGACAGCCAGCGGCAGGCGCGCCTACGCCGATGAACCGCATCGCCGCCGAGGCGAACGTGCCCCGCAAGTTCCTCGAGCTGATCCTCGCCGACCTGCGCGAGGCGGGTTTCCTGAGCTCGACGCGCGGCAAGGCCGGCGGCTATCGGCTGGCGCGGCCCAAGCACCTCATCTCGCTCGGCGAGATCATCCGGGTGATCGAGGGGCCGCTGGCGCTGGTCCCCTGTGTCAGCCGCACCGCCTATCGCCCGTGCAACGACTGCAAGGACGAGGCGAGCTGCGCCATCCGCCATGCGATGGCGCGGGTGCGCGACGAGACCGCCCGCATCCTCGACGGCACCAGCCTTGCGGATGCCACCGCCGAGGATCTCGCCGCGGCCTGATCGTCGCGTCTGCTTGCAATGTAGGATTTTGTCTGGCGTGGTCGTCGCATGACGTCCGCCAGCCCCTTGCCGCGTTTTCAGCCGGCAAAGGGAGGCGCGGGCAAAGTGAAACGATTTGCCGCGACTCCCTTCACTTATGTCTCAGGCGGCGTTCTTCTTCTTCAGCTCGTCGCGGATCTCGCGCAGCAGCGTCACGTCGGCTGGCTCGGCAGGTGCGGCTTCGTCCGCCTTGGGGATCACGCGGTTCACGGCGCGCACCAACAGGAAGATGATGAAGGCGACGATCACGAAGTTCACCGCCGCGGTGATGAAGGCGCCATAGCCGAACAGCGGCACGCCGGCCTTCTTGAGCGCGGCATAGTCGGTCGATCCGAGCAGGTTGGCGGGGATCGGACCCAGCGCGATGAAATAGCTCGAGAAGTCGAGCCCGCCGAAGATCTTGCCGATCAGCGGCATCAGCAGATCGTCGGTCAGCGAGCTGACGATCTTGCTGAACGCCGCGCCGATGATCACCGCCACGGCCAGGTCCAGCACGTTGCCGCGCGAAATGAACGCCTTGAATTCCTTGAACATCCCAGGGTCTCCCACCAGCTGCCGCCCGGGCGCGGCATCGCCGCCATGATGCACCGATGCGGCGCCCGCGCCAATCCGCACCGTCCGATTTCGCTTTCGGAGCCCGGTGTTGCGACTGTATAAGACACTTCGAACCAGATCCGGAGGATCATGACGTGATGAAGTTTCGTGCTCTTGTTGCCCTTGCCGCCGCTGCCATGCTCGCCGGCTGCGGGATCAACAGCGTGCCCACCGCGGAAGAGAATGCGAAGGCGCGCTGGGCCGATGTCCAGACCAACTATCAGCGCCGCGCCGACTTGATTCCGAACCTGGTCGCGACGGTGAAGGGTGCCGCCGGCTCGGAGGAGAAGATCCTGACCGAGGTGACCAATGCGCGCGCGCAGGCGACGCAGGTGAAGGTCACCGGCGACGATCTCACCGATCCGGCCAAGATGTCGGCGTTCAACCAGGCGCAGAACGGCCTGTCACTCTCGCTCCAGCGCCTGCAGGAAGCCTATCCGCAGCTGCAGAGCCAGGGCAATTTCAAGACGCTGATGGACCAGCTCGAAGGCACCGAGAACCGCATCGCGATCTCGATCCGCGACTATAATGCCGCGGTTCAGGCCTATAACACCCGCATCCGCACCTTCCCCGACGCGATCGGTGCCAAGATCTTCTACGGCGCCAAGCCGATGACGCCGTTCGAGGCCAAGGCGGGTGCGGAGAATGCCCCGACCGTCAGCTTCGGGAACAGCAACTGATCCTGAGGGCGCTCCTCCTCTGCGGAGCGCTCGCGGCCTGCTCGTCCGCGGCGCCGGCCCAACAGAACCAGGCCGTGGGGCACGACCTCCCGGCGGCCGGCGGACGCGTGGTCGATGGCGCGAACGTGTTGCCGGCCGATACCAGGGCGGCGCTCGAGAAGCGGCTGGCCAAGGTCGAGCGGCAGTCGAAGCACCAGTTCGTGGTGGTGACGGTGAAGAGCCTGGGGGGCGAGAGCGTCGAGGCGTACAGCCTCAGGCTGTTCAACAGCTGGGGCATCGGCCGCAAGGGTGTGAACGACGGCGTCGGCCTGCTCGTCGTGCCCGATGACCGCAAGGTTCGCATCGAAGTCGGCGACGGGCTCGGCAAGGCGCTCACCGATGCCGAAGCGGGCGCGATCATCGAGAAGGACATCGTGCCGCGCTTCAAGGCCGGCGACATGCCCGGCGGCATCACCGCCGGCAGCGAAGCCATCATCCGCGAGATCACTCAATGACCGTGTTGCGTAACCTGCTCGCCTTCCTGCTGCTCCTGGTGCCGCTCTCGGTCCAGGCACAGTCGCAGCCCAATTTCCCCAAGCGTGATCGCGAGCCCGTGGTGGACGCGGCGGGACTGCTCAATCCGCAGCAAAAGGCCGAGATCACGGCGCTGGCCGAGGACATCAACAAGACGACGACCCGCCAGTTCGTCGTCGCGACCATCCCCGATCTGCAGGGCTATGACATCGCCGATTACGGCTATCAGCTCGGCCGCGCCTGGGGGATCGGGCAGAAGGACGCCAATAACGGCATCCTCCTCATCGTCGCCCCCAAGGAGCGCAAGGTGCGGATCGAGGTCGGCTATGGGCTCGAGCCGATCATGACCGATGGGCTCTCCAGCCAGATCATCAACGAGACGATCATCCCCCGCTTCAAGGCCGGCGACATGGCCGGCGGCATCGTTGCGGGCGCGCAGGCGATCAGCGAGCAGATGAAATTGCCTCTGGAGGCCGCCGAGCAGCGTGCCCAGCAGCAACAGGCCCAGGTGACCCAGAAGCGCCAGAAGAGCCATGGCGGCTTCCCGATCGGCCTGGTCTTCTGGGGCATCATCTTCCTGTTCGTGATCCTGCCGATGCTCGGTGCCGGCTTAGGCCGGCGGCGGAAGCGCGGCCCCTGGGATCGGCGCTATCGCAGTGACGACAGCGGCGTCCTGCCGATCATCCTCTGGTCGATCGCCAACGAGATCGGCAACCATGCCAGCCGTGGTGGCGGCAGCAGCTGGGGCGGCGGGGGCGGCAGCGACTGGGGCGGTGGTGGCGGAGGTGGCGGAGGCTTCTCCGGCGGCGGCGGATCGTTCGGGGGCGGCGGCGCCTCGGGGAGCTGGTGAGATGCGATTGACCGATCAGGACCGCGCGGCCGTCACGGCTGCCGTCACCGCCGCCGAGCTCACCACCAATGGCGAGATCGTCACGGTCGTGGCGGGGCGCTCGGATCCCTATCACGACGTCGCGCTGCATTGGGCGGTGCTGGCGATGCTGCTCGTCCTCGCGCTGCTCGCCTGGCAGCCCTGGCCGGCCGAGTGGCTCCATTCGCGCTTCATCGACAGCTGGGCGCAGATCGTGCCCGCGCGCTGGTACCTCACCATCGCGCTGGTGCTGATGGCGGCGACCTTCCTGGCGGTGCGCGTCCTGCTCGCGCTCGACAAGCTGCGGCTGTTCCTCACCCCGGGCGCGACCAAGACCCGCCGCGTGCATCGCCGGGCGCTCGAGCTGTTCCGCGCCGCCGCCGAGAAGCGCACCCGCGAATCGACCGGCGTGCTGGTCTATCTCAGCCTCGCCGAGCACCGCGCCGAGATCATCGCCGACGCGGCCATCCATTCGAAGGTCACCGCCGATGTCTGGGGCGCGGCGATGGCGGCGCTGATCGGCGGCGTGAAGCGCGGCGAGGCGGGGGAGGGCATGGCCGAGGCGGTGCGCCAGATCGGCCTGGTCCTGGCCGAGCATTTCCCGCGCAGCGAGGACGATGTGAACGAACTTCCCGACCGGGTGATCGAACTGTGAGCGACATGGACGAAGAGATTGCCTGGGCCGGCAAGTGGATCACTGCCAAGCGGCGGGGGAAGTGGGAATATGTCTCGCGCGCCCGCAACATCCGCGCCGCGGTGATCGTCGCGATCGACGACGCGGATCATGTCCTGCTCGTCGACCAGTACCGGGTGCCGCTCGGCAAGCGCTGCCTCGAGCTGCCCGCCGGGCTGATCGGCGACGAGGCCGGGCGCGAGAATGACAGCCCGTTCGAGGCCGCCCGCCGCGAGCTGATCGAGGAGACCGGCTATGACAGCGCCGCGATCGAGGATCTGGGCGAATATTATTCCTCGCCGGGCCTGGTCAGCGAGAGCTTCACTTTGGTCCGCGCGCGCGGGCTGACCAAGGTCGGCGAGGGCGGCGGGTTGGAGGATGAGGATATCATCGTCCACCGCGTGCCGCGCGCCGAGCTTCCCGCCTTTGTCGCGGCGAAGCGCGCCGAAGGGCTGGCGATCGACGTGAAGCTGTTGCTGCTGCTGTCGGGGGCGTTGCTGGGAGTTTGAATCCCTCGTTCCCCGGCGAAAGCCGGGGCCCAGGGTTTCTCATCCGAATCGCTTGTGACTCTGGGCCCCGGCTTTCGCCGGGGAGCAGAGGAGTCAATGTCGCTTAGCGGAAATTGTCCGCATAGGCCTGCAGCTTGAGCTTGCGCTCGGGTGCCGCGACCACATGGAAGGCAAGGCCCTCGCGCTCGGCATAGCCGGTGGCGGCTTCGAGCGTCGGGAAGCTCATGCGCAGCTGGGTGGCGGTCGCGTCGCCGCCGGCCCAGCCGGTCAGCGGATCGGCCTGTTGCTGGCGCGCCGGCTCGAACTCGAGGATCCAGCTCGTCGTGCGTGCGCGGCCCGACTGCATGGCGTTCTTGGGCTTCTGGTAGATGCGAGCGGTCTTGGTCATGGTCAGTCCCTTTAACGCGGCCCGGCGCCCCTTGCATCTGCCTTTTTCGTCCGAAGCGTCGCCGAAGCGGCGGCGGGGTCCTCGGGCCAGGGATGGCGGGGATAACGCCCGCGCATCTCCTTGGCGACCGCGGCCCAGCTGCCCTTCCAGAAGCCGGGCAGGTCGCGCGTCGTCTGGATCGGCCGGCCGGCAGGCGAGGTCAGACTCAGCACCAGTGGCGTGCCGTCGCCGAGCGTCGGATGCGTGCCCAGCCCGTACAGCGCCTGCACCCGCACCTCGACCGTCGGCCCGCCCTCGGCCGCATAGTCGATCGCATAGGTCGAGCCCTCGGGAGTCTCGAAGCGGGCCGGGGCCAGCCGGTCGAGCGCCTTCTGCCCGTCCCAGCCGAGCAGATTGTTGAGGGCATTGGTGAGCCCTTCCACCGCATCGAGCCGCCGCTTGCCGGAAAGCAGCCCGGGCAGCCATTCGTCGAGCTCGGCGAGCAGCCGCGCGTCGGAGAGCGAATCATTGCCGGCATAGGCGGCACGGGTGCGCAGCGCGCTTGCAGTGTCGGACCAGGGCAGCAGATCGAGGCCATGCTCGCGCACGCCCTCCAGCAGCGCCTTCTCGATCTCGGCCGGGTCGGCCGCCGAATCGGGGCCGCTCGACAGGCGGATCGCGCCGAGCCGGCGTTCGCGCAGCGCTTCGATCCGGCCGGTGCCGGGATCGAAACGGACGCTGCGGCGTGTCTCGATCCGGTCGGCGAACAGCGATTCGACTTCGGCCGGGTCGATCGGCGCGGCGGAGAGGATGCGCGCGCCCGCGGCCATGCCCTGCGTCTCGGCGACCGCCAGCCATTCGGCGCGGGCGAGCGAGGATGTCGGGTCGAGCTTGAACCCGCGCCCGCCTGCCGAAGCCCAGGTCTCGCCACTGGCGTCGCGGCGCCTGGCGATCCGGTCGGGAAAGGCGAGGGCGACGCAGGCGGCGACTTCTTCTAAGCCCTCTCCCCTCCGGGGAGAGGGTTGGGAGAGGGGCAATGTGGAGAGTTCGCGGCTCATGCCCCTCTCCCCGGCCCTCTCCCCGGAGGGGAGAGGGAGAATTTTCGCCCAGCGCTGCGCCAGTCGCCGGGCGTTCTCCGCCCGCGGCCCGCGCTCGTTCCGCCAGCGGCGCAGGCGCAGCTCGAGGTCCGGGTCGTTGCCGCCCAGCCCGCGCTCGCCGAGCAGCACGGCGATCTCCGCCGCGGTCTTCGCCATGCCGCGCTCGCCGGCGCGCACCAGCATATGGCCGAGCCGGGGCGGCAGCGGCAGGCCGGCGATCGCCTTGCCATGCGCGGTCGGGCGACCGTCTTCGTCCAGCGCCTCGAGCGTGCCCAGCCGCTTGCGCGCCTCGGACACCGCGGCCTCGGGCGGCGGATCGAGCCAGTTGAGGTCGCGCGGATCGCTCACGCCCCATAGCGCGCAGTCGAGCACCAGCGCCGAGAGATCGGCCTCCAATATCTCGGGCGGATCGAAGCGCGGCAGGCCGGCGGTCGCCGCTTCCTCCCAGAGGCGATAGGCGGTGCCCGGCCCCTGGCGTGCGGCGCGGCCGGCGCGCTGGGTGACGGCGGCCTGGCTTGCTCGCTCGGTGACCAGCCGGGTCATCCCCGCCGCACGGTCGTAGCGCGGGCGGCGGGCGAGGCCGGAATCGACCACGATACGGATTCCCTCAAGGGTCAGCGAGGTTTCGGCGATGGAGGTGGCCAGAACGATCTTTCGCCGGCCCTGCGGATCAGGGGTGATCGCGGCGCGCTGGGCGGCGGGCTCCAGCGAGCCATGGAGCTTGTGGACCACCGTGCCCGGCACCTCGCCCAGCCGCTCGGCGGTGCGCTCGATCTCGGCGACCCCGGGCAGGAAGGCGAGCACCCCGCCCTCGGCATCGCGCAGCGCCGTGCGGATCGCGGCGGTCGTCGAATCCTCGATCCGCGCCTCGGCGGCGCGGCCGATATGGCGCAGCTCGAGCGGCCAGCTGCGGCCTTCGCTCTCGATCACCGGCGCGCCGCCCATCAGGCTGGAGAAGCGCGCGCCGTCTAGCGTCGCCGACATTGCCACCAGCCGCAGGTCGGGGCGGAGCGCCGCCTGGGCGTCGAGCGCCAGCGCCAGCCCGAAATCGCTGTCGAGGCTGCGCTCATGGACTTCGTCGAACAGCACGGCGGAGACGCCGGCCAGTTCGGGATCGGCCTGGATGCGATTGACGAAGATGCCCTCGGTGACGACCGTCACGCGTGTCGCCGCCGAGCGCTTGCTGTCCATCCGGGTGGCATAACCAAAGGTCTGGCCGACGCTCTCTCCGGCCAGCGCCGCCATCCGCTCGCCCGCGGCGCGTGCCGCCAGCCTGCGCGGGGAGAGCAGCAGCACTTCGCCGGTGCACCAGGCCTCGCCGAGCAGCGCGGGGGCCACCGCCGTGGTCTTGCCAGCACCCGGTGGCGCGACCAGCACGGCGTTGCTCCCCGCCCGCAACTGGGCGAGCAGATCGGGTAAAACGACATGGATCGGCAGCGAGTCACTCATTGCGCGCAACCAATTCCCCGAAGCCGGGTTTGGCGCAAGCAAAGCCTATGGAGTGAAGACATGGCGAGAACCCTGGCACAGTTCAGCATCACCCCCGACAGCGACGGCGACTACACGCTCCATCTCGAGGACGACGATGGCGAGACGCTGGAATTCACCGCCAGCTTCGAGCAGCTCGACCTGATCACCGAAGCGATCGAGGAAGTGCTCGACGAGGACGAGGAAGACGCGCTCACCGCGGATGACGACGACGATGACGAGCCGTCGGACGATGAATAGGGGCTAAGTCGAGGCGGCACCAGCCCGCTCCCCCACCCGGCCTCCCATCGGCAGTATCTTGTGGGAGGCCGGGTGGGGGAGCGGGCTGGTGCGGGACCGTTCCAGCGCAGCTGGAACACAAGTCAGTAGGCGCGGGCGACCGCGAACTCGACTGCCTCGATCATCGCATCCTTGGCCGCGCCTGCCGCAAAGCCGCCCAGCGCGTCGATCGCGCGCTGGCCGTAATGGCGGGCGCGGGCAAGCGTGTCGTCGACCGAGCGGCTCGCCTGGACCAGGCGGATCGCCTCGGCGAAATCCTCGTCCGAATTGCGATGGCCGGTGATCGCCGCCTTCCAGAAGGCGCGCGCGCTCTCGTCGCCCCGGGCATAGGCGAGGATGACCGGCAGGGTCATCTTGCCTTCGCGGAAATCGTCGCCGGCGTCCTTGCCCATCGTGCCCGCGTCCGAGACGTAATCGATCGCGTCGTCGACCAGCTGGAAGGCGATGCCGAGGTTGCGGCCATAGGCGTCGAGCGCCAGCTCCTCGGCCTCGGAGCGCTCGGCGACCACCGCGGCGATGCGGCAGGCGGCGGCGAACAGCGCGGCGGTCTTGGCGCCGATGATGTCGAGATAGCGCTCCTCGCCCAGGTCGAGCCGGCGCACCGCGGTGAGCTGGTTGACTTCGCCCTCGGCGATAACGGCGGAGGCGTTGCTGAGGATGTGGAGCGCCTTCAGGCTCTCGCTCTCGACCATCAGCTCGAACGACTTGGAGAACAGGAAGTCGCCGACCAGCACGCTCGCCGGATTGCCCCAGATGATGTTGGCGGTGCGGCGGCCGCGGCGCAGGTCCGAGCCGTCGACGACGTCGTCGTGCAGCAAAGTGGCGGTGTGGATGAACTCCACTGCCGCTGCCAGCCGGTGATGGCGGGTGCCGGGATAGCCGAGCAGCTTGGCGCTCGCCAGCGTGAGCATCGGGCGCATCCGCTTGCCGCCGCCGGCGATCAGGTGACCGGCCAGCTCGGGGATCAGCGGAATCTCGGACTTCATCCGATCGAGGATCACCGCGTTCACGAGGTTCATGTCGTGCGCGACCAGCGCCATCATCGGATCGAGCGAGGGGGCGGGGCCGCCGCCGAGGCGATGGAGGGTGGCGCTCATATGCGAAAGCCTCTGGCGGGTGCGGCGCACAAAGGCAAGGCTTGCGTGACGCTACGTCGGTGCGCAAAGAGGGCAGCCATGTCCGACGAGACCCTTAACCGCTATCGCCAGAGCATCGACAATATCGATGCCGCGCTCGTGTTCCTGCTCGCCGAGCGCTTCAAGGTGACGCAGGCGGTGGGGCGCTACAAGGCGGAGTCGGGCCTGCCCCCGGCCGATCCCGGCCGCGAGGACCGCCAGATCGCCCGGCTGCGCGATCTCGCCAAGACGGCGGACCTCGACCCGGAATTTTCCGAGAAGTTCCTGCGCTTCATCATCGACGAAGTGATCCGGCATCACACGCAGATGCGGGACGAGAAATGAGGGCGTCCGCCGCCCTGCTGCTGCCAGCGCTGATGCTGGCGGGGTGTGGCGGCAACCAGGCGCAGAAGCCCGCGCCTACTCCCACGCCCAGTGCGAGCGCCGTGCCGGTGGCCGATCCCGCTGCGCGCCTTGCCGCCGCGGTCAAGGCCGCCTTCCCCGAGGGCGTGAAGCAGGGGCCGATCACCTTCGACGACAACAAGCTGATCGACACGGCGTTCGGCCCGGTACTGGTCAGCCACGGCCATGTGCCCGATGCCGCGCATGTCGACGGCGGCACGATCGCGGTGACCTATCTCGATGCCGAGGGCGCTGGCTTCCGCGTGCGCAAGCGCTTCCCCAAGGCGGCGGAGAGCGGCAGCTTCGGCGACCTCGCCGAATGGTCGGTCAGCGACAAGTTCCTCGACCGGCCGGTGATCTATGTCGAGGGCGGCGGCACCTGGCAGGGCTATACCTGCAGCTACACCAGCCTGGTCGCGCTTGATCCCGAGGGGCCGAAGGAAGTTGCCTCCTTCCAGTCCGTCTACGACAATGGTGGCGCGGTCGAGGACGATGCCCAGTCGGTCCGTGGCAGGATCGGGGCGATCCGAAAGGGTGTCGATTTCACCGTGAAATTCGAGGGAACCCGATCCTTCGCCGAGCGATACCTTTGGCGAGACGGCAAGTACCGGCGCGAGGGCGGGGAAAGCCAGGTTCCGACTTGTTGAGGGGGTAGCACGTGGCGGCGGACGATGATTTCCTGATCTTCCGCCCCGACGATGTCGATCTCAGCCGCTCGCCCCTGCGCAAGGGCGTGGACGCGCCGACCCATGTGCTCGGCGCCTTCAATCCTGGCTTCGCCCGTCTGCCGAACGGCAATTTGCTGCTGATGGTCCGCGTGGCCGAGGCGTTGCGCGATCCGGTCGACGGCGATTACGCCCGGGCGATCCGCTGGACGCCCGCCGGCTATGTCCTCGATCGCCACCCGGTCGCGGGGATCGACATGGACGACCCCCGCCAGTTCGCGCTCAAGGATCGCAACCCGCGGCTCCTCGGCCTCACTTCGCTGTCCTGGCTGCTCCCGGTCGAGCTGAGCAGGGACGCGGGCAGGATCGTGAAGGTCCATTACGACAAGGCGATCCAGCCCTCGGCCGGCTTCCTCGATTACGGCGTCGAGGATGCGCGGATCAGCCTGGTCGGCGGCAGCTGGTGGATGACCGTGTGCGGCGTCTCGGCCGAGCGGCACTGCACCGCCATGTACCATTCGGTGAACGGGCTCGACTACAAGCTGCTCGGCGTGGTGCTCGATCACCAGAACAAGGACATGATCCTGTTCGAGGGCAAGCCCGGCGGCAAGTACATGGCGCTCACCCGGCCGCTGGGGGAGGTCTATTTCGCCTACCCCGACGATTCGCCCTGGCTCGGCGGGCCTTCGATCAACATGGCGCAGTCGCCCGACGGGCTGCACTGGAAGCCGCTCGACACGCCGGGCATCCGCGCGCGCAAGGGTACGACCTCCACCCAGCGGATCGGCGGCGGCAGCCAGCCGGTGCTCACCCCCGAGGGCTGGATGCTGATCTATCACGGCGTCGAGAAGCAGGGCGCGGTCGGCGTCTATCGCAGCTTCTGGGCGCTGCTCGACAAGGACGATCCGTCGAGGATCCTGCGGCTGGAGGACGAGACGCCCTTGCTCGAGGCCAACCCCGCGCTCACCGATCCGATCGCGCACCAGCTCTATCTGCCCACCCCCGTGGTGTTCACCACCGGCGTGGCGGATGCGGGCGACCATTACATCGTCGCCAGCGGCGAGGCGGATCTGGCGTGCCGGATCACTCGGGTTTCGAAGGAGCGGTTCCGGTGAGGCTTCTCTCCGTCATCTCCGAGAAGGGAGCCCGCGCGTGACCGAATGGTGGAAATCCGCCGTCATCTACCAGGTCTATCCCCGCTCGTTCCAGGATTCGAACGGCGACGGGATCGGCGACCTGAAGGGCATCGAGAACCGGCTCGACGACCTCAAGGCGCTCGGCATCGACGCGATCTGGATCTCGCCGATCTTCCCCAGTCCGATGGCCGACTTCGGCTATGACGTCGCCGATTATTGCGACGTGGACCCGCGCTTTGGCACGCTCGAAGACTTCGATGCGCTGCTCGCCGCGGCGCACGAACGCGGCATCCGGCTGCTGCTCGACCTGGTGCCCAACCACAGCTCGGACCAGCATCCCTGGTTCCAGGAGAGCCGCAGCGCCCGCGACGATCCCCGGCGCGACTGGTATATCTGGCGCGACGCCAAGCCCGACGGCTCGCCGCCCAACAACTGGATCAGCGATTTCGGCGGCTCTGCCTGGGAATGGGACGCGGCCACCGGCCAATATTATTACCACGCCTTCCTGAAGGAGCAGCCCGACCTCAATTGGCGCAACCCGGCGGTGCGCTCGGCGATGATGGACGTGCTGCGCTTCTGGTTCGCGCGCGGGATCGACGGGTTTCGGATCGACGTGCTGTGGCACATGGTCAAGCATGCCGAGCTGCCCGACAATCCGGTGAACGCGGCATGGGCGCCGGGCCAGCCCGATTACACCCGCGTCCACCAGCTCCACTCGACCGACCAGCCCGAGGTCCATGACATCGCCGGCGAGATGCGTGCGATTGCCGACGAATACGGCGCGCGCGTGCTGATCGGCGAGATCTACCTGCCGGTGCCGCAGCTGGTCGGCTATTATGGCACCGCGCAGCAGCCGGGCGTGCACCTGCCCTTCAACTTCCAGCTGATCGGCGCCGAATGGGACGCGCGCGGCCTCGCGAAGATGATCGCGGACTATGAAGGTGCGCTGCCCGAGACCGGCTGGCCCAACTGGGTGCTCGGCAATCACGATCGCCCCCGCATCGCCACGCGGGTCGGGGCCGATCAGGCGCGCGTCGCGATGATGCTGCTCCTGACGCTGCGCGGCACGCCGACGCTCTATTATGGCGACGAGATCGGGATGGAGGACGGCGCGATCCCGGCGCATCTGGTCCAGGACCCGCGCGAGATTCGCGATCCGGGCATCGGGCTCGGCCGCGATCCGGTGCGCACCCCGATGGCCTGGGACGCATCGCCGAACGCCGGGTTCAGCGCCGCCGATCCCTGGTTGCCGCTCCACCCCGACTGGCTGGCGCGCAACGTCGAGGCGCAGCGCGGCGATCCCGACTCGATGTGGCGGCTGACCCAGAAATTGCTGTTCCTCCGCCACGAACATCCGGCGCTTGCGCTGGGCGACTATCACCCGGTCGACAGCGGCGGCGACCTGCTCGCCTTCGAGCGGCGCCACGCGCATGACCGGCTGCTGGTCGTGCTCAACCTCGGCGACACGCCCCAGGGCTTCGCCATTCCCGAATGGGCGGAGGATTTCACCGTCCTCGCCTCGGCGCGCGGCGGGCACGACCCCGCGCTGCTCTCCCCGAACGAAGGCTATATCCTGGGATGAAGATCGCGATGCTGGCGCCGATCGCGTGGCGCACGCCGCCGCGGCACTATGGGCCGTGGGAGCTGGTGACCAGCCTGCTGACCGAGGCCCTGGTCGCGCGCGGGGTGGATGTCACCCTGTTCGCCACGCAGGATTCGATCACTGCGGGCACGCTCGATGGCGTGGTGCCGGCGGGCTATGAGGAGAACCCGGAGATCGACGCGAAGGTGTGGGAATATGCCCATCTCGCGCATCTGTTCGAGCGGGCGGGGGCGTTCGACCTGATCCACAACCAGGCCGATTTCCCGGCGCACGCTTTTTCCCGGCTGGTCGACACCCCGATGGTGACGACGATCCACGGCTTCTCGTCGGAGCGGATCCTGCCGATGTACAAGCCGTTCGAGGAGCGGGTGCATTATGTCGCGATCAGCGCGGCGGACCGGCATCCCGCGTTGAAATACGCCGCGACGATCCACCACGGCATCCGGCTCGACGAGTTTCCGTTCGAGGCGGATGACGGCGAGGATCTGCTGTTCTTCGGCCGCATGCATCCGGACAAGGGCGCGGCCGAGGCGATCGAAGTCGCGCGCTCGACCGGGCGGCGGCTCAACCTCTACGGCATCATCCAGGACCAGGGCTATTTCGACCGCGAAGTCGCGCCCTTCCTCGACGATCGCATCGTCTATCACGGACCCGTGGGCGGGGCGGAGCGACTGCGCGCGCTCGGCAAGGCGCAGGTGCTGCTCCATTTGATCAATTTCGACGAGCCCTTCGGGCTGTCGGTGGTCGAGGCGATGGCGTGTGGGACGCCGGTGATCGCGATCGACCGGGGTTCGATGCCCGAGCTGATCACGCCGGAGACGGGGATGCTGGTCGATTCGGTCGGCGGCGCGATCACCGCGCTGGGGCAGGTCGAGGGGATAGACCGGGCGGCGTGCCGGGCGCGGGTGGCGGAATGCTTCTCGGTCGAGGCGATGGCGGAGAATTATATCCAGCTCTACCGGGGAATCCTGGGGCAAGTCTGAGGATCTTCTTCTTTCCCCGGCGAAGGCCGGGGCCCAGCCTTGAACGTCACGCGCCATTGGCGCGTCTTCGCCGCGCACTGCTTAGTCTGGGCCCCGGCCTTCGCCGGGGAAAAGTTCACCGTCAACCGGCTGCCATCTGCTTCCCGGCGAACGCCGGGGAGCCGCTTCCTCAAGCGTTATTGGGCAAAAGCCGGCTGGTACGCGTACAGCCCCGGCGTCCCGCCGGTCATCACGAACAGCACATCCCCCGACAGCGAACCCTCGCGCAGCCCTGCCAGCACCCCGGCGAATGCCTTGCCGCTATAGACCGGATCGATCAGCAGCCCTTCCGCCCGCGCCATCAGCCGGACGGCGGCCAGCATCGCCTCGGTAGGGATGCCGTATGCTTCTCCGCGCTGCGATCCGTCGACGCGGATATCCTCCGCGCCCAGCGGCGCACCGCCGATCAGCGCCCGCGTCGCATTGGCCAGCGCCAGCGTGCCCCGCTCCGCCTCGGCCAGCTCGGCGAGCACGGTGAAGGAGAGGACGCGCCGCGGATCGTCGATCCCGGCCGCCAGCCCGGCATGGGTGCCGTGGCTGCCATTGGCGACGATGACGGTCGCGAACCGCAGGCCCAGTTCCGCCTCCTGCGCCTGGATCTCCTGCGCGCAGGAGACATAGCCCAGCGCTCCGACCGGCGAGGAGCCGCCCGAGCCGACCACATAGGGCCTGCGCCCCTCGGCCTTCAGTTCCTCGGCCCGGGCATGTGCCGCCGCGAGCGAATCGGCGCCGCGCGGCAAATGGTGGACCTTCGCCCCGAACAGCCCGTCGAGCAGCTGGTTGCCGTTATGCAGATAGCTCGGGTCTTCGCGCGGCACCGTGTCGGTGAGCATCAGCTCGGCGCTGAGCCCCATCCGCGCCGCCGCTGCCGCGCTCAGCCGCGCGTGGTTGGATTGCCGCGCGCCGGTGGTGACGAAGGTATCGCAGCCCTGGTCGATCGCCGCGCCGAGCAGATACTCGAGCTTGCGCAGCTTGTTGCCGCCGCCGCCCAGCCCCATCAGGTCGTCGCGCTTCACGAACAGCCGCGTGCCTTTCAGCTCCAAAGCCGCCTCGATCCGCTCCAGCCGCTGGATCGGGGTCGGTGCGTCGAACAGGGCGATACGGGGAAAGGCGTCGAGGGTCATCGGTAGGGCACCAGCAGAGGATCGGGGAGCGGTTCATACGCCTCCTCGTCGTCCGGGCGAAAGGCGTTACAGCGCCGGCTTGCACCCGCGCGTCTGGTACACGCCGCGCAGGAATCCGCGGCGCGCGAAGCCGGCATCGACCACCGCGTTGAGCTCGCGCTGCGCCGAAGCCGCGCCGCTCACTTCGCGGACCAGCCCGCGGAACGGCACGATCAGCCCGGCCACCGTGTCGCCGGTGACCTTGACCTTACGGCTCTTCTTGCGATCGACGCCCTGGACGAAGTCAGGCCCCAGCGCCTCGCCGAGATCGTCGAATGCATCGGCAATCTGCGTGCATTTGGACAGGCCGGCGAGGCTGTAGGGCGAAGCGGCGGCCTTTTGCAGCACCGGCGGGATCTTCGTCTTCACCGCGCCGACGTCCCTGGCCGGCTGCTCGGCGATGTCGCCGGCGCGCTCGGCGGTGCTCTGCTGCTTGTCCTGGGCAAGGGCGGGGCTGGTCACCAGCATCGCCAAGCCAAGCCCGATCCAAAGGCTCGATCGCATGCAATCCTCCTGTTGCCGTCCCCGTTCGAGATAGGGTGCGCCTGCGCAACAACCAACAGCTCCCGGGCGAAAGCCGGGGCCCAGGGTTTCTCTGCCGTGTCGCCTGTGACCCTGGGCCCCGGCTTTCGCCGGGGAACGGGCGCGGAGCCAAGCGTGGCTATTCCGCCGCCAACAGGCTCTCCGCCCCGCCCAGATCGACCGACACCAGCCGGCTGACCCCGCGCTCGACCATGGTCACGCCGAACAGCCGGTGCATGCGGCTCATCGTCGCGGCATTGTGGGTGACGATCAGGTAGCGGGTCGCGGTTTCCTCGGTCATCCGTTCGAGCAGGTCGCAGAAGCGGTCGATGTTCGCGTCGTCCAATGGCGCGTCGACTTCGTCCAGCACGCAGATCGGCGCCGGGTTGGTGAGGAACAGCGCGAAGATCAGTGCGACCGCGGTCAGCGCCTGTTCGCCGCCCGAGAGCAGGGTGAGCGACTGGAGCTTCTTGCCCGGCGGCTGCGCCATGATCTCCAGCCCCGCCTCCAGCGGATCGTCCGAATCGATCAGCTCGAGATGCGCGGCGCCGCCGTTGAACAAGGTCGAGAACAACCGGCGGAAATGCTGGTCGACCGCCTCGAACGCGCTCAGCAGCCGCTGGCGGCCCTCCCGATTCAACGTCCCGATCGAACCGCGCAGCTGGTTGACCGCCTGGGCAAGCTCGTCGCGCTCGGCGGCGTTGCTGGTGAAGGCGGCTTCCAGCTCTGCCAGCTCGGTCTCGGCGACGAGGTTGACCGGCCCGATCCGCTCGCGCTCGGCATTGAGCTTCTCGTGACCCGTCGATTCCTCCTCGGGCGTGCGCACCGTCGCTTCGTCGAAGCCGGCCTTCTGGGGAAGCAGCGGCGGCGGGCATTCGAAGCGCTCGCCCGAGATGCGGCCCATCTCGATGCGGCGCATCTCCTGGTTCTCGGCCCGCGCCGCCGCGCCGGCGCGTTCCTCGCGCGCTTGCGCCAGTATCTCGTTGGCACCGCGTACGGCGCCCTCGGTCTCGCGCACCGCGATCTCGGCCTCGCGCTCGGCGGCCTGGGCGGCGGCGCTCTCGATCCGCGCCTTCTCGGTCGCAGCTTCGGCCTCCGCGAGCTGGGCTGCGAGCGCCGCGGGCTTGCCGGCAAGCGCCTCGCTTTCCTCGGCGAGCTGGAGCCCGCGCTTCTCCATCTCGTTCGCCCGCCGCGCCGCATCGCCTGCACGCGACTTCCAGCTCTTCGCCTCGGCCCCAGCCGCGGCATGGCGCTCGCGGGCCGCGCCGATCTCGCGCTCCAGCGTGCCGCGCTCGGCCCGGGCCGAGGCGGAAGCGGTGCGCTTGCCCTCGGCGTCGGTGGAGAGCGACGCCACCCGGGCGCGCGTCTCGGTGCCGTCGGGCAGCGCCGCCTTGGCCGCTTCGGCCCGGTTCCGCTCGGTCGCGGCCTCGTCCTGCTCGGCGGCGATCCGGCGGATGCGCACGTCGAGATCGGCGCGCTGCGAATCGAGCCGCTCCAGCTGCGCGGTGGCGCGGTCCTCGGCCCGGCCCGCCTCGCGCCCGGCATTCTCGGCATGCTCCAGCACCCGCCGGCAATCCGCGGCGGCGCGTCGCGCCTCGGTGATATTGTCCTCGATCCGCATCAGCTCGGCATCGGCGCCCTCGACCGCGCGGACCGCCGCCGGGCGGGCCTTCTCGATCGCCGCGAGCCGGTTGACCCGCACCAGCCGCTCCGCCGCCGCCGCGCCGCCCGATTTGGCGACATAACCGTCCCAGCGCCGCAGCACACCCGCCAGCGTCACCAGCCGCTGGCCCACGGCGAGCGGTTGCCCGTCATCGCTCTCGGCGACCAGCACCTGCGCCAGCCGCCGCGACAGACCCGCCGGCGCCTGGACATGCTGGCCGAGCGGCGAGGTGGCCGAAGGCGCGCCGGGGTCGCCCTTCTGCGGCTCGGCCCCCGCCCAATAGCGCTCGGCGCTGGTGTCGAGCCCGGCCTCCAGATCGTCGCCCAAAGCCGCCGCCAGCGCGCGCTCGTACCCGGCATCGACCTTGAGCTTGTCGAGCAGCCGGTCCTTGTCCGAGGGCCTTGTCGCCTTGGCGAGCGCGGCGGCTTCGCTGTCGAGCTGGGCGAGCTCGGCATGCGCGCCGGCGCGCTTGGCCTGGGCGTGGTTGCGTGCCTCGATCGCGCTGCGCTCCTCGGCATCGGCGCGGGCGAGCCCGGTGCGGGCGCTTTCCGCCTGGCGGATCGCCTGGGCGCGCGCCTCGGCGGCGCGCAGTTTCTCGGCCTGCAAAGGCTCGGGATCCGGCAGCGCCTTCAATTCGGCATCGATCCGCGCCCGGTCGCGCTCGGAGCGCTCGACCCGGGTACGTGCCGCCGCCAGCGCCGCCTCGGCAACCCGCGCCTCGGCCGCCTCGGTCGCCTGCGCCGCCAGCGCCTGGGCGAGCGCGACCTCGGCGTCACGCGCGGCGCGTTCCGCGTCGGCAAGCGCGGCGTCGAGATGCGGCATCCGCGCCGTCGTCTCGGCGATGCGCCGGTCGAGCGCCTTCCCTTCCTCGTCGAGCCGTGCCAGCGCCTCGGCGGCGTCGCGGGCGAGCGCGCCTTCGCGGCCGCGATCCTCCTCCAGCCGCCGCGTCGCGTCCTGCAGTTCCTGGATCCGCCGCTCGACCGCGGCCTTGTCGGCCCGCAGCGTGGCGAGCCCGTGCATCGCCTCGGTCGCCTTGTCGCGGACGCTCAGTGCCTCGGCGCGCAGGGTGGCGAGCTTCTCGGCGGCTTCCTGTTGCACCGCCACCGCCGAATCATGCGCTTTCGTCCGCTCGGCGACCAGAGCCTCGGCCGCACTCGCTTCCTTCTTGGCCGCATCCGCCGCGCTCGCCGCGTCGCGCCAGCGCGCGAAGATCATCCGCGCCTCGGCAACGCGGATCCGGTCGGAAAGCTCGCGGTAGCGCTCGGCCTGGCGCGCTTGGCGCTTCAATTGCGCGGCGCGATTCTCCTGGTCGCCGATCACCTCGTCGAGCCGGGTGAGGTTCGCCTCGGTCGCGCGCAGCCGCTGCTCGGCATCCTTGCGGCGCACATGCAGGCCGGAAATACCTGCGGCTTCTTCGAGCATCGCGCGGCGCTCGCCCGGCTTGGCCATGATGATCGCGCTGATTCGCCCCTGGCTGACCAGCGCGGGGGAGTGGGCGCCCGTCGCCGCATCGGCGAACATCAGCGCGACGTCCTTGGCGCGGACGTCGCGCCCGTTGATCCGGTAGGCGGAGCCGGCACCGCGCTCGATGCGGCGGACGACTTCCAGCTCGTCGTCCTCGCCGACCTGGTCGGCCTGGATCGTGACTTCGGCGAAGTCGCGCGAGGGGCGGGTGGCGGTGCCGGCGAAGATCACGTCTTCCATGCCGGCGCCGCGCATCGACTTGGCGCTGGTCTCGCCCATCACCCAGCGCAGCGCTTCGAGCAGGTTCGACTTGCCGCAGCCATTGGGGCCGACGATCCCCGTCAGCCCCGGCTCGATGCGGAGGTCAGCCGGGTCGACGAAGCTCTTGAAGCCCGTCAGCCGCAGCCGCTTGATCTGCACCCTGGCTTACCCCCGCCGCGTCATGGGCGTCAGCGCGCGCCCGCTGCCTTGAGCAGCGGCTCGAGCTGCTCCCAGGAGCCGGCCTCGACCTTCTTGCCGTTGATGAAGAAGCTCGGGGTGCCGCTCACGCCATAGACGGTGGCGGCATCCGCATTGACCTTGGCGATCGCGTCGATCTTCTTCTGGTCGGCCAGGCACTGGCGTGCCGTGGTTTCGGGCACGCCGCGCTGCTTCATGAAGTCGATCATGCCGAGCGCCTCGGCAAAGCCCACCGCGGCCTGGGGCGCCGCCTGGCCCTGGAGCTGCTGGACGAGCTGCGGGTTGGTCTTCACCAGCTGCTCGGTGCGGTTGAGGAACGTGTCCTGGTTCTCGAAGAACTGGTCGAGCATGCTGAAGAAGCTCTCGTCGGGCACGCACTGGTTGAGCAGCGCCGCGGCGAGATCGGGCGCGCCGTGGATCAGGAAGTCGCGAAATTCCCAGCTGACCTTGCCCGTCGAGATATAGTTCTTGCGCAGCGGCTCGGGCGCGGTGCGGCCGAACAGCCCGCAATAGGGGCAGTTGCGCGAGCCATATTCGACCAGCTTGATCGGGGCGTTCGGATTGCCCTGGAGATAGCCGCCATCCTTGGTCTTGGCGATCGTGTCGACCCAGGCCTTGCCGGCAGGCGCGGTGACCGACGCGACCGGCGCGGCGCTCACCGCCGCGCTGCTGTTGCCCTTGTCGTCGCCGCCGCACGAAGCGAGCGCGAACAGCGCGGGGATCAGGGCCAGGGCCAATTTGATACGCATGGGGTCTTTCTCTCCAGAAATCGAAGTCAGGCGCCGTTCGCCCAGAGCTCGGGCAGCAACCGGTCCCAGGTGAACGCACTTACCTTGCGGGCATTGACGATGAAAGTGGGCGTGCCCTGCACCTGATAGATCTTCACCGCATCGGCATTGGTCTGCGAGATGCGGGCGATCAGCTTGGGATCGGCCAGGCACTTGCGCGCCTGCGCCTCGGGCAGGCCCTGGGTCTTCATGAAGGCGATCATGCCGGTCGCCTCGGCGAAGCGCGTCGCCATCTGGCCGGCCGGCAGCTTCTGCCAGGCCTCGACCTGCTGGGGCTGGTTCTTCAGCGCGGCCTCCAGCTTCTCCTCGAACTGATGCTGGTTGGCGAACAGCGCATCGAGCACCGGGAAGAAGCGGGCGGTGGGCACGCACTGGTTGAGCAGCGCCGCGGCCAGGTCGGGCGGGCCGTGGATCAGATAGTCGCGAAACTCGTAGCTGACCTTGCCGCTGGCGATGTAATCGCTGCGCAGCGGCGGCACGCCCTCGGCGGCGAAGCGCCCGCAGGTCGGGCAGCCGCGCGAGCCATATTCGACCAGCTTGACCGGCGCGTCCGGATTGCCCTGGCGGAAGCCGCCCTGCGGGGTGATGACGACGGTGGCGGTCCAGTTGGGTGCCGTCGCGGGTTTGGCCGGAGCCTTCGCCTGCTGCGCCGAGGCGCCGCCAGCCAGGGCCAGCGCGAGCGCGCCGGCGATCATGAAATAGGTTCGCATCAGTCGATCCGGCCGATCTTGGGTTTCTCGTCGCTCGCCGCGACGCCGGCGGCCAGTGCCTCGAGCACGGCCTTCAATTCGGGATCGGCGATGCCGCGCAGGCTGTCGCCCATCGCCTCGCTCAGCGGCTTGAGGCTCGGCGGCGGGGCGGCCTTTGCCGGCGCCTTCACCTGGCCGTGGCGGATGGCGATCTTCGCCACTGCCGGATAGCCGAAGAAGCGGTTCACCCGGTCCATGATCTCGGGCGCGACATGCTGCATCGTCGGCGCGAAGGCGCCCGAGACGATCAGGCTCAGCACGCCCTGCTCGCGCTTGCCCTGGGGGAACTTGATCGATTCGGGAATAGAGACCCGGGCATAGCGCTCGCCGACGATCTCGGCCCAGCGGCTGACGATCGAATGCTGGACGAAGCCGAACTTGCGGAAGCTCGCCGCGCCCACATCGGGCAGCAGCTCGGAGACCGAGCGGGCGCGGAGCGCACGCGGCGGTATCGGGGCCGGCTGGCGGGTCGTGGCACGGGGGGGCTTCGTCATTTCCACCAACCCATGCCATAGGGCCCTGTGCCCGACAACGCCTCTCGCGCAATCGCCACTGCGCTGCTCCACTGGTATGACCGCAATGCCCGCGACCTGCCCTGGCGCGCGCGGCCCGGCGCCAATGCGCCCGATCCCTATCGGGTGTGGCTGTCCGAGGTGATGCTGCAGCAGACCCAGGTCGCCAGCGTCATTCCCTATTTCGACAAGTTCACCGCGCGCTGGCCGAGCGTGGAGGCGCTTGCGGCTTCCGAGGATGCCGACCTGATGGCCGCCTGGGCGGGGCTCGGCTATTATGCCCGCGCCCGCAACCTGCTTGCCTGCGCCCGCGAAGTGGCGCGGCGCGGGGCGTTTCCGGACAGCGAATCGGGCCTGCGCGAGCTGCCGGGGGTGGGCGGCTATACCGCCGCCGCGATCGCCGCGATCGCCTTCGGCCGGCGCGCGGTGGTGGTCGATGCCAATGTCGAGCGCGTCGTCTCGCGGCTGTTCGCCGTCGAGGAAGCGCTGCCGGGGGCAAAGGCGAAGATCTATGCGCTGACCGATTCGGTGACGCCGGAGCTGCGCTCGGGCGACTTCGCCCAGGCGATGATGGATCTGGGCAGCGGTATCTGCACCGCGCGTTCGCCGAAATGCCTGCTCTGCCCCCTGCGCGAACAGTGCGCCGGCTTCGCGGGCGGCACGCCCGAGCGCTATCCCGTCAAGGCCGCCAAGGCCGCCAAGCCGCAGCGTTTCGGCACGATGTTCTGGCTCGAGCGGGACGGCGCGGTGCTGCTGGTCCGCCGTCCGGACAAGGGGCTGCTGGGGGGCATGCGCGCGCTGCCCACCGGCCCCTGGGCCGATTCGGCGCCGGGCCTCACCGATGCGCCCGTGGCGGCCGCATGGGAGATGCTCGACGACGGCGTCAGCCACGGCTTCACCCATTTCAACCTCGATGTCGCACTTGCAGCTGCAACATTGTCGTCGCATGCAGGCGGCGCCGTGGAAGGCGAATGGTGGCCGATAGCCGATCTCGAATCGGCCGGACTGCCCACGGTCTTCGCCAAGGCGATGCGAGTTTTCAGGAGACGGTTATGCGCGGAGTGATCGGTTTCGGCATCGGGATGGCGGCACTGGCCGCGCCCGCCTTCGCGCAGACCGCTCCCCAGCCCCCTGCCGTGCCTTCGGGCAGCAGCGCGGAAGCAGCACTCGCCAGGCGCTATGTCGCCGAGGGCAAGGTGCCCGGCATCGTCATCCTCGCTGCCCATTCGGAACGCGGCGAGACGGTGATGACGACAACGGTAGGCCGCGTCGCCGACGAGCCGACCGCGCACAAGGCGGATATCGACAGCCTGTGGCGCGTCTATTCGATGACCAAGCCGATCACCGGCATCGCCGCGATGATCCTGGTTGAGCAGGGCAAGCTCAGGCTCGACCAGCCGATCAGCGACTTCATCCCGGCGTTCAAGAAGATGAAGGTGCTGGTCGATCCGTCCAAGGACCTGAACACCCGCCCGGCGACGACTCCGATCACGGTGCGCCACCTGCTCACCCACACCGCGGGCCTTGGCTACAACATCATCACCAAGGGGCCGCTGCTCGACGAGTATAACAAGCTCGGCATCAACCCGGCCCAGGTCAACGCCCAGATGGAAGTCCAGATGGCGCAGCTGCGCCCGGACAGCCTGGAGGAATTCGCCAACCGCACCGCCTCGCTGCCGCTGATCGCCGAGCCCGGCACCAAATGGAGCTATTCGATCGGCCTCGATGTGCTCGGCCGGGTGATCGAAGTGGCCAGCGGCATGCCGTTCGACCAGTTCGTCAACACGCGGATCTTTGCACCGCTCAAGATGCAGCAGAGCTACTGGACGGTGCCGGCGGACAAGGTCGGCAATTTCTCCAGCAACTATGTCTTCATGGGCACCACCCGCGTCGCCGCCGATCCGGCGGCCAGCTCGATCTATCTGAAGAAGCCCGAATTTCCCTATGGCGGCGCCGGGCTGGTCATGTCGGCGCGCGATTATGACCGGTTCCTCCACATGCTGCTGAACGGCGGCACGCTCGACGGCGTCCGTATCCTCAAGCCGGAAACCGTTGCAGTCGCGATGTCCAACCTGCTGCCCGCCGGCGCCGACACCTCGATCCTCAACGAAACCGCGAAGGATACCGGCGCGCAAATGGGCTTCGGCGCCGGCGGCTCGGTCTATCTGAACGACGTGGCCGGCGGCCCCGGCAAGGGCACGTTCGGCTGGGGCGGCGCGGCGGGCACGATCGCCTGGGTCGATCCTGTCCACAAGCTGCGCGCCGTGGCGATGATCAACCTGTTCGGCGACACGCCCCTCAAGCGCGAAGTGTCGAAGGCGATCTACGCCGACATCGCCAAGTGAATCCTGGCCAGATGCTGACGCCGGGTTTCACCGGCAACACGCTCGATCGTGCCGATCGTGTCCGCCACCAGCCTGAGCTGCTTGAGGCGGCGCTGGCCGATCCCGCCGCGCGGCTGCTGGTGCTCGACGGGCTCGATCCGGTGCTCGACGAGCAGGGCCGGCTGACCTGGACCGACCTGGCCGAGGCGCAGGGCGATCTGCTCTTCCTCGGCTATGAGCAGGGCGTGCCGCGCTTCGTCTCGGCCCTGCCCGAGGGCATGCCGGTGCCGATGGGGCGCTCGCCGGCGATGTTCGCGCTGCTCGACCGCTTCGCCGAACCGGACGCCGCAAACTATGCCGCGGCGCGCAGCCTGGTCTTCTGGCACGGCCGCCACCGTTTCTGCGCCAATTGCGGTTCGCACACCCGCATCTCGCATGCCGGCTGGGGGCGCCACTGCCCGCATTGCGGCGCCGAGCATTTCCCGCGGGTCGAGCCTGTGGTCATCATGCTCGCCGAAAGTGGCGACAGTGCGCTGCTGGGCCGCCAGCCGAGCTGGCCTCCGGGCCGCTATTCGGCGCTGGCCGGATTCCTGGAGGTCGGCGAGGCGATCGAGGAAGCGGTGCGTCGCGAAACGTCCGAAGAGTCCGGTATCCGCATCGGCGCGGTCCGCTATGTCGCCAGCCAGCCCTGGCCCTTCCCGGCATCGCTGATGGTCGCCTGTATCGGCGAGGCGCTGAATGAGGACATCGCGGTCGACGCCAATGAGCTCGAGGACGCCCGCTGGTTCACCCGCGACGAGGTCCGCCAGGCCCTGGCCCGCGATCCCGCCGCGCCGTTCCTCGCCCCGCCGCCCTATGCGATCGCCTATACGCTGCTGCGCGCCTGGGCAGAGGAGGGCGTCTAGCCTTCCCTGTTCCCCTCCCTGGAAGGGAGGGGCTAGGGGTGGGTAGGGGCTTGGCGATACTGTCGCCGGTCGCGTTGCTTCACCGTATCGCGGGCAAGCCCCCCCCCCAACTCCTCCCTTCCAGGGAGGGGAGTTAGTGGGCGCCTAGTCTTCCGCCACCGGCCGTGTCGTCCAGCTCGCGTGCAGCGTCGGCACGGTCAAATAGAGCACGAACAGCATATAGGCGAAGTTCGCCAGCTGCCCGATCAGCACGTCGCGGCTCCAGTTGCCGATCAGGGTCAGCCCAAGCGTCAGCCACAGGCCGAGAAAGGCCGTGAACGCCACCGTCGCGAAGCCGGCGAGGAAGGCGCGCTGGCGCAGCTGGCGGTCGAACTCGTCGGCCTTGGGCGTCCCCCAGGCCTTGATCGGCCCGAAGATCGGCAGGAACACGCCGAGCGCGAACCCGACCGAGATCGCGCCATAGCCGAGCTGCGTCGCGTCGGGCCGCGCCAGCCCCCAGATCCACCCGCCGATGGCGAGGGCCAGTGCAAATATCGGGATCCAGCGGAGATGGCGCCGCCGCACCTCGTGCCGGGCCAGCGCGGGAATGCCCGTGCGCTCGGACGCGGCGTCGAGCCTGGAGAACAGGCGCTCGTTGAACTTGGACATGGTGGCCTCCGGCATCATTCGGCGGCGCGGCGCAGGGCGGCCGCTACCGATTCGAAGGGGGTGAAGGAGAAGACGAGCTCGACCGGCAGGTCGAACGCCTGGGCGATCTTCATGCCGAGCTCAAGGCTGGGGCTGTAGTCGCCGCGCTCGAGATAGCCGATCGTCTGGGGGTTCACCCCCACCGTCTCGGCCAGCTCGCGCCGGCTCATCCCGCGTTCGGCGCGGAACAGGGCAATTCGGTTGTGGATCT